>Ga0172367_10003074_pt1 | contig 22137 bp, 59 predicted proteins | sample Lak10m_FD_114542 | JGI IMG/M metagenome (GOLD analysis project Ga0172367, IMG submission 114542) | Freshwater microbial communities from Kabuno Bay, South-Kivu, Congo - kab_022012_10m | ecosystem: Environmental > Aquatic > Freshwater > Lake | place: Democratic Republic of the Congo: South-Kivu... | reverse complement strand
ATTCTATAATGTTAAATTGGATGGAGAGGATACTCTTGTCTCCCTAGTCAACGAATTCGACCTCGCCGGTATTCGTGGTCGTCCACGCAAGATCCCTGCCTCTTCCGAATGAATTACCGGACGTTATATAGGAGCAATGCATATCGTTCCCGAAGATATAATCTTATCCTCTATCCAGATAGAGAAACTGCTGTTCAAGCAAGCAATATTCCATTGCTTAAAACCCTAAGCAATGCTAGGGTCGGAGTAGAGGATAAACCCGTTGTATGGGCGGAATTTTGGAGCCGTAGACTAGAAAAACCTATTGATTTCTGTAAACGTGGGGATTATTTTATTGTCTTGCAAACCGCAGATAAATTTATCCCTGTACTAACAGAAAATAAAATCCGCTGGGTTATCAGCGAAAAATGGTTGTCTCTAAAAGAAATTCCTCTTTCTAAAGAATCTTTCTAGGTCATTTGACATTCCCTATATCGTCTGCTATAACTACTGTATGATTAGCTTAAGGGGGAGCGGAACTTCAACCCGACTCTAACCCTTTATTTGCCTCCGTAGCTCAATGGATAGAGCAGACGGTTTCTACCCGTCTGGTTGGGAGTTCGAGTCTCTCCGCGGGCGCTTAGTTTAAATCTAAAGGAATAAAATAAACAAAGGTCAAAAGTATGTTGTTCTTTGCTATTCTGAGTAATAGATTGACTTCCTAATCCAGTCTGCTATTATAGAAATATAAAGGAGATACAAACATGGCTCTTAAGATCGGTTCTAGCGCAATTCTTCTCTGCAATATTGAGGATGCTCCCAATTATAATATTGCTAATATCAATGATCCCCGTGTGACGGGGCTCTCCAATCTCTTCCAGAGGGGTTGTCGTGTGGTGCTTACCACGGAACCGGTAGATAACATGGTTCGTATTAGCAGCCCCGAAGATATGACTTTTAGTGTATCTATCGGTCTAGAGTCTCTTAAGCCTTGCCGGGGTCGCCCACGAATCTTTGATTTTCGTGCCTGATCCATATATATAAATTTATGATAATCTATCTTGTAGAAGCGTTACGTTGGGGAGAAAGAGAAATCCATTCCTATATTCTTGGTTGCTGGGATAACTTAGAAGCAGCTAAGAAAGCCGCAGATAACCATGTAGAATATCGCGGCGGAAAATATAATTGCATTGTACATCAATGTAACCTAAACAGCGAAATGGATTCAGACCAAAGCGGATCTATTCTATATCAAGCTTGTGGTAAAAGAGTTTAAACTTAATAAAACAACAACTATACTTAAATTGTGATTGATCGGGAATCGTCTAAAGGCAGGACTAGACGCTTTGAACGTCTGAATATTGGTTCGACTCCAGTTTCCCGAATTTTCTACAACAAAACACTTTACTTCCCTTCCTCATCTGCTAAACTAATCTAATAAAGGAGATAAATAATGCGTATCGGAGATCGTGTCATGTTTGGTCGCCCTAATGGAGAGCAGTCTATTGGCGAGGTAATTAAGATTAATTCTAAGAGTGTAAAGGTGAAGCTCCTAGAGAATCGTGGCGATGGTCGTGGCTCTACTCCTGGCAGCGTCTGGAACGTTGCTAAGACCCTTTGCCGCCCTATGGATGCTTCTGCACAGTCTACCCCTGCAACCTCTCCTGCTAGCCCTCTAACGCCTCCTGGGAGCGTTCTAGAGCGTGCCTTGTCGAAGCTTACTTCTGATGAGCGTTCTGCGGTAGCGTTGTTTTATAGATCCTCGTCGTGGGCAGCGGTGCGCGCCAGCACGCGCTGGTGATAAAAGGTTTACGGAGAAATTCATTATGGTTTAGTTTCTAATCAAAAATTGTTAGAATGAATGATATGGGTCTGTGGCCGAACGGTTCAGGCACCTGACTTTTGAAAATAGAAGCGTTATCGGGAAACCGATAAATGAAAACTTCCCAAATTCGGGGGAACTCCCATGTGGACAATCCCGAGCCAAGCAAGAGAGTGAAACCTCTGGGCGTGTGTAGAGACTAGAGGGGAAGCATCCTAACGAGAAAGACGAGGATGATGGTATAGTCCAGACTACAACGATTATCACTAATCGGCTTAGGCAACTAAGAGTAGTAAAGTAATCAGTTATATGAGAGTTCAATTCTCTCCGGACCCATTTTTAAACAAAAAATAAGATTATGGATAGTTGCCCGAGTGGACTAAGGGAGCGGACTGTAAATCTGCGAGCATTGCGCTAATCAGTGGTTCGAATCCATTACTATCTACTTAGTATGATAAAATACTGTGTAATTTGTTTGTCCTATGAAATAAAGAGCGTAAGAGCTTATTATGCTCATGTCGCAATTCAGCATCCTAATACAAAACTTTGTAATGCAGATCTATCTTATCTCATAGAAAAATGGGATACATTAGGAGCAATACAGAGAAGGAATGTTTTATTGTCAGAAAATAACTATGCTTGTAGCATATGTGGATTTAATAAGACTCGTTCTTGTGGTAGTTCAATATTAGAAATTGACCACATTGACGGTAATCATACAAACAATTTAAAAACAAATCTTCGTGTATTATGTCCTAATTGTCATGCTTTAACCCCCAATTTTAGAAATTGGGGAAGAAATCCAAAGCATAAGACATCAAAAAGAATCCGTAAAGGAAATAAAAACTTTGTTTCTAAAAACAAAGTTAATTTATTGACACCAATAAAAATAATAAAAATAGAATCTAAAAAAGATTTAAAATTTAAATTACAAAAAGAAAAATTTGAAAATCAGTTCATTGAAACTATTTTTAGATTTAAATCTACAAATGCTGTAGATTTTAGCAAATATGGTTGGATTGAAATTGTTGCAAAATTAACAAATGAAATTCCTCAAGTAGTATCTCGTAGGGTAAGGCGATTAATGCCAGACTTTTATAAGGAATTTTGTTATTCTAGAAAACGTTATTATAAAATAAAAAATGCCGCTGAAGCATAATGGTCATGCATCTCATTTGTAAAGAGAAGAAAGTTGGTTCAATTCCAATCGGCGGCTTAAATTATGACGTTAACATCGATTATATTTTGGATATTGGTACCTTTAGTAACTGTATTTCAGTTTTATAACCATTGGTGTTTATCGCATGGTAGATTGGATATATCGTATCGAATATCTATGTTTTCGTATACGATATATTTTATTATTGAGTGTATGTTAGCATTTAGGGATCCGGAGCAGCTACCATTGCTTATATTTAACATATTGAATGTATGGGCATTTATTATGGCAATAAAAGGATATTTACGGTTAAAGAGAGAAAAAAATGGCGACCCATTGCATAAAGTGTAATACAACTCCGGCATATATATCATACTTTGGTAATTGTGAGTGTAGCAATCCAACTTGTGAGTTTTATAGCCGGGATTTATATCCTCCCTCAGTTATTAGCCCTACTGTTGCTACTGATCCGCCGCCTCCAAGCCAGGATCAAAATAGCGCGGGAGAAGAAGAGATAGAACACAGCCCTGTTTATTTATGGGCTACTCATCATCATGATTTTGGGGATTGAAGGAGAATAAATATGTCTAAGTCTCGTAATGAAAGAGAATGGAAGGAAATAAATCCTATACATTTTGTAACTAGAACTGGTGCTCTTGCTGTTCCTGAGCGTTCTTTTGATAAGGTAATTTCTCTTCCTGAAGTTAGTGAAGAAGATGATGAAGATGAGACTGATCTTCAATATTGGAAAAATTTTATAGAAGAATTTGGTTGACAAACGGTTAGAGTATGGTAGATTGAATGTATGGTGAGTGACGATTCTAGGCAGTTGCGAACCTACTAGATAAGATTGTTTCTATATTTATTATTATTATTTATTATTATTATTTGGAGGCGTTAGTCGTGACGCGGCGCTAAAGCGATGGTTGGGGCTACTAGCGAATTGTTTATCTGGTTTTGGTACGCGGTGTTTATATCCCCCCTATTGATTCCAGATAAACGAGGGAAAGTTTCTGGCAACCATATTGGGAGTCCAGAAACGGATCTCTGTTACTTCCTCCTTTCCAGTGGACGAACGTAGTAGATGGTTTGGGACGGTTAGAAATAACCGTCCCTTTTCTTTTTGTATCTATTTAATCATAGATGAGAATTAGATATCGCATTGGTGATTTGGTGTTTGTTAAGGATTTTATTGGAGCTTCTAATAATCAAGTTGGTTTAGTTGTTGATATAAATGATAGGATTCCGCAGTACATTACTTATAAAGTTTTGCTGGACATTAATGTTATTGAAATAAGCGATGTATTTTTAGATTCCTTGGAAGATATTTATCGGGTATGAGAGATAAGAGAGACGGGAAAAAAATATTAAAGGATTTCATTCAACTTCTTGTTGGCGAGATGCTTCAGGAGTCTAAGCAGGGGATAATTAATTTAGGATTTCCTGAAGTAATAGCTTCTATTTTATACAAACGTTTTGGTAATAAAGCTTCATTGATTGCCAAATGGGTTAAAGATTACAATATTTATAAAGCTACAAACAGAGCTGGGGAAGTTGATAAGAAATGGTGGCGTATAGCTCATAGTAGATATACAAGAGGATTAAATCTTGTTGACTTAGTAGATCTTTATGAAGCACCAACTGTAGAAGAGCGAAATAACGTTAGAAAAGATTTAGACGACCCTTATGTAGATCCCGTCATGCGTCGAGCGGCGCTTGCAGATCCAGCAGATCCAGCAAAAAAACTTTCTTTTGAGGATGAGAGTCTTGTTTATAGAGAAGAAATAGAAAGAATATTTGATAGAGAAGAGATGGCTTTTTATTCTGTTCTTATAATGGACATTGAGAGCGGTAAAATAAAAGATTTAAAACCATATGAAGACTTGTCTTTTGAGGAAGCAAAAAAGAAATATGATGAGAAAAGGGTTTTCGAGGATCGGAAGCCTGTAAAAACTTATGATGATGGATGGCGTTGGATAGATGTAGGTCCAAAATGTGAACTTGTTGGTAAAAAAATGAGTAACTGTGGTTCTGCTGGAGTAATGTCTATGGACCCAGATCGAACGATTATTTCATTATTTGATGAACATCAGAATCCTCATGTTGTTGTCACATATTCTCCCAATGAAAAGCGAATCTCTGGAGATGAAGGAGCAGGAGGTACAGGAGTTAAATCAAAATATCATTCTTATGTTTTAGATTTGGCGAAGGTTCTTGGAGCTCGATTTGATTATGATAGAAGTAAATCAAGTGAATTAAGACTTAAGGGAGCTCTTGGCGATTCTGTTCAGAAGCTTGAGCTTTATTTTGAAAATTCTTTAAATAAAATTTATATTCTTAAGATGAGAGATGGCAAAATCTATTACACCAATTCTCATGATTTTATCTCTAAAGATGATTTTGACGCTGCAATAAATAAAAAAAGGGCAGACGAAAATAAAAAGCCGGTTAAGATAGAAAAGAAACATCGTATAGAAAACATTGGTTATATCTTAAATCGAAACAATGAAACGCCTGGTTTGACATCTCTTTATGATTTCAAGAAGCTTTATTCGGAAGAAAATTAAAAGATTTACTTTCTATTCTATTGTGCTAGGATCTTATTATGTCTAAGAAGCTTTATTTTGTTGAGGATTTGCCTTACAAGAAGGCGATGATGGATTCTTTGCGAAAGTTTAAGAAGATGAAGCCTTGGGCTGGCAGTCTAAATCATCGTATTAAAAAGTTTAATGACTTGCATGAGGTCATGTGTAAGATTTATGGGAAGCGAACAAAGCTCGTGTGGGATTCGATGTTATATCTTGGCATCGTAGATTCTAAGAATCCTTCCAGATATGATCGTATGGAGGATACAATTTATTTTAACGAGCATCTTTCTACTCTTGCATTTCTATATCTATGGGGTGATGTGATGTATCCCGGCAAGGATTATCAGTCTTTTAAGTGGGCTGTTAATCTTTTCCGCATGGTTTTCCCAAAGGAATTTGATAAGATCAAGTGGAGAACTATGGAGGATAACAAGGAGAACTCCCAGAATAATTCTGTGTCGGACAAGACTATTCATTAAAAATATAGGATTCTGTTTGCTATACTGAACTTATGGTATTGAAGATAACTGAATCATATTTTTTGAATGAGATACTTTCTAGTGAGAAGTATCTGAATTCTTCTTTGATAGGTAAGATTGATTTATTAAATCATGTTAGAACTTCTCGTGCGTGGTTTGGCTGGGGTCACAATACAATCAAGAAGGTAATAGAGGATCAGCCGTCAAAGAAAATTCAGTATAAAAATCTGAATTGGAAAACTTATAAATCTCTGGATGTGACTCTTTACAGGGATACTAGCGGCAATTATATTATTGAATATCCAATAAATCAGAGTGACTCTGCATTTGCAGATCGAGATAATTTATCTGGACCCCTATTTTCAATAGGGACTGATGGTGGTGGTACTGTAAAAAGAACTATAGAGAAATTCTGTAGTTATCCAACTACCGGATATCATTCAACGGAAAATACAAAGTTTATCAGGTATTTAAGGGCTATTTACAATGAATCTTGGTTAGATCTTAAGCGCAAGGTTGTTGCAGAGTTAAAGAAGTCTATTGATAATGATTCTATTGCTGAATATCTTGATAGTAAGAAAGCTGATAGAACTGTTGCCATAATGAAGATGGCAAAATCTATTAATAACTTATTAAGTTCTGTTGAGGCTTATAAGCAATCGATTCCGAATGTATTGAATGAGAAGGAAGCAGACAATCTATTAAAGACTGTTGAGCGATATTTTTACACATTGCGGTTGGATCACAATCGTGTTAACTGGAATTCGATAAATCCAAAGAAGAAAATTCCTGGTGGTAAGAAGGTAATGAAGGTATTGCAGGATATTGAAGAAAAAGCTTGACATGTATCTTGGTTATGCTAGGATAGCTATATGTCGATTTCAATGTATATCCGCTGCAAGTCTTGTAACTGTGACTTTCACTTGACTACTGCTGAATCTGTCCGTTGTAAGGATCTACCTGACACTTGTGGTTCTTGTTGGATGGAGGAGGTATATGAGGAGGTGAGGGAGAAGGAGATTGCTATGAGTTTCCGCAAGGCTACTCGGCATGACAATTGGTATTGGGAGGGTGACACTATTGGTTATGATAGTGATGATGAGGATACGGTTCCTCATCTTCCTCGTCTCGCCGCCTCTAATCCTCCGCACAATCCTCCGCCTGAGCCTGTGCCTGCCGTAGAGGTACTGTCTCCCCAGGTGCAGGATCAGCTAGATCGACTTATTGCGGCTTTGCTTTCTAAGTGGGAAGTAAAGTTCTAAACGCTTGACTCTTTTCTCCCGTATGCTACTCTCTAATTGTGAGTTATTCAATGAATATGACGCTACAAGACATTTCGGAGATTCCGGCAGAGAAGGAAAGTTTTTTCCATGTGCTGCTAGACAATCAGAATGTTGGTACTCGTAATGCCAACATTCTTTTTCTTGATCGTGAGAACATGGAGGAAGAAGATTATTTCTTGATTTCCCAGCATTATAGCAAGAAGGGTTTTCTTGTTGTGAGCCGTGGAATCATTCCCAATCGTAAGAATTAAGGAGAAATATATGCTGTCTGCAATTTTTATTGGGCTGGGTATATTTGGTACTTTTCTATTTGGAATTGTGTTGACTTTCTGCAATGTATTTCGTATTCTTGGTTGAAAGGTGAAGAAAATGAGTAAGCGTGATCGTAGTTTTGATCGTGGTCCCAACAAGTCTTTTGACGATGATGATTTTTTCTTTTCCGATAATGATCGTCGTGATGATCGTCGTGGTGGCAAGGATAGTCGTCGGGAGGCTCGTAGAGCCGCTGAGAGGCGGCGGGACGGGTTCGTTGACCGAGAGCTACCTTGGAGGCGCTGAAGCCTTCTGGGGGCATTCTAGGAGCTTCTAGGACGGTTCCATTTATTGGCGGGAAACATATGAATATTTCCGAGAGAGCACAGAATCTTTGTGACAGTCTATATAAGACTTTAACCGGCAAGCATGGATTTAGAATGGTTGGAGATTCTTATGGTTGGTCTGCCCCAGGTGGGTATATGGTTATTGACTGGCAGGTAGACCTTCTGGATCACAGAGACTCCGGGGAACCTGATGATTTAGAGGGATTGGGAGTAAAGGTTCAAGAGATTGCATCCCAATATGGTTGGCAGCTAATTAAGTTGGAAGCAGAAAAGGGTGGCTATGGAGATTTTTATTTCAAGCCAATTCCTAACTGGAATCCAGTTGACGATCCATTCTGAAGTGCTAGAATAAATAAATGTTCAGCGGACGTTCCAGACGACAGAGAGAGATTGATAGACTTCTGCGACCTGATCAGGGTGGAGAAATCATGAGTGAATTTGCTCTTGAATTTGTTTTTCCTCTTGCTTTTGGTATAATTCTTGGTATTCTATTGATCCTTACGATTATTCTATGAGTATTAAGCCGCTAAATACGGAAATTAATCGAACTACTCTTGCTCAAAAAGTTATTGAGCAAATGACAAAGGATGAGTTGGTTGACTATGCAGTGTTTATGATGGCAACTATCTTTGACAAAAATCCAGATTATTTCTATAATGAATGGGAAAGGATCAATGATGATGTCTAAGATTGGTTTGTTTGCTATTGTGAATCTTGATAATGAGAAGTATTTTGAGGAGTGGCTAACTGGACCATTTGAATATGGTGAGCAGCCCTGTTGGGTTGAGAGTCGTCTCAAGGCTTGGAATACGATTAGTTTGGAGTCTGCACTAGCACATAAACGTCAGCTTCTCTATTTGGGTTATGAGGTTGATGTTCTAGCCTATGATGGTGCCAAGGTAGGCTGATAAAATGGCAATCGATGAAGGAGGGATTTATTCCCTCCTTTATTTTTTTGCATACTATTTAAACGTAAAAGAGTTAACCTATGAAAATAAAATTAAGCGAACTAAGAACCCTAATCCGTGAGTCTGTAAAAAACCTTATTATAGAAGGTGACATTGATTATAGTTTATGGACTGCTCCTGATGTAGAAGAATTCTGGGGTCAATTAAAAAATTCTCAAAAACAAACGATTTCGGCAATTTTAAGACCTTACAACAAAGATGTTCTTGAATTTGTAAAGAAAGAAATGGATCTCTTAAAAAAATCAGTTGGAGAGATGTCTGAAGAAGAATGGAATCTTGTTAAATTAAAAGATGATCCAAGAGTTAGTATGATTACTGATTCTGAAGATCAAACACTTGTAAACATTTTAAGAGATGATAAAGCATTAGAAAAATTGAGTGTTTTAGCAAAAGAATGGCAAACTGGGCGCGAACAAAGAAAAGCTAAAGAAATGGCTTCGGATTTGGCTTTAAGTCAAACAGTAAATGAATCTAAAAAAGTTAAGAAGTGATAGAGATAAAGAAATAAATTATTGGATGTTATAATCTTATAGACGGACATGAAATTTATTCCAGGTAAACTATATTTTAGCACCGAGCATTGTCTCTTATTTTATTCTGAGAGAGAGTTAGCTATATCTGCTCGTCGTAAGAGTCCAAAAGCTGCGGGATTTGAAAATTTAACTGGGAGCCATAATAAAATTATATTAGGTTTTTGGAAGCAGCGATTTGGCGAAGATGTTTCTCAAATGGAAATAAAGCAACCCTTTCTTTATTTAAAGACAGATGGCAGATATGTTCAGGTTTTGGTAGAGAATAAGATTGGTTGGATTATTAACGAGTCTTGGTTGAAGATAAAAGATTTTCGAGTTCCCCGCCAAAAAACTTGACTTCCTATGTGGAACTGCTATGCTAAAAAACATAGGAAGTTTGCAGCATGAGCAACAAAACTTTGGTTAAAGTAGGAAAGCTTTATTTTTGTGAGGATTATTTCCTTATGCTTTATACGGATTGTAAAACCGCCGCTGCGTTCAGCCGACCCTATGTGGGTGAGTACGGCTCCGCTATTGCCTTTTATCAGTCAAGGGAACTTGGTAAGCCTGTGAGTTGTCTAGAAAAGAATATGCCGCTTCTTGTTCTTTCTTTCAAAGGGAAAGGGAAATATGTTGAGGTTTTGGCAGGAGAACAGAAGGGATGGATTGCAAATCCTTATATTCTTAAGGAGATTGACTGATGTTCCATACACGCTCATACGAGTTTTTTACCGTTCTTAAGAAGCCTTATGGGCATGATTATTGGGAGCAGTCTATGAATATCTTTGAAACGCACGATGAATCTATTAATTATATTAAGGATAACTCCAGTTGGGATTGCAGACCCACAGGGGGTTCAGTCGATGAATGGTATGATCCTGGTAGTGGTTTAACTTATAAGATTGTTTCCTGTGACAACTGCGGAAGAATAAAAGCTTGACATTCGCTTGGGCTATGCTATCTTAGTCTTAAGGAAAGCGAGGGAATCCATGATGGAAGCAGGAAAGGTTTACAATAGTCTGGTTGGCACCTTTATCTACTCGTCACTAGACGATGCTCGTGACGGGGAGGATATGCTGGAAATGGGAACTATTGGTGCTGGTATTCCCATCCTTATTCTTTCGGAGCCGATTATGGAGGAATACCAGCTTAACCTAGCCGATGGTAAGTGTAAGAGCGTAGACTTCCATTACTATGAGGTTCTGGCAGACAACAAGCGTGGTTGGATCTGGGATATTCCGAGCCAGTATCGTTTTAAGCAGATTCCCTGAGTAGATAAGAAGGTCAACCTTTTCGGGTTGACCTTTTCTTTTTCATATGTTATTCTTACTTCTATGGAGATTCCCATGTATATGCTTGAGATTGGAAAGCTTTATCGTTGTGAGGAGTATTTCCTCATGCTTTATCCGGATTGTGAAACCGCTGCCGGACCAGCACTTGCCGGAGCCCCCGTGCACGAGCGCTCCGGGCGGCTCATCGGGCGCAACGTCGCCGAGGCCGCAGCCGCTTATTGGTCAAATCGTTCCGGAAAGCCTGTCAGTTTTCTAGAAAAGAATATGCCGCTTCTTGTTCTTTCTTTCAAGGGGAAAGGAAAATATATTGAGGTTCTTGCGGGGGATAAGAAGGGTTGGATTGTAAATCCTTATTGTGAAATCCGATATCTTCTTGAGGAGATCGGGTGATTATGCTCCAAGTAGGAAAGCTTTATTGTTCTAAAAACTATGCAATGCCTCTATTGGTATATACCAACAAGATGAATGAAGTTTACATTCTTTATAAATCTGATAAGATAAATACATGAACACTATCGCCACCACCATCGTTTCCCTTAACGTTGAACTTTATGAAGCCCAGGAGCGTCTTAAACAGCATCATACGGATCTTATCAATCGTCTATCGGACGAACATACTCCCGATGATGTAAAGGCATTTATTGCCCGTGTGTTCCAATGGCGTAGGGACAAGAATGGTAGGCAATGGCTTTGGGAACTTTTCCATGAAGCTATGGATATGTCTCCTCTTGGTTTCATGGATAGTTTTGAAAGCTTTGTTGCAAACAGCCTACTGGACGATAGTGCATTTCGTATTGAATGGCGTAAGAACTTTCATGGTGGCGTCTGTAAAACTGTTCTAACTACGAAGGACGATCCAAAGGCAGCGCCGGTTGTTGTTCTGGACAATGATGGAACGCAGCAAGTGGCGCTTCTAATGGAAGCAATGGATCATAAGGAATGGGAGCATCGTCAGCGTATTGAACAGGAAGAAGAGGTAGAGCGGCTATTGTCAGCTATTAAGGGAGAATGATATGAGCGGCGGAGCATTTGATTATCACGATTATCATATTAATGATATAGCAAACCGTATAGAAGAAGAGATCCGTGAAAATGATAGTGAAGCGAAGGATGCATGTGGATATCCTATTGGACGGCATTATAGTGCGGAGACTATTAGTAGATTTCGTGAAGCTGTAAAGTTATTGCGAGAGGCTAGTGCATATGTTCACCGTATTGATTGGTTATTGAGTGGTGATGATGGTGAGGACAGTTTTCATACTCGTTTGGAGCGGGATTTAGGTCGGCTGAAAGAAGAGGGTTGATTTCCCTTTATTTTGCCGCTTTTTATTTTTCTTTAATCGGTTGAAATATTCAGAATAAAATGATATTCTGTATGTAGAAAGAGGAAAAAATCAGATGAACTATCGTTTTGAAGCAACTTTTACGGAGCGGACGTACCGTTCGGAAACTGACGATGAATGGACCGGCGATATTGTTTATCCGGCGCAGGTTAAGCGTTTTTTGACCCTCAAGGGGGCGATGCGTTCTTACAACTATTGGCGAACTAATGAAAAGCAGGCGGTCAAGATGAGTATCAAGGATGAAAACGGCGATATTTTGGCAGCGTTTGAGCGTGATATTGAGGGTAATATTGTGGAGGACATGAGTAATGTTTGAGCTTTGGGGCATTCGTCGGGATTATTTCCAGCATCAGATTGGCGGTTCTTTTGAGCCGGAAGATACCCGAGAACTTGTTGCTACCTTTAGCACCGAGGCTCTTGCTCTTGCATATGTTAAGAGCAGCGAACTAAACAAGGGTAAGAACGCTTTTATTAGTTGTCAGCGAGGACATTATCGTTTCCGCAAGGGCAGTCTCTTGCGAGATTATGACGATTACGAGATTTGTTCCGAGGGCGGATCTGTTCCTCACGATCCTGTAATCTGAAATAACGTTGATTTTTCTTTTTCATCTGCTATAGTAAAAATATACCGAAACGGAGAAAATCATGTTTGAGCTTTACGGGTGGCAGTATCGGGATTATGATGATTGCGATGTTCGTATTCTGATTGCGACGTTTGACACTAAGGAAGCAGCGGAACAATACGTGCAAGATAGTTTTGTGCCGCCCAGCGAACGTCTGAACAAGCGCCGCCCTTATCATTCTGCGAGTGTTCTTGGAGCATATACGCATTACGAGATTGAGGAAGGTAAGGGTATTCCCCATAATCCTGTTAGGAACTGGTGATTATATGTCCATTTCCCTTAATGATTTGAAGGTTGGCAATCTATATCGTTGGGATCCCGATTTCACGGATCATCGTATGATGTTTCCATTCTTTAATATGGTTGATTTGAACCGATCAAGTGAACGTCCGGCGGCAAATACGATTATGATGTATCTTGGCACGGATAAAACTTCCAGTATTACTGGATATATGTTTCTGATTGGAGATCAGAAGTTTGAGATATATAATGATTATTTCCGGCATGGATTGAGGGTTGTATGAAGCCTGGGACATTGGTAAAGCTGGCAAGAGATCGCAATGTTTATGAAGCAGTTACCGTTGCAAAACCGGGAGGTTGGTATCGTATTAAGCCAAAACAAATCGGTATGTTTATTCGCTTGGAGGAACGGCTACCGAAGCATGGCAAAGCTACTCCCGGTATTTTTCTGTTTGAAGAAAAGCTTGTGAGTGCGTATCTTGAAGTTTTTGAGCCGTTGGAAGAAAGCGGTTGAAATATCTTTTTATTGTGGTATAATGGATTGATATGGAAAATCAACCTGTGTATATGCATGAGTTTTGGAAGTCTGACGGCGAAGATGGATATTGGGGTGGATATACGGAATATGTCCTATCAACGCTTACATATCTTTCATATGAATGGCGGCACAATCCAGAAGAGGCTTCTACTGTGATTGATTGGTCTGATAACCCTGATAGTTTCAAGGTTCCCTATTTGCGTGTTGCAGATATTGATTGGGAAGAGAAGGGTTATGCTGACGGCTACAATGATATTCTTCCAGAGCATCCGGAAAATCCGGATTACATGAAGGGCTTTTCAGAAGGTTGCAATAACTGCTGAATAATAGGAATAACAATAAAATGAAGCGCCGCCCGCTTGAACCGGAATACTTTGAGCCAGGAACGTTGGTTGTATTGGATCCTAATGTGTTTAATAAGATGCCACCAAATAGTATTGGCTTGATTATCTCAAGGGATCAAAAGCCTTCACCGGATCTGTTATATGGAGATCAGTATAATCATAAGGTATTGGTAGGGGAACGTGTTTATAATGCCGCAAGAATAACGTTTATCCGAAAATACGGAGAATAACAATGTTTAACATTAAGAAAAACCGTTTACCACCAGGATCTCTCATCCGGCTCCGTCAAGACGTCCGTCATTGTTGTTTCCCTTTCTTCACCGCTCGTGATCCTATTCCAGAAGGATCATGTGTTCTTGTGATTGAACACTCAAAGCCGGTTTATCTCAAAGTTCTCGCCGGGGATCAAGTTTTTCTACTTGATTACAGCGATCAGGTTCCTCTTCACGGTTATATTCCATACTTTGAGTTATTGAAGCTTCCAGAAGGTAAGCGGCTTGAGGAGTGGTATTGAATATGAAAGCTGGAGATCTTGTAGAAATTTATCCAGAGTTTCTTGAAGAGGATGATTCTTCAAGTGTCGGTATTCTTGTTCGACCAACTATTTGGGATGATGGATACGACTCCGCAGGTTGGTGGTTAATTCTTATTAATGGAAAATTGATTCATACTCCTCCAGGTGCTTTCAAACAATTTCAAAAGAGTTGACTTCATAAATCCCTGTGCTATAGTAAATGAATAGGAGATAACAATGCGAATCCCGAAGAATTCCGAGAAGAATGCTCGAAAGCTAGCTGCTGCCTGTGTTGAGTGTTGGGATATGGATACCTTGGTCGAGTTTGCAGCCGATATTCTGGCTGAACGTTATCAGGGTAATCCCGAGCTCTTTAAGAAGGATTGGAAGGACATTTTCACTAATGTCAATGACCTGGGTTTGCCTCGATAATCAGTTGACTTCATAAATCCCTGTGCTATAGTAACAATATACCGAAACGGAGGACATCATGGACGACTACGAGATCGATGGGGAGGAGAACTTCGCAGAGGATGATGCTTACGACATGGAATCGGACTATGATGATTCTATGGACGGGGATCACGATAGCGCCCTAGCTTCGGCGGGATGGGGAACAGATGAAGATTATAGCTACTACGATGATGGTGGTGGCTGGGATTGAAAAGGAACCCCCTGAAAAGGGGGTTTTACTTTATGTTTAAAGTGGGACAATTAGTTAAGATTCGAGATGTACCAAATCACTCCCTTTGGACTAAAAATTTTGCCAATAAAATTGGTCTTGTTTTAGAGAGTGTTTCCGACTATCGTTACTTAGTTTTAATTGAAGAAAAAAAATGGCGAATCCATAGAATGGACTTGACAATTCTTCTAGAATCGAGTATATAGAATATATGCCTAGCACTAAGTCTTTGACTGTTTATGTTTGCGAAGAGTATGGTTATCGCTATTGGCGTTGGAAGCCTAATATGTCGCTAACCGATCTAGCTAAGTTTTGGTCACAACTTCAGAACATTCCATTTTTTAATCCCAGCGTTCTTCCGGGGGAATGGAAACAGATCCGTAACAATCCTTACCCTGGACCCTGGACGGATGCCCCGGTTGTTCATGCTCATATTCATTGGAGTGATGATTCATATCTATTCATTCCTAATAGTGGATATGTTTATCATGCTGGATATGATGGAACCCGTGATCCTGATAATAAGGATCCCGTTTGATTCAAAGGAGGCTTCTGCCTCCTTTTTTCTTTATCTTTTCATTAAAAGGGATTGACTCAAATCTATTTATTATAGATGAGAAAAAAGCTGCTGCAAATATTAAAAAATCCTCTTCTTAATTTAGGGATCAATATTGCAATGATGCTTATTCAGTTTGGAATGTCCATAATACAATTTACTGAGGGTGACACGGTTGCAGGTACGACATTTGCTTTTAGTGGATTGAGTTGTATCTCTGCTATCATTTATTGGATATTGATATGGTGGGCAGCAAAAAACTCTTGACATTATATTGCCATATGCTATAAAGAGATTGCTGCTGCGGATATAGAAACTTTCTAGAAAGAAAAGAAAGAATCTGGTTGACAACCTCCGACAGTATGCTATTCTAAGAATCTAACGAGGTGATGCTATGTGTCTGATTGTCAATAACCCTACCGGCGAGTCCCTTCATTCCCTTCGTATGGAGGTTGCTCTCAGCAATAATCCGCATGGCGTTGGTGTCATGTGGCATGATCGGGAAACTGGTCGAGTGCATAGCCTTCGGGGCATGTTCAATCACAAGGACTATACCGATCTGCACAATATGTTGGTCGGTGTCCCGCACGCTATCCACTTCCGCCTTCGCACCCGTGGTCCCATCGGTGAGGTTGCGTGTCACCCGTTCCCTATTCTTACCCAGGAAAAGGATGGAATGGATCTTTACATGATGCACAACGGAACCCTTGACGTTCCTAACGTTGACGGTGAGAGCGATACCATGACGTTTGCTCGTCGCCTGCGGGATCAGCTTCTTTCCTGGGAGAATCCGTTTGACTTCTTCCGCTCGCCAGTTCTCGCCAAGATCCAGAATGTGATCGGTTACAATCGTCTTGTGTTCTACGGCTCGGGTGGTCTTACCGCTATCCTTAATGCAAAGCAGGGTTGGTTTGATCATCCAGAGAAGGGTAAGATCGACATTGATACCTTCGATGGTATGAGCACTCCTACTTGGTATGCTAACGAGTATTCGTTTAGTGGTCTTGATTCCAAGACTAACTTTACCACTCGTCATTCCTTCGGCGGCGGATATAAGTGGTTGTCCGACGATAGTTGGGTGAATTACCGAATCTTGTGATTCATTTCTGCCACACTAGCTCAGTGGACTAGAGCAACGGTTTCGTAAACCGTAGGTCCAGGGTTCGATTCCCTGGTGTGGCTTTCTCTCAATGGATACATATTTATATGAATATTCAACGATATCCATATGATTATATTACTTATCAACGATAAAAAAACTGATATTTCTTTCAGAACACTAAAAGAAGGAAATAGTTGGATTGAGTCAAACTCATCTATTGAGTGTCATCCTAGTGGATTTTCTCTTACTGAATATTTTGATCCAGCTACATTAACTTACTATAATCTCGTGGAAGAAAACGATTGACTTCCCTTTCCATTCTGCTATTCTAAGTGCATAGGAGATAACAAATGGCTACTCGCTCCCGCATTGGTTTTGAGACTGCTTCCGGTGCTGTTATGCACATTTACTGTCATTTCGATGGTTATTTGGAGGGCGTTGGTAAGGCATTGGTTGAGGAACACAACGACATTGACAAGGCTTATGCACTTGTCAATGGTGGTGCTTGTCGTTCGATTCTAAATTGTGTTGTAGACGGACCACGAGAGATTCAACGGTTCTCTCCTACGGAGGGATCCGGTTTTGTGCCGGTGTGGTCAAAGAATCGACAGCTCTATAAGCAGGATGCCGTGAACTATTACGAAGAATATCAGTATCTTTGGGATAATCGTCAGGCTTGTTGGCTTTGGCGTAAGGTTTCCGGTGGAAACTGGAAGCGGGTCGCTATTGCTCTTCGCAATAGCGATAATCAGGAAAACGGTTGACACATTTCCAAAACGCTGCTAATATGAAACATATGAAAAAGGTAAATCGTGAGCGAGCAATCAATTATCTTCGTCAAGATATTTTTTATCTTTATCGCAATCGTATGGATTGCGAGGAACGCTATAGCGTTGCCATTGACAATGACGAGGATACTGCAACCTCTGAATATCAGGGGCAACGCAATCATATCCGTGAACTAATCAACATTCTTCGTGTCGTTCGTGAAAACGATTGACACTTTCTAATCTTGTGTTATTCTAAGTGAATAGGAGATAACGACAATGAGCAAGCGAAAGAACAGCAAGGCGCTTCCTACCACGGTGGAGCTTTTCCAGGGCACCCGCAGCCCGGTGGCTCTTGCCGCTATCTTCCGCACGGGAGGGGGTCTGCACGGCGATAAGCGCCGCTCCAAGGCTCGTAGGACCGAATGGAGGCGGGAGGTCTGGTGATCTCTTGCCGGGGCTTATAGCCCCGTATAAGAATAACAGGAAAGGAGGAACACATGCAGGATAATATGATGACAATTATCGTTTCGGTTTCGCTAGGTCTAACAATCGCTCTAGGGTTTCTATTTAATTCGTGATCTTGCTATCAAGCGGGTTGCTTAGGCTGTCAAATCTATTTTCTATTTGAAAAATCTCTGATTGTTTCTTAGGAAAAGATTCTTTGAAGACTAAGCAATCCTCTTGATCGCAAGCTCAGATCTAACTAATTACTGGTTAGATTCGGGAGTTCTACTTCTCTCTCCCGGTTATCAAAAAAGAGAAGAAATCTTTTGACTCCCTTCAGAGTCCTGCTAGGATAAGCATATGACTTCCCATCGTACAATTGTTGTTGGTGATCCGCATGGTTGCACGGATGAGTTTCGTGAGCTGATGAAGCAGATATTGAGATTATTCCTTCCAATAACAATCCCCGATCAGCAGCTAGAAGCCTTCCGTCTAGATACCATTGACGTTGACGTAGAAGCAAAGCATAAGAACCTAGCCCTGCTAGATATGTGTAAAAAGTTCCTCATTTCCTGCTGAAACCCCATTAAAATTAGATATATTTAACCCCTGAGAAATCAGGGGTTTTTTGTTTCATAACGCCATATGAAACCAAGATATGTTTTTCTTAATCCTGTAATTACTTTACGAATAGAACGTTCATTATATCCAAGAGTTCTAGCGGCTTCTTTAAGTCCAATAAATTTATTGATAACGTTACCAGCTTTATCTATTTGCAACAAAACTTTAGCTAATTTAGATTTTGAGCCTCTATTTCCGAAATTTGGATTAGCTTCTCCTTTGACGTTCGGACGGTTTATTTTCATTTTTGCAATTGCATTGGCTTTTTTAATTGGATCTTTAAAATGAGCTGGAATTCTATTTTTCATTTTTTCACGTTGCTTCATTCTAGTTTCATGCGATGGGGTCTTGCCATAATTTGGGTTATTGACACCAGAATTTAAAATACATAAATTTTTTCGCATAGCTTCATCGCAAATTTTATTTAATGACCATGTACCACCAGCTCCACCAGAACTAATATTGGCTAGATTACAGCCAAGTTCTCTTAAACGTGCTATGTGAAATTTTTCTGCTTCAAACATATGCTCTTTGAATTCAAAACAGCAAATAACATGGATATCAAATTTCCATCGTAAATTACGTAATTTTCTACTAATATGATATTGATGTAACCAATCTCCAGTTTTTGTTTTTCTTCTGCTGTCAGATATATGTTGGTATTTTCTGATATGTATTTCTCTTTCAGTTGCTCCAACGTAAAATATTTCTCCGGCACTATCATATAGAATATAAACTTTAAATTTGCCACCTAATGTGTTATCGTTATTTGTATGAGTAAAAGAACAATTGTAATTGGAGATGTTCATGGTTGCCTTTCAGAGCTAAAAACATTGCTTGATGTTGTTAACTATAATAAATATTCCGATAGATGTATTTTTGCCGGTGACCTCGTAGATCGTGGTCCTGATAGCCCTGGCGTGGTTCGACTTGCTATGGAGCTTGGTGCAGAAGCTATCCAGGGAAACCATGACGCAAAGCTTCTTCGTCGCTGGGGTCACATGGATAAGATTGCCAGCAACCCTAAGTATAAGAACCCCATGACTCCGCATGAGGATCAGGAGCGTACCATTTCGCTTCTTGGGGCTACGGAGCGTGCTTGGCTAACGGCTCTTCCCTATTATATTTATCTTCCTCAGTTTGATGTAATCGTTGTTCACGCTGGTTTGCTTCCTGGCGTTGCGCTCGATAAGCAGAGTAAGGAGATTCTTACGATGGTCCGGTATGTGCATCGGGATACCCGTAAGATGCTTTCTCTTGTAATGCCTGGATTTAAGCAGCCACCAGATTCAATTTTCTGGGCTGAAATCTGGGATGGTTCAAGTGATGTTATCTTTGGACATACCGTTGTAGGTCTACAGAGTATCAAGACTTGGGATGGAATTGGCATGGGTCGTGCTTATGGGATTGACACCGGAGCAGTTTTTGGTGGTCGTCTTACTGCTATGATTCTTGATCCTGACCTTCCTCGTAGTCGTGAGATTGTTCAAGTGCAAGCTCGCCGTGAGTATTTCGCTCTTGGTTCGGAAATGTGAAAGAAATATTCATCTTCCCCCTTGACACCGCACTTATATCGTGTTATACATACCATATATGACAACCTATATGACCTCTGGAGAGTATATTTGTATCCTTGAGGTCATTATTTGAACACTTAATCCAAACTTGGAGGTATAATATGGTTGGAGATGTTGAAAAGCTATATAATAAGGGCGATAAAGTCACGATGTTTGTGCTGGGAAAGCCTTATCATGTGACGGTTATTGCTAGCGATGTTACGGATTATGAGCGCAAGTATCTTGTGGCTTTTTCGGATAATCCGGGGGATACTAAGTGGGTGACAAATCAGATTATTCGACAATTCAGTTTTCTAAACTGATCTTTTGAAGAAAAGAGTTGACTCGTTAGCTTAGTGTGCTATTCTCGAATAAGAGGTTGAAACAATGAGTTGCGATAAAAACATGGTAACGATTCTTCGTGGGATCTCAGGCTCGGGTAAGAGCACCTATATTCGCGACCATCTTCCTGGTGCATACGTTTGCTCCGCCGATGATTTCTTCATTGATTCTGCTGGGGATTATAAGTTTAATCCCCACAAGCTCGGAGAAGCGCATCGGTGGTGCTACAGCAAGTTTATGACTGCTCTTTCTGATTGGCGGGAAACTGTCGTGGTGGACAACACTAACACTCAGCTTTTTGAGTTTTACGGCTATGTGCAGCTTGCATGGGCGTATGGATATATCGTTAATGTTGTCCGAATGGATACTCCCGTTACGGTTGCTGCTGCCCGTAACCTTCATGGTGTTCCTGATGTTAGCGTCAAGGCTATGCAGGATCGTTTCCAGCCTCTTCCTGCCTTCCTTGGTATTCCTGAAACTGTTGTGAAAGGAGTTTGATATGATTAGTACGTTTATTGGTTTCTGTCTTTTCTTTGGTTCGCCTGTCGCATGGTATCGTTTTAAGGCAGATGCAGTTATTTGCTTTGTTACTTTCTTTACTGGTATTTATATTCTCACCGGTTGAATAGTTAACTCATATGAGTTGGAATTACAGAATTCTTGAACGTGAATATACCGATGGTACTAAATGGCTTGGTATCTATGAGGTATATTATGATGATGAAGGCAATCCTCAGTATTGCTCCTCCATGCCTGTTGCACCATATGGTGATAATCTAGAAGATATCGCTGGGGATCTGCAATCTATGATAGAGGCTATTAGTAAGCCTACGCTACTCTATAGCGACTTTGTTAAGAGAGAGGAAGTAACGGATGTCTGATGTTCGGAATATATCTAACGGACATATATATGAGCTTTATTGGACTAACTATGCTAAACGTCCAGAATTGATTGCGGTTCCAGAGAATAATGTCTTTAAAGTTATTCGTAATGCAGATCGCATGGATTATGTTACAATCTCTCCAGATGCAGTCAGGGCATTAAACGAAGTTTCTTCATCGAATCTTAAACCTTAACCTAGAATAAGATATTTCTACCCCATAATTAAACCCTATTATGCATCGAGCAAATTCAATTATTCTAATTGGTATTTATAATATTGCGTTTTTTAGTCTTGTTTATGCATACCTACTTTTCTAGGAGGGTAACATGAAGCTATATAGTGTTTGGGTAGATAATATTTGTCATTTTACAGGCTCTAAGGAAGCCGCAGAATGGTTTGCCGCAGAATTGTCCACGGTTTATGATACCGTTACAATCCTGATGCAGCTATCAAATTGATTTGACTTCCATTATCCTTCTGATATTATGAAGAACTCGGAGGCAAAATGATTCGACTTGACAAGGCATCTGGTGGCTTTCTTGTTACCGATCTCGATAGCGGTCGGGATATTTTCGTTCAGATTGATTGGGATTTTCCTAGCTTGGCTAGCTCTTTTGGTTGGCAGGCTTGCAAGTGTGGTGCTACCGATGGTACTGTCAATTGTCAGCACAAGACTGCTAGCAAGATGATTTCTGATGCTCGTTGTTTTCTGGAAGAGAATGACGGTGAAGTTGTCGAGGATCCTGGCTATTTCTCCGAATGAGAAGAACATTCTAGCCTCTTCTATAGCCCCGCATGGGGCTATTTTTTTGTCTTTTTAATAATCTCTGTTGACTCAAGGCGGGAAAAAGAAAAGTATTTAATAACATGAAATATTGTTAAAATATCTTGTCTCCT
>Ga0172367_10003073_pt1 | contig 22140 bp, 21 predicted proteins | sample Lak10m_FD_114542 | JGI IMG/M metagenome (GOLD analysis project Ga0172367, IMG submission 114542) | Freshwater microbial communities from Kabuno Bay, South-Kivu, Congo - kab_022012_10m | ecosystem: Environmental > Aquatic > Freshwater > Lake | place: Democratic Republic of the Congo: South-Kivu... | reverse complement strand
CGAAAGCCCTCAATTTTTACATGTTCAGAAACATGTTGCGCTCCTTTTTCAATATATGGCTTAAATTCGTCAAATTCTAAAATAATCGCCAACTCAACTTGTGATTTCTCTAAATCTTTTTTAATTACTTGCATATTCTTTAAAGCAATTAGAAGCGAGCTTTAAGGGCCCGCTTATTTTTTCTTTCATTAATTGCTTATATTTTAGCATTATTTTAAGAAAAAGCAAGTTTAAGCTTTAGACTAAAATACGCTAACATTATCTAAATAGTCATTAATCTGGAAATTAATGATAAAAAAGCGCCGACTAAAGAGCCGGCGCTTTTCTTGTCCAATCAATCTAACTTTAGATTAACAAACCTATAATCAAGAGAGCAACGATATTTAATACTTTAATCATCGGGTTAATAGCGGGGCCAGCAGTGTCCTTATAAGGATCACCAACGGTATCACCAGTAACAGCCGCCTTATGAGCATCTGAACCTTTGCCGCCGAAATTACCAAGCTCAATATATTTCTTGGCATTATCCCAAGCGCCGCCGCCAGAAGTCATGGAAACGGCGACAAAAATACCGGTAACAATAGAGCCGACTAATAAGCCGCCTAAAGCTTCGACCCCGTGGCCAGCGCCAAAGAAATTAAAACCTAAGCCAACAATGATAGGAGCGACGACCGGAATTAAAGCGGGCAAAATCATTTCTTTAATCGCCGCCTTAGTAACGATATCAACGGTTCGACCATAATCCGGTTTATCCGTGCCGTCCATAATACCAGTCTTTTCTTTAAACTGAGCACGGACGTCTTCAACCACTGAACCAGCGGCTCGGCCGACAGCTTTCATCGCCATCGCTCCGAAGAGATAGGGTAAGAGACCTCCTAAAAACAAACCCGCTAACACAAAAGGATTATTAATTAAGAATTCCGCACTGCCGCCTAAATCCGTAATCTTGAAAGTGAAGTCAGCAAATAAAACAAGAGCAGCTAAAGCAGCCGAACCGATGGCATAACCCTTAGTCACCGCCTTAGTGGTATTGCCAACCGCATCTAAAGGATCGGTGATGTTGCGAACATCTTCGCCTAAATTTGCCATTTCCGCAATTCCCCCAGCATTGTCAGTAATCGGACCATAAGCATCAATAGTGACAATAATACCAGCCATCGATAGCATCGCCATGGCCGCAATCGCAATGCCATATAAACCCGCCAAAGAGAAGGCGGCTAAAATCGCTACCACAATCACCACAATCGGCCAAGCCGTTGACTTCATCGAAACCGCTAAACCGGCAATCACGTTAGTGCCGTGTCCAGTTTTAGAAGCTTCAGCAATTCCTTTAACCGGCGCAAAAGCGGTAGAAGTATAATACTCAGTAATTATTACTAATAAGCCCGTAACAACTAAACCAATTAAACTAGTTAAATAGATATTTAAACTCATGGCTGGGTCGCTCACAAACATTTTAGTGATAGGGTAGAAGGCAATGGCCGACAATACACCGGCGGCAATCAAGCCCTTATATAAAGCCTGCATGATGTTCTTATTCTTTCCTAAGCGAATAAAGAAAATACCGATAATAGAAGCAAGAATAGAAACCGCGCCTAAAACTAAGGGGAAGAGAATAATATTCTTAGAATCCATCGCCCCTCCTACCGCAAACGTGAGAGAGCCTAAAAGCATGGCGGCAATAGAAGTAACCGCATAAGTTTCAAATAAATCTGCGGCCATACCCGCACAATCGCCGACATTATCACCGACATTATCAGCAATCACGGCCGGATTACGAGGATCGTCTTCCGGAATTCCAGCCTCTACCTTACCAATTAAATCTGCCCCCACGTCGGCCGCTTTGGTATAAATACCACCGCCTAAACGGGCAAAAATAGAAATTAAAGAGCCGCCAAAAGCAAAGCCGATTAAAGCGTGTAAATCACCAGTAACAAAATAAAAACCAGCCGTGCCTAATAAGGCTAAACCAACTACGAGCATGCCGGTAACACTGCCACCGCGAACAGCCACATTTAAAGCTTTTTGCAAGCCGCCGCGAGCGGCTTCTGCTGTGCGTACATTCGCCCGGACACTAACAAACATCCCGATGTAGCCAGTTAAAGCAGATAAAATCGCGCCGATAATAAAGGCTAAGGCCGTCATCCAGCCTAAGGCCGGAACAAAACCGATAGCAAAGAACAAAACTAAAGCAACAAGCCCGACCGCCTTATACTGGCGGTTTAAGAAAGCGCGTGCACCCGCTTGGATAGCGGCGGCAATTTCTTGCATTTTCTCGTTACCCGCCGGCAAGCGGAGAACTGACATCATCGCGATTAAGCCATAAACAATGGCGGCGACCGCGCTGAGGATGATTAAGAGATTAGTCATATTAATATTAATTTAAACGTCTTGCCGATTAGGCAAGGCAAAAATAAAATTATTCTTGTTCAGGGGTAGAAATCTCTTCTGTTTCTTCAGTAGAATCAACAGCAATAATTTCTCCGCTCTCACTATCAGCCACCTTTTTTTCGCCGTCTTCCGTGGCTTCAATAATATCAATTTTCCAGCCGGTAAGATGTGCGGCCAAACGTACATTTTGTCCACTCTTACCAATCGCGAGAGATAACTTGTCAGAACTAACCTTAACGATGGCTTTCCGTTCGCTCTCGTGGAGTTCAATGCTTAAAGTCTTAGCAGGAGCTAAAGCATTAGCAATAAACTTAGCAGGGTCATCGCTATATTCAATAATATCAACTTTTTCACCGCCAAGCTCACTAATAATAGTTTGAATGCGGGCGCCTCTTTGCCCGACGCAAGAGCCAACTGGATCAACATTCTCCGCTTCCGTATAAATAGCCACTTTAGAACGAGAACCAGCCTCACGAGCAACCCCCTTAATTTCTACCAAACCGTTAGCAATTTCCGGAATTTCTAAATAAAAAATCTTTTTCAAAATTTCTTCGCTGCGACGGGAAAGAATAATTTCCGGACCTTTATGGCCATCACGTACTTCTTTAATATAAACTTTCACACGTTCACCGGGTCGATAGTATTCGGTAAAAATTTGTTCTTCTGATGGTAAAATACCGATAGCTTTGCCTAAATCAACAAAGACCAGGCGGCCTTCACGACGCTGAACAACGCCGCCGACCACCTCTTTTTCTTTATTCTTAAATTCACTCAAGACCATATCCCGTTCCATCTCTCGTAGTTTTTGGATAATAACCTGCTTCGCGGTCTGAGCGGCCATACGGCCATAGCTTTCGGGAATTGGTAATTCCGTCATGATTTCATCACCCACCTTAGCTCCGTGTTTCATAATTGCCGCTTCTTTTAACTGAATATCGGTTTTGGGATTGAATTTTTTTTCTTTTTCTTCATCAGAATCAAGCTCTTCCCGGCGCTCTTCCTTTTCTTCGCGCTTATAATCCGGGTCATTCAAACGACGCAACATCTCTTCCTCCTCTTGCGCCGGCAAATTTTCGACGACCGTTTTCACGTCGAAAATTTCAGAAGTAGCCGTATTAGGGTCAAAATTGACCTTGATATTTTGGTTTTTCTCGCCATAATCTTTACGATAGGCGGCCGCCAAAGCCAGCTCAATCGTATTAACGACGGCTTGATAATCCAAATTTTTTTCTTCGCACACCTGTTTGATGGCGTTTGTTAAGTCAGACATAATGTTTCGGCCGCTACAGCCAAAATAGAGCCGAGCGGGAAATTTATAATTACCTTAGTTACTAGCCGTGTCGTTTTTAAACCATAAACACAGCGGCAGTTAGAGAAAAAGCTAATTGTATATTACAATTAGCTTTCCTTAATACAATAGCAAAACTTGAAGATTTTGTCAAAATAATCTAGAAATTTAAATAATTAGTCCCGTTAATGGCCGCCCGCACTCTTAATAAAATGAAATAACTAATGGACCAGGCACTAAAAATGATAATTAAACCAATGACCGCTTGGGTAATTTGTTTTAAAGCATCCTTAACTTTCTCCTCATTGCCGGCCGCTGTCATATATTTAAATCCAGCAAAAACCAATAAAATTACAAATATGACCCCAATAACAGTGAGGGAAATCATAATAAAACGAACCACCGTATAACGAACATCATCAGGCTTATCATTACCAAAAGCACTCTGAATCTCATTCCCCTGAAAACCTTCCTGGGTTTGCAATAAATCTTCGGTTGCCAAAGCTGGTTGCGTAAAAGACACCAGACTTAATTGAAAAATACAGAGAAAAAGCAAGAAAAGAGCAGATAATAATTTTTTCGTGGTCATGCGCATATAGTTTATGTTATGATATAATCATTATATAAAATCTTTCCCAAAAAAACAAGAAAATATGAGTTTGTCCAGAAAAATATTCCATAATACCTTAGTCCAAGTAGTAGGTAAGATTAGCTCAACCGGCTTAAACCTCTTCGCCTTTGCCTTAATGACTCGCGAATTAGGACAAGCCGGCTTTGGAGAATACACTACCGTTATCACCTTTCTCTCTTTTTTTGCAATTGTCGCTGATCTTGGGCTCACTTTAGTCACCGCGCAAATGATTAGTGGCGCTAAAGATCAAGAAAACTTTATCTTAGGCAATCTTTTCGGCCTAAGACTGCTCTCCGCCGTAATTTTTATTGGTCTCGCCCCTTTAGTGGTGCTCTTTTTTGACTATAGCAACGGGATTAAAGTAGGGGTCTTGGTAGCGGCAGCCTCTTTTATCTTTACTGCCCTTAATCAAATTATGGTGGGTCTATTCCAAAATCGCTTAAAAATGGAAAAGGTTGCTTGGGCCGAAACTTTAAGCCGTTTTATCCTGATCGCCGGCGTTATCTTGACTGTGCAAAAAAACTGGGGCTTAAACGGCATGCTTATTGCTACTTCTGCCGCCAGTTTCGCCAGTTTCGGCCTGCATTTCTTCTTCGCCCGCCGCTTCGCCCACATCCGCCCAATTTTTAACCGCCAACAATGGCGAGAAATTATTAAATTATCTTGGCCCTTGGCGCTAACCATTGCTTTCAACCTCATCTATCTCCGCGCCGATACTTTAATCCTCTCTTTAATTAAAAGTGCGGAAGAAGTCGGTCTTTATGGCGCTGCCTACAAGATTATTGATGTTCTCAGCTCTCTGCCTTTCATGTTTGCTGGTATTATTTTACCCCTCCTAATAACTTCTTGGCAAAATAATGACCGTCCCCGATTTAACCGAATTCTCCAGCGCTCTTTTGATATTATGGCGATGGTTGCCCTCCCGCTCTTAGTGGGCACACAATTTCTGGCCGATGATATTATCATTCTAATCGCCGGGCGAGAATTTTTGGAAGCAGGCAATATTCTTCGCGTATTAATCTTAGCGGTGGCCGCCATCTTTTTAGGAAACATGATGGCGCACGCGGTGATTGCAGTACAAGCGCAAAAAAAAGTAATTTGGATTTATGCCTTCACCAGCCTCACCGCTTTAAGTGCCTACCTCTTCTTCATTCCTCGCTTCTCTTATTTCGGGGCAGCAGCCGTCACCATCTACAGCGAAGTGGCGATTGCCGCCCTTTCTACCATCTTCATCTGCCGATATTCAAAATTTAGCTTACATTGGACTGGTTTGATAAAAGCGACCGCGGCCTCTTTATTAATGGGCCTGCTATTATGGCTAAGACCGGAATTTTTTAAAAACTCAAATTTAGGCTTGGGAATAAGTTTAGTTGGGGCAATGATTACCTACTTCCTTTTTCTCTGGCTCCTACGCGCCTTCACCCGGGCTGACCTTAATTTAATGACTAACAAACAATAATATGACGAAAAGAATTACGACACCGCAAGGAGACATTGAAATTATTTTTGAGAACGAATCAGTTTTAGTGGTTAATAAACCATCAGGCTTGATTGTCCACGAAGCTGATAGCAGTGAAGAAAAAACCTTAGCCGATTACCTGATAAAAAAATATCCCGCCCTCAAAGGCGTTGGTGAAGATCCAAAGCGCCCTGGTATTGTCCACCGCCTCGACAAAGAAGCGAGCGGCTTGATGGTCGTGGCAAAAAATAACGAGGTCTTTGAATTTATTAAGAAACAATTTAAAAAAAGAACTGTTAAAAAAGAGTACACCGCTTTAGCTTACGGCAAAATCAGTAAAGACGAAGGAGAAATTCTTTTTCCCATTGTCCGGGCTAAATCTGGTCACAAAATGGCTGCTCTGCCAATTAGCATGCGCGAGGGGAAAAATAAAATTTCCAACCGCGACCAAGGTAATATGGATGCCAGGGAAAAAGCCCGAGAAGCTATTACGCTTTTCACGGTAGAAAAAAAATGGCCCCATGTCAGCCTCCTAAATGTTAAAATTAAAACGGGACGCACCCACCAAATCCGCGTTCATCTAGCCGCCTATGGACACCCCCTGGTCGGAGATGACTTATATGGCACCTCAAAAACGAAAGCAAAAAATAAAAAAATTAATCTGGGCCGAATTTTCTTGGTAGCTCGGCGCCTAAGGTTTAAAGACTTGGATGGAACCAACCTGGAGTTTAGAATTGATTTGCCCAAGGAATTAAAAAAATTTTTAGAAAAATTAAAATAATTTTGACTTTAAAGACATTATTTTCTATAATTATCTAATATAGAAAATAATTTTTATAAAAATATGAAAAAAATGTGTAAGAGATTTTTAAAGGATAAGAAGGCGATAGCCATGGCTATCGGCCTGATCGTGGTAATTGTCGCCGCGGTTTTAATTTTCTCCATGAAAAACAAGGAAAGCTATAAAGAAATTAGCATTGAAGAAGCGAAGGCAAAATCTGAGGATTTTATCAACAACTTCTTAATGCCCAGCGGCAGCAAGGCTTCTATCACCGAAACTTCGGAGGAATATGATTTATATAAGATGAAAATTGATATTGGCTCTGAGAGCCCGGTAGAATCTTATGTTAGCAAAGATGGAAAATTATTCTTTCCCCAAGCGATTGACATGGCTAAAACCGCTCAAGAACAGGCTAACGCCAATGGGGAACAGGCTGGAACCACCGTTCCCGCCAATATCACCAAAAATGATAAGCCGGTGGTAGAGCTATTCGTTATGAGCTATTGCCCCTATGGTACTCAGATTGAAAAAGGAATGTTGCCGGTTATAGAGACCTTGGGCAACAAGATTGATTTCAAATTGAAGTTCTGTGATTACGCAATGCATGAGAAAAAGGAAATCGACGAGAATTTAGTCCAGTACTGCATTCAAAAAGAACAGCCAGAAAAATTAGCGGAATACTTACAGTGCTTTTTAGCTGAAGGCAAGGGTGCTGATTGTTTAAGTAAGGTTGCTAACAAGAGCAAAATCGAAAGCTGTGTTGCGAAGACCGATAAAGAATTCAAAGTTACTGAAAACTATAACAGCAAGACTGATTGGCGCGGCAGCTTCCCGGGATTTAACGTCAACAAGACTGATAACGAAAAATATAGCGTAGGCGGTTCCCCAACCTTAATTATCAACGGTCAGGAGGTCCAGAGTGGTCGTGATTCTGCTTCTTTACTCGCCACTATCTGTGCCGCTTTCAATAATGCCCCGGAAGAATGCAGCGCTCAATTAAACAGCCAATCACCGACTCCGGGATTTGGATTCGACTATAGCGCCGCTTCAACGGCTGCTTCCTGTAATTAAAAAGACAAGGAATGATATAAAAAACCGACGTTAGTAAAACGTCGGTTTTTTGATACTAGTAAAAAATATTAGGAGCGCCAATGCTTCGCCGCTAAAATTCGCCGAACAGCTAAAATATAAGCCGCCTGACGCAAACTGATATTAGTTTTTTCTTTATATAAAGAAAACATTCTCTGCCAATTGGCGCGCATCTTCTTTTCTAATAAAGTGCGGAGATATTCCTCATCTAAGATCTGACCAGTGCGATTCTGCGCCCATTCAAAATAGCTAACAATTACTCCCCCGGAATTAGCTAAAATATCAGGCACAATAATTTTACCAGCCGCATCTAAAACTTTATCAGCCGCTAAATCAATCGGGCCGTTGGCCATTTCTAAAATATATTTAGCTTTAACCGCCGGGGCATTAGCAGCGGTAATCTGATTTTCTAAGGCCGCTAAAACAAGAATATCGACCTCTAACTCTAGTAATTGAGCATTGGTAATCGCTTCACCAGTGTTAAAGGTGTTTACAGGATTGCCCTGAGCTTTAAAAGCTGATAATGCCGGAATATCAAGACCGTTAACATGATAGAGGCCACCCTGACTGTCAGATGCAGCCACAATCTTATAGCCGTCAGCCGCCAGTTTCTCGGCCATAAAGAGACCAGCATTACCAAAACCTTGAACAGCCACCGTAATCTCTTGCGGCTGTTTATTAGGCATAAATTCTTTCACCATTTCTTGAGCAATAAAATAAGAACCTTGAGCGGTGGCATCGGAACGCAATTTAATACCACCAAGCTCCACGGGCTTGCCCGTAATCATGCCTGGTTCATGCTTACCGATGATTTTTTCGTATTCATCTAAAATCCAAGCCATGGTCTGGCTGTTAGTATAAACATCAGGAGCGGGCACATCCTTGTCTTGGCCTAAAACTTCATGAAAGGCGCGAGCATAAGCTCGACTGACTTCTTGCAACTCAGCTTGATCAGCTTCCTTAGGATTAAACTTAACCCCGCCCTTAGCACCGCCATAAGGAATATCGGCTAAAGAATTTTTTAAAGCCATCCAAAAGGCTAAGGACTGAACTTCATCCTCGCTTACTTCCGGATGAAAACGAATTCCGCCCTTACCTGGACCTAAATCATTGCTATAAATAATCCGCCAAGCTGGATATTTCTTGCCCTTAATTTCTAAATCCTGATAGCTCACACGAGCCGGATGGCTTAACAACTCTAAATCGGCCGCACTAATATTATCCAAAGCCGCCACGATTTGCAGGCGCTCTAAATTATCTTGAACAATACTCATATTTTTAAATTAAAGTTAATAATAAAGAAAACGGCCGTTAATGACGGTCGTTTTCCTAAAAAACTAAAGATGTTTTTCTAACTCTTGGCGTAAAGTTTCTTGGTTGCGTAAACCAATATACTCGTCAGCTACTTGACCGTTTTTAAAGAGTTTCATATTAGGAATGCTTTGAATCTGGTATTGTATGGCTAAATCTTGATTCTCTGGATTTTCCGTATCAACTTTAACGATTTTAATTTTTCCTTCTAACGCTCCAGACAATTCATCTAAAATCGGAGCCATCATTCGGCAGGGCATACACCAGGGGGCCCAAAAATCTACTAAAACCGGAATTGGGCTTTTTAAAACTTCGGCTTCAAAATTGCTCTTTACTACATCCATCGCTTTACTCATAAATTTATTCGCGCTAAACGGCGGGGGCCGCTTAACGTCCTATTTAATATTTTATTTTTTAATTACTTCCTTAAAAATTACCGCCATCTTTTCTCGCTTTTCGGGAGCTAATTTGCCACTAAGGCAGCGGTCCAATTCGGTGGATAGAATCTGTTCGGTTAAAGAAGACAGGGCGGATTTAACTGCTTTCATTTGCGTGAGTAAAGCAAAACAATCTTCCGGCGCCTGCACCAGCATTTTTTTAATGCCTTCAAGCTGGCCAATAATATTATTAATTCTTTGTTCGGCGGTCTTCATATTAGCTATTATAGCACACCCCTGGGGGGTGTCAAGATAGGTGCTACTTCGGCCGGGCAATTACCCAATAGTTAAAGCGGTCATTGCGGACCGACTCTATTTCCCAACCAGCCCGTCTTAGTTCATAGCGAAAATGCCGCTTAGTAAAAGCATAATAATAACGAGGGCTTATCTCTTCGCCCTTGGCATTTTTCCAGGGGAAAATTAAATCACGCCAGCCGTAAGGATGGCGGCCAGTAATTTTTTTCCACCAAGTATTATAGAGCTTTTTTCGATTTCGCCCCTCTAACTTCCAAAAACTAATAATTAAGCGCCCCTTGGGGTAAATTAAAGCTAAAAATGAACGTAAAATTTCACGACGTTCTTTTTCCCCGGGAATATGGCTGATTACCGCTGAACAAAAAATCAAAGAAAATTTACCAGCAACTAGAGAACCCGCTTGACTTAAGTCGGCCCGGATAAAGTTATAGCCCGGATGCTTGTCGCGGGCATAAGCAAGAAGGGCGGGACTTTGGTCCACGCCTAAATATTGTTCTGGACTAAGTTTAATATAATCTAAGAGGCGACCGTTGCCACAACCAGCATCAAAAACTTGATCATCGCTGCCGATCTGATTAACCGCCCAAATAAAATCTGGCGCCGCCACCTTCGAACGAGTTTCATTAAAATGCTGAGCGGTCAACTCATAGGAAGAGGCAACAATTTCTTTTAACTTGGTTAAACGCTTAGATTTCATAAAATAAATTAATAATCTCCCAGATATTCTTTAGCCGGCAAACGATTTTGCTTCAAACAATTATCACAGCGACCGCAAGAACGGGGATCGGCTTCACCAAAATATTTTAAAATATACTGCTGGCGGCAAAGCGGGGAATAAACATAAGATTCCATTTCATTAAGCTTACTATACGCCCTTTCCGCCTTTAACTCTAAAGAGCGAAAATCTAATTCCAAATCATCAGGATCACTAAACTTTAAAATTCGGATTTCTGTGCCTTTAAAGGGAGGGCGATAATCCAGTAATTCCTGTTCCGCCATCTTTTTAATTGCCCGATTTAAAACTTCTTTCTTAATTTGCAAAATAATGGCGACTTCATCAGCAATAAACTGCCATCCAGTAACAATTTCTTTTTCAAAGCGAGCCCGGAGCTTCTCCGCGACCGCTAATTGCACTTTGGCGCGAGGACTAATGTCTGCCAAAACCTCATCCCAATTTTTTTTCAGTTTAATAAAAGTATTAGTGGTGCGTTCATTGGGCCGAGAGACATAACCTTCTTTTTCTAAAATCTTAACAGCCGTACCCACCGCCATTTCTGGGGCTGGTTCCGACAAACGCTTAGTCAATTCGGAATAAGTGATAAGCACGGAATTTTCCCCATCGGGATTTTGTTCTTGAGCCTCCAGAAGAAAACGAAAAACATCTTTAATTAAATTAGGACTAGGGTTATCACCTTGGATAAAAAATTCCTGCAAGTATCTGTCCGAAGGGGAATAAAACAATAAACAAACACTAGCCTGACCATCACGTCCGGCCCGGCCCGCTTCCTGATAATAAGCTTCTAAAGTGCCCGGTAAATCATGATGAATAACAAAACGAATATCTTTTTTGTTAATACCCAAACCGAAAGCATTGGTGGCCACCACCACCTGCGCTTTGCCTTGCATAAATTGATCTTGCACCCAATCCCGACTATCGCCATCCATACCGGCATGATAAGCAACAGCGGCGACATCGTAGTCAGCTAAAAATTCCACAATTTCATCAGCTTTAGAACGTGTTCCTACGTAAACAATACCAGAGCCGCCCTCTTGGCTGCGAACGGCATCAAGAATATATTCAAGCTTGCGATTATTGCTTGCCATCACCGCCGCAAACTGCAAATTAGGACGAGCAAAACCGCTGATTATCAGTTCATAATCATCCAGACCCAGTTGCCGAGCAATATCGGTACGGACTTCAGGCGTAGCAGTAGCCGTTAAAGCTGCCACCACTGGGAAGCCGCACAACTTCACAGCTTCTTTCAAGCGTAAATAGCTAGGACGAAAATCATGCCCCCACTGACTAATACAATGAGCTTCATCAATAGCAAATAGAGCGACTTTGAGATTTTTTAATTCATTAACAAAAGATTGGTTATAGAAACGTTCCGGGGCTACATAGACTAAACGATAAGCCCCTGCTCGAATTTTATTAAGGCGCTGGGCGGTCTCACTCAAAGAGACGGAAGAATTGATAAAAGTAGCAGGAATGCCAACCTTATCTAAAGAATCAACCTGATCCTTCATTAAAGCAATCAACGGCGAAACCACAATAGTAACCCCGTCTAAAACTAAAGACGGCAGTTGAAAAATCATTGACTTACCCCCTCCCGTCGGCAGAACGGCAATCGTATTTTTCCCAGACAAAATTGCATCAATCGCCCGCTCTTGTCCAGGGCGAAAAGAATCATAATTAAAATGAATCTTCAAAAGCTCAATTAATTGTTTTTTCTTATTTTCCATGGCACTAGACAAGGAAAGCCATGCGGACATGGCTTAAAACTTGTTTCCAAATTATTAAGAGTTTAGCGGCGACTATAAATCTCCCAGACATTCTTAAAGAGAAAAGCGATTGTCATTGGGCCAACACCGCCGGGGACCGGAGTAATGCCAGCAGCAACCTTGGCCGCTGATTTAAAATCAACATCACCGAAAACCTTATCATTTTCCTTAGTAATGCCGACATCGACTACTAGAGTGCCGTCTTTAAAATAGTCCTCCGTCAAAAACTCGGGCAAGCCCAAGGCACTAACAACTAAATCAGCTTGGCTACTAATAACACAAAAACGTTGGCGCAAATTAGTATCTTGGCGTGGATCTTCATTTTCTGCCACTGCTATCAAATCAACTTTTAAATCTAGTGCTTCAAGAGAGGAGGCGAGAGCCTTACCAAAAACATCTGAACGGTGAAAAACACAAGCTTGTCCCTTAACTTTATATTCTCGGACAATAAATTCCACGGCTGCAATTACGGGAGACACGACATAATCAGGGTGAAGGGGGTGAAAACCATCAGCATCTTTAAGAGGATCAATGGCGGCAATAATTTTATCAGCGTCAAAAGAGAATGGTAAGGGCAGCTGCAATAAAATTGCATCCACGGCTTCGTCTCTATTTAAGAAATCAATCACCGTTAACAATTCGGATTCCGTGCTGTCCTCTGCTAAGCGATAGAGATGAGTATCAATACCCACTTTTTTTGCTTCCCGCTCTTTCAGCGAGACATAGATTTCCGAATCTGGCCGCTCACCCACTAAAATAATGGCGAGGCTGGGACGGCGTTTTTTATTATTAAAAACATTTAAAGCAATCTCGTCTTTAACCTTTTCCGCAATCTGACGGCCGTCAATAATTTTATTTTTTATCTCCATAAATTAAGCGGGTAAAGGAAAACGACGGCAAAGTGCGGCGGTAACCTGTTTTAATTGCATTAAATTATTTTCATCAGCCCGAGCTTTAATAGCGCGGTCAATAATATCCGCTAATTCCAACATCTCCGCTGTCTTTAAGCCTCGAGTGGTAATAGCAGGCGTGCCAATGCGGATACCGGAAGGATTTAAAGGAGGGTTGGGGTCATTAGGAATAGTGGAACGAGAAACAGAAATGCCTACCGCCTCTAAAGCTTTCTCCGCTTCTTTGCCGGCTAATCCTTGAGGAGAAAGATCAAGCACAAAGAGATGATTATCAGTACCGCCAGAAACCACTTTATAGCCTCGTTCAATCAAAGCGGACGCTAAAGCTTGAGCATTACTAATAACTTGGCGGGCATAATCTTGAAATTCTGGGCGCAAGGCTTCAGCAAAAGCAATCGCTTTAGCCGCTGTGACATTATCATGCGGACCGCCCTGCATACCCGGAAACACCGCTCGATCAATCTGTTTCGCATATTGTTCTTTACATAAAATAATGGCACCCCGCGGTCCCCGCAAAGTCTTATGAGTTGTACTAGAGACAACATCAAATAAAGGTACGGGATTGGCTAGCTGTTTACCAGCAATCAAGCCGGCAATGTGAGCAATATCGGCAAAAGTATAAGCGCCCACTTCATCGGCAATCGCCTTAAAACCCGCCCAATCAATTTCTCGAGAATAGGCGCTAAAACCAGCAACAATCATTTTTGGCCTTTCCGCTAAAGCTACTCGGCGCACTTCTTCCATATCAATAATACCCGTCTCAGGATTAACGCCGTATTGCACAAAATTATAGAGCCGACCAGAGAAGTTAACACTATGGCCATGCGATAGATGGCCCCCATGGTCAAGACGTAAGCCCAAAACCTTATCTCCTGGCTCTAAGAAAGCCATGTAGACAGCGGCATTAGCCGGAGAGCCGGAAAGAGGTTGAACGTTGGCATGTTCGGCGGAAAATAGCTCCTTGACTCGACTAATCGCTAAAGACTCCACCTCATCAATAATATTATTACCGCCATAATAGCGCTTACCGGCATAGCCTTCGCTATATTTGTTGGTTAAAACCGAGGAAAGGGCGGAGCGAACAGCGGGGGAGGCGTAATTTTCCGAAGCAATCAGCTCTAATTCACTGTCTTGGCGAGAGGCTTCGCGACTAATAATCTCCGCCACGGCTGGATCTTGTTGTTGTAAAATATTGTTTTCCATATGTTTAATCTTAGTTTAGCGCCGGTCTTTTGTCAAAAAACCGAACTATAAAAGGGCTTTAAATAAAGGTCCATACATATCCTCATTAATATCAATAGAAAGTTCTTGAGGGTTAACTTCATCGCAATACTCAACTGAGGCGCCGCTGACCACGGCCAAAGGCATCCGTTCAGAACCCTCACCCATGCATAAAACTGCCGCGGTCGCCAAGCTGTCAGCCACATCAACGCGGGAAAAGCGAAAAGGGCGGCCAAAAAGATCTTCTTTCCCACGATATTTTTTAATACCACAAAAGCCAGCATAACCCAAAGCAACGCCAGTAACGCCGGCCCGCAAAGGAAGACAGCGACTGTCGCTAATAATCACCCCCAAGGTACGAAGCTGGTAATGCTTTAAGCAATAATCTCTAATAGCCGCAGCCGCCTTAAAACTATCCTTCGGCAAAAGAATAAAATTATCACCGGCATTACTTTCGTCAATCCCGGCGTTAGCCATCACCGCTCCATCCTTAATTGTTAAGTAAACCTGGGATGTCCGCAGGGCAAAAGAACTTTCTTGGCGAATAATTTCTTCTTTACTAATATTATCCCCCTTCGCAATAAGCCGATTCTCAGATAAAGCGACAATTTTAGAAGTAACCACTAAAATAGCCCCGTCTTGCAAAGAAGGGATGTGCTTAGTAATAAATAAAAATAAATCTTGTCCAGCGACAAAGAGACTAGTCTTGAGAGCGCGTATTTCCATAACGAAGAAGATAAACCCCTAAATAAGATAAAGGGGTGTAAGCAAAACCCATAGCTACTTTATAAAGCCACCAAGGCAAGCTTGCTAAAATAATTGTCTTGAACGGGTAAATTCCCGCAAAAGCGACAAACATAAAAATTAAAGTATCTAATAGCTGTGACCAGATATTGGACAAATTGGACTGCAGCCAAAAGAAACGACCGTGCAATAATTTCTTAAAAAAGAAAAAAGCGAGCACATCCTGATATTCGGCAATGAAAAAGGCGAGCAATGAGGCGAGTGACATCCTTAAAGAAACTCCGAAGATAAGCGCGTAGGCTTCGGGCAGTTTTTCATTAGTCGTTGACCAGGGCAAGGACAAAGATAAGGTGGTATAAAGAGTAAAAAGAGCGGTTGCCAATAAACCGGCGTAGACGAAATTCTTAGCCCAAGTTTTGCCATAAACTTGGCCGATAACATCGGTGCTCAAAAAGACAAAGGGAAAGAAAAATACCGCTACCGAAAGATGAGTGCCAAAAATAAAAGGCATTAATTTTAAGCCCAACGTATTAGCGGCTAATAATGAACTGAGATACAATACCAAAACGAGAATGATCTTAAAGTTTATTTTTTCAGAATTCATAATAATATTAGATTAATAAAAAAGCGCCCCCAAAGGGCGCCGTCTTTCACAAATCAGGCCCTTTGGTTAATTAAAAACAGCAGAGATAGCAATAAAACCGGACCAAGTTGTGATATTTTTAGTAATCAACATAGTGCTTTTATTATAGGCTAATAATCTAAAAAATACAAATAAACTAATCCTGGGAAATTAAACGCTTAAATAGATAAGACTGACGCAGGCGATAACCCTGTTTGCGATAATAATCCCGGACACCGACACCAGAAATTACAGCAATCTCCGAGGCGCCTGCGGTTTTGGCTAATAATTCCGCTCGCGCTAACAACTCTTTCCCTAAACCACGATGCTGGACGCCAGCACCCTTGCCTACGGGGATTAATTCACCATAAACATGCAGCTCTCGAATTAAGGCCGGGGCGATCGGGCTCTGCACATCTAAACGCAAACGGCAAAAACCATAAAGGGTTTTATGATCAAGGCTGTCAGCACTTAAAAAATATTCTTTACCGCCAGCGGCAGCATACTCGACTACATTAATCTGATATTTAACAATCAACTCTCCTTTAGCCTCCCGACAGCGGATACAATGACATTTTACCCCCTGCTGCTTCATGATTTGGCGCAAGTTAGTAATTTTGTTACCCGCTACAATTGATTCCGCCGGAATGTCGCGAATAAGACGGATAATCCGGACATATTCTGGCACTAAGGCCTTACATTTGATAATTAAATTCTGCAAAACTTTATCAGAATAAGGTTTATATTTACCTTGCTTATACCATTTATATAAAAGACTGCCCTCGGTCACTACGGTGGGATAAAATTTTATTTGATCCGGTTGAAAACGTTCGTCGGTAAATAAAACAGCAAACAATTTTAAATCAAGACGAGGATTAGAACCGGGCAAAGCAGGCATCAGGTGATAAGTAATTTTAAAACCATATTTTCGCAATAAAGCCGTGGCCGTCGCAATCTCAGCGACGCCGTGACCGCGCTTATTAAGTGCTAAAATCTTATCATCCACTGCTTGTACACCCATTTCTACCCGCGTACAACCAAGCTTTCTCATTTCTAAAAGTTCCTGCCCATTAATATAGTCAGGTCTCGTTTCTAGAGTAAGACCAATGATGCGATAGCGGGCTTTTTCATTGCGCTTCTGTTCCTGGACTAAAAATTTCCGGGCATCCTCTAGCTTTAAATTATAACGATAGGGAGAGCGCGCTAATTTGCCGTTAGCCGCATAATCGTTAGCGGCTCGGAAACAATTTAAGATATACCAATACTTATACTGCTCCGGCAAATAGCTCCAAGTGCCGCCGATAACAATAATCTCAATCTTTTCTGGCTGATGGCCGTTGTTTTCCAAAGCGCGTAAACGAGATACCACCTGGGTATAGGGATGATACTGACAACGGATTGCTCGCATCACCGCCGGTTCATTGGCTAAATAACTAACCGGCACCTCCTCTTGGCGGGGACAATAAGCGCAAGTACCGGGACAGGGAAAGGGCTTAGTTAAAACGGCCACGGGCGCAATACCGGACAAGGTGCGGACCGCCCGCTTTCTTAAAATATACTCTAATTCCGGATTGGCCTTAATCTTCTTTAAAGCTAAAAGTCGCTTATATTCAATAATAATATGGGAATTGAGAAGGGAATCAATTTTATATTTCTTACTCAAAACCCGTTTTAAGGACGACAAATCATTCCGGCTATGGACGGACTGACTGGCTTCTTGGATTAACTCTGTAATTGCTTCTAGCATAGTTTTAGGATATAATATTGGTATTATTATAGCAAATTTTTCTTAATTCTATCATTATGTTTAAAAAAATCGCCCTTGGTCTTGGCCTCTTGGTCGCCATTTTAATTTTCAGCCCCAGTCTAGCGCAAGCCTCCTCCCTAAAATCTGGTAATGACGTCTATCTCCCGCAAGGGGAAACAATTGACGGTAATCTTTATGCCGCCAGTAACAATATTACCATTGATGGTGAAGTCCGAGGAGATTTAATTGCCGCCGCCCAAACTATTACTATCAACGGCCGCCTGGACGGTGATTTAATTGCAGTTGCCCAAACGATAACCGTTAACGGCGAAATAAACGGCAATGTTCGCGTTGCCGCTAACAGTGCGAATCTGAACGGAAACATCGCCCGCAACATCAATTTCATCGGTAATTCCTTGGCCATCGGCCCAGAGGCAAAAATTGGCTGGGACGTACTAAGCGGCGCCACCAACACCAACATCATGGGTGAAGTCGGCGGCAACGTTGACGCCGGAGGAAATAATATCATCTTAGCTGGTAAAGTGGGAAAAGATTTTAATTTCGGGCAAAGCCAACAAACTCAAAAAATTACCATTAGCTCAGGAGCTAAGATTGCCGGCAATTTAAACTACCACGAAAATACTGACTTACAAAGAGCTGATGGTTCGCAAATAAGCGGCCAGATTAATATCCTAAAGAATACAGAAGCTAAAGGTCAGACGAGTAAGGATTGGTTTTGGTCATTATTATATGGCATATTTTCCGCCATGGTTGTAGGTTTAATTATCATTTATCCTGGCAAAAATATTATTTTAACGCTTAAAAAAATTATCCGAGAGAAACCTTTTGCCAGCTTGGGCTGGGGAATTCTAATTTTATTAGCCGCACCGACTGCCGCCATCATCCTAGTCTTTACTATTATCGGCCTGCCTTTAGCGGTTATTATTTTCGGTCTTTGGCTCTTAATGCTCTGGCTGGGCAAGATAATCTGTGCGATTATTGTTGGCCAAGAAATACTTAATCTTTTTCTAAAAAATAAAGAAACTGAAAAAAAACTTCTAATCAGTATGATTATTGGAGTCACGCTACTCTGGCTTCTCTTTAGCATCCCGATGATTGGCTGGGTCTTATCTTTAATAGCGACAGGTTTCGGACTTGGCTCTTTAATTCTCAGTCTCCGTCAAAACTAAATCATCTAATCAATCTATATGTTTAATCCTAGTATTTTTAAAGCCTACGATATCCGCGGAATTTTTGAAAAAGACTTTGACCTATCTTTTGTTTTCAACCTCGGCTTCGCCTTTGTTAATTTACGCCGCCAAGATGGTGATTGTCCGGCCGATAAAGTTCTAAAAATAGTGGTGGCACAAGATATGCGCCTCAGTTCGCCGGCCATCAGTACGCAATTAATTCAAGGATTATTAGCAGCTGGCGCTGAAGTTATTGATGCTGGCATTATTTCTACCCCTGCTTTCTATTTCACGGTTTCTGACCAAGGAGCTGATGGCGGCATCATGGTCTCAGCCTCGCATAATCCGAAAGAATGGAACGGCTTTAAGCTAGTAAGAAAGAATAGCCGACCGATCAGCGGCGACACTGGTATCGAATGGCTCAGAGATCACATCACCGAACAAACACCGGCACTAAATTCCGAAAAGAAAGCGCTTGTTCTGGCAGAAGCGGCCGCTAAACAGCTAGCACACGACCTAAAATTTATTTCTTCTAGTGATATTAAGCCTCTGAAAGTAGTAGCTGATGCCGCTAACAGCATGGGGGCACAATATTTAGAATTGCTCGCCTCAGTTTTACCCATCAAATTAGAAAAAATTAACTTTACGCTCGACGGTTCCTTTCCTGCTCATGAAGCGGACCCTTTAAAGTCAGAAAATTTAGAGCAGCTCTGTGCGGCAGTGAAAACCGCTCAAGCAGATTTAGGAATTGCCACTGATGGTGACGGTGATCGCGTCTTTTTCGTAGATAATCTTGGGCAGTTAATTGATCCCGCTATCATTCGCGGCTTATTAGCCCAAATATTTCTTAAAGATAAACCCGGCAGCAAAATCTGCTATGATGTTCGCCCCGGAAAGATTACTGTTGACCTAATTGAAGAGGCCGGAGGCATCCCGGTGCCAACCCGGGTTGGTCACTCTTTAATTAAAGAACAGGTGCTCGCGGAAAATGCTTATTTCGCCGGGGAGTCATCTGGGCATTTCTTTCTTAATTTGGAAATTGGCTGTTTTGAAATGCCGATGATTATGATTGGCCGCTTACTCACTCTCTTTTCTCAGCAAGAGCAGAGCGTTGCTGATTTCATTCAGCAGTACCGACGCTATAGCCACTCCGGGGAAATCAACCGAGCAGTTAAAGACAAGGAGGCAGTCTTTACTCAATTAAAAGAAAAATATGCAGACGCAGACATCAGCTTATTAGACGGTGTCAGTATTACTTATTCTGATTTCTGGTTTAATGTCCGCGGTTCGAACACGGAAGATAAGGTCCGCCTTAACTTAGAAGCTAAGGATCCGGCCATCATGGCTGAGAAACGTAACGAAATTTTAAAAATAATTGAAAATTGTTAATTTTCTTAACTATACAAAAAAGAGCCGCTAAATTAGCGGCTCTTTTTAATAATAAAAGTTTATTTCTTTTCAACGACAATACTGCATTTATTAAGCAAGGCGGCCAAAGCGCCGACTGCTGCTAAAACGGGAGCAAAGACGGCGCCCACCACGGCTACAGTTACCGGGATCTCCATCATCACCTTACCTTTTTCGTTTTTGATAATAATACGGCGAATATTACCGGCCTTAATCAATTCTTTAATTTTTTTAACAAGTTCTTGACCCTGCAATTTAAATTCTTCAAACTGGGGTTGCCCTTTAGTATTTTTTGATGATGTTTTTTTAGTAGCCATAAATAATGATTTAATTTATAAAAATAAACTAACTTTTATTATTCTTAGGGGCAATCTTCTGCGCCTTGCTTAAAGAAGAAAAAACAATAAACAGCATTTCGAGTTGATTAATCATGGAGCGGACAAAAAATTCTTGGTCACGATTTTTGAGCTTAATCGGCAAAATACAACAAGCTTTAATATTTAAATTTTCTTGATCTGACTTAATAACAGTACAGCCGTCCAACTTACACTTATCATTTAAAATTTCTCGATTATCAAATTTCCCTAAAACAATATTTTGATGATTGCGGGTAAATTTGTCTTCCCGCATGGTCCGCCCGGTTTTTAAATCAATAATACGCAAAATTACCCAATCAACATTTACCATTCCTAAAATCTTTTCTGAAAAATAGATAAAAACCGTACGAATATCTTTTTTATTCTCCGGATATTTTTTAAAATTAGCAAAAGCTTGCCGCATTTCCTCCATCTGCAAATTTACCGAACCAATATATTTAAAGGTTTCCTGAAGACGATCTTCTAAATTAACCTGATAGCGGCGTAAACGGCCGAACTCCCGTAAATATAAAAAATTAACCGTATAGGCTAATAATAAAAGGAGGGCGAGGGCAATAATTTCACAAACTTCCTCATTAAGCCCAAAAATGGGACGACGAATTAATAAAGGGATGGCCGCCGTCAAAATAAAATCAAGCGCTAGCAGGATAAAAAACAATTTCCGCCACTTGAAGATGTTTTGCATAATTTAAGATTACAGATAAGGCCTCAAGCGAAAAAAATTCTCCGGGGGTCACAAATAAGTAAATATAATAAAATAACAATTAATAGTAACGATACCCCCCTTATTTAATTATAGCTTTTTTCGACAAAAATAGTAATATCTCCAGAAAATCCCTATTTTAAGGCCTTCTTTGGGAATAAAAGCCAGACCGCCAGCAAGGTCGCAATCGGCATGGTCAAGCACAGGCCAATAACACCCACTAAAGATCGGACGATTTCGGTGGCAATTTCTTCATGATTAATAACTTGAGAAAAAGATAAAAATGGCTCACTCTTAACATTAAACAAGAGAATTAAAGGCAAAGAAGCGCCCGCGTAGGCTAAAAATAAGGTATTAATAATTGCGCCTAAATGAGCGCGGCCAATCGCCATGGATGAACGAAAAAGATTGAGCCGAGTCTGTTGCGGATTATTAATCAATAATTGTTCAACCGCCTCAATCTGACCAACAGCAATATCATCCAAAACACCTAAAGCACCAATAATAATAGCCGCCAATAATAAACCCTGAAAATTAATAGCTTTAATATTATCGCTGATTAAAAATACTACCTCTTCGCTAGCGGTGCCGCTTAATTGAGTGAGCCTCACAAAAATCCAAGATAACAGAAAGGTAATAATCAAGGCAGAAAAAATACTAAGAATGGCAATATGGGCCTTACGGTTAAAACCCTCGGTAATATAGACCAAGCTGATTAAAATTAAAAAAGTAGCAATCGGGCCTACTAACAGCGGGTTATAGCCAGCTAAAATTAAAGGGGCTAAAAATTTCATGATTAAAAAGAAACTAATAGCTAAAGCCAGCAAAGAGCGCCAACCGATCTTGCCGCCAATCAAGACTACCACCACCACAAACAGAATAAATAACCAAATTAATCCGTGTTCGCGCACATAATCAGTAATATACACAACACTTTTACCATTCTCATCCTGGAAGGTACCCATTTTCTTAGACACATTGTCCATGGGTCAATTGATATTGCCGACTGTACATTACAGGCGGCATTTTTAATTTAGTATGTATTCGGGTGTTATTATAGGCATGAATTGTCCT
>Ga0172367_10003071_pt1 | contig 22158 bp, 19 predicted proteins | sample Lak10m_FD_114542 | JGI IMG/M metagenome (GOLD analysis project Ga0172367, IMG submission 114542) | Freshwater microbial communities from Kabuno Bay, South-Kivu, Congo - kab_022012_10m | ecosystem: Environmental > Aquatic > Freshwater > Lake | place: Democratic Republic of the Congo: South-Kivu... | reverse complement strand
CTGCCGTCACCCTGAGGCGGCGCAACGTTTCCGGCTTTCTGTTCCGGCCTGACAGCCCCGCCCGTATTTTTCAGCTCATGACCATCCATGAGTAATTCAGATTTCGAGGAAGTTCCTGATGAGATCGTGCCCTACAGAGGTCATGATCGATTCGGGATGGAACTGCACGCCATAAAGGCCGAGTTCCTTCGAATCGAAAGCCATGATGGTTCCGTCCTCCGTCCATGCCCTAATTTCAAGCGCTGCCGGAAGCGTTTCACGCTCCACGATCAGCGAATGGTAACGAGTGGCGGTAAAGGGGTTCGGAATGTCTCGAAACATCCCCTGTCCATCGTGATAGACCTCTGAGGTTTTGCCGTGCATGATCTTTCCTGCGCGAACAACCTTGCCGCCGAGCGCCTCACCGATGGCCTGGTGGCCAAGGCAGACACCGAGCAGCGGAATCCTGCCTTTCACCGCATCGATCAGCGCAATGGATATGCCCGCGTCCGCAGGCGTTCCCGGCCCCGGAGAGATGACAATCTTTTCAGGGGCGAGGTCAACAGCCTCTCCGACACTCAGGTCATCATTCCGGTAAACAACCACCTCAGCCCCAAGCTCGCCGATGTACTGGACAAGGTTGTAGGTAAACGAATCGTAATTATCTATAACAAGAATCATGAGAGCACGTAATACACTATTATAAAAAGACTTAAAAAGCAAAATTCCGTCTTCGCCCCAGCAACGGCAACCGCATTTTCTCCCGAAATTCCGTCGTACCCCTGCCGGACTTTCAAGCCGCAATATAGCCCCGTTTGACCTCGAAACTCAAATGTGTTGTTCGAGTTGTGGGCTGGAGAAGAGAATAGGGTGACGAGCAACAAAAGGGAAAGGTGGACTTTAGAGCGGTGATGTTCGGGCAAGTGGCAGGGTTGGGCTGCGCTTGTACAAAAGCCACTGCCTGAGCATCAGATAGATCATCCCGGTTGATTCAGAAACAAGCCAACATTTCGGCTGCGGCGCACGCATGGGCGGCGTGGCTGTTCTCCCCTGTATTCGAAGGGCATGAACCATAGGATGGAACTTGGGTGGGGCATTTTCTGTCGGAGAAAGGTGACAATACCTCGAATTTCAGCCAACACTTTATATGAATGTAAATAAATGAGCCGCGCAACCGGGCGTTCTCACCGGATCGTTACGTGAAGCTTTTTACCCAACGCCTCTGCGTAGTGATACAGCGTCGAGAGCCGGATGTCATCGGCGTGGTTTTCAATTCCTGAAATAGCCGACTTCCTGGTATTCAGTTTTTCAGCCAGAACCTCCAGGGTAAATCCGGCATTTTTTCTTGCCTCTTTTAAAAGCACCCCGATTTTGAACTCCTCGTATCCTTTATCAAAAGTCTCGGCAAATTCAGGATCGATGCTTTTGTGCTTCTCAATTGCGCGATCCAGATCATCCATCGCTATTCCTCCTGAGATAGAACAATGCCCTTTTCATCGATACATCTTGGTACCTTTGCTGGATTCCAAAACCGAATACATTATTCTTGCTCTGAAGGCTCTTTATCATTGTTTTTCGGTGAGAATATTCTTCCAACAACAAAAACGGTGGCAAGTCCTATCAAATCAAGACCCCCAATAACGGCCGCTGTAACTTCATGACCAGTTATGGCAAGAGTCGCTGAAATTGCAAGAGCAAAAGGGCATAATGCTGGCCCCGACTGGACTGCTTCATCTGCTCATGAGCAATGAACGATTCGGTGTTGATTCGATGATCAAGCTGTTTCTCGGCCATTACAAGTATACGCTCTGCACTGCCGGGTAATACCTGATTGTAACCTGCTAAAATCGAGGGGTGTGGAAGAGGCCCGGTGAAGTCCTGACGAACCAGACTTACAAATGGGCTTTGATCGGAATCAGAAATCCCGGAATGACGTTCAACATCACCATTCGGTTTATCGGGCAGATCGTTTTGGGTCATGAGATCCTGACATTTTGTGAGTGTCCCGCCCTGACATGCTTTTTTCTGCGCTATGTATGGCATTCCCCACAAGAGCCCAGTCATTGCGAAGAGCTTTGATATCGTCGGATGCGTCGCCTAACCTGATCACTTGATGCGAAACTCCGGCAAGGTTGAAAACGCTCCCCGCACCGACCATGTATGGGGTACGCAGCTTCATTTTGCTGAGAAATTTCTTATTCATGATAAGTGTAGTTTTTGCCGATAAACAGCAAACAGGTAATATACTGTGTAAAGATACCAGAATCTGAACAATATCTGAAAGCCATTTACATGTTATCTGATTGACAGTATAACGCTATAATCTCACAGATGGTTCTAACGCCCAGCGTCCACCGCCCTGAACATCGCCTCATACGCAGCGCTCATGGCGATCTTTCGGCGGGCCATGACTTTTCTTGCAGTCTCGACGGCTTTGTCGGCCTGATACTCGCCGTTGCCGGTGTGGCCGTCGCCCCAGCTGAATGATGGCACGTACTTCGCTGGCATCCCGTTGCCAAAGACGTTGGACGAGGTGCCGACCACCGTGCCGGTGTTGAAGCGGGTGCCGATGGAGCACTTCGAGTGCTCGCCCATGATAAGTCCGAGGAACTGCTGGCCGGTGGCCATTTTGCCACGAGCGGTCTCGATGCTCACCGGACTGTAGTTGTTCTTGAGGTCGGAGGTGTCGGTGCCTGCGCCGAGGTTGCACCAGCTCGAAATGTAGGAGTGCCCGAGGAAACCGTCGTGCTGTTTGTTGGAGAACGGCTCCATGATTGAATCCTCGATCTCGCCGCCCGCTTTCGAGCCGCCGCCTATGCAGACATTGCTGTAGATCCTCGCGCCACTTTTCACCCTCGCTCCAGGAGCGATGAAAACATTCTGCATCAGCAGCGCCACCGGCTCGACCACCGCGTCGGCACCGATATAGATAAAGCCGTCGGAAGCGTCGAGCACAGCGCCAGCCTTGACTTCCGCGCCCTTCTCAACGGTGATCGCTGACGGATTGACCATAATCGCCGACGGATGCACCTCTCCATCAATGCGTCCAAGCGCCAAAACCTTACCATCTTCCGCCATCATAGCCGGGTGCATCGCCACGGGATCCCAGAGATTTTCAATCAAACGGAACCCGGAAACTTCAATGCATGAGTACGCACCAGCAAGCACAATGCCATCGATGGTATCCGGAAACACCGTTCCTGAAAAAGGAAGCGGCCCTGCCGTGGTACGACAGAAAAGGAGATTGCCGTTCTGGATAATGGCTTCACCCGGCTCGACCCGGCCCGCGTCGATGAACTGCATCACCGCCGTATCGCAGAGAAGGCGACCGTTGACCAGCATCACATCCTCTTCCAGAACACTGTTGACCACCGAGCCGGGATTGGTTTCCCCAAACCACGGCGCGATATGCCGGCGAAGATGCCAGGTCGGCTTCTGCCGACCGCCAAAAGCCACAACGAACCGCTCCCTGAGGGAATGGCAACCGGTAACAAGATCATACACCGGCTTCAGATCGGCAAGCGGCGAGAAACGGAGCGTTTTTTCATCTTCAAAGATGATGATTTGCATGGGATTCGATTTTCGTTATGGCTCGTAAAGCATCTCGATCGCGAGCGGCTCAGCAGTGATGGCGATGGCCCCGCCCACCCGGCTGATCACCTCGCCATCCATGTGCATGTACTCGTCAACGGAGAGGAACACCTCGACCGACCTCGCCTTGCAATAGATGACTTGGGAATCGTGAATCTGGCTGCCCTTCAGATATTTGATGATATATCCGGGCACACGCCATTTCGGCACGGCTTTCAGAATGCACACGTCGAGAAGCCCATCGCACGGATCGGCCTCTGGCGAAATACGGAACTTCCCTCCTTCGACCCTGCCGTTGGATACGGAAAAGGCAAACACCGGTTCATCGAGCTCAACGATACCGTCAATGGTATCGAGCGTAATATGCATTTTTACAGCACTATAACCTAAAAGCACACTCACCAGCGCCCAGGCGTAAGAGAGCTCGCCCCGGAGCCACGGCGTAGCCTTCACCGTGCTGGCAATCCGCCCGGTGAAGCCGATGCCGATGGAGTTGACGAAGTAGCGCAACGCGCCCTCGCCGAAATCGACTCTGCCGAGATCGACCTTGCGGCTCGCGGCGCAGGCAAAGCCCCGGATGCGCGCTTCGTGCTCTTTTGGCGAGGGATCGAAGGTCTTGAGAAAATCGTTGGCCGATCCTACAGGAAGGACTCCGATCTTCACCGGCTTGCCCGCAACGGCGTTGACCACCTCGTTTAGCGTGCCGTCGCCGCCGCAGGCGATGAGCGTCACGCCCTCTCCTGCGGCAGCGCAGGCCAGCTCGGCTGCGTGTCCGGCAAAGCGGGTAGTTTCGAGCGAGGCCGCTTCGAAGTGAGCGAGCGAACGCTCGATGAGACCGGCTTTTGATGCTGCGCGCCCCTTGTCGGCGGCAGGGTTGAAAATGAAGGTATAACGACCGCTCATCGCCGCAGTGTTCTGTAAATGATAAAATATCGCCAGTCTGTCCGGTTTCCTGTCATCTCCCTAACCCCTGATGCCGCCCACCTATCAACTATCACCTAACCCCCTCCCTCCTGCTCTTCGGGGCTTCCTGCAAAAGAGACATAAAGGACTTCAGGGACGCAAAGGACAAAGACATCAGACGATTCTACCGATAGGCGGGCATGATACCCGCCCCTACCTGACACCTCCCACCAATAAAAGGCAGCTCATAGGCAATCTGCATGGCCGACAGTATTCCCGCAGCACTGTGCAGAAGACGCTCCATCGTCCGCTCGAAACCCTCCTCATCTCCGTAATAAGGGTCTTCTATTTCAGAACCCGCTCCCGAAACTGCAAAATCGGTCATCATGTGCACTGGTACCGACAGACCTTCGACTGCATAGAGAAGATCACGATAATTTTCCCCATCCATGACGAAAATGCGGTCGAAGCTGCCAAGATCGAGATCGTGGATGCATCTGGCGCGAATCGCGGAGATATCGATACCGTATCGCCCGGCTGCCCGGATGGCGCGATGATCGGGACAGGAGCCCGACTGGTAACAGACCGTACCGGCAGACTCGACCTCGAAAAACGCTCCGGCCCCATATTGTAATGCCGCATGGCCAAAAGCCCCCTCCGCCATGGGAGAACGACAGATATTTTCGTAACAGACAAAGAGAATTTTTACAGGCATGACCATTCATTTGTTTAAACAGAACGAAGAATAAACAGCAACATTGACGTCATAAAACAGAAATAAATCATAGTGATTGTTTTTTTTATACTGACAATATCGGATATTTAAGTAACTGGCAAACTCTCCAGGGATTTTCTTCTCCCCAATTCCTAAAGGCCATAACCATGACACAATGCCCCGTCTCAGGACTTTCGGTTACAGAAAAAGACCACTGGAGTTTCGAACACCGCCAGGGAAACTACATCAGGAAATACAGCCTGACAGGAACCGATATTATTCACGTACAGGAACTGGCCGATCACGACATCGCTCCGGAGCATCTGTATGCTGAAGATTTCAAATCGCTGATAAGCGAGGAGAATCTTGCAGGCAATCCGGTCTATATCCTGATGAACTGCGGCCCCATAGCCGAACTCAGATACACCTACAAAAGAGAGTTCACGAATCTGCTTTCAAACCGGGAAGACGACCTCAAGCTTATTGTGCTCTACAATATTCAGCCAGATGTCAGGCTTCAGTTCGAGATGCTTCAGACTCTGGCTACCGATAGCCTGCCAGTCTTCCTCAACGGTTCCTATGAAGAAGCCATTCATTCAATCCTCGAATTCAAATCGGGCAGCATTTCAGGAACAACCCCCGAAACCAGTAAGGAAGAAACCTTCAAAAAAGCATTCCTTTCCAGGGTTGCCAGAATGCTTTTTATCAGACAGTTCGATGAACAGGATATCCCGTCACCAGAAAATCATGCGTCATACCCTTATTTCCTGATTCTCGACATCATGCGAAGAGACCTGAAAGCCCAGGATGAGGAACACCAGCAGAACATCGAAAGAATAGAGCAGGAATTCAGAGCCCTGCTGGCAGGAAAAAACGCATTGCTCGACGAACAGCTCGAACTGGTCAAAAAGAACGAACAGCGATTCAAGGAAGAGGAGTGCGCCTGGATGGCAAGAATTGCTGCTCAGGAACTGGAAGCCACCCGCATTGCCACGGCGAATGCCGAAAAAAACGCCGCCTTACGCTCACTGTGCGAACTGGTCGAGAACATCGAACTCGATCCGTCATCACGGGAACAGATTTCATCCCATTGTTCATCGCTTTTTGAAACCAGTGACAATGCCTCTCTTATAAATACTGAACTGACTGAAACCGATTCAGTCTTCATCTCCAAACTCCAGAAAAAACACCCCAGTCTCAATCAGAGAGAACTCAGGATCAGCCTGCTGATCAAGCTTGACTATCACTCACGGGATATCGCAAGGACCCTCGGTCTGTCGACAAGAGGTATCGAGAGCATACGATACCGCCTTCACAAGAAAATCGGTCTCGATAAACACCGCTCCCTCAAGACCTATCTTACAGACCTGGCAACCGAATCGATCTGACCTTAAGGCCTGAACTGCGCCTTTCGCAGCTCCATGCAAGCGAAAGGCGTTGCCGGGAACAGAGAAACACCGGCATCCTGACTGGTTCAAACCATTAAAGGATCGGCACAAGTCCTTCACATTTCTCCTCTTTTTTTTACTTACCCCCCGTAATACCCGGAAAAATCCCGTAATAATTGGGATTTATCGTTTACAAAATCGTAAAATACAGGTAACACCTGCATCACCACAGTATGATTTTACTTCGTGACGGGTGCCATTTACAATGCTAACCATAAATAAATGCGCCTATGAAAAACTGCCCGGTTTCCAAACTGCCCATCACTTCGAAACCAAACTGGAAATCAACCTTTCCGGGATCCGACTACACAAAACACCTGGATCTTATCGGAAAGAACATCCTTCACGCTTACATCGAGGCTGCGCATCCTGTAACCCTGACAACCCTGAGCACCGAGCTTGTCCAGACGGTTCTCGAAGAGAGCGGAATATCGAATACACCGCTCTGCCTGCTCTGGAACATGCACAACATCAACAATATCTCCTATCAGTACAAGGAGGGTATCAACAATCTCATCTATCGTCTTGGTCAGCAGTTCAAGATTGTCGTTTTCTACAATATCGACCCCTCCTGCCGGATCATCGCAGAGATGTTCGCGGCCATGTCACCCGATACCATGACTGTTCTTCTCAAAGGGAGCTACGCCGAAGCGATAAACACCGTGCTTGATCATCAGTCAGGAAAGGCCGAAGCCTCTTCCGCTCAGGAGGAGCAGGATGAGGAAACCTCGATGAAAAACGAGTTCCTTGCCACTATTGCAAGGATGTCATGGATCGACATCTTCAACCAGAAGATATTCCTCCCACCCGTCGAGAGCCGTTATTATCCCTATTTCAAGGCGATTGAACATATGCAGGAAGACCTGAAGGCCAAGCAGGATATCCACGAAAAAGAGCTGCAGCATCTCCGGTCTGAAAGCGATCAGAAGCTGAGCCAGAAAATCATCCAGCTCAATGCCCAGATCGAACTGAGCAAAAAGGAGATCCAGCGATTCGAACAGGAAAAAGCTGCCCTGAAATCAAGAATCGCTTCCCAGGAGATGGAACTGACAAGGATTTCAACCGCTGTCGGCGAAAAAGCCTCTGCGCTGCACATGATCTGCGACCAGATCAAGAACCTCGAAATCGAATCCCCGATCAAGCAGAAAATTCTTGAGCAGTGCCATAACATGATCGAAACGGAGCTGACCGAAAAACGTCTTAAAACCGAACTTACCGTTGGTGATTCCGAGTTCCTCTCCAAACTCCAGAAGAAACATCCCAACCTCAACCAGCGCGAGCTCAGAGTGAGCCTGATGGTCAAGCTCAATTACGATACACGGGAGATCGCCCGTTCCATCGGCATTTCAACCAGAGGAATGGAGAGCATCCGTTATCGCATGCACAGGAAACTCGGTCTGGACAAACACAAATCGATCAAAACCTATCTGGCAGAACTGGCCTCATAACAGATGTAACTCCTGGCTGACAGACCAGACATTGTAAAGCAGACCGGGGCGCAAAAGCGCCCCGGTCTGCTTTCACAGAATCCATGCGCGGCAGAGAGCCAGATGCAGCGGATCGCAACAACCGGCTCAGACTTCGTCTTCGCTATTACCGACAAGTCGGAATCGTGGGGATACCGCCGCCACCTGACGCTTTTTCGGTCAACAAGGCTTCCTGCAAAAAACCTCCCACCTGACACCTCCCACCGCCTACTCTTCGGGGCTTCCTGCAAAAGGGACATAAAGGACTTCAGGGACAAAAAGGGCAAAGACATCAGACGATTCTGCCGATGGGCGGTCATGAAACCCGCCCCTACATTCCACCTCCCTCTTCTCCCTCATCATTCATCATTCATCATTCATCATTCATTCCCCCTGACACCTCTCTCCTATCGCCTACCCTCCCCCCCCCCCGGCAGGCATAGCAGTATAAACAACCGTGGCGGCAGGTTCCATAAACCCCAATATCCTTGCTCACCAAACAACCGCAGGCTTTGCGCTGCCCCCGATGTTTCAGCAGGGAACTGACCGGTGCATCACCCGGAAACAGGGTGCCTCCACCAAGAAAATTCATCAGTTCCGCATCATTGCCAAAACAGCTCGCGAGCAGATGGCCGTCGATGCAGCGACTTCCTGCCATACCTTTCAGCTCCCCCTGCTCGGCACAGACAGAAAGTTCAAGCCCCCAATCCGCATTGAGTGCCACAAGCCGTTCAGCAAAAAAGCGCATCTCTTCTGCCGTAAACTCCCGTGCTCCAGCACCAGAACGGTCGAGACGACGCCGTACCGGGCGATACCGTTCGATATCAACGAAACTGATAACCAGCTTGCGGGTTTGAGCGTGAAGCAATCCGGCCAGATGCCCGATCCGATCAAGCAGCACTTCAACCGTTACCCTGTCGGTAAGCACAAGGGGATCGAACCTCCAGACAACCCGTTCAGGCCCGATACGTCCGGCAAGACGCATGAAGGTCTCCAGCCGTCCTGACAGTGAAGGCACTCCCGGTTCAAGGCCATCAGCCTCATAATCGTTCAGAGTGAACTGAAAATAGTAGTTGATACCCATCGATTCTATCTCGGAAAGAAAGGGAAGCAGCGGTGCGGGGTTCTTGCTCCAGAACACCACTGCCCTTGTTTTCCGGAACGAGACGTATTGCGTCTGACGCGGGTTGAAGGGATTGCACCACTCGACGTATCCCGCCCGCAGCCGTGCCATGAACCAGTCGGCGTGAAACGCCGGAATGTCGGTCGCACGGCTGGCCGAAACAATCACCGGAGCCACCGCCTCGACCAGCTCGCCATTACCGATGCGGATCGGCAGCCTCTCCCATCCCCTGAAAGGCATCGTCACGCTGCCGGATTGCCCGGAAGGTACAACGTCTTGATGTTGACGAACTCGCGAATGCCGTGATGTGACAGCTCCCGCCCGTAACCGGACTGCTTGACCCCGCCGAAAGGCAGGCGCGGATCGGACTTGACCATCGAGTTGATGAAGCAGCTTCCCGCATCGAGACGACGGGCAATGGAGAGGGCCCGGTCGGCATCCTGCGAAAAGACTGCCGAACCGAGTCCGAAATCGCTGTCGTTGGCAACAGTTATGGCCTCTTCGTCATCTTCCACCTCGATGATAGTGGCGACCGGGCCGAATATCTCCTCCGAGTAGGCAGCCATGCCTTTCCTGACCCCCGAAAGCACGGTGGGCGGATAGTAGCAGCCCGGCGCGTTAGGCACGTGACCACCGCACAGCAGCTCAGCTCCGGCTTCGACGCTCTGCCGCACCTGCGAGTGCACCTGGTCGCGCAGGTCGGCTCGGGCGATAGGGCCGACTTCCGTTCCCTCGGCGAAGGGATCGCCAATGACCGCTTTCTGCATCTTCCCGACAATCATCCGCGTGAAATCATCGATCACCTCCCTGCGCACGATAAAGCGTTTGGCGGCAATGCAGCTCTGCCCTGCATTGAGCAGCCGTCCGGCCACGCACGCATCGACTGCCTGAGGGAGGTCTGCATCTTCGAGCACGATGTAGGGATCGCTGCCACCCAGCTCCAGCACGCTGCGCTTCAGTGCCTTGCCCGCTTTCGAGGCCACGGCCTGCCCTGCGCCGGTACTGCCGGTTACCGAGACCGCCTTGATGACCGGGTGGTCGATCATGAAGCCGGTAAGTCGGTCAACATCGTCGAGGTCAATGTGAACCGCGCGGTAGAGATGTTCGGGAAACCCGGCGTCGCGGAACAGCTTCTCGATGGCAATGGAGCACCCTGTCACGTTAGGCGCGTGCTTGACCACGATGCCGTTACCCGCCATGAGAATCGGAGCGGCGAAACGCAGCACCTGCCAGTAGGGGAAGTTCCACGGCATGACCCCAAGAATGACCCCGAGCGGCTCGAAGGTCACCATGCCCGTCGCACCATCAATCGCGCTCTGCTCTGGCTGAAGAAACGCTTCGGCATGGTCGGCGAAGTAGTCGCACACCCAGGCGCATTTGTTGACTTCGGCGATGGCCTGAGGCAGCGGCTTGCCCATTTCGAGAGTGATGAGCCGGCCATGTTCGGCAGCCTGGGCCCGAAGCAGTTCGGCCAGTTTGTGCATACAGGCACGACGATCCCCGAAGCCACTCTGCCGCCACTGGCGGAAATCGCGTTCACTCTGTCGAAGAAGAGTATCGATATCACCGGCAAGCATCACCGGATATTCGGCCAGTTGTTCGCCGGTAGCTGGATTGATGGTAACGATCATAGTCAAGCGTTCTTTATGGGTTCAGATGAATTGATTATGACTCAGATGGTTCAGGACATTTAAAAAAATGGAGACAGGCTCAGAAGCCATTGACTTAAAGAAACCGTTCTGCATTTGATTGTCATTCTGAACGGAGTAAAGCGAAATGAAGAATCCGGCATCTTCCTGATCACCGCATAACTCGTCAATTCAGAACATCTCACGTGTTCCTCCGGATTCTTCGCCCTCTCCGAGGAGACGGAACGGACTCAGAATGACGAGAAGAAAACAACGCTCACTCGTCGAGGGAATCGAGCAGGGCAAGGTAGCTCTCGTAGCGTCCGGCATCGATGGCACCGGATTCGACAGCCCCGATGACCGCGCATCCTGGCTCGACCGTGTGCGAGCACGAGGAGAAGCTGCAATCCGGCATATAGCGCAGGAACTCGGTGTAGTAGAATCGCAGGTTCTCGCGAGTGATGCCGGAAAGGTTGAATTCGCGGATGCCCGGCGTATCGATCACATAGCCGCCACCCGGCAGTGGAAACATCGCCGAGCTGGTGGTGGTGTGCACGCCCTTGCCGGTCTTGCCACTCGTCTCGGCGGTTCTCAACTCCTCGCGTCCGACAAGAAGGTTGATAAGCGTCGATTTGCCCACCCCCGAGTGGCCGCTGAATGCCGACACCCGGTCGCGCAACAGCTCGCGAAGCTTCTCGATCCCCCGGTTATCCTCGGCACTGACCAGGCATGTCCGGCAATCGAGCCGGTGATAGACATCGAGATCCTCCTCAACCATCCCATCATCGTCGAGATCGATCTTGTTGACCACGATCAGGAGCGGCAGACGCTCCGACTCGGCGAAAACGAGGTAGCGGTCAACAAGACGGCTGTTGAAGGGCGGATCGTCAAACGAGGTGATCAGCACAAGCTGATCGATATTCGCGACGATGACCTGCTCCTTCTCTTTGCTCCGGTTGCGACGTACCTCCCGGCGGCGCACCAGCGACGTTCGGCGCCTTTCGACACGAAAGATCACCCCTTCAGCCATGTCAGTCTCTGAGGCCTTCAGCCTGAACTCGACCCGATCTCCTACAGCGACGAGGTTCGCTCCCTCGTTTTCGCTCACGGTACTTGGCACGGTTCGGCACCTGACCTTCAGGCCATCGCCGGTTTCAACGATGTATGATGCCCCGGTGACCCGTGTCACCACTCCGTCAAGCGTTTCTTTCATTTCATTCGACAAAACACAGATTATCCTCTGAAGCGCAAGCAATGCAGACCGCAACCACGGCGACCCGGCTCCGGAACGCAAGGCTGAAAATATACATAATTCCCCCATTGAAGCGCATGACGATCATCGTTCAGCCAAAACATGATGTCAGTACCAACACAAAACAATCAGCATTCACATCGCAAAACTAAAGCGTAATTATTATTATATTTTATCATGAACAAACGCTGACTTCCGGTTGGCTTTTCGACTCTTTTTCTCTCCTTCAACACGTAAAAAAATGTCCATCATCAGCATCGATCGCGCCATAGTCAGCGGCCTTGACGCCTTTCTCGCCTCAAACCAGCTATCCCGGATACTGGTTTATAACGTGGGCGAAAACCCTCTGTTCAGAAACTTCCCCTTCTTTTTTCCTCTTCTGCTCTTCTGGTTTGGCAACAGCTCCGTCGAACGGCGCAGCAAGATACTGAACGGACTTCTGGCCACCTGCTTTGCGGTGTTCCTCTCGGTCACGATGCAGTACGTCCTCCAGGTTCATACGCGACCACTGATCGACACATCCCTTCACCTGCACATCGTCTCGCCTGACTGGGATCATCAAAGCTCATTCCCAAGCGACACCGCCATGCTTTACTTCTCGCTCTCCACCGTACTTCTTCTGCTGAACCGCCGCGCAGGCATCATCGTTTTCGTATGGGCAGCAATCAGCGCAGGCCTGTGTCGCGTCGCCATTGGCTGGCACTACCCTTCCGACATTCTCGGCTCGCTTCTGATCGGCCCTTCCGTAGTGTACCTTTTCAGCAAACAGGCATTTCTCAACCGCTGGATCGAGCGGGCACTGACCACCCTGCAAGAGAAGATGCATATCGTCAATGCCTTTCTCGTGCTCTTTTTAGCCGAGACATATCACCTGTTTCCGGGTCTTCGAAGCATTGTCCAGACCATCATCAGAGTTGCACGTCAGAACCTTCATATTCCGGGACAGTAACCTGCAAACTGCCGGGTTTCAGGCATTCATTCAGCCGACATCAGCAAGTGAAATCCGCTTCCTGAAGTGATTTTCGTAATAGGCTCTGATCATGGCATTTTCAGGCTGTGAAAGCAATTCATCCCTTTTAACCAGTTCGAACGCCGCCGATCTTGCCGAACGCATGATCTCACCGTCGGTCAGAAGGTCGGCGATCTTCAGGCCGCTCACCGTCCCCGACTGCTCCCGGCCAAGCAAGTTTCCGGCTCCACGAATTTTCAGATCGATTTCAGAGAGCCGAAACCCGTCATTGGTCGATTCAACCGCCTGCAAACGCTCTTTGGCGTCACCAGTGAGCTTAGAGCAGACAAGAAAGCAGGAGGAGGAGTGCTCTCCCCTGCCAACACGCCCCCTGAGCTGATGAAGCTGCGAAATGCCGAAGCGTTCGGCATGTTCGATCACCATGATCGTTGCATTGGGCACATCGACGCCAACCTCTATGACCGTCGTGCCGACCAATATGTCGATCTGACCGCTTCTGAACGCCTCCATGACAGACTCCTTTTCGGCTGCAGGAAGCTTCCCGTGAATCAGCCCGAGCCTCAGCTCAGGAAACACCTCGCTTCGGAGCTGCTCATAACTCTCGGTGGCCGCCTTGAGGTCCATCTTCTCAGACTCTTCAACCAGCGGATAGACAATGTAAGCCTGCCGTCCCTCTGCGATTTGCTGTCGCAACAAACGGAACAACTCCGGTTTATCCTCCTCCCTGCAAAGACGCGTGCGGATGGGCTTGCGCCCGGCAGGCATTTCAGCAATCACGGTCACATCGAGATCACCATAGATACCCATGGTGAGGGTACGCGGAATGGGCGTGGCTGTCATAAGCAGCACATGAGGATTCTCGGCCTTCTCCTGAAGGGCCTTGCGTTGCAACACCCCGAAACGGTGCTGCTCGTCGATGATCACCAGCCCGAGATTCCGGAATATCACCCCCGATTCGATGATGGCATGGGTACCGACCGCGATGTCGATCTCGCCCTGTTCAAGCCGGGCGAGCGCCTCCCTGCGCTGCTTCACGGGCTGTTTGCCGGTAATGAGCGCAACCCTGATGCCAAGTGGTTCGAAAATGCGCTTCAGACCTGCATAGTGCTGAAACGCCAGAATTTCAGTCGGCGCCATGAAAGCCGACTGCACCCCGTTGTCAACGGCAAGCGTCATGGCGAACTGCGCCACGAGGGTCTTGCCCGACCCCACATCGCCCTGCAACAAGCGGTTCATCTGGCGGCCGCTTTTCAGGTCGTGATAGATTTCACGCACCGCTCGCTTCTGCGCGCCGGTCATGGTAAAAGGCAACTGCTCATGCAGGCTCGCCGTCATGCGCCCCGAGTGATCGAAATGCGCCGAGGTCAGGTGCTGTCGCTCTTCGGTGCGACGTAAAGCAAAAAAGAGCTGCGCGAAAAACAGTTCGCTCCACTTCATGCGATACCGGGCCCGTTCGAGCTGTTCCGGAGAATCAGGAAAATGAAGCTGGCGATAGGCTTCAGACAGAGGCATCAGATTGAAAGAATCGATGATCTCCTGGCAGAGATATTCCGTGATGCGAAGCGGATGGTCACGGAAGGCACGATGAACGATCCTTCTGAGCGCCGCTGAATTGAGACCCGCCTGCTTCATAACTTCGGTCGTCGGATAGATCGGAATGATCGATCCGGTCTTGTAGAGTTCGTCGTCTCCCGGCTCCTCCTGATGCTCGTCCCCGTCACCACCGCCAAGCCGATCGTAATCGGGATGCTGCATACCTGGGGTGCGACCGAAAAAGGTGACTCGACCATGAACAGCGACCATATCGCCATGCCGGATGGCTTTCGAAAAATAGTGAATGCCCCGGAACCAGGTCAGTTCAAGCACGCCAGAACCATCGCTGATCTGCACTTTGAAGCGCGAAGTTCCGCGACCGCTGTTTTCAAGCTTCGTACCGGTAACGCTGCCCACGACCGTCACAGTCTCGCCATCATGTAATGCCCCGATACTTTTTATCGTTGTGCGATCCAGGTAGCGTCTCGGAAAATAATCATACAGATCGGCAACCGACACGAGGCTTACTTCAGCCAGTATCGACGCACGCTTCGGACCAACCCCCCTGATGTTCTGCAAAGATGACAATCGAGACATGACGATTTCAGCTCTTTGTTTGTTTATTAGAAGAAAAATGAGTTTATTTCAGGTCAACTGTTTATTGTCATTCAGACAACGTAATTCCAAAGGTCATGAAAACAGATATTCATCCAAAGTATAAGAAAGTTACGGTCAACTGCGCGAACTGCGGCAACAGCTTCGAAACCCGCTCCACGAGATCAACCATCAAGGTCGATATATGCAGCAACTGCCATCCGTTTTACACCGGCAAGCAGGTGCTCGTCGATACCGCCGGTCGCGTCGAGCGCTTCAACAAACGCTTCGCCAAAGCTGCTCCCAAAGCCGCTGCGAATTAAGCGATTGCCTGAAACAACTCATCTGATACTACCATGAATGTCAGGGACGTTATCCAGAAAATCGAGCCTCGCATGAAGAAAACCATCGAGGCTTTCCAGCACGAGATCGCCTCGATCCGCACCGGCAAGGCCACCACGGCCCTGCTCGACCGGGTCAAGGTCGAAGCCTACGGATCGCAGATGCCGCTCAAGCAGGTCGGCAACGTCGGCGTGCTCGATGTTCACACGCTCACGGTGCAGGTCTGGGACAAGTCGATGGTCGGCCCGACCGAACGCGCCATCCGCGACGCCAATCTTGGCCTCAATCCTTCGTCCGACGGCCAGAACATCCGCGTCAGCATTCCGCCTCTGACCGAGGAGCGCCGCAAGGAGTTCGTCAAGCTCACAAAGAAATTCGGAGAGGATTCGAAAGTTTCACTGCGCAATCTCCGCCGTGACATCATCCACGAGATCGAGAAGCTCGAAAAGGAGAAGCAGATCGGCGAGGATGAGTGCAAACGCGGCAAGAAGGATGCCGACGACCTCCTTCACAAATACGAAAAGCAGATCACCGAACTGATCGCGCAGAAAGAAAAGGAGATCATGGAGGTCTGACAAAGCACTCTCCAGATCGACATCAATTGCAAAAGCCGGGACTCCCCCGGCTTTTCGCGTTTGCAGCGTTTCAAACACGAACACACAGAATGCTCTTCTTCTCCAAATCGATATCGAAATCGGCCTTCACAACCACCATTGCCGATCCCTCGATTCGGGCAGGCATAATTCCGTTTCTGAAACATACATGCAATATCCACGTCTGTCATGCTGAGTCCGACGAAGTCGGGCGAAGCATCCAGAACTCGTTGTAATTACATGAAAGATATGGAATTGGCATAACACCCGCCCCTGCACAACCACATCAAACCACCAAATCACGACTTGTCGGGACACACATGGCGCAGGATCGGGAGGTTCAGGGTGAACAGAGCGAAACTGTTTCACCGGCCACCTCTTCCAGCTCCTCGCATGGGGCCCATACCTGGGCTGTGTCCGCGCATTACGCCTCCCGGCGGTATCGACCGGATCGGGCCGTAACGATACTGGCTGTATCCGCTTCGATTCGGTATGCCGTCACCGTCGCTGTCACTCTCGGACACCAGATCGTTGAGGCCATCCCCATCCTTGTCGACGAAACGCTGGTACTTGCCGTCGTCCTGTGCTTCGGGCAGTTCGGAAGGTCTGACGGCATGTGGCGAAGCAGGAGGCGTACCTGCTCCAAAGGCATCATGCAGTACCGGCAGTAGCATAACCATGACAAACAAAAAAACAAAGCGCCGTTTCAATGGCATCGCTGTAGCGTTGAAACTCCTGCCGGCAGGAGTTGCGGTACCCCGGACGGCAGGAAAAGTTATCGTAAAAAAGGCATCAGCGACGAGGCCCGGCTCCTTTCGGTCCCGTACCGTCACAGACGCCGGTGCCGGTACCCGATCCTGTTGTCGCTCCCGCTCCCGAACCATCCTGCGGACGGACATAATCGGGATCCTGGCCGTTCGGGATGCCGTCACCATCTGCATCACTCATACGGTCATTGACACCGTCGCCATCCGCATCGGTGTAACCGCCACCGATCATTTTCTGCATCATGTTGCCAAGCCCGCCTTTGGCATAAACTGACGAAGCGGATGGCAGGGCAAGCAACGCGCCGCCGACCAGCATGATTGTAACCATTCTTTTCATGTGTGTACCTCCTTTGCCGCAGCCGACCGGTCTTTCCAGAACATCGGACAAACCGCGATTGATCATTGATATTACCTTGGTGGACGGCAGAGTATCGATCCTCATACCGCATCCATCCGTGATCAATCAACTTTCGTGCCGAAATTCAGAACAATATTTTTATCTGATTTTAATCATGAGAGTTACCAGATTAACCCCGGTGTGAACATCAATCCCGGCCATTCAGTAGCTCGACCGCCCGGTCGAAGATTCGACCAGATCGTCGAGAAGAAAAAAGGACACAAAGGACATCAGGGACTGAAAGGACAAAAACAGAATCCCACTATCCATTATCCACTATCCTCACTTCAATCCGTACTTGGCGAGCTTGTAACGCAGATGCCGTTCACCGATACCGAGCGATTCGGCGGCCCTGGTCTGAACATTGCCGGCCTCCTTCATGGCCGCGAGGATCAGCGAACGCTCGAACGCCTCGACCCGTTCGGTAAAATTCCCGCCAGAAGCCGTGCCCGCCGGTTCCGACCTGGGCTCGTGCACACACAGCGGCAGATCGGCTGTTACGATCATCTCCGTCCGGCACAGCACGACCGCCTGGCGAAGAATATTCTCAAGCTCACGCACATTTCCGGGAAAGTCGTACTTCATGAGCATATCCATCGCCTCCTTCGATATGCTGGCAACCCGCTTGCCATCCTCTTCACTGTACTTCCGGATACAGGCCTCGACCAGCGGTGCAATATCCTCCCTGCGCTCCCTCAGAGGCGGAATCCTTATCGATACCACGTTCAGGCGGTAATAGAGATCGCTCCTGAAAGTACCCTCGCGAACCAAAGCCTCAAGGTCGCGGTTTGTGGCGGCGACAATCCGGGCGTCGGTCATGACGGGGGTCGTGCTGCCAAGCCTTTCGAACGATCGCTCCTGCAATACCCTCAGCAGCTTGACCTGGAGCTGAGGCGGAATTTCACCAACCTCGTCGATGAACAGAGTGCCTCCGGCAGCAGCTTCAAAACGTCCTCTCCTCATGCGATCCGCCCCGGTGAAAGCCCCCTTCTCATGGCCGAACAGCTCGCTTTCAAGCAGATGTTCGGGCAACGCTGCGCAGTTGACCGCGACAAACGGTTTCTCGTGCCTGCTTCCCGCAAAGTGAACCGCCCTGGCCACCAGCTCCTTGCCCGTCCCGGTTTCGCCGGTAATGAGCACGGTCGCACTGCTCGACGCCACCCGTCCTGCCATGCTCATGACCGCCTGCATGGCCGATGAACCTGAGATCACACCGCTGAAACTGAACCTTTCCGCAAGCGCTTCGCGGAGACGACGGTTTTCGCTGATGAGCTGGCGCCGTTCGAGCGCTTTTTCGATCAAGCTCTGGAGGTGGCGCAGATCGACCGGCTTGGTGATGTAATCCACCGCCCCCTGCCTCATGGCCAACGTGGCAGATTCAACCGTGCCGAATGCCGTCATGACGATCACATCGATGGCCGGATTCATCTTCCTGAGAGCTTCAAGCAGTTCGACACCACTCATACCTGGCATCTTGAGGTCGGTCAGCACCAGATCGACGGCCTGTTCACGGGTCATTTCGAGCGCAAGGGATGGACGGGCGGCCTTGAGCACCCGGTACCCCTGTTTCGACAGGAATCCGCTGATACTGTCGAGCTGCAAAGGTTCATCTTCGACGACCAGAATCGTATGTTCCATCATAATTCGTAGTTGTACCGGCGGCTCGGGCCGTCGGGCGGTTCAGACAACCGGCAGCGTTATCCTGAAGGTGCTGCCCTCATGCTCACGACTCGCCACCACAATCGTTCCACCATGAGCCTGTACGATCCGGTTAGCAATGGCGAGCCCCATGCCGGTACCATCCTCCCTGGTGGTAAAGTAAAGATCGAAAATCCGGGGCAGTTTTTCCCCGGAGATGCCGCAACCCGTATCGGTGATCTCGATGACGGCCTGCCCGTTCAGAAGTGATGCGACGACCGTGATCAGGCCACCGGATCGCGTCGCCTGGACGGCATTATGCACGATGTTGAGCAGCACCTGCCGCATCTGCTCCTCATCGAGAGCCACACTGGCATGACTGGAGATCATCGCGGAAAAACGAATTCCAGCCATTTCCACCTCCCCTTTCAGCAACGGCAGGTACGAAGAGACAAAATCGTCGAGCACGACCGTAACGAGGCTCAGGCGCGCAGGAGCAGCAAATTTCAGAAAACGGGTCACAATCGAGTTGACCCTGTACACTTCGGAAACGATCGAACGCACCAGTTGCCGGTACTCCTCCTCGTCACTTTCCGGAGAAAATTCTATATCGAGCCGCTGGGCGAGAATACCGATAGCATTGAGCGGATTCCTGATCTCATGCGCCACACCCGAAGCGAGTTCCCCCATCGCCGTGAGCTTCTCCCTGCGTCCGATGATCTCTTGCATCGCCCGCTGCTCGCTCAGATCCCTGAGAACGCAGACCACACCCTCGACCTGGCGCATCGGGCCGTCGATTTCGCTGCAATGGACGGAAAGATAGCGATTGACGTTCCCGATGAGGCACTCGAACTCCTCGTGCGAAGTATCGCATTTTCCTTCGAGCACCTCACGCACCGGGTTGAGACACGCTGCCGGCAAGACCGCCGCAACATCGAGACCACGCACGCTCTTTCCGGAGAGGCCGAAAAGCGTTTCGGCAGCACTGTTGAACAGAGTGACACGAAATCCTGTATCGATGGCCACCACAGCATCGGCCATGCTTTCCAGCACCGCCGAAGAAAAATTTCTCTCCCGCTGCCATGCATCGCTCACCAGGGCCTCCTTCCGGCGGGTAATGGAGAGCGTGACGACGGCGACCGCCCCTATCGTCACCAGCCCGAGAATCATGAACATACGACTTCGGAGCTTATTGAACGCCGCATCGAAATGGTCGGTCTTCAGTCCGATGCGAAACAGACCGGCACTCCTGCCATCATAGCTGAAAGGCTTCACCACCTCGTAGACCTGACGGCCTCCGAAGGTGTATAAACGCACCGAAGCCCGCCCGAGACGGAGCGATGAGGAGAGAAAAGGATCAGACCGGATACTTTGACTCACCCAGACGTTTGGCGTAGCCGCAAGCACCGCCGTCGAGTCCTGCCAGATGATGTATTCGATACCAGTCGTATCGGCACCGATACCCCTGACCAGCTTTCCTATACCGAGAGTTCGCCTGAATTCGAGAAGCCCTGTGGCGTCCATGCTTCCGGCAACGACCCCGCCACTCTGTCGTCTGATCGCCGCCACGATCAGGGGAATACCTCCGGACGAAGGGGGCCTGAAGATAAACCAGTGCCAGTCGCGCTTCCCCGACATAACCGGTTCCAGACCGGCAAGAATCCCGGACTCCTTTTCTGAAAAATCGGACCCATCGGAAGGAAAGCGGGTTTCGGTTCTTCCCTGACTGTCGGCAAGCATGAGCGAGCGCAGCCCTGCAGCGGCGGCCAGACCGGAACACTGCGACGGCGCCACAAGACGCTCTTCGCTCATCCGCCCGATCATCCTCAGCCTGTCAAGCAAACCGTCGGCAAAAAGCGACTGGCTTTTCCGGTACCCGGAAAGCGATTGTTCCGCCCCTTCGGTCATCGCATCGATCAGAAGCAGCGCCTCCTCACGCATCAGGTGGCCAATCTCCTCCTTCCTGTAGCGGTACTCGAAGAGCGTTGTCACCAGAAACAGCAAGACAAGCCCCGAAAAGAGGGCCGCCAGGTGCCACGGACGAACCGAAAAACGGCTCTTATCTGAAGGAGAATCAGACGTCATGATCTCCGGAACATTGTGGTGTCACGATTATTGTGATACTCTTTTTATCTGTCATTCTGATCCCGACTTGTCGGGAGAAGAATCCACTTCTTCCGGATAACACCGAGGCGCTTCGACTGGATGCTACTTTTCGCTCCCGATACATCGGGACAGGATAAAATGAAGAAATACAACATTTATGAGGCATGTTCATGGTAAGGAGCATCGTGATTTGGCAATCCATGTAGATTCAGCCAAGCAGTTAACTCTGGAGCACTCTTTAAAGAACATGAAATTCAATAGAGTTCCAATAATGGTCAACCCCACCAATCACAATCCCCCAAGTATACCACTGTGTTTCCGCCGCTTGCTGTACTTGCCCTCGATCTATTGAGATAATCCCAAACCGGCATAAACCTCCCCAACAATTCACAGGGGCTGACCTGCGTGTCCGCCCTCCTCCAGTCGATCATGAAGAATTTCAAGCACCATCCATCCCCGACTATTTTCTTGAGAACACCCTATTTCCCCCCGCCTTTGTTTGCAATGCGTTACAATATTTTTACATTATTACTATATATTGGCTAAAGCAAGGGCACTATCACCTTTCCCCCGCAGCAAATGCCTCATGCAACCGACATCATACTGATCATGCTCTTCGGACAACGCGGTGAAGAGCCACTACCGAACACACACCAGAGCCATCATTACGAACAATGGCTTAACCAGGAGCCAGTTGCGGCAATTAGAACCATTATTATTCAACCGAATTCCAAATCTGTTCGATGAACTGTAATAAGCTTGAGAAGAACGCACCGACAAATAACACGCTACTTTATAGCGTTTATTTGTCCAAAACAGCATGTAAGGCGCTATAGAGTAGCGCTTATAAACAAGTTAGCGTTCATGCCAGAGAAACCAAGAAAATGCAATAATTATTAAGAAATGTAAAAAATGTATTTATCAGAAATTAACATAGAAGGCTATAAAATATTCAAAGAAATATTTATAGCAAAACTCAATGAAGGCTTAACAGTTATTGTTGGAGAAAATGGCACAGGGAAAAGTGCTATAATTGATTCTATAAGGGTCTTGCTCTCAGAAGATGAATTTGGTAGAGTTGGCATAGGTGAATCAGATTTTCATAGAGAACTT
>Ga0172367_10003069_pt1 | contig 22162 bp, 21 predicted proteins | sample Lak10m_FD_114542 | JGI IMG/M metagenome (GOLD analysis project Ga0172367, IMG submission 114542) | Freshwater microbial communities from Kabuno Bay, South-Kivu, Congo - kab_022012_10m | ecosystem: Environmental > Aquatic > Freshwater > Lake | place: Democratic Republic of the Congo: South-Kivu... | reverse complement strand
CAGGATTAATAGAAAATAAAAAAAAAATTACCAATGAAAAAGAAATGGGAAATAATAAATATTATTTATCTAAAAAATACATAAAGGAAAATATTGATAATATATCACAAAAATTATCAAAAGTTGTAAAAAAATATATTAAAGATAGAAAAACTAAAACATTTATGGATATTACTATCTTATAAAAAATTGAAAAAATAACAGATTATTATTATATATCATATATTATCAAAGTGTAAAATGGGTTTAATTATTAAATTAAAGGAAAAAGATATTGAATTTAGTACAGATGATGTAATAACATATACAGGAATAGATAAAAATAATATTCCATATAATAGTGTAAATAAATTTGAAATTAGTTTTGATGAATTAAAGTCTAACATACTTAATATTTTAAAAAAATACACTAAAGGACAAATAAAATTTAACAATAAAAAAATTTATAATCATATTAAATTTTATAAACATCTTGGAATAAAATTAGATATTAAATTAGAAGAAGTTTCAAAATCTAAATATAAAACAAATATATATTATAAAGACATATTAGTTCATACATGTCATAAAAGTATTGAACCATATTTCAATTATTTAATTTTACAAAATTTAGCAAAATATCAAGAATTTGATTATTTATTTTATACTGATAATGAATTTTTCGATCATAATTTTATCACAATAGATTATTCACAAGAAAGAAGTAATGAAAGATTTGATATAAAAATTGATTTTAATAATATTCACAAATCTTTTGGTTTAGAATGCTTTGAAAAACATCATAATAATAAATATGATATTGATCTTGGTTGTGAAAGAATAAGATTGTTAAATAAAATAAATCATGAAAATGATGTTAGATTTGTTAGTATTTTTTGGTATGATGACATTATTGATAAAAATAAATTTAATACCAAATTTAAAAAATATGTTGTTGATAATTTTAATTTACATAATAAAATTAAAAAAGATTATTGTGTTCAACAATTAAATTCTTGTATTGATAGTCAAGAATTATGTGAAAGTATATATAATTCATATAAAGGAAAAATGGAACCAATAATTGATATTAAACAAATAAATAGTTTATTTTGTTTTATTGAAGGAGGACAAAAAAAATATTTGAAAAATTTTAAATTAAGATTAAAAAATATGTATATTGAAGAAATAAAAATGAATGATAAAGTAAATAAAAATGGTGGAGATAAATTTGATGATTTATTTGGCGAACAATCAGAATCTGACACTGAATCAGAATCTGACACTGAATCAGAATCTGATTTAATTGAAGAACAAATAACAGAAGAAGAACATTTAAAAAAATATTTTTATGATAATAAACTCACATTTGATGGTTTTGGACATTATATTCAAGGATTAAGTTTTGGTAATTATTTGAAATTTGAAAAAGATAAATTTAGAATAACAGATTGGTATAATAAAATAATGTTTGCTTTAATGAAATCTTTCGAAAATGCTTATGATGATTTAGATAAATTGGCTTATGGTAAAAATATTTTTGGTCTAAACAATGATAAAATAGAACAAACAGACTGAACAAATTAAATATATTTTTTATGTATTTCACATCCTACACCATTACAACATAATTTACACATCTTGTTAACACAAGCTAAGGAATGAATATTCATACAAGATGGATTGGAACATGGATTTGTTTTTGATGTATTTTGTATTTTTTGTTGTTTTGGTTGTTTTTGTTGTTTTTGTTGTTTTTGTTGTTTTTGTTGTTTTGGTTGATTATTTTCTTTTTCCATTTCTTTTTCCACTTGTTCTATTAGAGGAATTAGACATTGAGGATATGTTTCTGGTTTTCCTTTCAATATCCATTCTTTTAAACATCGTTTTTTTACATATTCACTTTTTCTTTTATTATATTCTTGTTTTTCTCTTTCTCTTGATTCATAATAATCTGAATTGTATGAATCGTCTGAATCTAAATCATAATAATATTTTCTTGAACCATAATCATAATAAGATGATTTGGATGATTCATATCGTTCATTATCATATTGTTTAGAATATGAAGAATAATTTGTTTTGGTAAAAAACCAATTCATTTGTTCCATTATATCAACTAATTCATCACAAGTATATTCTCTACTTCCTACAATATAATTAGAACACAACACAGAGTCCGACCTTAATTCTAATCCTCTTAATTTTAATTTTTCCTCTAATTCTTTGGTTCTTAAATTTCTTTGCATATCTTCATCTTCTTTTTTGTTTATATATTCTATCAGTGTATCTAAATCATTAGATATTGACTTGGTCCAAGGTTTGTATTTCTGTTCCAGTTCTAATTCTGTTTCTGTTTCAAATGAATTGATATATTGAGATATTTCATGTGAATATTTTGATTTATCAATTTTATGTGTTTTCACAGCTTGTGCCATAAGATTTTTTTTATTCAACATAAATTTTATAATACTTGGTATTTGTTCTAATTTAATTGTTTTATCTGTCTGATGGATAAAATTGTGACATACTTTGTGGTCTATATATTTGGTTAATTTTTCTTGTTTCATCAATTTGTGTAATTGATTAAATCTAAAATAACTGTTAATCACTCTCTCATATTCTGCACAAGATTTAGTTTTTTTCAATTTATCCTGAACCCAATCAGGTAAATCTTGTTCCTCTCTAATATTATATTTATCAAGTATTTTATAATATTTTTGTTGTTTTTTTATTTCTTTTTGTTCTATCCAATAGTCCTTGATGACTTTTGCTATTTGTTCAGGGGTTTGAGAAGGTAATTCTGGGTCTTGAATTGCTAAATGAGTTATTAAATCGTCATATTTAAATAAAAAAACTTGTTCTATCTCTATTTGTTTATAAAGTGTCATTGGAGGTCCAGACCTATAATGTGGATTTTTTACTCTGTATTCTTCAGGTGGTATTGGATATGAATTTAAATCTGTCTCAGTCAATACATATTGATTTAGGGCTTTTGATTTACAAATTAATTTATATTTATGAGAACTAGAACAAACTTGACACAATCTTATTTCAAACATAGAATTCATTCTAGCACCCATTTCTCCACAATCTTCACAAGCATATGGCATATGATTTATATTTTTATTACTTTTTATTTATATATTGTTATTTATTTAACTTCTTTTATAATATATAAATATTATTCGGGTTTAATTTTTAATTGAAAAAAATATTCATAACAAAATAACAATATAAACTTATTATAGAAACAAAAATATTTTTTAATGGATGACAATTTTTTTATTTCAACAAAATCAGCAGTAAATTTTTGCGAACCAGATTCTTTTGCTTTTGGATGTGTTGGTGAACCTTGGAATGTATTAAGTTCTATTATTATGATATTTTTTGGTCTTTATGGACTTTATAATGTAAATTATAAATTTATTAGTTCAGATAATCAATTATTAAGTCAAAAAATACAATCAAATATATTATATAGCTTATTAGCTTGTATAGGTGGAGGTTCTGTATTTTTTCATTCTCATCTAAGTCCATTTGCTCACTGGGTTGATATTATTTTTATTTCAATTATGTTAGTTTATTCACAATACATTTTATCACCAGAAAAATATAAAATAATAAATAAATTAAAATTTGGTATATGGATGTTAATCCATCTGGTTAGTTCAATTTATATTCCTCAAATACATATATTTTTGTTATTTGGAACTGGATTTGGAATTAAAAATTCTATAGAACATAAAATTGATATGAATTATTTAACTCAAAATACATCAAAAGACAAATTAGTATTTGAATATTGGTGGATAAAAATATATTTTTTTATAGCATTATTATTTTGGGCGATTGATTATTTTGGTTGTAGATTTATTACTCCATATCATGTCCATTGGATATTTCATATATTTATTGGTTTAGTTTCATATAAAATTATTGAATTAACAAAATATTTGTAAAAACTATATTTATTCTGTATATATATATGTATCTTTTAATTCTAATTTTATTTTACATAATTGCAAAATAATTAGATTGATATAATGATTAAACACATTGATTTTTTCATTTAATGAAAAGTCCTCTTTTTCTTTGTATAAATTTTCAATTTCATCAATCTTTATATTGTTATTCAATTTACATTTATCTAAACACTTTTCAATCTTTTTTGTCACTGAATTTATACCAAGTTCATTAAATATATTCAAAAAATGTCCTGCACTAATAATAATTTTCAATGCTTCATCATATTTAAATTTATTTGTTTGTGATCTGTCAGATGTTATTAGTATTTCTAACATTATGTTGATTTTATTTATATTTTCATAGCCAATTTTAATCATAGATTTATATTCATTCATATATTTTTTTTCCAAATTTTCATAATCATGTTCATCATCTGAACAATTTATATATGATAAACTAAAAAATATTATGGAAGTTTCAATTTGTTTTTTTAATTCATCTAATTGTACATTAACTTTTTTTTTTGTAAAATCAATTATCAAATGATTTAACTTTGTGATTTGATAAATTTCAATATTTCTAAAATTACTAATGCTCATTATTGAAAAAATATTTTAAATTTATGTAAAGTTATAATATACATATATATGTATATTATCAATAAATTTAAATTTCAATTTTTTTTATATTTTAATTAAATTAGGTGTATGTTTAGAAACTGAATAATAACATAAATATTTTGAAATTTCAAATAATTTTATTTGAAATTCATTTACAGGTTGTGTTGAACCATCAAATATTAATTCATATGTATCAATAGAATTAGTATTTGAATTAATATTTATTCCTGTTGTGTTAATTGGAATTAAATATAATTGTGAACATTCATCATAATTATTTAATAATATCATTTCTCTATCTGCTTCATAAATTGTTTTACCATTTAATTTTAATCTTATTGAATCAAATGAATTAGTTGTATCATTGGTAGTAAAATATAAATTTGCCAATGGTGTTGACTGAAAACTGATATTTTTATTTGATACATTCAAACATTCTAATTCTTTTGTAATATCACAAAATAAACTTATTTTTTTATTAAATAATTTTTCTTTTTTAAAATATTGAGAATTTGACAAAGTATCAATTTTTTTATATTCTTCAATTTCATCATTAAATTCATAATCAATTAAAGATTGACCCATAAATTCATAACCACTTTTCCCACATTCTGTTGAATTAAATGCTTGAATATCATTATAATCATATCCTTCTTTTGCCATTTGATTATATAATGAATTAACAATAGTTGAATAATTTTGTGATCCTGGTTCAGAACTATTATAACAATTTTCAATTTTATGTGTTGGTATGGTTGAATTTATTGTTCTATAAATTGGAATTGATTGTGCTGATTGTGCTGATTGTGCTGATTGGTTTGTTTGTAATTCAATATTTGGTTCAATAATAATTTTATTTTTATTACTATCTAAAACTGATTCGAACGACTTTATTGTATTGTCATTTAATGATAATGGTATCTTTGATAGCAAGCCTGAACAGGCTTTCGGTTCTTCCAATAATTTTTTATTTGATGGATTTGAAAAATAATGATTTAATAATTTCACAGTGTTGGATGAATTTTTTATTTTATATTTAGATGTCATGTAAGATTTATATTTAAGTTGGAATCTATTGTAATCTGATAAATTAATTTGTCTTGATGATGATTTGGTGATATTTATAAGAATTTTCAATGTTCCTTGATTTTCTGTATCAACAATAAATCCTGACATTAAAATACCAAAGTTTAATGGTATCATATATTTAGTATTTGTGATTGTAATTTGATTTGAAGTTAATTTTAATCTTGCTAAAAGTGTTGAAAAACTAACAGTTTCTAATATTTCATTATTGTAAACTAATTCAACCATATCATCTGATTGTAAAATAGGTGATAAATTTGATGAATTTACAGAATTAAGAGAACTAGATGAATTTGACAAATTATAAACCATAATAGGTTCAAAAATTAAATCTACTACATCTGAACCATATTTTTGATTAAAAATAAATTCAATTGTAAATTTAGTTTCATTTTCTTGTATTTTAACTAAACAATCATTTTGAATTACATTTGGAGAATATTTATCCATTACATAATTAGAAAAATTATTTAATTCTTGATTGTTTAATATTTCTTGTCTTGGAACAATTTTGTCTGTTGAATTTGTTAACATTTTTTTGTTGAATAATAATATTTTATATTTATTTGTATTTTTTTAAATGAATTTTATTTATATTTTATTTATATTTTTATAATATTTTTTTAGTTATTATCCAAAATGGATTATCATTTGATCTTTGAGATGTTAAATTGAAACCTAATTCTTTTAATCCATCATAATTGAAAAATCTCAAACTCTGATGTGTATCTAATTGTATTTTTTTACAATTATTTGTAATGGCAATATTTTCTGCTGTTTCAAATAATATTTTTTTTATTAAGTTTTCTTCATTATCATTAATTGGTTCACCATACATATTATTTTGTATTTCACAAAACAATTTATTTCTAATAAAATACCATTCAATATTGGCAATTTTATTATTATTATTGATTCGAATGTCAATATCTCCAACAGGTGATGAAGTAGCATAAATATTTGTTCCTAGCAATCCATTTTGATTGTATTTTTCAATTCTTAAAAATATATTATTATGATTATTTGACATATTTTTTACAATGTATTTACAATAAATATCATTAAAAATATTATTTGACATTGAATTTAATTTAACATATGAAGATGGAATTTTTGTCAACGAAGTAAAGTATTTATGAAACATTTTACAATAAATTTATAATAAATTTATAATAAGTGAATATATTATTATGTATTATTTTCAATTAAATTTACAATTTTATCATAATATGTTATAAAAATGTGTTAAATTAAATATAATGCGAAGTAAAAATATCACTCCAATATATCCAAATACAACAAATAATATAATCCAACATAAACGAATTATTGAACTTATTGTATAACTTATCATAACAGAATAATATTGAGATATTGATGGTTCAAAAACTAATTCACCATAATAATCATAGTTATCATAATAATTATTATATTCATTTTGATTTTGATTTGAATTAATTTTATTTTTATTTCTAAAACAAATACTACATAACTTATTTATTTTTTCAGCACAAGTAGGACAATAAACATATTTACATTTGGAACACAAAATAATTTCTCCTTTCATATCCATACAAATTAAACATAATAAATTGTATTCTTCATCTGTTGTTTCAGTGTTATCTATTTTATTTATTTTATCTATTTGAATAATTTTATTTTCATCACATATATTTATCATTTTTTGTATATTTTTTAAATTGATTTATATAAAAATATAAATATATAATTATATAACCATACAATCATACAATGATATCAATAGTATCTGAACCAGAAAGAATAATGATGGGAGAAACATTAAAAATTAAATTAAATATTGAAGGTAAAGTAAATGAAAATACCTATAAAAATAAGTATTTTAATCTTACAATAAAAAAAAATGGTGGAACACATGGAACAATCACATTATATCCATTAAAATATGTTGGTTGTAAATTAGAATGGGAAGTTAATCCATATTCATATTCTGAGAGTTATGGAACATTTAATGTAATTTGTACCTTACAAAATAGTACAATACCTATATGCAATACAACATTTGTAGTTGAACCTGATTCAGCTGTAGCAAAAGCATCTAGTGTCTCAAATATTACAGGATTATTACAAAACATTAATATAAGAAAAGGTATTGCAAGAAAACAAGAAGAAAAACCCGAATATTTTAAATCACATCAAGTTCAAAAACCAGAACAAATTACCAATTCTTATGAAATTAATTATAAGGAAAAAGAAATTGAAAAGAAACAAACACAATCAGTGAATGAAACAAATACAACAAATTTATTAAATAGTGTAAAAGTTCAACGAGCATTCAAAAATTGTTAAATTTAGTAAGTTAAATTTATATACATTTTTTATATTTAATTTTACAACAATCATTATAATAAATTTACAAAATTAAATATAAAATATATATTTAAATAAATATTAATTTAAAAATAGATAATTATGAATTTTTATGAGCCATTCAAATTTAATGAAATTCAAAATTTTTTTAATTTATCAAATTTCCAAAATATCAAAGATTTAGAAAAATTTATTGAGTTTATGCAAATAATGAAATCTATTCCTACAATAAAACAAATTACAGAACTAACACATATTAATACAAATTTATTTTTCTTTGAATTTCTTAAATCATCAGGATATTTTAATCTTTTTGACCCAATACAAAAATATCATTTATTTGTTGAAGCATGTTCTTATAATTCAATTGATATAGCAATGTTAATTTTTTCTACTTCAATTGATTTAGAAGGAGTTAAAGAATTTATGCAAAATTATTTGGCTCAAGTAGCTACTAGCACAGAATATATGATTTTTAGAAAAATATGGGAAAAAAATATTATTCAATTCAATCAAGAAGAAATTGAGGAAATGTTTTTTCATATTCTTGGTTCATCAAATATTGAATTCATTGAATGGTTTTGTTCTCTTAATTTAATAGATTTAGAGAACACAATAATAAAAGAAAAAATAAGTTGGAATATATTGAGTAAAGTATCAAATAATGATGATTATAAAACTGCTATTTTTATTTGTTATCAATATGTTAAAAAATGTTAAAAAATAAATTTAACATTAGCATATATGAAGGTTATATACTTAATTTTTTAAATAATTGATTTTTCTTCGTCATCATAATATTCTTTGCTATATATCAAGCATTTAAACAATTAATTTTATCATTAGTTGGTTTATTATAATCTTTTTTTAATATATTACAATTTTGTATTTTTAAATGATTAAATTCTAAAAATATGTAAATAATTCATCATCATTAAAAAACATACAAAAATATATTACTGTTTTATTTCTTTAGGTATATCATGAATAAAATTTGCATTCTTTTCATGAACTTTTGAATTTTCTATTTCAAGAAGTTTAATTTTTTCTTTAATAATTTCATCAAATATTTTCACACATAGGTCATACCTTTCTTTTATATGAATATATTCTTCTTTTTCACTGTAATTTTTTGATAATAATTCTAATACTTTTTTTGCTTTTTCAAAATCATCAATTGAATAACGGTGTTTTGCATTTATCATATTATTATATTTTTGATTAACTAAATAATCTTCTGGTTTATTAGGACCACCAATATCTATGTCCATTTTTATAATACTATTATATAATACTATATATATGTTTTGCATTCATATTTTATTTTTTTCAATTTTTTTATTAAAAGTTATATAGTCAATAAACACAATTTTAAACTAGACTTACTATAACATTTTCAAATGACACCCATACAAATACAAAGTAATTGTCGGAAACCTTTTTTTATATGAAATTATACAATTTCATAAAGTATAACAATGTAATAAATTATGTAATTTTAATGTAAATATTAATATGTATAACAGCCTACAAAATGTAAAAAAAATTTTCCTATTATTTATATATATAAAAATTGAAAAAATAATATTTTGATAATAATATTATATGTTTTTATTATTAGTTATTCTGTATAATAGATATAAATAAATATATCAAAATTAAACCTTATAATGACAATTTAGATTATTATTGTCAAATATGTAAAAATGATGATATACAATTTAAATTATGTAAATTAAATTGCGATCATGTTTTTCATATTGAATGTATTAAACGTTATATTGATGTTAAAATCAATAATAACTGTAAAAAAATTGTTTGTCCTATTGAAAAATGCAATATGGAAATTGATGAACAAATTATTGTTAATATTATTGATAACATAAATTATGAAAAATATGTTATAAATAAAATTTTTTATGATGATAATTCTTGCGTTTGTGTTAAATGTAATAAAAAATACACTAATAATAAAAAAAATAATTTCATTGATTATTGTCCTGAATGTAAAACAACGCATTGCTTTAAATGTGGTAAACAACATACTATAAGCATTAATTGTTTTGAAGCAAATGAAGATTTGAAAAAAATGATTCATGAAATTTATAATAATTCAAATATTGAATTAAAAATTTGTCCTCATTGTTTCTTACCTCAAGAAAAACTAGATGGATGTAATCAAATGAAATGTGGTGTTAATTTTCATAATAATGAAAATAATAAAATACAAGGTTGTGGTATGAATTTTGATTGGTCTAAAGCAAAAAAATATGAATTTTTTTCAAATGATGATATAAACATAAATATAATTGATGAAACATGTAATGTTACACAAATTGAAAATAATACAAATAATACAAATAATAATGATGTATTTTTTGTTAAATCAAAAATATTTGTAAAATTTATATTGATAACATTTATTATTTTAACATCAATCATTGTGTTTTCATGTTCAATTAGATTATTGAATCTAAAAAATAATTTTTACAATATCAAAAATTACAATTGCAATAAAATTTCATATACAAAATATATTGATGAAAATTTTATTGATAACCAATGTTTGACTGAAAATTCTATTTCAACAAATCAATATTTAAATTGTTATGATAATAATAATTGTTGGAAAAATAGAAATAATTCCATTGTTGAATTATGTGGCACTACTGTTGATAGTAATTTTATTGATTTAAATTATTTAATAGCAAATAATTATACAATTGAAGAATATTCTTCATGTTATAATAATATTAGTTGTTGGAATTCAGGAAAAAATATTTACACTAAAAATTGTATTGATACTGATTTTGTATCTGCCAATGAAATATGTCATGAATACAAATCATTTATAAATAAACATTATTTGAGTTATTATTGCAATAATAAAAAACAATATGATAATATATCATTATGTAAAGAAAATTACAGTTTATATCTTATTATATCATTAATATCTATTTTTTGTTATGTATTAATTAATGTCCATGGTGTGTCATTTTTTAAAAAACTTCATTATAATTTGGGGTTTGGATACAAAAATGAATTTATTATAATAATAATAACGATAATATTTTCTGTTAATATATATGTGTTTGCTTTAACAAATCCAACTGATAATAATTTAACAATACTTTATTTGTGGTTATGTATGTCATCTATATCTGAATTAATACATATTATTTTGATTATCAATACTTAAAAATAAATTTAATTAAATTGTTGTTTTTCTGATTTCACAATTAGAAAAAAAATTTTTATTTTCAACATTAATTATATTAAACATTGGTAATAAAAAATTTCCATGAGTTATTACTAATATATTTTTTTCTTTGCGATTTTTTAACCATTCAATAAACAATTTACACCTGGAAATAACATTAGATTTTGGTTCATTACCATTAAATTCATTATACATTGTATCATGATCATTAATAATTTGATTAAAATTTACAAATTTATATTGGAGTTTTTTTTTAGATATTACTTTTCTTTTATGACAAGGATGATTTATATGTTCTCTTATTTCATCAAGAGATATAATTGGAATTGAAATTGAAATTGAATTATCATATTGATTTATAATTTTATTACAAGTTTCTAAAGTTCTTTCCAAGGGTGACACAACTATCAAATCTATCAAATCTATTATTTTATTTGATTGAAGATATTTTTTTAAATTCTCACATTGAGTATATCCTAATGGTGTTAAACCTGGATCAACAATTTTATAATTAAATTCAGACAAATTTGATAGTGCTTCAGCGTGTCTAATCCAATATATATTTTTTGTTTTTTTTATATCATTTAATTTACACATAAAAATTATTTATAATTTATACTAAAAATAATTTAGATAATAATTAAATATTGAATATCAAATAATTTTTATTGATTATTATAATTATAAGTTTTAGATAAAGTAATATTTGTCAATATATTAGATTGTATTATTGAATTAGGTATCATTGAAATTGTATTATTTTGATCTATAATAGTTGTATAATATAAATTAAAATTGATTATTCTTCCATTTGTCGAATTAATATTACCTAAAGGTTTTAATGATATTATATCTCCTATCTTAAATAATTTATTTATTCCTATATAAATTCCTGAAATTATATTTTTAATTGAATCTTGAAGTGCCAAAGCTAAAGCAAAACCAATAGAACCTAATAAAGTAATAATTGTTGCTACATTAAAACCTAAATTTACTAATGAAACCAATAAACCAAAAATAATTATTGAATAATATATCAACCATGATAATTGATAATAAATTAAATTATTGTTATATACATTATGTTGTTCTTCTATTTTTACTTCTGAATTTATTAATTTTGTTTTTTTAGATATAATAATAGATTTATAATATTCTGCTATAATGTAAAAAATAACAAATATAAAAATTGAAATTAACAATGATGGAATATTGTCAACTAAATAATTTAGAAATAAATTGATTTTTTCTGATATATAATTTGTATCCATTTTGTGAATGTATATTTATTTATATTTAACAAATATAAAAATATTAATGTAAAACAAATCAATTAGGCAATTTTATTTGTACAAAAAGCATTACCTATTAAATCAACCATAACAGAACATTCATCTGAATTATAACATTGTGAATATGGACTGGTATCATATTTAGAACATTTATCAAATTTATAACAAATATCAAATGGTTCTCCTGCTATATAAAAATTAACAGCAAATAATAAAAATATTAACAATATAATGAAACCTATTTTTAACATAAAAATTTTATTTATAATTTGATTATATATAAAAATTTTTTTTCTTTAAATTTAATTAGAATTAGAATTGGAATAGGAATTGGAACTTGGTACAGGTTCTTGATTTCCTTGAATGTCATTTGAAAAAAATTTATTTAATGGTAACGGATATGGGTTCATAAATGATTGAAAAAAATAATTATATAATCCTGATGATTGATTTGAATTGGTGGAATCAAAATTTTCTTTATTTCCAAAAATATAAATAATAACTATTATTACTAGCAATATAATGACAAAATTATTCATAGTATTTTATATTATTATAATATATTTTTTTATTTTTTTATTTTGTTATTTTTTGTAAATGAGTATAATTTACAAAAAACTGATAAATATGTTCAAACATGCTCTTTATTGAGTACTATTATACTTATAATAAAAAAAATTATGTAATGTTCTATTTTTTGTAAATTATCTATTTACAAATATATAAATTACATAATAATACATATAAATTAATCAATTTTTAATGATAAATTACTTGGACGTTTTTAGGTAAATTATTCAATCTGTTTTTAGCATATTTATTACTTATTTTTAAAGTTTTTAAAGATATAGGTAAATTATCTAATGAACTATTAAACTCTTCACCTAATTCTAATTCTTCTAAACTGTCTGGTAAATAATCAATCATTATTGTTTCTTCACAATTCAAACATAAATATTTTAAATTCCAATGTAAATCTATTTTTTCATTAAAATTTTCTCCTAAAGTTAAATGGGTTAAATTTATTGGTAAATCCACTTTTTGATTACAATACCATTTTAAATATGTTAAATTTTGTGGTAAATCCACTTTTTGATTACAATACCATTCTAAATGTGTTAAATTTTGTGGTAAATTTACTTCTTGATTAAACTCATAATCAAAAATTAAATGAGTTAAATTTACTGGTAAATCGACTTTTTGATTAAATTTTTCACCAAAAGTTAAATGAATTAAATTATTTGGTAAATTTACTTCTTGATTAAACTCATAATCAAAAATTAAATGAATTAAATTATGTGGTAAATCGACTTTTTGATTAAATTTTTCACCAAAAGTTAAATGAGTTAAATTAAGTGGTAATTTAACTTTTTGATTAAAATAATAACCAAAAGTTAAATGTGTTAAATTTTGTGGTAAATATACTTTTTGATTAAATTTTTCACCAAAAGTTAAATGTATTAAATTTTGTGGTAAATCTACTTTTTGATTAAAATATACACCAAAAGTTAAATGAGTTAATTTTTTTGGTAAATTCACTTTTTGATTAAACCAATGACTAAAAGTTAAATGAATTAAATTCGGTGGTAAATCTACTTTTTGATTAAACTTTGAATAACAATCAAAAGTTAAATGAGTTAAATTAGGCGGTAAAACTACTTTTTGATTAAACTTTGAAAAACAATTAAAAGTTAAATGAGTTAAATTAGGCGGTAAATCTACTTTTTGATTAAAATATACATCAAAAGTTAAATGAGTTAATTTTTTTGGTAAATTCACTTTTTGATTAAAATCATCACCAAAAGTTAAATGAGTTAAATTCGGTGGTAAATCTACTTTTTGATTAAATTTTGAACCAATCCATTTACAATCTTTAAAATAATCATTTTCATAATTGTCAAACAAATTATCTGTTAATTCATAATCACTAAAAATCACTTTTTTATAATTTACCAACAACACATTATCAATTATTTCATTAAATTCAGGACTAAATACAATAATGTCTTCTTTTGTTATATAATTCATTATAAATATATATATATGATACTTGTATATGTCAATATGTATATTTTTTATTTTTTATTTTTCAATTTTTAATAGCATCTTTAAATCAATATATGAAAAAATTGAAAAAAATTGTTTGGTGTCGAACATATCAAATAAAACAAAAAAGCCTTAACATACAATTTATATCCATTATTGTATGCAATGTAAAGTGTATTAAGAGAAATTATAAAGATGATGATTTAATAATCACAATTTAAGTAAATTGTTTAATATATTTTTATTATATTTATCACTTAGAGTTAAAGTTTTTAAAGATATCAACAAATTATCTAATAGACTATTAAAATAAAAATTTATTATGTGTATTAAAAAATATTTAAAAAGGTCAATAGTAAATAACCTCAATTTTAAACTGAATACACTGAGCATCTCTAAAATAATTTGAATAATTGTTTTATGGTATTCATAGAGTCTTACTATAAATATTTATAAATTAAATATAAAATTAATTTTTTTATTCAAATAATAAATAGAAAATTATTAAAAACCAATGTCATATGATAATTATAAATTAAAATATATAAAATATAAAAAAAAATATATTGAATTGAAAAAAATTCACAATAATTTAAATAATATAACAAATAAAATAATTATACTTCCCAATGAATTTGAAATTTTAAATGTTGATAATAAAAATAAGTTTGAAGTATATGAATTGGATAATTTATCAAAACCTATTTCCTATATTAAAAAAGAATATAAAGCAAAATTAGATGGTGGAGAAGAACAATCTAATACTAAATCATATTCCATCAAAGAAGAAGGATATATAATGGAAAAAAAAATAATAACACCAGATGAATATTTTATATTATCAGATACAAATAAATCAAAATATGAAATAAATGAATCAGATTATAAACGATATCCCAATCGTGTTGTTCCTAAAAATTATAAAAAAATTAACTAAATATATTAAATTCCAAATTATTTGGTTGAAATAAATCTTATTTTAGTAATTAATACTTTTTGCACTGAATCATTTGAAATTTTTTTTATTGCTTCTTTCTCATATTGATTTGTTTTTTTATTAAAATTACTCATAACTTCTTTGAGTGCTTTTGTAATTTTTTGTGTTCCGGGTATCACTTTAACCTTAAATTTATAAGTTGATTGAGCTGAATAAGTTGAAAGGATTGGAAGAGCATACTCTATTCGCTCATCTTTATTTACTTGTCCCACAAATCCTTCTTTCCCAACAATTTTAAATATTATCCCAAAACCTAATTCCATTTTATCCACACGAATAAAATTTTTTTGTCCTCTGATAATAAAACTACCTTTTCCAACATATTCTCCTGATTCTGGAGTTTTAGATACTTGAGAAGAATAAACCCAATATGCTGAATTAGATACTCCTGATTCCCAAGCTTTAGTATGGGAGATTAAAAAACATCCACATTCAATTAAACTTTTAGGACTTGTATTAGGAATATCAAATTTTAAAGGATTTTTAATAATTCCTGAACCTGAACCAAATAATTCAGAGTGAATATATATATCTGAATCTTCCATATATCTTTTAACAATTTGCTCATTCTGATCTGCTGTCTTACCTGATATAAATAATAAATTATCTGATGTAAAAAACCAATTAAACTGTTCAAACCAATTGGGTTTTGTTTGTCCTGGAACAACATATTTTGTTTCTTTCAATTCTTTTGTTTCATTGAATATATTTATATCTGGATTTACAACTGAATCTTTTGTTCCAACTCTTTTAGATTTTGATAAAATTTTTTTTTGTTTTTCTAATAAAGCTTCAGCATTAGACAATTTTGAAGATATTTTCTTAATTTTTGAATACAATCCTTCTCTTCCTCCATAAACACTATGTGAATAATCAAGTTCAAATGCTACTTCTTCCAATTCAAATTTGATTTTTTTATTGTATTCTACTACACTTACAAACTTAAAAAATTCATTGTTTGCAGAACCATAATCAATCAGTTGATGAGTTTGAATTAAATTAAAATAATCTTGAATATATTCAACATGTTTTGTTAATAAATCAATCTGTTTTTGAATTTGTTGAATATTTGTTTCCATCCCTATTATTTGTTGCTCAATATTATAAACCATCTTTTCTTGTTTAGATAATTTGACTTGAGCTTCTTTATTTTTAATTAATTCTCGTGTTTCAATTGGTTTTGTAGATTGAAAATATAAGCCTATTGAAATTGTAAAATTTTCATATTCTATCAAATTATTCAATTCCATATGTGAATATGGATATGGAAATACATTATCTTGAGTTTTATATCCTACAAATTTATCAAGTATAAATAGATGATTAATTTCTTGAATAAAATTTTCAATTTGGACTATGTCTTTAAATATATCTGATATTTTAGTATCTGGAGATATTTTTTGTGATAAATCAATATTTAATTTGTGCAAAGAATGAAACAACACATTAGAACTAAATTTAATAAGTGGAAGTTTATTTACAAATTGTTTCAATTTCATCTTTTTATCCAATTTAGCTAAATTTTCATTAATCATTGAAATTATATTTGCAGAAGTTAATTCCATTGTAGTAGTTGCTAAATCAAAAGGATATATTTGTCCCACTCCAACTCTTGTTTTAATTGTATTTTCTTTATTTTCTTTATTTTCTTTATTTTCTTTATTTTCTTTATTTTCTTTGTTTTCTTTTTCTTCTTGATTAGTATCTATTTTAGTTTCATAAGTATATGGATGTAAAAGTGTAAGAATTTTATAATCTGTAGAAGTAAAAATAATATTACCTGATGCATAAAATTCACTTATGATATGATATTCCATTTCACCTGAACCAAATGTCAAATCTATTACACGGTCTGTATTTATTTGTGTTATTTTTTCCAATCTTTTATTTTTAAGATGTTTGCGCAACTTGAAACAAAATGATGTTGGAATATCTCGCAAAGCAGAAAAATCATCTAGAAGATAAAATTTACATCCAGATTCAATTATAAAGTATTTTTTTTCACCATTAGGAGAATTTAATTTAATACATATGGTTTTAGAATCAATATCATATATATTCAATACACGATATCCTTCTAATACCTTAAATTCTGTTACCAACGCATATATATCGTGAGTATTAAGTGTTTGTTTCATATTTTATTATATTTATTAACTAAAATACAATATGATTGTATATATATTCATTTGTTTGAATGAGTTCAAATATCAATTTTTTTATATTATTGTAATAAACAGTATATATAGAAGAAAAGAACTGTTGTTTTTATATTATTTTTAAAATTTTAAATTGTTGATTGTTATTTGAATATAATAAAATATTTTTTGTTTTGAAAAAAGATAGTTTTATTGCTAAAAAATATAATTATTACAATATAATTAATTTTTATAAAAATATATATTTTTCAAATATACATGTTTTTGTTCATCATAACTTTTTTCCATTGGTGCTGATATATATTTTTTGTCTTCTAAATCAAAATTAAAGTTAAAATCATAATTATCATTATAATCTTTATCTAATCCTAATTGTAAAAGTATTAAAGATTTAGGTAATGTTTTTATACTATTTAAATCATAATTATAATTATAAATATGAATAAATTTTATATTTGATGGAAGATTATTAATTGGATAAGTAAAAGATGAATTAAAAACAACTTTTTCTAAACTTGATGGAAGATCATCAACTGGTTGATTAAAATTAAATCCAAAATCGATAGATTTAAAATTGTTTCCTAATTTATCAACTGGATGATTAAATCCCTTGTGTATTTGAATATGTTCTATTGTGTTAGGTAATTTTTCCAACAAATCTGAAAATTCATGAAAATACACCGATTTTATATTTGGTGGTATTTCGTGGGATGAATTTTTAAAATTGTAATTAAATCTTAAAGCAAAAACAGATGAAGGAATTTTTTTAAAATCTATTGGAATTTCTGGTATTGATATTACTAATTCATCAAGTGGATTTAAATTATTTTTGTTAACCAATCCAACCGATTGATATATATTATATATTGTAACTTTATTGTAATCTAATTTTCTTTTCATTTATTCAATGATTGTAAATATTATTGTAAATAAAAATCAATTTTTTTATTTATAAATTTGTAATGTAAATATATATTTATAAAATAAAAAAATTTAAAATCCAAACATTTTTTTCAATTTAACTAATAACCCGATATCTTCTTTTGATATATCTGTTTTAAAATATTGTTTAAGAATGTCTACTGATGCTCTTGAAACATTGGAATATAATAAATCCTTATGCGTAAAGTGCCTTCCATACATAATTCCAGGATTAGATTGATTATCTATTTTCACACATATTTGCTGACCTTTCTTTCCAATCTTTACATCTTGTTTATTTACTTGAATACCAACAATTTTACCAATATATATTTTAGATTCAATTATCAAAGGAGTTCCTAAATGAAGTGTTCCTTCTAATACTTCCACACCCATGATTAAAGGATTTTTTTTATTAAATATATTTGATTCTATAATTTTTAAAATACATGGAAATACTGTAAGTTCTCTCATTTGTTCTTTTCTATCAATATATAATTTATTGGCAAAATCCCTATACTGATTAAAAAGCCTATAAATTGTTTCATCTTTAAATATAGTTATTCCATTGTCCTTGGCATATTGTGTTGCTTCTTTATCAATTTCAACTTCAAATGCTAGTACACATTGATATTCAGGAATTGATTCTTTATTAGCTAAATGAAATTTTGTCAAATCCTTTTTATTTACATTACCAATTGATGTGTATGATATTTGTATTGGTGAAATCAATTCTGGATTTGTTCTGGCAAATTGAATTAATGATTCCATTGAACCACGTGTTGATGTAAAAATACATATTCCTTGAGAGTCTAATAAAATATTATTTTTATCATTTTCTTTATCACCATTGTCTTCTTTGATGTCGTCGTGATTTAAATCATTCATTTGTTCTACATTATTTGATTCCAAAATAATTGAGCTACCAATTTGACTTGATTCTAAATTTGAAGCAACAATTTTAATTTGACATGCACCTTTGATTGTTAAATGTTGGATATATTTGGATTGAGATATAAATTTAGAATCTATATTTGCTGGAATTGTTAGAATATTTTTTATCTGAGTTTTTATTTGTATTCCTGAAGTTGTAGATACAATTATCCAATCGCCACGAGATAATTGTCCATTTCTTAATATACAATCTACAGTATAACCATATCCATCAGTATTGGTGATTTCCATAACAATACATTCTGTTTGATTATTCCATTGAAGACTTTCCTTTAGTGTTGTTTGTGAATAACTTATAATATTTGATAATAAATCAGGAATACCTTGACCTGTTATACCACTTATTGGAATTATATTGATTGTATCAGTGGGAGATGTATTAGACCAAAAAAGTTCACAATTTATACCTTGAGACATTATTTGAGTTTGAATTTGACGATATCGAGAATTGAATTCTTCACGAGTATTGAAATCTTGAGATTCAATTTGCTTTTCTATTCCCATATTTGCAAAATCATTTTTCCATCCATATAAGCGATCAATTTTATTCAATACAAACATAAAAGGACTATTGGATTCTTTCAATAAATTAATTGATTCCAAGGTTTGAGGTTCTAATCCATGCATAATATCAACTATAACAATGGCTATATCTGCAAGTTTGGAACCTAATTTTCTTAAAATCTTAAATGCTTCATGTCCAGGTGTATCAACTAACAATAATCCAGGAATTTTAATATCTGAAACATTTGAATTTGTTGATTCAATTGATTTAATTGATTTAATTGATTTAATTTGTTTTATAATTATATCAGAAGTTAAAAGTGTTGCCCCTATTTGTTGAGTAATTCCACCTGCTTCATGAGATTGAACTGATGTTTTTCTTAAATAATCTAATAAAGTTGTTTTTCCTGTATCAACATGACCCATAATGGTAAAAATTGGACATCTAAAATTATTAGATTCTCCTACTAAATTTATATTTTGGGTTTCATTAATTTTATTATTTTTTGATTCAGATTCTGATTCTGTTTCTGATTCTGTTTCTGATTCATTTGAAACAATTTTATTTATATTTGTTTGTTTCATTATAATTTTTTTATCATCAGTTATAATACCTTGTTTTATCAATTGTTCTAATCTTAATTGATTTTTTTTATCTCGCTCTTTTTCAGCTTTTGTTTTATATATTCCTGCTTTTTTTTGAGCTTCTTTCTTATCTTGTTTTGCCTTTCGTTTTCTTTCTTTATCCTCTTCTTCTTTTCTTTTAATTTCTGCTAATCTTTCTTCTTCTTCTTTTATCTTTCTTTCTTCTTCTTCCTCTAATTTTCTTATTCGTTCATTTTCCTCTTCTTGTAATCTTTTTCTTTCAGCAATTAATTTACCCATTGCTGAAATAGGTTTGGATTGTACTAAAGATTGTGTAGATTTGGTATTTTTTGATTTATTTTTCTTTTTCTTTTTTTTATCCTTATTAACTATTTGATTTGGATTTAATGGATCTATTTCTTCTTCATGTTCTGAATCAGAATCAATTTGATTTGAATTGATAGGTTCAAATTCACTCATAGTTTTAATAGTTTAATTTAAAGTTAACTGATAAAAGATGTTATTATTTAATATATTTTTCAATTTTTATATATTAAAAAAAATTGAATTTTTAAATAAATTATAATATATATTATACATATAAAATATCATGGCATCTCTGTATATATTGAAAAAAATTTATAAAGAATTACCACCAAATACTTTTATTCCAACAATTACTAATGCTGATGTCATGATATCTGGCATAAGTAAATTTGCTATAGAACATACATTATTAAATATTGAAATGTCGATATATAATGGATTATTTATTATGCCTTTATTTGTTCCAACAATAGTAAAAACACATCCAGAAACAATTATTCCTTTAGTATTATCATTATTAATTATATATCCTGTTATTTATGGTATTCCTGCTTACAGAACTTATAAATCATTTGTAAATAAAAATTTGCAAATAATTGATTTTAAAAAAAAAATAAATTAAAAATACACATTTTTGTATGAATTTTTTTTATGGTTATTTTTTTAGTAATTATATAATTTAATATTTAAATTTATACTATCTATAATTGCTTCTAAATTACTAATTACATTAGATGTATTATCACCTATATTGTAATTAGTTGGAACGAGAATATATTTATCATCACAACAGCATTCATCTTTTACAACTGAAATAAAATTTTCAATAAATAATAAAGAATATGGAATTTTTTTAAGACCACCTACTGATGTATCAAATTCAAAATATTTTGTTAAAACAATATAATTGTTTTCAACATATCCTATTTCTGAATCAATTAATATTTTGTTAAATGATTCAACTGTGTTTGTTGATAAAATATTTAAAATTTGGACGGAAGAATTATTTAAATATGGAATGGGTTGTTTTTGTAATAATTCTACTATTTGTTCTATATTTTGTTTTGTCAATTGTAAAATTGATACTATTTGCTTTGAAACAAATTCATTTAATTCTCTTGTTTTTTCTAACATATATAATATATTTATAT
>Ga0172367_10003068_pt1 | contig 22164 bp, 16 predicted proteins | sample Lak10m_FD_114542 | JGI IMG/M metagenome (GOLD analysis project Ga0172367, IMG submission 114542) | Freshwater microbial communities from Kabuno Bay, South-Kivu, Congo - kab_022012_10m | ecosystem: Environmental > Aquatic > Freshwater > Lake | place: Democratic Republic of the Congo: South-Kivu... | reverse complement strand
TACCACGATAGTGGACTTCTTTGGCAATATCTGGAAACAAAAGCTGGAAGAGCCCATGGGGTCTATGAAGAATATGATCAAGCAGGAAGACTTCATATTAAAAGTTTTGTGACCGAAGGAATCGCTGATTTAACCGATGAGGCAAAAACCTCGTGGGTATTTGATGATATATCTACTGTTTATGATGAAAATGGTAATATGATAGCAAAAATTCCTTATATTAAGGGTGTTCAAGAGGGTGAGGCTCAATATTTTTACCCAAATGGGTCGATAAAGACAAAAATCCCCTACACAAAAAATAAAATTGTAGGGCAAATGAGAGGCTACGATGAGCAGGGTAATTTGACTTTGTTGATCAATTATCTAGATGGTGTTAAAGAAGGGGAGGCCTATTTTAATGGATCAGTAGAGGCTGGGGCTTATGAAGAGGTGTATAGAAATGGAAGGTTAGTGTATGGCAAGTATTTTGACATCGATGGTAAGGTTTACTCTGAAATAGAAAATAGCAAAGGGATAAAGCCGATCTTTGAAAATGGAATGTTAGTGAAAACACAAGAGTACAATCAAGGAAAAATTCAGGGAGTAATCACAACTTTTAGAAAAGATCGCACCATCGAGTCTTGCTATAGCGTAGTAGACGGAAAAAAAGATGGGGAAGAAATTGTGTATTACCCAGCAGCAATAGGTGCAGAGCCTGTTAAAAAGCTTTTAATCACATGGAGGGAAGGGTTAATTAATGGCAGAGTATGCACATGGTATCCAAATGGTGTGTTAGAAAGTGAAAAAGAGATGATCGATCATAAAAAGGAGGGGACATACCTTTCATGGTACATGGATAGCTCGCTTATGATGGTGGAAGAATATCGACAAGATACCCTATTAAATGGTAAATATCTAAGAAAGGGTGATAATGTTCCTATTTCTCGTGTGATTGATGGTGTCGGTGATGCCTATATCTACGATAAAGATGGGCTTTTACTACGTAAGATCACCTATTTTAATGGTAACCCTATAGAGTAGAGCTTGAAGCAAGAGATTCGAAATCAATATCTTTTATATAGAAGAGGCTTATCGAATCAAAGGCGATTGGAGGCTAACTCAAAAATTTATGAGCTTCTTAGAGAAATGAGTGCGGGTTATCAAAATATATTATCGTATAGTTCCTTAGAAGATGAGGTCTGCCTTACCTCTTTTAATAAAATCCTTGCAGAAGAAAAACGTTTATCACTACCTCGAATTGAGCAGGGGACCCTTGTTCCATATAGGGTTGCCGATATGGAAAAAGAGTTGAAAACTTTTTCTCATCGCTTTTTAGAACCTGATTTTAGTTGTATAAAAAATGAGATGATTGATCTTGTGATTGTCCCAGGAGTGGTATTTGATAAAAACGGGGGCCGCTTGGGATTGGGTAAAGGGTTTTATGATAAGTTTTTGGAAAAGCACCCTGCTCAAACAATTGGGGTATGCTTCAAAGAACAATTGTTTGAAGGTGTTTTGCCCCTAGAAAAACATGATATATATGTGGAGAAATTATGCGTTGTCTAATGATTTTGACTATTTTTGGTTCCTTATGTTCAAATGAAGTGATGATTTCTTATTTTGAAAAGGCAACTTATGCTAAGAATCGTATACATTTAGAAGATACGATCACAAATTTAGAGAAAAAGGATATTGATGCCGGGTTTATGCTCTCATTATCCTATCCAATAAATGATCCTACATCAGTGCTTTCTATCCTTGGAGCTACATCAATTGCACGATGGGAATTACAAAGTGATGAAACTTTTGCTTACTCAACCTTCCTTGCAGCACGTTTTATTCCCCTATCAATCCTTGGCAGCTCTCCATTTGTTGAGATAAGTCTTGCAGGACCAACTTACCTTTCAAAAGGAGTTCTTGGAGATATTAATTTTGGATCAACCATTGTGTATCAAAATTACGTAGCTGTGGGGTTAAAAGCCTTTTCAGTAGTTGCTGACATTAAGATGATTAACTATTGTATCTCGTTACCTACAGCGTTTACAAAAAGTAGCATAACACTTCCACTTATTCTATCTCTTGGCCTTACTTTCTAGCGTTGTTTGAAGGGAAGAGGGGTGCTTTTTGTCGGGGGCTCAGTTGAAGAGTCGCTATGAGTGCTTTTCCAAGTTTTTCCGCCATCTTCGCTCCAGGAGGCATGATCCTGCTTTTTCTCTTCTTCTGTAGAAGGTTTGGTAAGTACCTCACCATCTTCATCGGTAAAGGTAGTCTCACCTTTGTTTAAAGGGGCATCTGCATCATTTGCACCAGAAAGGCGGCTTTCATTTTGGGAGCATCCTCCATATTCACAAGGGCTTTTTGGAGAACCCCCATCATTAGACCAACGGTTAGAGCCGTTTGTTTCAAGTCTTGATGACTTGCTAAAGCCCTTAACTTTCGGGTTTTTTTTCATCACACAAGATTTTGACCCAGCAGGTGCACCAAGGGCTGTAACAGTTGCACTTCTTGGCACACCTGTCCAGATACCAAATTGCTCTACATATTCAGACTTATTTGCATTTTTTTCATCTTTTGATCCTTTAGGTGGAGGGGAGCTATAGTCATAAGGACGGGCCGACTCACAAAAAAATATCACAGTTAATGGGGTGTAGGCTTCATTGGGGTTTTCATCAAAAGATCCTTCTGGAATATCATAAATATACATTTGCCCTTCAATAAGATGAATAAGAGCCAAATGTTCCCCGTTTGCATCAATGATCTGTGCATTTAATGGGTAGGCCGAGTCGTTAATTAAAGTTATAGCCACAGGAAAAAGGGGTGCGGCCGCACCCCCGAGGAGGAAAAGGAATAAAGTAATTATTTTTGTAGATAAGCCCATTTTAAATCCAAAAATCCTAGTTCTGATAATTCTACATCATAGAGATTATCATCTTGTAAGTTAAACATCGTGTAATGGAAAATTGGCAGTACAGGCATAGCATCGATTAGTATTTTTTCAGCATTTTTCATTGCAAGAGTACGATCAGCGGAAGATTTAGAGGTATAGGTTGCCTCGATAGCTTTTGTATAATCTAAACTCTCCCAATTAGTGTTGTTAGTGCCTACGGTCTTTGATTTAAACACTTCTAAAAAGGTGATAGGATCTTGAAAGTCTGCCGTCCAGCTTCCGCAAGCAAGTTGATAATCACCACGGCTGATTTTATCTAAATACACCTTAGTTTCCAAAGGTTCTAATCGAATCGTTAAGCCGAGGGTTTTTCTCCACTCATCCTGAAGCGCTGCAGCAATTTTATGACTTCGTGTAGAACTTGGATACGTTAATGTAAGGGGGGGGATACTTTTTTTATTGATATCAAGGACCTTAAGAGCAAGATTTAAATATTCTGATGCATCCTTTTCAGAACCATCGTTAAAATAGGCATGTTCTTGTAACCCCATGGAGGTGGGAACAATCCCTGTTGCAACCTCGCCAGCACCTTCTAATACATGATCTATCAAATTCTTTCGATTGATAGAAACAGCCAAGGCCTTTCTAAAATTGAGCTCTTTTAACGGATAAACTTCGGTATTAGTTCTAATTAAATAGGTGCCAAGGAGGGGTTTTTTCTTTAAGCTGCCCTGTTCATTGAGGGTTTTAATCGCCTCAGGAGGAATTTCAGAATAAGGGGATCCCGTCCAGTTAAGTTCTTTGTTTTCAAACATTTGAAATTCAGTTTCTGAATCCACCATTACCATGGTTATTTTTTCAAGTTTTACTTGGCTTTTGTCCCAATAGAGATCATTTTTCAAGGCGGTAATTTCATTGGAATGTTTCCAAGAAGAGAGCTTAAAAGGGCCATTGCAAACATAGGTGGAAGCATCAGTATGCCAAATAGGGTTTTGCTTGGCTACAGATTCATTGATAGGGTTAAAAATTGGTAAGCAGAGAAGTTTTATAAAAAAAGGTATAGGACTTTCTAACTCGATAATAAGGGTATAATCATCTTTTGCATAAGCCCCTATCATGCTCATTGGTAAGGAGCCCTCTTTAATGGCTTTTGCATTTTTTATGGGAAATAGCAACGAGGCAGAAGGAGAAGGAAAGGATTTATCCAAGGCAGATTTCCAAGCATAGGTAAAATCATGGGCAGTTAATGGGTCGCCATTAGACCAAAGTGTTTCCTTTAATTTGAATGTATAGATCAAACCATCCTTTGAAACAGAGTAACTTTCTGCAATGGCCTCAACCACTTTGCCATCTTTTGCTTTTCTGTACAAACCTTCATTTAATGTTTGAATGATGCTATAATCAGAAAGGATTCGAGCCCTTCTTGAGTCCAAACTTGTAGGTTCATTTTTTATATTGATTTTGATTTCTTGTTTGCAGGATCTTTTCTCAGAAGGTTCTGAAGAGCTGTTACAAGAATTAAAAAAAAGGGATGTTGAAAGTAAAGATATGCAAATGGCTAGGTTTCTTTTGACCTTCATAAAAATGCCTAAATGGTTTGTATAATACAAACTATGAATAGTATAATGTTTCCTATTAATACTCAAACACATTATTAGTTTTTTAGATAAGCCCATTTAAAATCTATGGCACCTGTTTCTAATAGGATTAGATCTTGAAGATTTTCATCAGACAGATTAAGCATGGAAGAATGATATAAAGGGATTAAAGGCATGTCACTTAAAAGGATGCTTTCAGCCTCTACTAAGTGCTCCATGCGCTGCATGTGATTTATAGAATGATAGCTATTTTCTAAGGCGTTGATGTATTCTTGACTTTCCCACCCGGTGTTGTTTGATCCATTATTCTTAGTTTTAAAAACATCTAAAAAGCTAATAGGATCGCGATACTCTGCAGCCCAGCCGCCTAACGCTAATTGATAGTCTTTCTTATGTATTCTTTCAATATAGTCTTTTAAGCTAACAGGCTCTAACTCTATTTGAATATTTAGGGTTTTGCGAAGACTATCTTGGACAGCAAGGGCAATTTTATGCTTCCGCTCCTTTTTTGGATATATTAGCTTTAGCGTGGGAAGAGAATCTTTTGTGGTCATAAGCTCTACTAAAGATTGGTCTAAAAAGTGTTGAGCTTTTAAAACGTTGCCATCTTCAATATAGGTAGCTTTATTAATGAGCATGGATGGGGGTACAAAAGTTGTGGCAATTTCTGCTGTAAAGTCTAGTACATAGTCTACAATATCCTTTCGATTGATCCCAAAAGCTAAGCTATTTCTGAATAATTTGTTGTTAAGTGGGTAAATTTCAGTATTTAATCTAATTAAATAGGTGGCGTTTAAACATTTTCGATTTAGCAATTTGCTTTTGTTGGTGGGAGCAATTTTATCCATTGGGATATGAGAGTAGGGTGCCCCTACCCAGTGTAGCTGATGGGACTTAAATAAGTTAAACGCAGTTTTAGGTTTTACCATCACCATGGTTAATTGCTCTGTTTTCACCGATTCTTTATCCCAATAATAGGGGTTTTTTTTTGCTATGATTTTTTTACCCTGCTCCCATGAATGAATTTTAAATGGACCGTTACATATATACTCTGCTTCATGATTAATCCAAACAAACGGCCCATTATCGGTGGATTTATGAACTGGGAAAAAGTTTGGAAGAGATAATAACTCTGTAAAATAGGGAGTTGGTCTTTCTAACTCTATAACTAATGAATGAGCATCGCTTGCATATACGCCAAGGGTATCTGGATCCATTAATCCGGTTTTTATTGCCTCTGCATTTTTTATGGGGAAAAATAAGGAGGCGTTTGGTGAGGGATTGCCCGCCTGTAAAGAGCTTTTCCAAGTATTGATAAAGTCATATGAGGTGAGTGGATCACCATTAGACCAAAAGGTTTTTTTTAATGTAATCACATAAGTTTTTTGATCTGGAGAAAGAAAGCAGATTTCTGCAATCGCCTTTGTATTTGTGCCAGATCGATCTATCCTAAAAAGACCCTCATTGAAGGTACGAATAAGGTTGACATCTCTAAATACGCAAGCCCTTCGAGGGTCAAGAGTCATAGGAGGTGCTTGAATATTAATGCAGATCTTTTTTTTATAAGGAGAACACGATGGTAAAAAAAATGAGTTAATGAGTAGAGGTAAATAGATAAATACTTTTAATCTTCTAAATTTGAAAGAAGTAAACCTTATATACCGATTTTTGAGAGCGGACAAACACTTATTTACTAAAATAGGCATATTTAAAATCGATCTCACCACACTGAGTTAAAACAACATCCTTTAAAGAAGGGTCATGTACATGTAGCATTGTGAAATGGTACACAGGAATCACCGGCATATCGTTTATCAAGATCTGTTCTGCTTTTGCAAGACCTGGTTTTCTCTTTTCAAAATCAAGGTATTTGTAAGTTTCTTCAATAGCAGAAATATAATCAGGATTTTCCCAGCCAGTATTATTTGTTCCGCAAGAACGGGTTTTAAAAACATCTAAAAAGCTGATTGGGTCATTAAAATCAGCGCCCCATCTTCCGCAAGCGAGCTGATAGTCTCCCTTTCCTATTTTATCAATATAAATTTTTGATTCAACAGGTTCTAAAACAACGTTTAACCCTAACACCTTTCTCCAATTGTCTTGAATAGCGGTGGCTACTTTTTCATTATTTTCTGTGCATGCAAAAGTGAGCTTAAGTTGAGGTAATGTTTCTTTAGTTAGATTCATTTGTTTTAATGCACTAGATAGAAGCTGCATAGCCTTTTCTTCATCATTATCAGTGAAATAAGGTTTTTGTTGAATTCCCATTGAAACAGGAACAATCCCTGTAGCAACTGCGGCCTCACCTTGTAAAACGTGTTGAGTAATATCGTTTCGATTTATTGAAAGTGCAAGGCTGTGTCTAAAATCTCTATTATTTAGTGGAGTATGGTTGGTATTGGTACGGATCCAATTAGTGGCAAGAAATGGATCTTTTTGAAGAACGCCTTTTGCTTTTAGCATTTCAAGAGCTTCTGGGGGAAGATTTGAGAAAGGGGCACCAACCCAAGATAGTTCTCCATTTTGCTGCATGCTAAATGCTGTCACTGCATCAACCATTACCATGTTGAGTGTTTCAATTTTTACTTGATCACAATCCCAATAATATTCATTTTTAACCGCTTGAATTTCATTTTTATGTTTCCAGTTTACCATTTTAAATGGGCCTGAGCACACATAATGATCAGCACTTGTTGACCAATCTGGATGAGCTTGATCTACCGATTCATTTAATGGGAAATAAATAGGTATTGTGAGCAAATCAGTAAAAAAAGGAACGGGTCTTTCAAGTTCTACTACTAAGGTTAAATCACCATCTGCATAGACACCAAGCATGCTTGCAGGTAAACTACCCTCTTTGATTTTTTCCGCATTTTTTATGGGAAATAATAAGGAGGCATTCGGCGCTGGGAAATTCTTATTCAGTGTAGATTTCCAAGAATAAATAAAATCATGCGCAGAAAGAGCTACCCCATTTGACCAACTTGTCTTTTTAAGCTTAAAAACATAAGTTTTCATATCACTTGATACGGTATAACTTTCAGCAAGAGCAGGAGCTGGTTTCCCCTCCTTATCTGTTCTAAATAAGCCATCATTAAAAGAGCGTATTGTATTGTAATCATAAGAAAGTCTTGCCTTTCTATGATCTAGTGTTGAAGGCTCTTCTTGAATATTAATGGTGATTTTTGACAAAGATGCTCTTTTGTCGGTCACCGCGTTACTGCATGATGCAAGTGATAAAAATAGGGAAACAAATAAATAGTTGAAGAACTTAGTTTTCATGAAATCACCTTGTTTCGAAAGAAATCTATTATACAGAGTGTAAATTATAGATCAAGAAATAATGTGAAATATATTGAAAAATTCAATAAAAAATCATATATTTCTACAAAAGAGGTTACATGTTTAGGACAGCTGCTTTCACTCCATTGTTTAATATACCTAACTTTATACAGTGTTTAGAAGATGGTCCTGTAGACGAAACATTTCACATGCGCATCCTAGAAACAATTGTGTTTCCAAAACGTGAAATAGTAATCTGTTCACAAATTAAAGGGGTTTGTCAAGTGTATTGCTCTGACTACTTAAGCCCTTCACCTTTATATACTCTTGCCTTATTTTTAGAGATCGGTTTTGCAGAAGAAAAAGCACCCATGCCTTCTTTGACAAAAATCATACAAAGGTTAAAGAATTTTCCAAAAATGCCTTACTTGCTTGGGGGTAATATAACACAAAAGATAAATTTGGGTCTTCCATTAGAATCTATCCCTTTTACTATGAGAAATGCAAGTCTTTACGGGATAGACTGCTCGGGTCTTTTATATTTTGTAACAAATGGGCATACTCCAAGAAATACAAAAGAGCTCATGGAGTTTGGTGAAAAGGTAGAAGATCTTTGTCCACTAGATCTAATTGTTTTTAAAGGACATGTTTTAATTTATTTAGGGGATGGCTTAGTGATTGAATCAAGAGAAATCGATGGGGTGATCATTTCAAACTGGGATAGACGAAGGAAGTTAATTACTAAACCGTATCACTTTATTCGCTTTCATCCTGAAGCTTTTGCAGAAAGATAGCTTCCAGCCGGTCAATTTGTGAGATAGATTCTTTGAGCGGCTTTGTATTTTTGGAGCATACTTTATTTTTTCTTTGCAATAAGGAAAAAAAGGCAGAAGTTCCTAAAACATTTGCTTCCTGTTCTTTTACTTTTTGAATCAAAGCACGGTCAGAGGTGACGATAGTATATTTTTTTGGATACTTGATTGCATAGAGCTTTTCTATGATTAAATCATCGGCTTCAAGCGCTGTGGGGGCATAAACAATTGTTAGGGGAGGGGCTTGATTACTGTGGGCATAAGTTGTTTCATGGTGGATGGGCATATCAAAAATCATCTCCCCTTCAAGATTTGCCTTTTTCATCAGCATGGAAATAAGCCGAACAAAATTTTGCCTATTTTCGATAGAAGGATTTTTTTCAGATAATTGAAAAAATAAATTATAGCCGTCTATGATATAGTACACTGAAACTCTGTTTCTAAAGTAAGTTTTAGCTTTTCAAACGCTCTTCTTCTATGTGAGATCTTTAGTTTAATATCATCTGTAATTTCAGCAAACGTATGGTTGTAATCATGTTTTAAAAAAATTGAATCGTAGCCAAAACCCCCGGCACCTTTACCAGTTTCAACAATTCTTCCTTCAATGATACCAGAAACTGTTTTGATAATTTTATCAGGTCTTGCTAAACATAAACTGCAATTGTAATAAGCATTTCTTTTATCTCCAGTCAAATCTTCCATGTCGATTAAAAGTTTTTCTTGATTTTCTTTAGCAGTAGCATGTAAACCCGCATAACGAGCACTTAATATCCCCGGAGCTCCATTTAATGAGGGAACTACTAATCCTGAGTCATCCCCAAGTGTTAACAAACCACTAAATTTTGCAGCACTCACAGCTTTTAGCTCTGCATTTTCTTCAAATGTTTCAGCAACTTCTTCAGGGGGGCTGTAGTCTTTAAAATCTCTAAGAGTGTAAAGGTCAATTTTTGGAAACGTCCCTTTTAGGATAGCTTTTAATTCCAAAATTTTGTGTAAATTTGATGTAGCTAGTAGTAGTTTCATATATCACCTATAGAAAGAAGGATACTTTGTATTCTCTTTTTAAGGTAGAGGAAAAATTTCTATCCCCATGTGATGAAGTATTTGAGAAGCGATAATGAATAAAGAAAAAAGCGCTAGTATAAGTAATGACCATTTCCCTCCAAAAAGCCGATAGGCTGAGGATCGTTTTTCCAAGTATCTGCCCTTATAAACCATAAGTACAGGAAAAATTCCAAATAAAATGACGGCAATAATTCCGCCAAAGTTTAGTGCTTTAAAAAAGATAGATGGGTAGGTTTGAGCGATAATAAGGGGGGGGATAAAGGTTAACAAGATAATCCAGATAGGGGTTTTACGGTAACTTTTTATGTTAAAGCCATCGGATAAAAAGTGGGCAACACTTGCTGACTGAGCTAAAAAGGAGGTTAAAATAGCTGAAAAGGCAAGGGTAGAAGCGGCAATTTTTAGCCCTGGATAAATCATTTCCATAGTTTTTGCTGCATCAAAACCTTTAAAATAACTCGAGTTAACGCTGATATCTCCTGAAATCGGGATAGATCCTAACGTGATAAAAAGCCATAGAAGGTAGATGGTTAATGTCATCAAAGATCCTAGAAAGATAGAGCGCTTAACCCTTGCAATATCTCCAGATAGGTAATTTGTGATGGTCGGGATCATATTATGAAAGCCAAAAGATATAATTAAAATCGGCAGAGGAAAAAATGTGTAGTATATATTTGTGTAGGCAAGGTTTTTACCTTCAATTAAATGAATGCTAAACAAGATAAAGGCAAAAAATGCAGCAATTTTTATAACCATTAAGGCTCTATTAAGGAAATCAACAGGTTTTGTCCCTAAGTAGATGATCCATCCAAATATCATCACAAAAAAGGTGCTGCCAACCCAAGATTGTATATTTCCACCGAAAATCACTTCAAGCAGGGAAGAAGAGTGGATACCACTATCTGAGATATAGGCTACAAGAAGAGAATAAAAAAGAGATAGATAGAAGATATAGCACAAAGATTTGGCAATATCTCCAAGTAAAGATCCAATCATTGTTGCAAAATTATCCCCATGCTTAAACCAACTTCCCGCTTCAACAAGCAATAGCGCAGTTGAGGTCATTAAGCCCCAGGCAAGAAGGAACATGAATATGGAGGGGATGAGTCCTGCAAAACCTGTAAGAATAGGAAGCCCAAGCATACCAGCTCCTACGCAGCTACCTGTAATGAGTAAAGAGGCTCCAAGTATACTACCTGTGTGTTGCTTTGTCATGAAAACCTGCTATGTTTTTAGTAAGTCGGAGCTTAACTTTTTTTTCTCATTACGAATTTCTTGATTAAGTCTACCAAGACTATGCCCTTCAAAATCTACAAAGCCAAAAAATTCCTTAAACTCAGGGTGAGTAAGCAGTACTTGGTGACATAACTCTTGTGCTACTTTTCGATAAGAGGTGTGTCCTTGAGGCTGAGATCTAAGCTCGCATAGCCACTGAAGGCCTCTTAGATTAATATGAAAATACCACCGAATATTATAAGCCATTGGAACTATGTATTGAGCTTCTTCGGGAAGATCTTTAGCAATCGTGTTGTAGGCAATTTTTGCTTTTTCAAGAGCCTGAATATAAGGCTGCTCCATTTCTGTTCCCTTGATTTCCTCTGGCACATAATACCCCAAGCGGCACGAAAGAAGCTGCTTTTCTTGGGTAAGCATTCTGTGTCTTTGTAAATCTCGATAGATTCCATAATCTGCAGTAATTTCAAAAGTAAACTCGGCATGCTCTAGTCCGCGAGGGGATTTATGTCGTCTATTTGTTCTATGTATCCATCCTTTTTCTAAAATGGCACCGATTTCCTCATTATTTGACTTTGAAAGGCGCTCTTTTATTGCAGAAAGCGTTGCGTTGCAGTGTGGAAAAATCAAAGCAGCAGCTACATGTAAAGGGGCATTGTCAGTGGACCTAATTAACTTTACAGTAGGCTCAGAGGTGTTTTCAGAAACTGAAGCAAAGGTAGACCCAAGATCTAAAAAATCTTCATTCATGGAGGACATGAAATTTTGATAGGCAATATTATGATGATGGGTTTCTTCACTTCTTCGAACAAAGGAAGGGATGACTTTGCTTAATTCTTCAAAACTTTGTTTTGACAGGGTGGACAATTCTGTCAAACTATTCACAGATAACTTTTGAAGTAAGGTTTCAAAAAACCTTCCATTTCCAAATACACCCATATTTGTCATTGTTGATGCCGGTAGTAGGCCTCGTAAACAGTCTAGCACTTTAGCGCGAAGAGCCGCATTGTATGCTCCTTTTGAAATGTTTGGGTCATGGGGAAATGTTTTTCCTATTTCATCGGTAAGCTTTGGAATTAATGCACTATAAGTATCAAAAAGCATATCACAAGTGTTAAGGTACAACTCTTTATAAGCAGTTGCCATAATCACAGGCTCTCGATAGTAGCAATATTGATTATCCACTTTTTGATCAAAAAAGACATAGCGGGTAGATTTTTCAAGAGGAGAGCCCCCAATTCTTGAATCTTGTATCGCCTTTGCAGCCACCATTGAAACGTTTTCAAAAGCCATATGAGCCGAGCCTAGTTCGCCAATTGAGTCATCACCATAACCATCTAGGATTCGATCATAGAAATTTTGAGCCTTTAAAATGGATTCAGACTGCTCCTGTGATACCAAAGATGTCATCTTGGAAAAAAGCATTTCTTCTTTTGAAATAAAATCTTTGATAAGTAAGGATCTTAACCCAAGAGTAGATCTAGAGTAGCGTGAAAATAGTGCGCCTTTAATTACCTCTGGCAGATTTTTTAAGACAAAAACATTTTTATGGGTATTAGTCACATAGTTTTCTAATAATTTTTGTTCCTCTTCAGTGAAATGTTCCTGCTTATCATTCATAGCTTGTCCTTGAGTAGTTCTTTATTCTAATACGTCTTACCAATTATTGCACTTATTTTATCGAATCCAAGTACGTTTTTTTACCTTCTTCAAACAGGCGCATCAGGGGTATTTTTGAAGGGCAAATGTATTCTGAAAGCGCAAGATCTTTAGAGTCAATATCAAGAAAGCCAAGTTTTATCGCAAGATCAAAGTCTTTTGCTAAAAGTGCTTTAATTAGTGGTTCAATATATACATGAAATGGGAGGTGCTTTTGATAAAGATCTTTCATGATAAATGGTCTTTTTTCTCCTCCTTGTCTTTGTGAAGGTTGAAGTTTTCTAAATCTTCTAAAAAAGCCCCCAAGATAAGTTTTTGAGACTGTAGGTGCATTCCATCCAAATGTTAGAAAAGGGAGTATTTTTGAGCGCTCATTAGGGGTAAATCCTACGATCACGGTATCTTTTTCTCTCATATACTGTTTGTTAACACAACCTGTGAGAGGGTCGCCAGTGATTAGATTCTCAGTCTTATTTGATAGATCGAAAAGATTTGCTCCTTTTGTAGATTTGATAAGAGTACGCTCGGCTTCTGGGATGGTCTCACCGCATAGGGCAATGATTTTTTCAGAAAAAACGGCACCTTTGGCAGCCATTAACCCAATTTGTAGTACATCGTAGACATCTAATGACCAAACAACGTCATGTAAAGAGGTTATTGGGTCGATCGCTTTTATATGAAGAGAGGGGCTTTCAATGGGGTGGGGGCCCAAGACTTCATGTACTAAGCAACCATCAAATGCCGTAAAACTTGGTTCATTTGAGATTATATGTACTGGAGCAAATTTCTTTAATAGACTCACCCCTGTACAAAAGAAAGAGGAGTTTGGCTCAAAAATATGTTTGTAAGAAGGGGTGTAGGGGGCAGAATTGACTGTATTGATGAAAATAGATCGAGGATAATCGGTTTTTTCTATTACCCTATGAAAGGGTCTTTTATGGATAAAAAAACTAAGTCCTTTGGAAAATATTTCCTCCATCAACCTTTCTTTAGAAAGGGTAAGATCAATTCCTGATTGATCCATCTGTCCTATCTCTAATAATTTAATGGTTACCCCGGTGATTTTTCTTCGCTCCCCCCTCTGGATGCTAATAATTTCCCCGCTGCAGTGGCTCAAATACACTCTTGTGGGCTCAACAGTGTCTTTGGCTAAAACTTCCCCCTTTTTTATTGTTTCATTAAGGTTTTTTGTCAATTTTAAGTTAAGATAGGTGAAGGGCTCAAGATCTATACAGATAGTTTTTGAATCAACGATTCGAGTAATGAGAGGGTTTGCTTCCTTTTTAAATGGGAGGTTAAGACCTGCTTTAATGGATATTGATGCCATGGCTATTCTCCAATTGCAAAGAATGGGTTTTTTTCATATAGTATCTATACTATAGATTATTAAAGTACAGTTTTTAAAGAAAGAAGGTTTAAGTTAATGGAGTATTTCAAGCAGTTTAAAAAGCATATCGCTGAGAACAATTTACCCTCTACAGTCTCTTTATGGCAGGAGTATTGCCAAAGTGATGAGGTGGATCCTTATGAAATGAGACGTATTTTAGAAAGTGTAAAACACGCCACATTTGCCGATACGTTTGGAATTTACGTCGAAGAGGGGCTCGAATTATGGGGAAAATTAGCCTCATCTTCTGATAAAATCGAGATTATAAAATTAATTTTTGATATCCAAACTACTAATAGTCCAATGTATTCGGAGCTTGCCCATAACTATTTAAAAGAAAAATATGGGATGATTGATATTTTTCCAGAACTTTTAAGAATTGTTGGACTTCGTGATGGGGAGTCTTTTAAAGGATGTATTCGTAATTTTGAATTACTCATTCACCTACAAAAAGGGAATTTTTGTCTTCATAACGGTGGCTGGGGCGTAGGGGAGGTGATGGACATCTCATTTTTGCGCAGAGAAATTTCTATTGAATTTGATCTTGTTTCTGATTTAAAGGAAGTAAGTTTTGTAAACGCTTTCCACAGCTTGACCCCCATTTCTTCCGATCATTTCTTGGCAAGACGTTTTGGCGACCCTGAAAAATTTGAAGCGTTTACAAGAGCTAACCCTATTGAAGCGATTAAACTTTTATTAAAGGATCTTGGGGAAATGACTGCTTTTGAGATAAAGGAGGAGATGGCAGATCTAGTAATTCCTGAAGAGGAGTGGACAAAATGGTGGAGCTCTGTGAGAACTAAACTTAAAAAGGATGCAGAGATTGTGTATCCCGAGAGCTTAAAAGAGCCTTTTAAGTTAAATACCAAAAAAGTTACGCATGAAGAGCGATTAAAAGCCTCCTTATCTAGTGAGCCCTTTATTTCTGGTAAAATTGAGTTAATCTATGTCTTTTTACGAGATTTTATAAGCCTTGTTAAAGATGAGGATTTAAAGGCTTATCTAAGAACTGAGCTTGCAGATATTTTGCAGAATAAAGAGCTCACTGCTTCAGAAGAAATTCAGATTCTATTTTTGCTAGGAGAGTTAAATGATCCAGCGGGGAAAAGGATTTCGGACATTGTAAAAGAAATTACTCGGCCTTTGAAAATCATCGAAAGTATAGAAATTTTAGCTTATAAAAGACGACTACTTAGTGAAATCCGGAAGAATCGTCAAGATTGGCTCCAAATCTATTGTGATTTGATCGTTTTAGAAGATAAGCATAATCTGAGAGATTTTGTTTATGAAGAAATCATTTCAGAAAAAAAAGAAAAGGATCTTCAGCAAAGGCTTATAACCCTTATACAAAGACCTACTGAGGCTCCAGCTGCTTTTATTTGGCTATTTCAAAGTGTGATGAAAGGTAAAATGGCTCTATTTACCGATCAAGAGTCGTTAAATAAGTTGTTTGAAGCATTTTTTATCTTGATGCACTATGTCGAGGTGACGCTAAAGGATCGAACCCTAACAAAAAAAATGTATTCAATGCTTTCTGAGGATCGTTTCGAAATTGTCAGAAGAATTTTTAAAGGGGCAGATCTTGTAACTATTAAAGAACTTTTACTCTTATCTACCAAGTGTCAAATTCTTTCGATTCACGATATTAATATTTTACACTCTCTTGCAGAGGTGGTTCATCCAGAGTTTGCACATGCTCGTACAGGTGGGGTTGAAATGGTAGAGGAAGTGATTTGGACAACTGCCGAAGGGCTAAAAAAAGTGACCGATCGTATTGAGCAAATTGCCACTAAAGAAGTAATCGAAAATGCGAAGGAAATTGAAATAGCAAGGGCTCATGGCGATTTAAGAGAAAATAGTGAATATAAGTTTGCTATGGAAAAACGAGCTAGACTTCAGGGAGAGATTAAAACGTTATCTGCACAAATGAAGGCAATGAAAGTGATAGATAAGCAGTCAATTGACACCTCTTGTGTAAGTGTCGGGACAAAAGTTGAAATGAAAAACGGAAGTGGCGAAAAAATTTTCTATGTAATTTTAGGGCCTTTTGATGCAGATTCAGACAAGCACATTATCTCTTCTCAAACAAAGCTTGCAAAAACATTACTTGATAAGAAAATTGGCGAAAAGGTAAGTTTTAATGATGTTTCTTGGGAAATTTTAACCATAGAATCTGTATTATAGGAGAATCTTAATGAGCAATAGCAAGGTCATAGGGGGAGTTTTACTTGTCAGTGGAACTACAATTGGAGCTGGACTTTTAGGCCTTCCTGCAATGTGTACTTTTATGGGATTTATCCCTTCTGTGATCTTGTTTATGATCGTTTGGGGTTTTATGCTTGCCACAGGCTTTTATTTTATTGATGTAACCTGTGATATCAAGAAAAAAGTAAATATGATCTCTATGGCAGAGCATACTATTGGAAGATGGGGGATGGCTGTATCTTGGATTTCTTACCTTTTATTACTCTATTCACTGATGGCCCTTTACATCGCTGCTTGCGCCCCTTTATTTCAGGTAGCGTCGATCACGCTTTTTAATATTCAAATTTCATCAAAATTTGCGATGTTTTTCCTCCCCCTTTTTTTTGGATGGGTCATCTATCTTGGAGTCACTGGGGTAGATATGATCAATAGATTTATGATGATAGGGCTAGTGGTTGCTTATTTTTTACTTGTTTCTCTACTTCCTACACACATTCAATGGCAAAATTTAACTCAATTTGAAATGAGACCCTTTTTATATGCCTTACCTGCGGTAATTACAGGTTTTGGGTATCATATTATAATCCCAACTCTTGGATCGTATATGCATTATAATCGATCTATGATGTTAAAATCGGTTATTTATGGAAGTGTCATATCTTTAGCGATAAATATCATTTGGGTATTTTTGGTATTAGGAGTCCTTCCTTTAGAGACTCTTGCTATGGTTTGGAAAGGGGGGGGGCCGATTACTCCTGCCCTTGCCTCTTTCGTCCCCTCAGGAATTTTATCTATTGGGGTCTATTTATTTTCATTTTTTGCCATTTTGACCTCATTTCTTGGCGTTGCTCTAAGTTTAGCTGATTTTTTAATTGACGGATTAAAGATTAAAAAAGGGTGGGAAGGAAGACTACTAGCCATCGCATTAACTTTTATCCCTCCACTTATTTTTGTCTATTCCTATCAAAAAGGGTTTATGCTTGCACTCCAGTATGCAGGAGCTTTTGTAGCTATATTGCTTGTCTTTATTCCTTCTGCCATGGTTTGGAAATTAAAAGGACATAAATTTTATCAAAGTAGCTTTGGGAAAGCAATCATTATGGCAACCATTGCTTTTTCGTTTTTAGTGATTTTAGTCAATATTTTGAATCAATGGGATTTTTTTACGGGAAGTCTTGAGAAAATTGGGGGCTTGATCCCTTGAGTCTGAAAAAAAAATTCAGTCTTCAAAGTAAATTTGAGCCAAAAGGGGATCAGCTAACAGCGATTTCAGCGTTAGTATCAGGGTTAAATAATGGTAAATCCTCGCAAGTACTTTTAGGGGTCACAGGTTCGGGTAAAACCTTTACTATGGCAAATGTGATTGCAAAGACACAAAGGCCGGCCCTTATCTTAGCTCATAATAAGACGTTAGCAGCTCAGCTTTATCAAGAATTTAAAGAGTTTTTCCCTGATAATGCCGTAGAGTATTTTGTCTCTTATTACGATTACTATCAGCCAGAGGCATATCTTGCTCGAAGTGACACTTATATTGAGAAGGATCTTGCGATTAATGAAGAGATTAATCGGATGAGACTTTCTGCCACACGCTCTTTAGTGGAAAGGGACGATGTAATTATTATTGCATCAATTTCCTGTATTTATGGTCTTGGCTCTAAAAAAAACTACGAAGAAATGGTTTTTAGTATTAGAACTGGGGAGACAATTCTCCGAGACCGACTCTTAATACAACTTATCATGATGCATTTTACACGTGCTGATATGGATTTTTCTAGAGGGATGTTTAGAGTTAGAGGAGATGTGGTTGAACTATTTCCTACCTATGAGGATAAAAGTTGTTATAGAATTGAATTTTTTGGCGATGAGATTGAGCGGATAAGTATTATTGATCCATTGACAGGAAGGGTGTTAAAGCGGGTGGAAGAAATTAAGATCTATCCTGGATCACACCATGTTACCCCTGAAGAAGTTAGGGAGCAAGCATTACTCTCTATCGATCAAGAGTTAGATAGTAGAATCGCATTTTTTAAGGAAAAGGAAGCATTTGCCGAAGAGGTGAGAATTCGACAAAGAACACGATATGACTTAGAAATGATTAAGGAGATGGGATTTTGCAAAGGGATAGAAAACTATTCCCTCCATTTTGATAAGCGCTTATCTGGAGAACCCCCATCTTGTTTGATGGACTACTTTCCAGATGATTATATTTTATTTGTGGATGAGTCGCATCAAAGTATACCGCAAGTTCGAGCTATGATCCATGGGGATCGCTCTAGAAAGAAATCATTGGTAGATTATGGGTTTAGGTTACCTTCAGCTTATGATAATCGCCCATTAGCTTTTGAAGAGTTCTATAGCAAAAAAGGGCAAACTATCTATGTGTCGGCTACCCCTTCGGAGTGGGAAATAGAGGAGGCAGAAGGGGAAGTGGTCACTCAAGTGATTCGTCCAACCTATCTTTTAGATCCAAATGTAGAAGTAAGAGCTGGAACTAATCAATTAGATGATGCAATTGCTGAAATTGCTAAAGAAACAAAAGCGCAAAGGCGCACCCTTGTTACTTGCCTAACAAAAAAGCTATCAGAGGAAATCACCACTTATCTTCGAGAAATTGGGGTAAAAGCAGAATATCTACACAGTGATATTAAGACATTAGAGAGGATGGAGATCATCAATAAATTAAGAATGGGTCAAATTGACGTCATTGTGGGTATTAACCTTTTAAGAGAGGGTTTAGATATTCCTGAAGTGAGCTTAGTGACTATTTTAGATGCTGATAGGGAAGGATTTTTGCGTAGTGAAACAGCTCTTATTCAAACTTGCGGCCGAGCGGCAAGAAATATCTATGGTAGGGTGATTCTTTATGGAGATAAAATTACTGCCTCTATGCAAAAATGCATCGATATAACTAAAGAGAGAAGGCTCATTCAAGAAGAGTATAATAAAAAGAATAACGTTACACCAAAAAGCACGAAGGCAAGCTCTTCAAATAGCCTGTTTAAAGCCCTTGATACCCTTCCTGAAGTTGTTAAAAATGATCCAAAAGCTATTGAGAAAAAGATCAAAGTGTTTGAAAAAGCAATGAAAAAAGCTGCTGATAATTACCAATTTGAAGAAGCAGCAAGCCTTAGAGATCAAATAAAGGATCTTTCTAATCTTTTATTGCTAGATTAGAGAAATTGTCTTATAATGGATCTTATTTTTAAGGAGAATTCATGAGACTGCTTTACTTATGGTTGATATTTCTTTCTAGTCTTTTTGGAAATGACGCAGATATTGTAGTGTGCTCTTTTAATAGACCGCTGCAAGCCTACGCGTTGTTAGAATCTTTTGAAAAATGGGTAACAGGGTATAATAAGATTTTTCTGATTTGTCGATCAGATGATGATTATAGTGAGTCCTATAAGATTGTAGAGCAGGCTTTTCCCCAGGTTGAGTTTATTTATCAGCCAGCAAATAGTATTGAAAATTCGTTCAAGCCTATCGTATTAGATGTTTTGTATGAAAATAGAAGCACTGATGCAAATTATTTTCTCTTTGCCATGGATGATATGGTGATCTTAGATAAGATTGATTTAATAGAAGGGTGCGCCTTACTTAATTCTGATAAAGATGTACATGGTTTTTATTACCGGCTCGGCAAAAACATCACAAAAGCTGAGTTTATTAGATCGACTAAAACTGGGATTCCTCCGTTGAAAAATAGAGGTTCCGGTATCTTTTCTTGGGATTTTTCAAAAGGTAACCCTGACTGGAGATACCCAAATACGCTAGATTTCACTTTATATAGAAAATCTACATTTAAAAATGCGTTTTATAGATTATCCTATAAACACCCCAATTCTTTAGAAGGAGAATTAGCTGGAAGAGGCCCCAAAGGGAAGTTTGGTCTATGCTATAGCCATAGCAAAATGGTGAATATGCCGATGAATCGGGTTAATACAGATGTTCCTAATGATATTATTGGGAATTATTCTGCTGAAGATTTACTGAAAGTCTTTTTGCAGGGTAAAAAGATGGATATTCTTTCTATCGATAATTCAAAAGTAGAGTCTGTGCATCAAGATATGCATTTTACTTTTATAGATCGATAATCTTAAAAAAAGGTAAATTCAAACAATTTAATTCTTTACGATATTTTTGGATATGCATTTGGCAAGCTGCATCATATCTAAAGGATCATTGTTTCCAAAAAATTTAGCCATTTTAGCATCTGGGACGATCAAACGTTTATTCTTTTCATCTTGTAAGTTGTGCTCTTTGATATAGACCCAAAGCTTTTTAGTAATTTCGCCTCGGGTAAGCTCTTTTTCGCCTACCAATTCTTTTAAAGCATCTGATACTTTAAGATATGGAGAGGTTCTTTTAGAACCGCCACCTTTTGCCCCGCCTTTTTTTTCATACGCAGTTTTTGGGTGATCTTTATATTTTTCTTCTACTTCTTCAACACTATTTGCAATCACATTACAATCAGGAAAGTTTGAGCAGGAAAAGAATGCTTTACCGTAGCGAGATTTTCTTTGTACTAAATTCCCATCACAACCTTTTGCAGGGCAGGCAGGAAGATCTTTAAGCTGAACCTCTCCTTTTTTAGGGATGTTTACTATTGTTTTGCATTTTGGATAAGCGCCGCAACCTAGAAAGAGACCAAATCTTGAGGTTCTGGTTTTCATCTCTCCGCCACATTTTGGGCATTTTTGATCCCAATCAAAATCATCGGCATACTCACTTTTATCAATCTCTTTACTCTTATCATCATCCAACGGAGCGCTATAGTCACACTCAGGATAACCACTGCAGCCATAAAAATATTTATCATTGGCAAACACCTTGTTCAGCTTATGCTTACCACACTTAGGGCAATCGATATCAGTAGGTAATTTCGGTATATGGGCTTGCTTTTTTGCCTTTTCCACTTCAGGTTTAAATTTTTCCCAAAATTTTGCTAAAAATTCTTTCCAATCACCTTTATGCTCTGCAATCATATCAAGAGTTTTTTCCATGTCGGCGGTAAACTGGATATTCATGATATCTTCAAAATTGGTTTCAAGCATACTACAAATAATTTTACCCAAATCTGTAGGGATTAACGTTCCCTTTTCCTTAACCGTATAAGCGCGACTTTGAATCTTATTCATAATCGCTGCATAGGTTGATGGTCTGCCAATACCAGAGCGCTCTAATTCTTTTACTAAGGAGGCCTCTGTAAACCTTGCAGGCGGTTTTGTAAAGCTTTGCGTCATCTCTGTTTTATCTAAAGGAAGGGTTTCACCAGCTGTAAGTGGCGGTAAAATCGTATCAGTCTCTGATGTTTCATCATCACTTTTTTCTTCATAGGCAGCTAAAAACCCTTTGAACTTAATTTGTGATCCGGTAAGTCTCATCATCATCGATGTAATAGATTTTTCTTTATGGCCATGAGGCGCGGCATCTACATCTACAGAAACAGTGTCATAGATTGCATCTTTCATTTGTGAGGCAAAAAACCTCTTCCAAATTAGTGAGTAAAGCTTGTACTGATCAGGGTTTAAAAATCCTTTGATTTTTTCAGGAGAATTTTCAAAATTTGTCGGACGAATGGCTTCATGGGCATCTTGAGCTGAATTTTTAGAGCCATAAATAGGTGGCTGCTCTGGCAAATACTCATCACCATAAAGAATAGAAATATGTGGTCTACAGGTGTCTTGCGCCTCTTTTGACACTCTTATAGAGTCTGTTCTCATGTACGTGATCAAACCTTCTGTCCCTTCTCCAATATCAATACCTTCATAAAGATTTTGGGCTACCATCATCGTTTTTTTTGACGAGAATCGGTGATGTCTTGAGGCCTCTTGCTGAAGGGTGGAAGTGATAAAAGGAGGAGATGGCTTTCTTCTTCTTTCCTTTTTATCTATTTTTGTAATTTTATAGGTACTATGATCTAAAGCATCCTTAACAGAGGCTGCAGTTTTTTTGTTATCAATCACAAACACTTTCTTTTTATCCGACTCTTCCTTTTCAACACGAAGCTCATTTACCGTATGTAATGATGCTACAAGAGTGTCCTTTCCTTTTTTT
>Ga0172367_10003066_pt1 | contig 22166 bp, 19 predicted proteins | sample Lak10m_FD_114542 | JGI IMG/M metagenome (GOLD analysis project Ga0172367, IMG submission 114542) | Freshwater microbial communities from Kabuno Bay, South-Kivu, Congo - kab_022012_10m | ecosystem: Environmental > Aquatic > Freshwater > Lake | place: Democratic Republic of the Congo: South-Kivu... | reverse complement strand
TCCATGCTAAAGTGAGAATCCTTACCCCGGGGGTCATTGGGGCCTAGAAGAGTTAATTTTTCTTTAAATAGCTTCTGGAGAGCAGATTCATTGCGGAGAGTTTCCTCGAAAGGATGGGTCTTGATAAATTCGCCAAATATCCCCGGCATCATGATGATGAGTGGCACGTCCCCCTCTTCGTCCGAAGGAACGGGTTTTTGAGGTCCGCTGTTGAGATTTAAATCTGCTGTTTGAGTAAGTCCGCTAAAGTAGGGTCCTGGGGCCCCGATGTTTTGAGTGACCTTGGCCAAAAATTCTTCCATTTTAGTGGGTTGCGTCTGCCGGAGGAGATCTAGTTTTTCGATGAGGGAAGGGTTTGCTAAAATATGGGATGGAATTGACTCAAAAGACTGCAAAAAATATCTGCGATATTTTTCGGCACCTGGATTCATTCCGGCATGGCTGAATTGACTCGACACCAAAATAAATGGAAAGAGGACCCTTTTGGTTAAATAAATTAAGTTTTGTTTCATTTTTAGCTCCTTATTTTTTACAGCATTTTGGTCCACAGCTTCAAAATTGAATCAGCAAGGGCTATGCCAGTAGGAAGATCCTTCAGTTTAGGCAACTCCTCAATGTCTGTTTTGTTGATTAAATAGTCAGACTTCCTAAATTGGCACACAGTTTTACCAAACTCAGTCTACTTCGCTTGATAAGGAATATCCTGCTTTTTTGAACAACTTTTGTTCGCACCTGCCAACTCAAATTGGTAGATTCCTGCCAACTAAAATGGTTGTATCGAAAGGGGAACTCTATCTTTTCATGGGCTTAGTTATTGGCACTGAACCTGCAGTAGCTGTTATTATCAGTTGAGAATCTTAAAAAAAGGAGAACCCCAGTGAAAACTAAAAATGTTGTAACTAAGAGTGTACTAAACAAAATTGAGACAAGTCGATGGTATTTTACTGTAAAACAAGAGCTCACTTTTTTGTGGAAAGATGCCAATGATTCTGAACATCCCCAGGATATTCGCGAACGCAAGTTGAAACAGTATTGGGAACTTTATCGTCTTTACCGTCGTCAGCGGGAATTCTACATGGCCATTCATGAATCGTAATTCGAAATCTCAAGTTACGGCATCGCAAATTGAGATGTCTTGAAAAACTCTTTCAGTTTTTAGTGTTCTCCTTATACAATGAAATTGCCGGGAGAATATATGCGCCGTCGGTGGGTTTCCAAAATAATGTTAAAAAAAGCATTAGTCTATTTTGGTCTGCCTATTCTCTTATTACTCTTTTATAATAACTGCGGAATGCGAAAACCCAGTGCCGAAATGTCCTCTCGGGTTGTTGCATTCAATCATGCTTCCAATTTAACTTCTTGTTCGATATGCCATGAACCTGACCGCCCCGCTGTCGATCATGGTAATGGACAGGATTGCATCCTTTGTCATAATAGCAGGAGCTGGGGCAGTGGTGCACAATTATCCCACAGTCCTAAGCCTACGTCCTGCAATTCTTGCCATGGAACTGGGGGCTCCTCCGATCGCCAAAGGCAGTTTCTTGCTGAAGGAAGCTGGGCACCTATGGGTTCCCCTTATTTTTTAAATAATCTTTATGGAGGTGGACATCCGGTCGGAGCTCACTTAGTGAATCCGGATGGCTCACCTCGTGATTGTGCAGAATGCCACTCTCCAGGTAAGAAGGGTGTTGCGCCCTCCGATTGGGTCCAATTTATTGATTTGAGCACGACTCTTCATGGAAGCTCAGGAAGTACATCTTGCAATGCCTGTCACGGAGGCGGAATGACGTGGTCCCGATCGGCATTTTGGAAACCCAAAGTGCCTCCTTCGATTGCCAATTCAGGAGGTCATCCTGAATCCAGTCTTCTCAGTAAAAAGGGCATCACAGACTGTACTTCTTGTCATTCGAATGCGGGGTCTGTGAACAAAAACTCTTGGCATGCCGCAACCTTAAAAGATAGTTTTCATAAATACCCAAATCCGAGTGTCCTGACTTCTTTGTCCTGCAATGAATGTCATAGTGGATCCTTAGTGCAATTCAATCGGTTGGGGTTTTGGTCAGCTTATCATCCTAGTGTGAATACCTCTACGACTGACTGCAATAGCTGCCACTCAACAAAAACAGTGAATATCGTAGGTGATCCTACCATTATCGTTTCAGAATGGAGAGGGACAGTTTATGCTGGAGGTTACAATCATAGCGAACCACCAGCCATTAGCTCATGTGCAAGTTGCCATGATAATAACGGAAACCCAGGGGCTGGTCAGCGGCCCACTGTCGCACCCAAATTGAATTCTAAATGGACGACGATTGATCCAGCTCATTTTAAAGCTTCAAATCCTTCAGATTGTAAATCCTGCCACACAACTCCTCCTATGAATATGGCAGACGCTAGTTTGAATACTTGGAATGTGCAAAAGGACGGAACTGGAACTGTTTTATCCTATAATCACCAGATGGACAATGCCGGAGTCAAAGGTCCCATCACTGTCGCTTGTGGGACTTGCCATACGGGTCCAACGAATCTTGTTGTGTCTATCAAAAATGCAGCAAATATGGCAGCTGATTTAACGGTGGGACATTCTGCTGCTAAAACCTGCGACTCCTGTCATACAGTTGGAGCAACTTGGCGTCCGTCGAATCATCCGACCGTAGGTTCTAAAAAATGTCTAGATTGTCATACGGATCAAATGCCCGCTGGAAAATCATTGCTCAATGGAGCTATTCATATTTCAAATCTTGGGGCGAGTGATTGCAATACCTGCCATAGTTCCCAGACAAATTGGGCTTTGGCCACAAGTGGTGCTCCCTCGACTATTACTGTGGGAGGATTTGGAGGAGTTGCGACACTGACTCTGCCCCATCCTTTAATGACTAATTGCAATCAGTGCCATGCTGGGGGTACTGGAGCTGGCAAACCTGCTAATGACTATGATCATAGTCCTCGTCCTCCCAGTTGCAACGCCTGTCATGAAAAAGGGACCCCCTTTATTGCCCAACCCACATTGCATTCGCGAACGGCCCCTCCAGCAACGTTGATTGTTTCTGGTTATTCGGTTTCAGCGCCGGGACATTTTGGAGCGACGGATTGTGAAAAGTGCCATAATTCAGATTCCTTCAAGGGTTGGAAAAAGCGGGATCATGAAAAAAATTTGAATGGTACAAATACATGTAACACATGCCATGGCCCTATTCCAAAATGAAATGATTGATACCGAATTTATACCAAATCCAATGACAAAGTAGATCAGGGCGCAACCGAGGGGGATACGGGGGCCTGCTCCCTGCATGCCGAACAAATCGACCGACCGAGCAACGATGGGAGGCGAAGTCATCGGATTTGGCATGACCGACATTAAAATCCCAAACGATGGGTCAGCAAATCCATATCTTTTTCACTGGCTTTTTCGCCGGTTTGAATTAAATCCTTTTTGTTGGAAAAATCTGAAATATCGGTATCTCCGAGGTCTAGGCTCACAAGGGCATCAATTCCTGGTGTGGGTTGAGAGTAGTTCAAGGCCAATTCATTCCATAGAATTTGTTCAACTTCATCCGTTTTGCCTTTTAAAAAAGAGCGGCGATTTTTATCGCTCACAACATTGACGAGGATAATAAAGTTCGCTCCCTGTTTGCGGAGATAATCCGCAGAGGATTTGATTTCTCGAATGCCACTAACGTTTCGTTTATAGGGAAGGAAAAGAGGAGGGTAGGGACTGCAGAGCTCCACCAAATTACTAACCGTCCCTCGACTCATTAGAAAATCCTTTCCAGTGGCCAGATTGAGTGCTGGGCAGCCAAATGGAATTTTTAAGTCCTTTGTTTGCATATTCTGAAAAATATTTTTCAGTTCTAGGGCAAAGGTGTTCATCGAAACAGCTTTTCCTTTATAATTCTTGCTACCGAGGATGTCTTCGTCTTTGATTTTAAAATATTGCCACTCCACTTCGTGGATCTGTTCTTTATGGGCATAGAGGGCCGCGATGGGTGCTGCCATTTCAATTCCTACAATACCTTGAATATTCCAACGTCGCTTTTGGAGTTGTCGTAAAAATCCAATGTGGGCATAGGTTCGAGCTCCTCCTGGACCCAGGATGATTCCAATTCGGGGAAGAATGGGCATTTTCAATAAAGGCGGGGCTGGTGGAGATCCTGGAGTTCCATTAGTAGAATGCTGCGATTCCTCGCGAACAGGTTCATCCCGTTTTGGAACGGAAGGTTCATAGGACGGAGAGGGGGCTTCATTTCCCGTTCCTGGGGAATTTCCACGAAGCGAAGTACATCCCAGCTGCCAAAAAAATATCAGGCAGATCCATCGGCGCAACCCAAAAAAGGGAGCTATTTTTGTCAACAATTGACAATGTAACATAATATTTGTTGATTCAATTAATAATTTCATAAAAACCCCTCCCATATTAAATGAACATTATTCAAACAATACTACTCTAAATTCAATTCAACCCAGGTGACTCCGTCACCACCCGTTTCGGGAGTTCCAGCTTTCCACTTTTTCACCATGAGGGAACGAGAAAGATAGGTTCGAACAGCGCGTTTAAGAGCTTCAGTTCCATGTCCATGGATGATTTTAAAACGATCTTCTCGGGCTCTCGCAGCATTATCGAGAGCCAATTCAAGCTCTTCAGTGGCCTCTTCTACCGTTTTGCCTCGCACATCGAGTGTTCGTTCTTCATGATGAAGGGCCAGTGTAAAAGTCGAAGATTTTCGGACCAATTGAGAAGTTGGATTCTGAGGTTTCTCAGCCAATCGCAAATCTTGCCAGGGCAATTGCAGACGAATTGAATTGGCCAAGACCATCACTTCTCCCTTGGAGTTTGGCGTACTTTGAATTGTGCCATCTTGTTGAAGGGAGGGGACATAAACTTTGGAGCCTGGAGGAAATTTTTTAGCAAAGGAATCTGCATTTTCGAAACCCGTAGATTGAACAACTTGTTTAGCTTGGACAATTTCCGGGAGTTGAAATTTTATTTCTTGAAGAGCTTGATGGCGGCGAAAAATATCATCGACCTTCGCTGCAGAAATAGCTTCATCAACCTTTTTTTCGGCCTTTTTAAGGCTTCGAGCTAAAGCATCTTCCCTTTCCTTATTTAATTTTTTAAGTTCTCGTTCATAGCGAGATTTGAGTTCAAGCGCCTTATGCATTTCTTTACGCAGGTGATCTTGACGTTGAACAATTTCTTGGCGCATCAGTTCAATTTGCTCTAATCCCGAGAGGCGTTGACGGGTTTCCGGAGAAAGCAATTCTGTCGCTCTTTCAATAATTTTTATTTGCACACCAACTCTCTTGGCAGTTTGAATAGCCAAGGAATCGCCCGGGATTCCTGGTAAAAATTGATAGGTGGGGAGTCCAGTTTTGGAACTGTATTCCATACTGCCATTGAGGACTTTACTTCCCTCCCAACCTGATTTTAATGGTCCTAAATGGGAGGTGATCATTCCAAAAACTCCCTGAGTGGCGAAGGTTTCAATGAAGCTGCGAGCAATGGCACTTCCTTCTTCTGGATCTGTCGAGCCACAGATCTCATCAATCAATATCAAATTTTCAGGCCCGCCTAGCTCCAAGGCTTTATTCAAAATCTTCATATGACCGGCAAATGTGGACACTTCTTGGTCCACACTTTGAGCATCGCCTATACTAATGTGAATACTTTTAAAAAACGGAATCCGTGAAGTTTCCAGCGCACATATGGGCAATCCGCAGCGGGCCATCTGAGCTGCCAGACCGAGGGATTTTAAAAGCACCGTTTTTCCGCCGGCATTGGGTCCACTTAAAAGGAGGATGCTCTTTTCAACAGTCAATTGGAGATTATTTCCTACAACAGGTTTTCCAGAAAGTGCCAAAAGAGGATGACGGAGTTCGACTAATTCCAAAATTCGCTCAGAAAACTCAACACCCACTCCTTTTATTTGCTGGGTAAGCTGTGCCTGGGCCAACCGGATATCACAATCTTCCATGACCTGACGAATCTGTACCATTTGAGGCGCTTTTTGAGCCAAATAGGCCGAGAGATCAGTCAGTAAACGATCAACCTCTTCTTCAATCTCAACTTCGATTTGGCGCAATCGATTGTTTATGGGAATAACTTTTTCAGGCTCCATAAATACAGTTTGTTTACTCTGGGAAGAACTGTGTATGACTCCAGGCATAAAATGCTGCATTCCCGATTTGACGGGAAGCACCCATCGGCCTTCTCGGGTGGTAACATATTTATCTTGGAGAAAGTTTTCAATTTGATGGTCTTTGACCAATCGATCCAGAGTATTGTGCAGTTCTCGGGATAATTTATCCTTTTCGCGAAAAAGTTGAAATAATTTTTCGCTGGCATCAGATCGAATATCCCCTCCGGGAGTTATGATTTGATCAATAGCTGAAACAATATCTTCAATGTCTTGAATGCAATCACCTTGGCGAGTGGACCAGGGATTGGTGATCAAATTCAAGGCCTCTTTGAGGGCTAATGCTTCCAATGAAAAATTCCGAACGTCTTTAATTTCCAGCGTTTTTAAAACTGCCTGCTTTTTCAAGCGAGTCATCCAAGGATAGTATAAATCAAGACTTTGCATAAAAGGGCGGAGACCTTCTTGCAATAATTGTTCGGCCTCCTTGATTTCCTGAAAGGACTGGGTTGCTAATTCTGCAGAAGCGAGAGGAGCAAGAGATTCCAATTTTTCTTTGGCAGAATTGCTAGTTGCAAAATCAGTCAGTTTCAATAAAATTTCTTGCCAGTCTAAATTTTGTAGTGAATTTTCGAAAGAGTTGCGTAATGATTTCATCCTTAAGGATTCCTTTCCAAAGTCTCCGCTGGAGTTGGGGTTTTTGGCCTACGAATAAAAATAAGACTTCCGATAATGAGGAGATAGAGGATCCAATCCCAATGGCCATAAACTGTGTAAAAGGTCAGTTCAGGATGACTGCGGTAGGGGAAATTATAAGCTCCAAACCACTCTTCCCGCGTAGGGGATTGTTTTAAAAGATCTCCCGTAGCCAGAACAATAGTGGATATTCCTGTATTGGTTGCTCGAATCAAGGGTCGTCTCATTTCAATGCTCTTTGCCTGGGTCATGGTCATGTGTTGATAGGGTTCTGCCCACCAACCAAACCAAGAATCATTGGTTAGATTTACAAAAATTTCTGCACCTTTTCGAGCCATCTCACGGGAAAATTCTGGATATAATCCTTCATAACAAATCTGAGCTCCCAAGGAAATAGGGTGTTTGCCTTCGCTGCGTGGAAATAATAGGGTGGTGGGGCCCGGGCCACGCCCAAAGTTGGAGACAAAGGGGAGTTCTAGCAAAATTGGAAATAAATTGCTGAAGGGAAAGTATTCACTAAATGCTACCAAATGGGTTTTGTTGTAAGGAGGTACCATGGGGAGTGCATCCGTATTGAGGAGAAAAAGGGAATTAAAGATTTTTTGGGCCCGCCGAGGTGCTTGATGGCCCCCTTCCTTAGCAAAGGCCCCTGTCAATAAAGGCAATTGAATTTCTTGAAGGAAAGACCTTAAATTTTTCTGATAGCGCGTTTCGACAAGAAGAGGATTTAAATAATCAGGAAAGGCAGTTTCCGGCCAAATAAGCAAATCAGGTTTACTTACGCTTTCAGAAGATGTGGCCTGGGAGTCTAATGATTTACGGGTCAAACTTAAATATTTTTCCAGAATAAAACTTTGGTACCCCCAACCCCTTTCGGCGTAGACTTTGTCCGAGTTGCCAATATTTCCTTGAATAAGATGGACTGACAGTTGTTCATCAGATTCTTTCCAAAGGGACTTTCTATAAAGTCCGAAAATATTAAAGAGGATAAAAATAACCGCAAAACAAACCAGCCGCAGGCTTACATAACTTCTAAAATGAGTGCGTTCTTTTTGAAGCCACAGGTGGGCAAAAAAAGCATTGGAAAGGAGGATCCAGGTTGAAAGCCCCTCAAAGCCGATCAAGTCGGCTATTTGGGCGACCGGAGCGTGACCCCAAAGTAAGGTGTATCCCAGATGCCATGGAAAAATGGAGGGCCAAATTCGTTCCATAATACTCAATAAAAGTGCTTGAAGCATGAGACTCCTGAGAACGGAAAGGCCCCACCTTCTTTGAATATAAACACCTAAAGTAGCTGCCAATGGTATGTAGAGATGAATTCCTGCACAAAATAAAAGCTGGCAAAAAATTCCACCCAACCAAAAGAGTGGACTATAATCCGGGTTGAGACCAATGAATGCAAACTCTTTCACCAAATAGGCAACCCAGTTAAAACCAATGAGGGTTAGAAAAAATTGTGCCAGCCAAGAACCCCACCAAGCTTGGCGCAAATTTGTTTTTTTATCGGTCAAAAAAATCCAGAGGGGGACATAGCAAAAGAAAATGGCCCAGGGTGGAAACGGAATATAACTGGTTCCCACAAAAAAAGATGTGAGCAGGGGAGCACGATATTTCTTGATCTTAAGTAAAAGAGTCTTCATCATAATTATGACACCAGGAAATAACATTGATTTTTGGGGAGGGCTAGTTGGAAAAATTGAGAGTACGTTGTCCCCAGTGCACAAAGTTATACCAGGTTGATTCCAATGATATTGAGTCCGACACTCCACATTTTAAATGCGTCGTCTGTTCCACTGCATTCTATTTTCAATACACCCAGCCCTCTTCCCCACTCCAAGAAATTGCTATTCGGGAAATGGCTTCTTATCGTTGGGGTGAGAATGACTGCGTTAAAGAATCAGAAATTTCTTCAGGGTCACCGGTCTCTAACTCCGGCGAATTAAAAGGGCATCGATCTTGTCCAAAATGTGGAGCTCTGAATAGAGAGAATTCAGTGGAATGCCATAGTTGCCGGGTGATTTTTGCTCGGTTGGAAGGTTTACCGGTGGATCGAAACCTCGGGGCTCAACCCAGTTTAGTAAGAAAGTGGAAAGTTCTTTTAGAAGATTTTGAAAATGAGGCATTTCATGAGGAGTTTATTCAAAGCTGTTCAGAATTGGGCGCACTTCAATATGCTCTTAAACAGTACCAGCAGCTTTTAGAATTGACGGGGAATGATTCCCATTGTGTTAAAAAAATAGCATTCATTCAGGCACAAATGCTGCAAGAAGTTCACCAACAACAGAGTAGGGGTAGTCAAGGAATGACTCCTCTAACGGATTTAGAAAAAATTCTCAATATTTTCGATTCAACCTCCAGATTTTTTGTAAAAAATGGGATTGTGCTTTGTTATTTGGGCTCGGTGAGTCTTATTTTGGTTGGGTACTGGAGTATTGGCCAACGCAATTTGGTCGGAGTCGGGACGGCATTGATTCTTTTGATTGCTGGCATTCATTCCATTTTCAAAGGTAAAATCTCCTTTTAAATACAATATTTCAGGATCTTGATCGAGTATAAAAAAGGCATTCAATCTGTCTTTTGGCCGGTTTTCTAAAACGCGGGGTATTTTCTGAGGCGTAGAGTTTATCTATGATCTACCATGATAATATCTTGGAGTAATGATTTTTGGGGGAGGCCATTGGAATGAATTTATCGGCGGTATTGGGTGTCATAGCAGCACTTATTGTTCTAAGTCTCGGAATGTTAACTTCTTCAAAAAGCCCAGGAGTTTTTTTAGATCCTCACGGAATTCTCGTGGTGATTGGAGGAACCACGGCTGCGGGTTTAATGTGCTTTCCTTTTCGATTTTATACGCGCATTGGTGGAGTTTTAAAGACCAAATTTTTAGGTGGATACTCCATGCGCCATGAAGTAGTGATTGGAGAAATTGTTGATTTAGCCAGGGGATTGCGTGAAAATCCAGATTATTTAAAAACGAAGCAGAAATCCCTTCAAACTCCTTTTCTAGCAGATGCCGTAGAGTTGATAGCTCAAGGGGGAATTCCTGATGAGGCACTGGAAGCTATTCTTATTAAACGGGCCGCAACTCATTCCAAACGCTATGATTATGATGCAAACATTGTTAAAACTTTGGCGAAGTTTCCGCCGGCCTTTGGATTGATGGGAACCACTCTAGGAATGATTTCCGTTTTGCAGTCCCTCGGTGCCAAGGATGCCCAGAAAAACTTAGGGGCCAATATGGCCATTGGACTGGTGGCCACATTTTACGGAATTACACTGGCCAATTTAGTGTTTATTCCCATTTCTGAAAACCTATCCATTATCAATAGAGATGATGAAACTTTGCGAACCATTGTCATTGATGGAGTTCGTTTGATCCGTCGCAAAGAACATCCCAAGGTGGTGGAGGAGCATCTCAAAAGTTATTTGCTTCCGAGTGAGCGCGCCGCCCTCAAAAAAGGAAAAGCAGCTTGAGCTCAGGAGGACATGGAACCCATGGTGGGGGTGGCAAAGATGCTCCTGTCGAAATTCCCCACGGAGGGGGAAACGCTCATGCAGAGGAGGGCGAGGCATGGCTGGTCTCCTATGCCGATTTAATGACTCTGTTTGTTGGCTTTTTTGTGATCATGCTGAGCTTTGCTAAAGTAGATGATGAAAAATTTGAGGAAGTTAGAAAGGTTATGACTCAGAAGTTTGGCGGAGTCTATGAAATACCTTATGGTGACTTGAGTACTAAAATCAAAGATGCCGTTGAAAAATTAGGACAGGGCAATCAAATCATTGTAAAACAAAATGAAGGTGGTGTTGAAATTTCTTTTTTTGGGACTGTATTTTTTCAATTGGGGTCCGTCGATATTCGATCGGAAGCTCAAACACTTTTGAATACAATTGTTCCTATTATTCGAGAAGATACCACTGAATTTGATATCACGGTCGAAGGGCATACGGATGATATTCCCATCAGTTCCAGTTTTATGTATAAAAATAATTGGGAACTATCCAGCATTCGGGCCTGTCGGGTTTTGGATTATTTTAGAGATGGAAAATTTAAAAAAGATCGTTTAACGGCAGTGGGATATGGCGAAGCTAGACCCTTGAAGCCCAATAGGGATCCCCAAGGGAATGCTATACCTGAAAATCAAAGTCAAAATCGTCGAGTTGTTATTAAATTAACAAAGCACGCGGCCCCCGTTCTTGGAACTCCTCATAGTGAGACTGAGACGGCAAATGCTGCTGACAATGCACCTTCCTCAAATGCCAAAGCAGAGGGAACAGCCACAGCCCATGAAGAGAATTCTCATTCGAAATCAGAGTTAGAGACCGAGTCCTCATCTTCCTCGACCTCTCCTTCTCACCACGAATAGAAGGCGGTTTTCAGTTTGGTATTATTAATAATAGCGGCTATGAGTCAGACGGTAGATCTGTGAGAGCGAAGCATACCAGAAAAAAAGCTGATTATTGCGTTGAATTGATTGAGAGGTGAGTTCCTCCAAGGCATTTTCAAGATCTCCATAAGCGGGATCTCCCTTGTGATTCTCTAACTGTTGATAGGCCAAATCAATACGTCTTTTCTGTAAGGCCAAATTTTGTTCCGTTTTTTTTATAGATTCCAAATTGTTTTGCCATTCTGAAAAGGCTTGGGCACTTTTTTTATAGAGGCTGGCTGTAATAACTTGCTTTTGACCTACCAATTGCTCTACGGAGGATTCTGCTATGTCTATGTAATTTCCTAAACCGAGTCCAAGTCCAGCGTGGGTATCGGAATAGGGATCCAGCCATTCAAACAAATTTTGACCAACACTCGAATGGGCCGCGGCGATCAGTTGGTCTATTTCCAAAAGTTCCCGTGAGGTATTAATGGTTCTGCGCTGAATATCAAAAACATTGTAAGTGAGCGGAAATTTTTCATCTGCATAAGTGATCGGGGCAATTCCAGCAATGGCATTGAGATTTCTAAATCCCATGGCCTCGGCAAGATCAATTCGCTGTTGCTGCAAAAGATACTCTATTCCCGCGTAGGTTTGATCAAAGAGTTGCAATTTAGACTCGAGGGACAAGGCTTTGCCCTCAGGAAGTTCCTTCGTGGATTCAAGAGTTTTTACAAGATTCAGGGCATTGACATACTCTTTTCGAAGGCCTGTTAAAATTTGAAGATTTCTTTGATTGCGATCGATTTCAAGGGCGACACCCTCTACAAATTGAAGAGCGTTTTCTTTTGCCACCATAATTCCAAAATTTTCAGCCCGAAAAAGATGTTCACTTTCCTCCAGTTGATACCATCTATTGGGAAGTAGAAAGGGGGCTAAATCACCGATAACAGCCAGAAGTCCAAGGGGACTCATGGATGCGATAGCAACAATTGAATTGATGGATAAATGGGGAAAAAGGTTATTATAGCGCATCAGCATGGTGGCGCGCGCCCTTCTAAAACGGTTGATGTTGGCTCGTACCGCGAAATTTTCTGAGCTAACCTGCCTACGAAGCTCTTCGACGGAGTAGATTCGAGGACTATTGCTCCCACCCAGGTTCGAATGTGAGGTTAGAGGCTGGACCAATACCCCTAAAATAAGTATCGTCGCCAATATTACTGCTTTCATATTCAGTTTTTTCATTGTTTTCTCTTTTTTTCCTTATCAACGGGCCTCTTTTATAAAAAGGTTCTATTTAACTTCGCTACTTTTGGTATCTATTTCACTGTCATTGGCATTCTTGCGGTTAGAAATTCGAATAAGTGCTGTATCAATGACCTTTGCAAATTTGAGATTTCTTTGGGTTGCCGTCCAGCCTGAATTTTCTGCGCGAATCTTCAACAAATCTTCTTTAGCATTCGGATCATCGAAATTCTGCAAAGCTTGTTCGCCGAAATTCTTCAATTTTTCATCTTTGGATTTGAGCAAGTCGACAATTCTCGGAAGAGCTGGAGCTCCGATTTTTCCAAGACCTTGGCTACACCATTTGCTTGCTTCCGTGGATTTGGAATCCAGGCAACCCTGAAAAGTCTCCAATGCCGTTTTAGATTGGTGCAAATCCATGGCTGATAACGTGCGTGCAGCCAATTCTCGATTGATAAATTGCGGTTTTTTTATTTCATTTTCAAGGGCGATAAAACCTGCATTGCCCAGGCATTCTAAGGCTTGTTTCGCGGGATCCTGATTATCTCCAGTTTGCAGGGATTTTAAAATCTGAGGAATTTTGGTTTCAAGGGCTATGCGATCTTTGTTGGGTAAGGTGCAAATCATTCCCATGGCTCTGAGATTAGCATCGGTGGTAGCACCCAAGTTGTCCCTCACATAATCAACGAGAATATCATCTCGCTTTAAAGTTTTCATTATGATGCGAGCAATATCTTGGTGGAGCAGAGGATTCTCCAATAAATCCTTCATACGATGGATGGTCATTAAATATTCTTCAGGCCCTTGGCGTGAAAGTACGCTCGTTGCAGCTTCAATAACTATCGGTGATTCCTTTGATGTCATTCGTTTGATGAGCAAATAGCCCAATTTTTGAACTTCATCAGAAGGAAAGCGACCTATGGTCCTAATGGCTAATGCCCGAACATTTTCGGAATGATGTTGGCTCATGAGATCAATGAGTTTTGTTAAGCTCACAATTCTTTTGATATCAGAACATGAAAGAGCTTTAATGGCCCAATAGGCAACCTCTTCGGAATTTTTAACGGAGAGAGCTGAGAGAATAGAGGCCGATTCTTCATGGCAAGGGTGTTTGGCCTGTGCGAGCTCCTGAAGCTTTTTGGCTTTTTCAGAGTAAGGATTTTCGATATTACTCTCAGGATTGTCTTTCTTATCGACACCAGAATTTAGAAGAGGGGCATCTATTTTGTGATTGGAAGAACGTTCCAATGCAACAATCGGGATAGGTTCAGGGCGGCTGACTTGATAAGCGGATAACACAATCCGTCCCAGGTAAATTGCGGAGGTTGGAATCACAACAAGAAGGGGAGTTATCAAGGTCATGGCCGCCAATCTCGTGAAAGTTCTGCGAGAGCACCAGGAGAGAATCGGACTCACCAGTCCTCTTAATAGGAATAACATGCCAAAAAAGGACAGAATAGGAATGGCAAATCCTTGCCAATAAATAGGAATCCAAGAGTATTCTCCTATTCGAAAGACGATATAAATAAAAAACGATGCGAGAATCGTCTCTTGGAGCCACCGCCAGGAGATCGTTCGACGAATTTTTGGAATTCCATGGGCTATCCAAATTCCAGCTTTGCTGACAGTTTCAAAGTTTAAATAAATACAGACTAATATAGCTATCCCTAGAATAGGATTGAAAAAGGGATGGGTTAAAACATCGAGGTGTTCGACGGAGCCCATTCCAACGATGGCAATCATGACCAGAAAAAAAAGACTCATCCAAGGAAGCAACAAAAGGCGTAACACGTTTATTTTCATGTATTTTCCCCGTTATTATAAAGATTCACTTCCATAACCTACGGGGGAGGGAAAGACAATTCTTTAATTGCTCTATTTTGGGAGCTTTGTTAGTTTGTTTTCATGACCGATCGAAAAAAGACAAAAAGCGCCAAAGCCGTTTTACGACGGTCCTCTTCCTCAAATTCAAGTTCGATTTCGAGATCTTCCCAAACAGGTAAGTCTCTAAGACAAGTGCAAGAACTAAATCTATTACCCCATGAACCTTTGCGCCTTTCGAAACTGATGGGGCTGAGGGGAATCTGTTCCCGACGGGAGGCCGACGACTACATTCAGCAAGGGTGGGTTTTTGTGGATGGCCAGCGAGTTCAAGATTTGGGTATTAAAGTATTACCCAGTGCTCGAATCACATTGGCCAAGGAAGCTCTGATGGAACAAAAATCTTTGTGGACCATTATGCTGAACAAACCCGTGGGCTATGTGTCAGCTCAACCAGAAAAAGGTTATATCCCAGCCATTCGCTTAGTCTCAGAAGAAAATATTTTTCGAGATCAGCCAGGAATTTCCCAAATCAAAAAGCGACTTCAAGAAGATTTTTCCTTAAAAGGGATGGCAACTGTAGGCCGTTTAGATATAGATTCCCAGGGGCTTCTTTTATTTACCCAAGATGGTCGATTGGCAAAAAAAATTATTGGCAACGAGGCCGACGTTGAAAAAGAATATCTGGTTCGGGTGGGTGGATACCTTTCTGACAGCAATATGAAATTGTTGAGACATGGATTGGAATTAGATGGACGCCCTCTAAAGCCGGCACAGGTTGAGTGGATCAATCAGGATCAGCTTCGCTTCGTACTCAAAGAGGGCCGCAAACGGCAGATACGACGAATGTGTGAAATGGTCGGACTTCAAGTTCGAGGGCTAAAGCGGGTTCGCATAGGTGGGCTGAAGCTGGGACCTTTGCCTGAAGGACAATGGCGCATTGTCTCTCCAGAAGAATTATTATTATTAAAATTTTAAAGTCCTTTTTTTGACTCTAAGAATTATCGATGTTGGACAGAGAATGATAAAAATTTTTTTACAACAAAAATTAATGTAACATAATATTTGTTGTTAGAAAAGCAATACTCTGGCCGCACCGTTATTCTCCAATTGATACCAATCATGACGTTCATCATTTACATTGGACGAATTTCTTTACTAAGTTGTAGCAAGGTTCAATTATAGCAGGACTAAAGAATTGAAAAATACAGATCACCTATGTTAAAAAAAGAACAACACTAGGAGTAATTACAAATATTATGGATGCAACAACGCTTATTCGACTTACAGAAATTGCTGAAAAGCTGATATTTTTTGTTCTGCTAGGACTTTCTATTTGGTCAGTTAGTATTATTATCGATCGACGCCGATTTTTTCAGAATCAAAAATTGGGAGAAGATTTTGCAAAATGGATGACATTACTTGATCAAAAAAAGGTATCGACCTTGCAAGAACAGCTCGGAGAGGATACTCGAATTGCCGCAAAAATTTTGAGAAGGATTTTAAAGGCTTCTCATTCCGAGGGGGTTGATCGGCTTGTTTCGAGTCTGATGAAACAAGAACGATTGCATTTTGAAAAAGGTTTAGCGGTCTTAGCAACTCTGGGTGCGAATGCTCCCTTTATTGGACTTTTTGGTACCGTTTTAGGAATCATTCGTTCCTTCAATTATTTGGGAACACAAAGTGGTTCCGAGGCAGTGATGACGGGGGTTTCACAGGCCCTTTATGCGACGGCAATGGGTTTATTTGTAGCGATTCCTGCGGTCATTTCATTTAATTTTTTTAGTAAAAAAATCAAGGATTTGCAGTTAGAAGTAGAGTCATTACGTGATCTTTATACCGGACGTATGTTCGAGGGCAACGGGGGAATTGATGGCCGCCGCTCCTGATGATAATAGTGGTGAAGGTCATTTGATGACGGCTATCAATATTACTCCCTTTGTGGATGTGGTCCTGGTCCTTTTGGTTATTTTTATGGTAACCGCTCCTATGCTGGTAAAAAATGTTTTAGATTTAAAATTGCCAACAGCAGCGAGTGGAGATGGACCTGTTTTGCAAACTCTTGGTGTTGCCATTAATCGCAACGGAAATATTTTGCTCAATGGTTCATTAGCAGATGAAGCTCAATTGGAGAGAATTGTGAAGGAGACCCTAGGGCAGAATCCTGAGGCCCAGGCTATTCTTTCTGCGGATGTCGAAGTTCCTTATGGCAGTGTTGTCAAAGTCATTGATCTGATTAAAAGTGCCGGCTTAAATAAGTTTGCCGTCGAAATTATTCAGAAGGAAAAAGGGCACTGAGTAATGACAGTCTCCTCGGCCAGTCATAAAGACAACAGTGAGTTTCGAGGAAAAAGAATCAGAGTTAACATCTGCAAATCTTGGAATCCTCTTTGGCTCTCAATAGGCCTTCATTTGTGCCCCTTCATTTTTGGGGCGATTTTTTGGTGGTGGGGACGACACCAACCTAAAATTCAGAAAATTCAATTTGAAGTTTATACCCGTCCTCAATTGGCATCGACAACTTTGAAAATTGAAAACCCCCTTCCGAAACCAGATAAAATTAAAGAATCCAGACTGAAGAAGCAAGTTTTTGGCATTTCAAATAGAGCTATCCAGGCCCCGGAGAATGCTGGTGAAGCGGGAGTCTCTGTCAAATTGGGGAATACTATTGCTAAGGAGGTGGATCATGAAAAACTAGATCCCTCCGATTCGGAAACTCTTCCGTTGCCAACTGATGACTTTTTGGTAACCCAAATGCCTCGCCTTGCTGCTGAATTTCGTATTCCTTATCCCAGCGAAGCCCGGAGCAAGAATGTAGAAGGGCCCGTCGTAATGGATTTACTCATAGATGCTAAGGGTGTTGTTCGTCAGGTGAACGTTATTTCGGGGCCCGGATTTGGGTTGAATGAAGCAGCGGCGAGTGCACTTAAGCAATTTAAATTTGTACCAGCAGCAGTCAAAGAGCAGGCGGTCGCTGTGAAAATTCGTTACACCTACCGCTTTATTTTGACTCCTTAACACCAATTCCACTTCCTTCGTACCCTATCGTTGCTCGGTCGGTCGTCTTGTGAGGCCTGCAGGGAGCAGGCCTCCGCGCCTCCCTCGGTCGCGCCTTGTGCTACTTTGTAACCGGAATTGGTATAACACCAAATTCATTATTTCTCTGGTGGCGGGTCTGGGTCAGGAGGTCAAAACAAAGATGTATAAAAATCAGCGCGGTGAATACCGGAGAAAATAGGAAAGCGAGTGGGAAAAAATTGGTGAGAAAAGCGAGCATGCCCACCCCTATAAAATTCTTTCGATATTTTTTAGATATTAATTTCATTTCTTCTGGACTCGCATATTCTGATAGAATCTCATAGGGGAAAACTTTAGCGCCTAAATAACCCGTCAAAAAACCTGAAATAAGAACTGAAATCCCAGGAAGGACCCAAAGGGGCAGGCTTATTACAAAAATTATGCCTACTTCAAAAGTAATTCTTAAAGAGTGCATGAAAGACTTGAAAAAATGGGTATTTCCTATCTTATGTAGATGGGGGTACTGAACTTTTTGGATCCTATTCAAGAGTGCGGGAATGATGATTCCTGAGGTGATCAGTAAAGAAGTTGCAAATATCAATCCCAAAAGCAGAAATAGAAGTGCCACGATCCATAATATTCGAAAGAAAGGTAAGAGAATGTAAATGAAATCCTTTGCAAAACTCAAATATTGTTCGATGAAGACAGGAGAAACCATAGAAACATCCACTAAATTTGCAATTTGAGACCAAAAAAGAGCAATACCTATTCCCCAAAGTAGGAGGGTCAATAGGGGAGGAAACAGGACCATCAACCAGACGCGGAGAAGGCAAAAAGATTTCAGAGATTCTTGGAAAGCTTTTAAGATGGGTTCCATGGGGGCTCCTCTCTATGGATGGCGCTTCTATATCTTTCGGGATCCATCTGGGCAAGGTAATTTAGTGTCAGACTAAAATATCTTGAGAGGCAATGCGAGAGGTCTCCATTTTAAAATCATTTTATTGATACCATTTAAGAGGCTCAATAGTCCAATTCCTAGGACGGAAAGTAAGATTAAACATCCAAATACGACATCGATTCGTTGTTGAGTTCGTGCACTATCAATCATGGCCCCTAATCCTCCGCCACCTACAAATTCACCAGCAATAGTGCCGATCACAGCGAGACCCGCAGAAATTTTAATGCCTGCGATAATTTGCGGATAAGCATAGGGCCAACGCAGACGAAAAAGAATCTGCCATGGACTGGCATGGGAAAGTTTGAAAAGGTCTAGGTAGGCAATCGGGGTTTGTTCTAAACCAATGAGAGTATTCGCAATTATAGGAAATAAGGAAACTATCGTTGATGAGGCGATCACCGTGGGGGCACCAAAACCAAAATAAATAACGAGTAAAGGGGCAATGGCAATAATTGGAACAGTTTGAAAAAAAAGAGAGAGGGGTAATAGCAGATTTCTAAGAAATTGAAAAAGATGAGCGCCAAAAGCGAGGCACAAACCTGCGACCAGGCTAAGGGTAAACCCTGCAAGAGTTCGTAAAGTGGTTTCATAAAATGCCAAAATAAAATCTTCTCGAAGCTCCCAAAGTGCAGCACTGATCATCCATGGTGTTGGAATAAGGTGACGGGGAGGAATATTAAAAATATTGCCTCCAAACTCCCAGGCGACCATCAATAACAAAAAGGAAATCAGCGATTTCAAGGGACGAGCTTGAGACATTAAAAAATTCATGATGGAAGCTCCTCTCTTAGAATTCGAAGAATATTTAGAAACTCCTGGGACTCACGGTAAGTAGAAGTTCGCTTTTCATTCACGAGAAAAGAGAGATCTCTTCGAATTTTTCCATGTTGATCGCCGATCTGAAGGATGCGATCGGCCAAAAACGCAGCTTCATAATTGGAATGAGTTACTAAAATTGCGGTAAACTTGTAAATCTGCCAAAGTTGATGGATTTTTTCTTGAAGCTGAAAACGATGGATTTCATCTAAAGCTGAAAAAGGTTCATCAAGTATTAATAAATTGGGTTTCTGTATCAAAGCTCGGGCCAAGGAGACTCTCATTTTCATGCCTCCGGAAAGCATCTGAGGAAATAAATTTGCGGAGGAGCTGAGATTGACCTGGTCTAATTGTTCCAGTGCTTCCTGATAAATTTCCGATTTTTTGAACTTAACACCGGAAGACGATCTTTTCAGTATCAGAGGGAGTTGAACATTTTCAAGGACACTCAACCAAGGAAGGAGTTGAGCATCTTGGAAAACATAGCCAATTTCTGGAGGGGTGGAATAAGTAATATTTCCAGAATCGTAGGTTTCTAATCCGGCTATCATACGAATGAGAGTTGTTTTCCCACATCCCGATGGCCCCAACAGACCTAGAAATTGACCCTCAGGTATTTTTAAATTGAAATCTTTTATGAGATGCTTTGAAACATAATATTTGTTGACAGAAGAAAGTTCAATCAAACCTTTATCCTTTGCTATTCCCGGTCCTAATTACCAATCATAGTTAAAACTAATGCTCACTCGTTCTTTTTTGGCTCTATTAGGGGGAACTTCGTGACGAGTCCAGCTTTCAAATAAGACAATATGTCCAGCCTCGGGGCGAAGATGATGGAAACGTTGATTGGATATTGACGCATCTGCTTTTCGAGGAGGAGAGTTCATAAAACAAGTTAGGCGAGGATCCTCAAACTTTAAGCTGGAACAATCCGACGGAGTTTGCACATAATAGGTTCCACTGATGACCGACAAAGGATGGATATGCATGCTGTGGGTCACCCCTGGGGGCATAATGTTAATCCAACAGCTGCTCAGGTATAATTTTTTATATTCCATGTCCATTTCAAGATGTTTGGCAAATTTAATGACGTGCTTATTGAATTCTTTTTCTAGATCAGAAAAAGTCGAAGATATTCGATGCAATTCCGAAAGACTTCCATAGGAGGTATAACCTCCTAAATAATTTTCCAGGCACCATTTTTGTCCAGCAGTATCAATCTCAGCAAACTTTAAGCACTCCTTGAGAAGTTCTTTGTTAAACGACGGAGGTAGGCTTTTTTTAAGTTGAGAATAATAGATCGAAGTCGGAAATAAATTTTGAATCATAATAATTTCGGATTATGATTCAAAATTTCTTTGAGATCATGGAACAGCAAGTCGATGCTTTCGTTCTTGAGCGAGACCTTTTTTAAAAGAAGTTCCGTTTTTGGGGGAGTTTTGAAGGTGAAATTGAATCCAAGCCTGTAACCGCTCGCTTCTGTTCATAACTCTAGCGGCATTTTTACAAACTGGTGTCATATCAAATCGCACATTTTCAATTCCGTTGGCGGAAGTAATGACGCCATAGCATGCCTCTTTAAGAAACTCAGCTGGAATTTCATGGGCGAGGCCAAAACCCTCAGCTGAAACAGTCGTTGTAAAAGTTCTGAAAACAGAGTCTTTGCACCTAATCAAAGTTTTCAATTTTATGAGGTGACGAGGGTGTTTGCGTGGCATCATCGTCGTGAGTGGTCCAGGGAGTTCTTCTGGAGTCATTTTGACAAGGAGATCCAGAGGAAGCGGAGGTGGGGCTTTTTCCGCATCTTTAAATAATCTTTCCAAAAGACAAATCATGAGATCTGGAAAATTTTTGAGAGGTTTCCAATCGTCCAGACTCTCATTCCAGAGATACAGATGAGGAAGGTCTGCAGGAGTGTATTTTTCGAGCAAGGATCGCACCTCATCCTTGGTTAAATTATTGACCTGACTCTGCCTGGTAAAGTGAAAAACGCTCCAATTCTGACTCATTTTTTCTCCTCTTATTTTATTTAAATCAACAAGCCCTTGGTCGAGCTATTGATGTCCCCCCCTATCGGACCTTCGGTGAGAAAATTGAGAGTTCCTTCTTATTTTCTACCAAATAGAATTTAAATAAATTTTCTAGATTAAATCGGCGATCTTTTTGACATTTTTTATAAAATGAGTCTTTAATTCCAGTATTTGAAAATAAACTGAGTGTATGGTCTAAAGTCCTACAGAAACTCGGCCGAGGTCTAGGGTGATAGAATTTGTACTGCTAACTCTAAGCACTCACAGGGAGGCTCCCATGAACAAGGTTTCAAATATAAAATCGAGGGTCCAAATCCTGAATAATAATAACCCCTATAAAATATCATGTATCATGCTGGCTGGTTATCTTTCCATGAGTAGTTGTTCCCGCAATTATGGATTAACAGACAATGGTTATGCTCCCCTTGATCCCGTCAAGCAGTCTGGTGATGGAAATGGAGATTCAGATAATAATGGGGGGGCATTACCAGGGTATAAAATAGCGACGAAGGAAGTAGATGTCAGTGGTGAAGATAAACATAAAGTGGATCTTATATTTATTGATGATAATTCAGCATCGATGCTTCCGATTCAAGAGAATATGGCGGCCCGCTTTAGAAACTTTATTAACTCGTTAGATGAAGTTGATTTTCAAATTGCCATTTCTACCACGGATGTCAGCGCCAAAGATAAAATATTAGCTGACGGACAATTTATTTCATTTGACGGGGGTTCGACTTCTGAAAGCTATATTTTGAAATCCAGTCAGATGAGTTTAGATCAAATCAATACTAAGTTTGGGAACACTATTAAACGGCCTGAGACTGGAAATGGTTTTGAGCAAGCAATCCTTTCCCTGCAACGGACACTGGATCGGTATCAGGATCCAAGTCATGATGGTGAAACGTATCGGCAATTCTTTCGTTTGGACGCCGCTCTGGCTGTGGTTGTAATTTCTAATTCCAACGAGGAAAATAAGGAATTTAAGGAACCTAAAACCGGAGACATCTATGGACCGACACCCTATAATAAGGGTATTATTGAAAGCCATAAAGTTTCATTATTAGATCGAATGCAAAAT
>Ga0172367_10003064_pt1 | contig 22169 bp, 20 predicted proteins | sample Lak10m_FD_114542 | JGI IMG/M metagenome (GOLD analysis project Ga0172367, IMG submission 114542) | Freshwater microbial communities from Kabuno Bay, South-Kivu, Congo - kab_022012_10m | ecosystem: Environmental > Aquatic > Freshwater > Lake | place: Democratic Republic of the Congo: South-Kivu... | reverse complement strand
CTTTGATCGCTTCAATAGCCACTTTGGCCTTGAATTCAGCACTAAATGTTCTTCTTGATCTTTTCATGGTTCAGAAATTTTAAAGTTAACAAATTTCTGTCCAGTTTTATTAGACCATCACAACCATGCATACATAGCATAGCGCTCCGTAGCACTCCACCAATGACCAAAGTAGCCAATACCGAGGCATGTACCATTATTGTCACTGTAGCCTCCCGGCAGGGCTGTAAAGCCAAAATTATCTGATCCGTTTCCGTTTTCTTTCCAACCATTAAAAGATTTAAGCTTATTCCCTGATACTTCTTCGCCACCTAAAATATCTGTTAGCTTTGTCCATTCATCATCGCCAGGTATGTGCCAACCTTGCGGAGCAAGACCCCTTGGGTCATTAACCGCATACCAATTATACAATTTACCATATTTTACTCCGTTCGAAGGATTATTATCATAGTAGCACCAAGCAGACTGTTTGTTTTTTCCAGCTTTTAGCCAATCCACATCTGTTTTTGCTTCAGGAATTGGATCGCCATTTCTAAACCTGTCCACATTCAAATTTTCAACCATCCATATTTGGTTGCCGATTTTAACAGTTTTAAATTGCGTACCAGGTATGATTAACTTTTTTTCCGGAGGCAAAATAATTTGTGGTTGTTGGGATATTAGTTTATCCAATAAATTGTTGTTAATAAAACAAACCGATGCCTGATTTGATAGTACACGCTTGAGTGCATTCGATTGACTTTTCTTGTAGTCTTCCAGCAACTCAAAAAAATCATTCAAATTCCCCTCTAACTCTGCATAGTTTAACCCCTCCGCCTCACTATACTTCTTCAACCATTTCTTTTTCTGTTCATCAAAGTCTTCGCCTTTAAGTACAATCTCTTCAACCATGGCGTTGATGAAGTTCTGTAAGCCCTCGGATATTTGGGGCTTGTTGTTGCTGTAGCTGGATTTGTCGTTCATAGTGCTATTTTTTTAAGCTTAGTGGAACCCTAGTCCTGCCTATCCAACCACAAATTGAATCAGGGTTAAATTCTCTTGTATAAATAATCTTTTCCATATTATGAAGATTTTTTTGTGGCGATGATGCTGTAACTTCTAACCCTTTCTCTGATAGATATTTTACCTTTGTTGCAAAATCGAGGAAAAGAGATTTATTCATTATGTCTTTATCAGTTAAAATCAGAACATCTCCCCAATGTAAAGAAGGTAGAGTATTTATAATATTATGGGTTAGTGTAAGTGAATCGATTAGCGAATTTTCTTTGTAAAAATTTGCTGATGGTATAAAAATATTATCTATTACATTATCGTTTACATTGCTTAATAAATTATTCTTAATGAATATATTTGGAGTATTACCATAGGTAATGATGCTTAAACCCATATTCCCATTTATGAAGGGTCTGGCTTTAAGTTTAAGAATGACATCCTTAATTAACATTTTATAACCATCCTGTGAATAATCGTATGGATATAAGAGGTTCATATGGACATTTCTTATATTTAATAAAATAGCGAGATAAAAACTAAAACTCTCTTTATTTTCTTTATTAACCGTTGAACAGTTACTTGATAAGTCAATGTAAATATCTTCTTGAATGTAACACAACTTTGCTAATTTCTTTATGAATTTAAATATCGTAGTATTTCTTGTCATTTGGTACTCATTCATTGCCTCCAAAAAATCTCTCAAATTCCCTTCCAACTCCACATAGTTTAGCCCCTCAGCCTCACTATACTTCTTCAGCCATTTCTTTTTCTGCTCATCAAAGGCTTCGCCTTTAAGCACTATCTCCTCCACCATGGCGTTGATGAAATTCTGTAAGCCCTCGGATATTTGGGGCTTGTTGTTGGGACTGCTGTAACTGGATTTGTCTTGCATACTTTAACTTATTGTTCTTTTCAGATTATCTATTCTTTCTTGCATTTTTTCCTTATCATAATCGCTTGAGGATTGAGCTATTTGCAACTCAATTTCCTTTATTCGCTTTTTTATAGCATCGTAATCTGGTTGTTCTGGAATTATTAGAGTCTCGGAGGTACTTGAAATCAATTTTCCTGAAAAAGTGTTCAACTCCCAAAACGTCAACTCTTCCTTACTCTTAACTAACATATCTTGAACAAGCAAAGCAATATCCTCAAAAATTTCTAATTTTCTTTCTCCAAATCCAGGTGCATCAATAATTGCTATCCTCAGATTCTCCCTTAACTTCATTTGAACTATTTGCTCTATTGCCTTTTCTTTTATTGAGTATGCAATAACAAAAAGAGTTGAATCAATTTTGGCTGCTTTTTCAATAGCTGGGGCAATATCATCAATATCTTTTATCTTAAAATTACATAAAAGGATTGATGGATTCTCAAACACTTCCTTAAACTCATATGAATTGTTAAGAAAGTAGGAAGAAAGTAAACCCCTATCAATTTCAAAAACTTTTTCAAAATTTGGTTCATCGCAACGGTTCCCTTGCATACTAACCCCTTCAACATATTTAACATTTTTCAGATCAACATAATACTTTACACCTGAATCATACACAGCTATTAGTCCATCGCGAAAATCTATCAAATTATCATAGACAAAAGGGATAATGATTTTGCCTGTACCATCAATTATACCCCATTTTTTGTTCTTTTCTACATAATAGTAATCGTTATATATGAAATACATACCTGTTAATTCAGGCTCTAAAACAATGTCCCCTTGCTTATTTATAAGCCCCCATTTATTGTTTAATTTAACGCAGCATTTACCATTCTGGAAACGTTGGCCAAACATAAAATCAAACTTAAATGGAATTACGATTTGTCCCTGTTTATCAATAAATCCATCTTTCCCATCAAAATTCACACAAGCTAGACCTTCGGAAAAAGAACCAGCCTGCCAGAATTTATTCTCAACAACCAAATTGCCATTACTGTCGATGTATCCCCAATCATTATCAAGTTTCACCGCTGCCATACCCTCAGAGAAGGGTAAAACAAATTCGTACTTTAGGGGTACAACAGTTTGTCCTTTCTTATTAATAAAACCCCATTTTTCGTCTTTCTGAACTACAGCGAACCCTTCCTTAAATTCCCAAGCACTATCGTAGGTAAAGGGTATTACAGTATTCCCATTTCTATCAACATAACCGAACTTGCCATTTATTTTAGCCGCAACTAAATCATCATTGGTGCTAATTATCTCGTCATAAATTAGCGGAATAATTTCAATGCCATTTTTATTTATCAAACCTTTTTTGGCAAACTGTTCAACCTCGGTTACACCATTTACAAAGTAGCTGCCTTTATAATATTTACAAGGAATAACTAATTCTCCTTTAGTATCAATAAAACCCCATTTGTTGTTCTTTTTAACAGCTGCTAAACCATCAGAGAATTGAAGTGCATCATCGTATTCACAGGGTATGATTACCTTTTTGTCTTGATTACAAAATCCGAATTTATCACCATTCCGGTATGGAATAAGGGAACTGTAATTGTTCGCCAAAATTGAAGTTGAAGTAATAGAATTGAAAATTTCTGGTGTGATATAACAATCGAAAGCGTGCATTTCAATCATTTTTTTTATAGCATCTGATTTAGTCCTATTAAACTCGGGGAGCATATCGAGAAAATCGTCTAGTTTTTTTACTAAGTTTTCAAAATCAACTCCCTCCGCCTCGCTATACTTTTTCAACCATTTCTTTTTCTGCACGTCAAAAGGGTTTCCTTGAAGCACGATCTCTTCAACCATTGCGTTGATGAAATCTTGCAAGCCTGTGCTTATTTGGGGCTTGTTTGGAGTTGTGAAATTTGACTTGTCTTCCATACCATTCATGCTTATTTATTGATTTTCAATAACTTTAATCCTTAAAACAGCGAATAGAAAAACCAAAATTATAGAGTTGAGCTATGCTGATGTTCGTATAATAGGGACTTGACAGCAGCATTGAAATAAAATGAATATACTCACTAATAGAATTTAAATTCGAAGCGCACCACCAATAAGAAAATTGTTGGATACTGCTAAATTTTCCATTAAATCGATAGCCTCCCGCGTTAACAATTCTGTTATTTAATTCTGTTTCAGTAAAAACACTACCTAGCATGGCTACACCAGCTGCTCGCTTCTCGGCTTTCCTTAACCTTATATCAATCGGTAAATAGTTGGCATTTGATTTGATTCGGTTTTGTTCTGCTTCTTTCCATTCCTTAAAGTCTGGAATGTGCCATCCATTAGGCGCAATATTTCTGGTGTCAATAACGGCATACCAATTATACAGTTTACCATATTTTGCATTATTTGTTGGATCATTATTGTAATAGCACCATGCAGGTTGTGAGTTCACAACAGCATCATTCCACTCTTTCGTGGTTTTTGCCTCTTTAATAGGTTCACCTGATCTAAATTGATTTACATCTAAATTCCGTGCCATTAGTATCTGCTTACCAATTTTTATGGTATCAAATTGATTTTCTGCTAATTGAAGTAAATGCTTAATTAAGTCTGTTCGGATATAGCACTTTTTTGCACTTACTTCAAGGTTGAGCTGTAAGGTCTTCAAGTCGGTTGTGTAGAAACCAGGAACATAAGAAATAAAATCACTCAAGTTCCCCTCTAACTCGACATAGTTCAATCCCTCCGCCTCACTATACTTCTTCAGCCATTTCTTTTTCTGCTCATCAAAGGGCTCGCCTTTAAGCACTATTTCCTCAACCATTGCGTTGATGAAATTCTGTAAGCCCTCGGATATTTGGGGCTTGTTGTTGCTTGTGTAGCTGGATTTGTCTTGCATAATATAAAGGACTAAATGTCAATCAAGAATACAACGAATGAAACAGCCAGTTGGTGGTCGATCAGGGTCTCTGTAATCCTGGTAAATAAACAACCCTAAATGCCATCCAAAATAATTACTTTGATTATTCCACCAGTAACAACAATCTTTCTCAAATCTGCCAATGGAGTTTAAAGTGCAATTGGGATTGGCAATAAAACCCTTTTGTTTGAGTGCAAATCCTAACAATTGTGGCTGAAATGATATTTCTGTCAATTCTCTTGCAAGTTCATTAATTTCTTCATGTGTAGGAATATGCCAATTAGTTGGAGCTATTCCTCTTACATCAGCTACAACATGTTTATTGTAAAACTTCTCTGTTTTCTTTGAACCGTTTTCAAAATAATCGTAATTACAATAAGCTGGTTGATTTCCCTTTAAGGCGTTTTTCCACTCAGAAAATGACTTTACCTGCACAATCATGTCTCCATTTCGGAATCTGTCCACGTTTAGATTTTCAGCCATCCATATTTGATTACCAATTTTGATAGTTTTAAATTTTGTTTCGGGCAATATAATTTTCTTTTCTTTAAAAAAATCAGGAAAAAGAGGCTGTCGCAATCGTTGCGACTGAACTGACAAAAATTTGTCTAACAACAACTTGTCTATAAAACAAGCCACTGAAAGTATTTCCAATAGTTTTTTGATTGAATTCGCTTGGGTTCTTTGGTAATCGTGCAATGCCTCAAAAAAATCACTCAAGTTCCCCTCTAACTCGACATAGTTCAACCCCTCCGCCTCACTATACTTCTTCAGCCATTTCTTTTTCTGCTCATCAAAGGGCTCGCCTTTAAGTACTATTTCCTCAACCATTGCGTTGATGAAATTCTGTAAGCCCTCGGATATTTTGGGCTTGTTGGGGTTGCTGTAGCTGGATTTGACTTGCATATTTTCAATATTTGATACAACGTAAATAATACCCTTGACTTTTGGGTGAACGAAGATTTAGATCGATATGGATTTCATTTATATTAGACCCAATATACAAATATCCCGCATCTTCACTATCATATTCTGTTGAAGTCCATAAAACAACATTGTGGTCTTTGCCTAAAAAGTTCCCCCAGCTATCCCTATTCCCTGCAAATTTAATTAATAATAATTGTAAGATTTCTTTACCTGCAATGTCTTTACCACCTAAATTTTCAATTAGTATTGAGTAATCCAAATAAGTTGGCACATTACAACCATAAGGAGTTATAATCCTTTTGTCATTTACAGCGTAAAAGTTATACATTTTCCCATATTTGTCGCCATTAGCTGGATCATTGTCAAGATAACACCAAGCTGGTTGTTTGTTTTCTCCTGCTCTTTGCCACTCTTCATTAGTTTTAGCTTCGGGAATTGGATCACCATTTCGGAATCTGTCAACATTCAAGTTTTCAGCCATCCATATTTGGTTGCCGATTTCAACAGTTTTAAATTGTGTATCAGGTATGATTGACTTTTTTCCCTGAGGCAAAATAATTTGTGGCTGTTGGGATATTAGTTTATCCAATAAATTGTTGCCAATAAAACAAACCGATGCTTGATTTAACAATACGCGCTTTAGTGCATTGGATTGGCTTTTGTGATAGTCTTCTATCAACTCCAAAAAATCATTCAAATTCCCTTCTAACTCGTCATAGTTCAACTCCTCAGCCTCACTATACTTTTTCAGCCATTTCTTCTTTTGCTCATCAAAGGGTTTGCCTTTAACCACTATTTCCTCAACCATTGCGGTGATAAAGTTTTGTAAGCCCTCGGAGATTTTGGGCTTGTTGGGGTTGCTGTAGCTGGATTTGTCTTGTGTTAAAGGCTTTTTACATTCATCAGTAATTGCATCGATTGCTCTTTGCCAAGATAAATGTCTATATTTTTCAGCAATGGCAAGGTGTTCATTACAAAAATAGAAAGAGCCTGTTGGATGTCCAACCCGACCCAATCCATATAACCCATTTTGTTCCGCTTTTTCTTCTTCTGATAATTGAAAAGATATCATTCCGCCTAATTGGGGGTTGTCTCTGAAGTCTAAATTGCAAATTGTGCATACTGGAGGTTTCATATAAACTACTAATTCGTTGATTAACTAATTACATTTACAATCACACTTGATTTAAACAGAAATTTTCCTGCTCTATTAATGAGTTAAATAAAGCAAACCCCGCTAATTCAGGCTTAAACCGATGAACTAACTTTTCGAGAAAAACCGTATAAAGGTACTTGTTGGAACGCAATGTGCTCTTATATCCCCATAGATGAATTATAGTTTTATTATTGGGGGCAAACGGTTCTTGAAGGATATATGCCACAGGCTTATTTTTATAGTTAGCACATATCGACAGCAATCTTTGTTCTGCAAATACCATTTGCGAAACATACTCCATAGGTTTATCATAATTGTGAAACATAAACTTTTTTGACTGCTGCAGATAATAGTCCTTAAGTTTATTGTTGTTTATAAACAGCAATGCCGTGTTAGAGGGCAATACATTCCAACTATAATAATCGGGGAAAACATAGTTATTGGGAATCTTTAAAAGTACGGGATTTATATAAACGTCTGGATTTATTTCCTCAGGATGCAGGGCCGTGATTTCAGAAGCAGCTAATTCTTCACCAATTGAGCGCATAACAATCAGGTCTGTATCAAGCATAACGCAAGGGCATGGGCTTGCCTCAAGAGCAATTAGCTTACCAGCAGCCCAAAAAATTGTAGGGTCTATGGGGTAATTGTTATTTTCCAGTAATTCGCAATCAATTTCATCCCAAACATCAGTTAGCCCTTTGGTTTTTACAAAATCATATCCAAGCTGGTCGGTAAATAATTTTATTATACCATTATATTTTCTCCACATCAGGGCCGAAATGGTCATTGTAAGTATCTCTGCATTGTTCATTTCAAAGTTTAAACTCCTTTGAGTAGCAGGTCTGGTCCAAATAGTATGAAAAGCATTCATAGTAGCATATCCAGTAAATGAGCACCCACTAACCCCCCATAGGATCCTACGTAAAGCGATTTCATCTTCGAAACTATTTCCTCCCTCTGATTTTCTTGTTTTTTTAACAAAAAACTCTCAGCGGTTGATTTAGAAATAAAGCACTTATCAGCAGCTTCGAGGTAATACATTTTCAGAACATTAGAATCGGTTTTATCCATCACCTGAAGCAGTTCGAAAAAGTCGTTCATGTTTTTTTCTAGCTCTTCAAAATCTATTCCCTCGTTCTGGCTATACCTTTCGAGATATTTCCTTTTTTTTTCGTAAGACTTGCCTTCCCATATTATTTCCTCAACCAAAGCTTTGATGAAGTTCTGTAAACCCTCTGATATTTGGGGCTTGTTGGAGTTGCTGTAGCTTGATTTATCTTGCATTGATTCTAAATTTTTAATATTTTTTCAATGATTTCAGGTTTAACACCAATATTTTTAGCCATGTATGAAAACTTATTTCGTTCAATATTGTTAATTACACCATCGGATATAATCTCATAATAGGTGAGTAAAAGTTTGTCCATTTTTTCGTATAACCCCTGCTTTGAGAGTTGAACGGAAATATTGTTCAGTTTTTCCCTGTGCTCATACAAAAAAGTGCGTTTCTCAATGAGAGAGAGCAGGAGGTCGGAAATAAAATTGGTGAATTGTTCTTCTGTAATGATTAATTCAGGCTTTGGTGGTTCGGGGTCATTCTCTCTTTCTATTCTTCGCCTTATTTTCGACAGGCTATACCTTTTCTCCTCTTCGGGTACAAGCGACTCTAATTTTATTGCCCACTGATTATAGGTTGTACGTAATTCCTTTGTTGCATAGCCCTTTGTAACCGTAACCTTAAAACATTCGAAAATATCTTTGGGTAGATCGCTAATTTTACCAAAATACCAATCATACACATCCGCCATCTCCTCATTAAAAAGTGATGATGACTTATCGATTTCAGGCCAATCGAATTTTGAGATGTACTCGGTAACCGAATTACGGGTAATCTGCTGTAAAAAAAATAGAGGGTGTATACAAAACATTAAATAGTGGTTTGCAATGGCGACCGACCACATATCACTAAACAAGTTAACCATTACCATCTCATTATGCGATAATTGATCGAAAATTTCAGGAGCCAACATATCTTGAGGTGTACCCCATGTATATGTATCGTCTTCAAGGTTTTCAATAATAGCACCACTATCAAAATCAATCAGTGCACATTTGCCATTTTCACCCAAACTAACAAAAAAATTGTCAGTTTTAAAATCTGCATGAATATACGAAAACTCATTAAGTAACGAAAAAGCCCGGGATAAATGATATGCCTTTGCATATACAAATTCTATGGGGATTTGTAAGTATTTATCTCGGTTATCGGAATTATTTATTATGTCAGAGAAGCAAATATATCTAAAATGGATTAGATTATTGGCCGAATATCCATGAACTATTTCACCATCAAGCTCTCCTTCAAAAACAAATTGAGGTGCACCAAAAAAAGCAGGATAATATTCCAAAAAATCAACACTTAATAGTGCCAATTCTTCTTTTTTTTCGATTATTTTTTTTTGTAAACTACTGATAGTTTTATAACTATGAGCAGCACTGCCTTGCCCGTTGTCTTTAAAAATCTTAATAACTTGGGGGTTTGCAAACCTCTTGTTATTTAACTTTTTACAATGATAGATTCTTCCAAAACCGCCTTCAGCAAATGGCTTATCTTCAATTTGTATAGAATTTATACTGTTGAAATCTTCATCAAAACCGGTGGTTGTTAATTTAGAAACATTTATTGTTTTCATCAGCCATTGTATTTAAAATTACTATTCGTGATATTCGTATTTGCTTATTAGCTCCTCAACAGTTTTGGATTCAATTAATGCTAATTTTGCCTGATTAAGAAGCGATGTTTTTTCAAACTTAGTGATTATTTTATCTTCTATTACATCGGCATACAATTCCAGAAAATCCTGAATTTCAGTTAAAATATTATTTGCATCAACATTTGACTTTTTTGCAATATCTTGAATGAAAAACTTGTGTCGTTCAAGTTTTTCTCCTTCAAATACAATATCTTTGATTAAATCGTTGATATATATTTTTAATTCCTCTGACGATTGTGAAATAAGAGGCGAAGGCTGAACAGGTGACAAGTTACCACTGTGTATAACCCCACCATTTTTTGAAATTTGCGACCAGCTAAGTTTACGTTTCTCTGCCGGAATTAGTTCCTTAAATGTTAGTTCCCATTTGTAATAAGATGTTCTTAATGTAGGATCGAAAATTCCTTTTGTAAAAGTACATTCAAACTCTTTGAAAACCTTTTCAGGAAGTTCTTTTACGATATCAAGATAAAAATTGTATGAGTCAATTGCTTCTGTATTAAATCTACTATCATTTACATCAATATTAGGCCACACATATTTTTGTGAATAATATTTAAGAGAGTTTTCTGATAAATCTGTTAAGAAATAAGCAGGCATAGAAAGCATAATGTAATGCATAGCAGTAGAAACAGCCCAGACATCAGTGAAAAGGTTAATGTTAATGACGTCTCCGGGTTTGTTCAGTTGAAAACTTACTTCTGGTGCCAACCAATCCTGAGGTTTGCCCCATGTTGAAGGGTTGTCTTCAAGCGTTTCAACAATTGCTCCGCTATCAAAATCAATAACGGCACAAAATGGCTCACTATTATTAATAAATATATTGTCGGCACTTAAATCTGCATGAATAAAATTATTCTTCATCAGCAAACGAAAAGCCCTTGCTAAATGATAACACATGATATACTTATCCGAAAGACTCCTTTGGAAGAAATCATTTAGTAGCTCATTATCTTCTCTTATTTTGTCAAAGGGGGTGCAGTTTATTGAAACTAGATTGGTTGAAACATATCCTTTCACTGTTTTGCCATCTAACTTACCTTGAAAAATAAACTGTGGTAGTCCAATTAGGGCAGGGTACTCACTGATGAAATCTAAGTTGTTTACTCTTAGTTTCTCAACTTCTGAAATCATACATTGCTGTAACTTTGATATGGTTTTCCAACTGTGCTCATTTCGACCGTCAGTACTATCTTTAAATATTTTTACAACCTGCGGAATATCAGATTTTAGTCCATTAAAAGCAGTACAATGATAGATATCCCCAAACCCACCCCCTGCAAAGGGAGAGTCATGGATATCAATTCTATTTACATTATTAAAAAAGGAATCAAGCCCAGTTGTTTGGAAAAAATCTATGATTATGGTTTTCATATTTGTCTAATCGAATACTTTACTTAATATACCACCTATTATTGCAAGTCCCACAATTACTCCTACTATAATAAGGACTGTCTCCCAAAATATCACAATAGTTATAATTACCAAAATAGCAGCGTAAGCAATGCCAATATACTTTGTCCATTTCCATAAATCGTCTGTCCAATATTCTTGTCGGGCTTTAAGGTAGAGCAATAAATAAGCAATTCCCATGGGTATTAAACTTATCCCCATAAATGGTAACCAACTAGATTTTGAGAAACCAGATGACAAAACGATAATAACTGAAACAGCAAACAATCCAATTATTGCAACAGTATGAATCGTCTTTATATTTTGCTTTTTCTGTTGCTCCTCTCGAATTTTCGCTAAACGTCTTTGTTCTTCTTGTCTTGCCCTTTCGGCTTCTTGTTCTTTTTGCCTTTTTTCTTCTGCAATTCTTTCATTTTCTTTTCTTTGGCGTTCTAACTCCTTTTTTTCTTCATCTTTAAATTTTCTCTCGAAATGTTTTGTAATATCTACAATTGTAGAGCCATCTAAAAGTATTTCCTTGCCGAGATATTCCAGATTTCTAATGCTGGTGCTGGTAAACTTTTTTCTTTGTACCGATTCAGTAACCTCACCTACAAATTTTTCACATTTATCAAAAAAACCGTCTGAAGGGTATTCCTTTTCAATATACTTTTTATATTTTGTAAGCGACTCTTCTTTTATACAAACCTCCTTAATACATTCATTAATATATTCAGCGTTTGTATTTTTTGACCCTGATAATACAGATTTATCTGTTTGGTCATTTTTACCCGGAAAATTTGTTCTGTCCATAATATTAATTTTTATTTCGTTTTTCTTCAAAATATTTTAAACATTTGCCGGTGATTACAACCCCTAAAGTTGTATCATCAAACATTTCTTTAGTTTCTTTTATGTGTTGCAGATAGTTGTTTAGCATATTTTCGAGGGATGTTTCATCATGCTTAATATCTCTATTGAGCATATAATTTTTCAGATACTCATATAAGAACTCCATTGTCTTACTCGAAGGAATCCAGATAGAACCTTCTCCATCTTTACCCGGCACTGAATGGTCGGCAGAATATACGCCATCTGTTGTAAGAATAAAAATTTCGCCCGGCAAATCTCTATTTTTGAGAATTTCAAATACAGTAGGTGTATGGTCTTGTTTATTCCCTTTCCAAGTAAATATCTTATACAATGCCTCTTTCCCATCTTGTTCGACAGTATGCGGGTTTAGCATATTGATAGAATTCCAAGGTAAGTAAATGCTTTGTGGAAAATTAGCAAAATACCCGGAAATATTAAAAATGGAGCCATTTCCTACATAAGCAGCAATAAACTTATCGGGCAAATCAATACCAATAATCAGCGTGGTTCCAAAACAAGAGCCTTCCTGCAATTCTTCTTTCGATGCGTAGTTCTTTTTAATGTGGTCGTTTAAGGAATTTTGAATATCCTCAAAAACTTGATCAAAATCAATATTATAAGCATCTCTAACAACTAAATCGCTGAGCAATTCAATGGCTTTGGTTACAACAAAACTACTACCAATTTCGGCATATTTATGGCTACCGACACCATCTGCTACAGCAAGAATATGAGCATCCACGCTTTCGATGTATGTTTGGGCACAATCGTCCTGATTTTTAGCCTTATTTGTTCCTGAAACTGTAACGCTTATGGATTTTGGAACTTCACCTTTTATAGGAGGATTCTTTGATTGACTTTTAAAAAATATTGGACGGTTCTCCTTATTATTTGTTATCATACGAAAAAAATTAATTAACACATTTTTGAACTTTGAAAACAATGCAATGAACAATATTAGTATTATTAGAAACACCAATATTGCCGAAAGCATCATGAAAATGTTACTGATGATTTCAATCATAGATTTTTAAATTTTCTTTTTGTTTGAAACAGAGGCAACGAAGAAATTTTTAACTTTTTCTGCATCAAATACGATATTAAAATGCTGTTCGGATGTACATAGTTTTTTAAGAAAATTTGCAGCCTCATTCATACCATCCCTATCACCACCTAGTGTTTCAAAAAAACAGGACGTTATTGTTATCTTATCATTTGATTTAAGTGTATTGGCAATAGACAATGTTTCTTGTTCTGTCATATCTAATCCATCAGAAAGTATAACAATTACAACAGATTTAGGTATTCCGCCATCTTCCTGACCTGATAAATGCTTGTCTGAAATTTGTTTTGCAAGTTTAAGTCCCTCTGCAATTGAAGTAGTTCCACTCATTCCAACAGTTGGGTCATAAGCCCGCATATCATCAACCTTTGGTGCAGGTGTAATATCAAGTTCAATCTTTGCAGTATTATCATAATAAACAACCGCAAATGAAAAATTGTTTCTATTAGAACTTGTTTTGAACAACGTAAAGGTGTCCTTTACTGCAGTTGAAACTTCTTGAGCAAGATTTATTTTTCTTGCAGATAATCCTTCTTTCATGGATCCGCTTCCATCCAATACCAAAATGCCTAATTGATGAAAAACTCTGGGAGTTGCAATAGCTCCAATTTTTCTTCCGAAACCACGATCTGGAGTGTTTGTTTGTTGTGTCATACTATTTATTTTTTTTTAAGTTTGTAATTAATTATTGTTTTCTTTTGCTGCTTGCTCAATCCTGTCAGGTTCATCCACCCGCTCATTATCGAGCCACTGCCCATTATATTCTATGTTTCCATTTTCATCATAAGCAGAACCTTCGCCATTGCGTTTGCCAACTACCCAGCCGCCTTCATAACGACAAATTCCTCTTAAAAAATATTGTCCGTAGCCATGGTATTTGTCGTTTTTCCATTCACCTTCATAAACTTTCTCACCGGATTCACTAAGTAATTCCCCCATACCTTCACGTTTGAAATTAACCCAAGTACCAATATAAGTTTCTTTGGTATCAGGGTTAATGTATTTTCCTTCGCCATTGGGCAAATCGTCAACCATATTTCCCTCATATACCAATTCTCCATCGAAGGTTACAATTATATGTCCATTGGCTTTGCCGTTTTCCCAAGTGCCTTCCCATTTTTTGCCGTTGTGCCAGTAACGGATTCCTTTGCCGTGCATCAGATCGTTTTGGGTTTCGCCCATATAATAGCCATCAGGGAAGTCGAGGTCATACTTACTTTTTTTGTTTTCTTCTTCTTGCCTTATTCTTTCGTCCTCCTCAAGTTTCTTTCTCTCAATTTCTTCATTTGCTAATCTCTTTTCTTCAGCTTTTCTTTGTTCTTCAGCTAAACGTTCTATCTCCAATTGTTTCAGGCGTTCCTTTTCTATTCGTTGTTTTTCTTCGTCATTAGTACTATTACCCTTTGAAAGTTCTTTAATAAGGGTTTCGGGGTTTTTGCCCGCCTTATAACATTCTACTTGAAATAGAAAATTTAGGTAAATATCCTTGTATTTTTCAAAATAGTTTTCCATAGCCATTATAAATTGTAAAGTTTAACAGGATCAGCAGAGAACTCAGATTTTTTGTTCTCAGTTTCAATAAGCACAACATAATCTTCTTTAGGTAAGCCTATCTTATTGTCCATTGTGGTTATTGGAGAAAGAAGATTTTCATTTGCGTCTTTGCAAATAATATTGGTGCCAAATGTGTATTTAGAAAGAACAGATAAATGGTCATCATCAAAAATCTCATTATTGTTGATATTTATCACAACCCGAACATTCAGCTCATTAGAATTTTGAAGAAGATAATCGAGATTTTGAAAGCAATCTTTATTTTCATCTTTGCCATACATTTTATCCACATTTAAAACAAAAAATATTAATGGTTCATGTTTTTGTGATACAATTCCCGGGTTCATTTTTATTCTTTCAGTTTTTTCTTTAAGTTCATCAACAAATGCAAGAAAACCTGCAGTGTCAGTTATTTTATTTGCTTTTTCGAGCTTAAGCTTTTCTTTCGTTATTGAATTTGAAACATCAAAGATTGCTACATCGCATTTTTCTCCAAGCTGTTTTAATGTTGATAATATGAAAGAGATATTAGCATTTATATCTTTACCACTTATCATTACATTGGGGCTTTGCTTTTTGGGTAATGTAAGTAAATACTGGGTTTCCTTGGTGTACCATAGTGATTGTCCTATATAAATATTAATTGTTCCATCATCGCTTAATGGTGCGTTATTAGATGGAATACTGCTGTGAGGTATTGTGTCAATTGTATTTATAATCAATTTTTCTTCTATATCAGAAGTCCTATTGTCGTGTATTTTTGACAGTTCTTCTTTGATAACCTTTTCTTCTTTCGGTTGTAAAATGCAATTATTGATTTGCTTATCCGAATCACTATAAATTAATATGTTATTGTTTTCTGATAAACTCTTTATGGAAGTACTGCTGAGGTTTGCAAAAAGTTTTGATTTCTCACCATCCGATTTAATAAAGAAACGATATTCAAATTGATTCAAATCAAGAGATAAAAACTTTTCATCTGGTTCAGAAAAAATTATAAAATGTATTCCATATCCGTTACACTCCATCATCAAACGGCTCAGTCTTTCAATAATGTCAGTTAGATAAAAATCAGATGCTAAAGAAGTGGTTTTATCAAAATCCTGAATCATTACAAAAATCCTTGGCAAATTTTCGCTTGTTACCTTTCTATATTCTGAATAACCTAAAACTTTAACGGGGGCATTCTTAAATAGTTCTTTTCTTCTATTAATTTCCGAGAACAAATCCTGTATAAATCCTTCGAGAAATACTGGGCTATTATATGTAACAATTGTTTCAGTTTGGGGTAATGACTGAACTAATTCATATGTTTCACGAGTAATTCCAAAAAATCTAAGTTTTAATTCGGAAGGCGAATAGTTTGTCGCCAATAAATAAATTAAATGGTGGAATATTGTGTGTTTTGATATAGAGTCAGAAGACAATATTAAAGAATCTTCGTGCTTATCATCGAACTTCCATTCATATAATTCATTTTCACTGTTTAAGCCAATTGGCAAAACAATATTATGAATACTTTCTTTTTCTGGTTGAGGTTTTACTTGTTTTGCTTTGCTCGGTTTTTTGTGTTTTATGGGGTCAAATTCAAAATTAATCCAAGCGGTATGAAAGTCGTCAAATTCAATGGTTTTAGTATGTTCAATTTGATAGACTTTATTGTACCATAAATCAACAAGCTGATCTGATGCTTTATATGTATTGTCGTCCGAATCATAAACAAACATATTTTCTGTTAAACATGCTTGCAATTCGTTATTATGGCTGTATATTGAATTATTCGATACAGAATCGAAGGCTAAGAGAAAAAACAAGCCCGATTTATTAGCCAGTTTGATAAGTTTAATAAAATTCGGCAGCATTTCTTCAGAAATTTTACCGTTAATGCCATTAATTAAAACAATATGATACGGTTTAGCCGTGTTTTTATTTGCTAAAAAATAATCGTGGTAATTTTCATATTTATTCCCGAGTTCTTTAAAAATAAAGGAAGAGCTAACTTTTACCATTGTTTCAAACAATTCTTCTAATTGTTTTGTTGAATCAATGATTGAATATAATTCTTCATCTAAGCCCGACAAATAAGAGAAAGCCAACCCAGATTGTTCAACATCAACCAATGTAAATTTCACTTTTTTTGCCGGCAGACATAAGGCGATACGAACAGCAATATTTTGCATCATTGCAGTTGCTTCTTTTTCGTTGCCCGAATGCAAAAAACAAATTCCAGCCAAATCTTTTGTTGGAAGCAAAGCCATAGCATCTTCATTGTCAAAACCTGTCATTCTGAGTTTGCCAAAATTAATAAGGTCTGGAAATTGTCTTTTGCCTTGACTTTCACAATCAATGTAATTCCTAATTGCCGCAACCGGTTGGTCTAAGGTTTTAAACAATTTTTCGACCTGTAACAATTTAACAGAACTCAGTTCGGCGTCTATCAGTTGTTCTACATCTTTTGTTTTTACCGAATACTGTTTTGCCAAAGACATTAAAAGGTCTTTCTGTTCATTTTCTATATAGCCCTCTTTGCAAAAGTCAGCTATATGTGTTTTTATTTGGTTTATTCCGTTCATAACAATATTATATTATAATCTATGGTCGTCTCTATTGAAAAACAGTCTGGAAACTCCTCTTTCTGCAATTACTTTCAAATCTAAAAGAGATAGCCATCCTCCAAAACCGGCGGTTGGGCTTTTCAATTTTTCAGCTTCTTCTAGAATAGCTGTGTATTTATTGTATAAATCTAGTACACCTAAAACATATTCTTTAGTAATATTACGAGAATATTCGGTAACTTCATGCCTGAAACTCTCAGAAGTTGCGTCATCCCATACCTCACGAACCTTGTTAAGTTCCTGAAAAAAATAATAGGTTGAATCGTGGAAAGGATCCACAAGTGGATTTATTGGTTCAAACTTATGCTTATTTGTTTGTTTATTATTTGGATTACTTCTCGCCATTTCTTTTGATGTTTAGATTTAAATACTCCTGCATTATCTGATGGTGCTTATGAAGTGTGCTTACACTTGATGGTAATTTATTGTAAATTAACTTCAAGAAATTCTGTTTTTTATTATCGTACTCACGTGCAAATTTTTGAGCATAGCGCAACAGCTCATTCATTTGGTTGAGATTTTTTTGAGCAACATCAAGCATCCTCTTAGCTTCCATTCTTGCATTCTCTTGTGAGCTGCAATTTGGCTTTTGTGGTCTGCCTTCGTCATCATAAGCAGGCATTGACCTGCACATATTCAATTCAAAATCTGCATTTTGTAATTTTGTTTGAGCATCCATAAGCCGTTGTTCAAGCAGCTCTTTAATCTTTTGAAGTTCATTTTCTTTGTCAAACATCCAATCGTCAACTTTTCTAACATTGTCCTTGTTTTGATGAATGAAAGTGTCAATAAACCCCATTAATTTAATAAAAATTTCAGGATTACCTATATACGCATCTTTTCGTGAAGGTCCAGCCATAACTAATTCGGTTTTTTAATCCCAATTTTATTGTATTCTTGATTAATAAATTCCTTTTTTGCGGATAGAAAAGAATTAAACCTTTCAATGTCTTTTTTAAACTTTACAATTTCTGGCCAAAATTCTTGAAAATATTTATAGAATTTTTCAAAATTAGGGTCTAATTGTACATGCCCTAAAGATTGAACTTCAATGTCAAGTTGCTTTTTAAAAGCATCCAATTGTTCACTGTAATGATTCAGTTTTTTGATAGCTATTTCAGTAGCCGGTACGTCGATGTGTCCAGTTTTTGAATCCATAACTTTACAAATTAAAAAATGTTGATAAATGCTTTTCCGTTAAATTAATATTTTTCTTATAATAATCGCTTGTCGCTTTTAAATGCTCACTGAGCTTATCTATTCTTTTGGCATTATCAGCAAACTTTTTCTTAAAATCCTGAAAAGTAATATCCGAATAACCCTTTTCCAATTGTAAAACAGTTTGAATTGCCTCATCTCTTGCTTGAAGTAAGTTATTCATTAGCTTAATTACTTTTGAATCAAATTCTTTCATCTTATCCACATTTGTGGACATTCCTGATGATGTTTTTTTGCTACCTGGAGCTCCCATATGCTTTATTTTTTATTGGTTGATAATATTTTGATTAAATCATTTTCAGCAAGAAATTCATAGGGTTTAATAACAGGTAAATTATTAAAAACATTCAATGATGAATCAAAATAAATTACTCTGTTATGCCCTTTTTCTGCTAAACCATGATCTACCACATAAGCTGCCTCTCTACATGAATAGTGAATCAAAACTTCTGATTCCTCAATACTTATTTGTCCGAAAATACGGTGATTAAATAGTTCATGGTCTTTATTATCTGCATCAAATATGGTGTAATAACTACTTGGATTTGAAGTATGAACAAGACAATGAATGCCAACAAGCGGGCCATTGCTTAATATATCACATAGAACAGTGGTGTAGTCAGACCGAACAATTTTCATTATTAGTGAATCTTCGGGACGTTTTTCAACCTCATGAAAATCTATATTGTTTTCAATATTGTAAAATATTAATAACCTGTTTGTGAATTTATTTTCTTTGTCAAGATTTTGGAGTCTGTTTTTAATTTCATTGTTGACTTCATTTAACTCTTCAGTGATATCAGTTCCCTTTTCGTAGTATTTTAGATTTGGGAAATAAGTATTTATAATATCTTTACTTTTTCTAATGTTCTCATATAAATCTTTTTCATACTTATTTACATAATTGAACATATCAACTTGGGTATCTTTGCTCGGTAATTGAGATAAGAGACTTATAAAAGCACCATTAACAGCACGTATAGATACGTCAAGCTTTCCACCCATAAAGAGCAAGTTGTTGTTTTTTTCTCTTCTTAATTTGCACATAAAGTCATTGCCATCAACCATAACTTTTTCACCAGGTGAAAATAGAAGGGGTGTTGAATAATCTTTCTTTTTTTGATTAAGCTTGAATACTGTTTTATTGTTTTCCAAGTATGCAGGAGCTTCTCGGCTAAATACTATGAGATTTTGATCATATTTATCGCCAGTGTAATTATCCCATTTTTCTTTGATATTCCTTAAAATATTCACATGTACATCTTCAACCAAATAATAACTTTGAATTTTGCTAACTGATGTTTCTTTAGGAATAAATGCCTGGCCCGGTTTTAACAACTCTGCCTTAGAACGATATTCTGAATCAACATTGGCACCTAATAGTTCCGAAGCAGCACTTAAACTACGAACTTTCATTAAAACTTTTAACCCAAAGTTATCCATCATTTCTGGCCCCAAAGCCGTTGTTTGGGAAGCCAATACTAGATTGAATCCATAACTTCTACCTTGCTGTGCAATATATTGTAAATGCCCTAAAGCTCTTGACTTATCGTCATAATTTAAAAACAATTGCTGATATTCATCAATAATAATCAGATATCTGGGCATTATTTCATCAGGAAACTTGGATTTAAATACACCTAGGTCTTTAGCAATAACACCTTTCTCTGTAAATTTAAGGGAACGGTCTTCAATTTTTTTCTGAATAAGTGCAAGAATATGCAGTGCATATTGTGGGCTACTTTGCAAAGCAATAAAATCTGCATGTGGTAAGCTTTCAAAAGCATAGTTCTGAAATTCAACCCCTGATTTCAAATCAATTAAGAAAAGTCGCAATTCGTTAGGTGAGTAATTCAAACAAGCACTTGTTATCAAAGAATGAATAAAACAAGATTTGCCCGAACCAGTTGTGCCGGTAATTACACAATGTGCATTTTCTCCTTTAAAAGTCAGGTTGAAGTCATCTTTGCCTCTTACTCCTATTGGAACTGATAATGATTCTGCACTTTTTTGTGTCCACCATTCAAAATCATCATGAAAATAATCTTCAAAATATAAAGTTTTAACCTTATTGAATTTTTTATTAGCGATTTGAATTACATTGCTTTTAATTAAATCAATAGATTCTTTAGTTTGCACTTCATTAATATCAGTAATATTTATCTGATTTGTCTGCAAGAGTATTTTTTGGACATTAGAGTCTGATACATCTGAATCTTCAATAATAAATACAAAATGTATTCCTGCTTCTGCTCCCGTTCTTAACAACTTCTCAATTAAAGGCATTGCGTTTGACACATATCCTTTTGGGAAGTTGTCAAATAAAACAACTCTATATGGAATACATGATTTTGGAAATTTATTATTATACTCGTTTATGCAATATGACTTTAACTGAGTTTGGGTTATTTCACTTTCAATTTTCTGCAACTCAAAAATCACTTTATCTATTTCATGGACTTCGGTATATATTTTTTTGTTGAAAATCTCATTAGGAAGATTCAAATAATCAAAAAACAAACTACCATTACTATATGAGTCAACAAAATACATCAAAATATTGCCTGCATCGGCAGCCATTAAAAACCGTAAAACAATTTGATCTATTTTGATTTTAAGATTATTTCTGTGGTGTTTTTTATAAATGATTGATGTGGATTTTTTTGTAAAAAAACTTTCAATTTTTGGGATTTTATAATATATTTTCGTGTCAAATAGATTAAACTCATTGACAAATTCATCAAATTGTAAATAATTTATTTTGGGGTAGAGATTGGAATTCTCTTTTTTCTCTTTCCTCAAATGTTTATTGTTTTCCTTTTCTTCTTTTTCTTTTTTTTCTTCTTCAATGATGTCATTTAAAACTTGATTTGTATTCTTCCAAATCTCTGCATCAAACGAAGCTGTTTCATAGAAATCATCCAGAAACTGAAGTTGTTTAGATTTGGTTTCAATTATTTTATTAAGTTCACCAACTCTTTTTTGCGGTAAATCTTTGATTTTTTCCTTGTACGAATTAATCAAAGTCTCAACTTTTATATTTATACGCTCATTCAGCAAGCGTATTTCGTTTTCTTGCTCATATTCAATTTTACTAATGAGCTCCTTGAGAGCATTTTCAATTTGTTCGGCATATTCTGCACTTAAATTGGAATTCTTTTCATTATTAAGGCTCTCAATAAGAGATTTTACCTGATATGTCTTTGCTGTAAATTTTTGTAAAATCTTATTTTGCTCTTGTTTAAATTCAAGCTCAGCAGTTTTTTTGTATGATTCAATAGTTTTATTAATGCTTTGCTCCTCAACTTTAAGCCTCTCAAAGAGCGTATTGTCGGAAAGGGTTGCAATGATTTTGTGCAGTTCCTTTTCTATAAAAGTATTTATGTCCAGATTTACGTCCATCTTTTCTATATTTGATTATTACAAAAATAATATTTTAATTAACATAACATTCAGAAGGTTGGCAAAAATTGCACTCTTTGGCAAGTTTTGGTCTGTGTTTCGGCTCGTGCGACTTGCCAATGTGTGCAATGTGGGTCGGCAATTGTTTTAAAAAATGTGCGGTGGCAAAAAAATAAAAAACACCGGGACGGCTTGAGTGTCGGCTCTTTGGTCTTGTCAATATTTCTTTTTTCTGTCCTTTCACAATGGTTTACTTTTCAATTTTTCTATGTCGTTGTCTGTCTCTTACACTTGGCGGTAACGTTTTGCCGCTTGCCGCAGTGGGGGATTTCGGAGCACTTCACTGTCAACCAAGCACAAATGTTGATAGATGCACTGCACTTGATT
>Ga0172367_10003063_pt1 | contig 22173 bp, 19 predicted proteins | sample Lak10m_FD_114542 | JGI IMG/M metagenome (GOLD analysis project Ga0172367, IMG submission 114542) | Freshwater microbial communities from Kabuno Bay, South-Kivu, Congo - kab_022012_10m | ecosystem: Environmental > Aquatic > Freshwater > Lake | place: Democratic Republic of the Congo: South-Kivu... | reverse complement strand
TGTTTAAATAAAAATGCAATTTCAATTCTTGAAAAACAACAAGAAAAAATTAACTGGTGTTTATTATCAGAAAATCCAAATGCAATGAAACTTTTAAAAGAAAATCCAGATAAAATCAATTGGAATGTATTATCTTTAAATGAAAATGCAATTGAACTATTAAAAGAAAATCCTGATAAAATTAATTGGTATAATTTATCCAGAAATCCAAATGCTATTGAACTTTTAAAAGAAAATCCTGATAAAATTGATTGGTATAATCTATGTCTAAATAAAAATGCAATTGAACTTTTAGAAGCAAATCAAGATAAAATTAACTGGTGTTTATTATCAGAAAATCCAAACGCAATTAAGTTATTAGAGAAAAATAAAAATAAAATTGAATGGAGCAATTTATCATCTAATCCATCAATATTTATATTGATTTAAAAACGATTTTCATTCATTTATTTATAAATATAAATAAATGAATGAAAATGAAAGTTTGATAAAATGTAATACTTGTAAAATTATTAAATCAAAAACATTATTTTATAGATATAAATATTGTAAGAATTGTCATATTAAAAGTTATATTAAAAACCATTTATTAGAAGCCCGAGTTGCTAATCATTTTAATTTATCTATTGATGAATTAAATAATATTATGACTATAAATATGAATGATTTTACGAGAAATGAAATAGGAGAACACGAAAAATATGATGAAATAATGTGTTATTATCAATCAATACAAAATACTATAATTTCTGATGATATAATAAAAAATGATTTTGTTAATTATTTATCATTATAAATGTCTCAAATAATTCTTGGTAATTTAAATGGATATGATATTACAATCGGTGATATAGAAGATTATTTTGATAATCATCAAAAAGATTATCATTGTTATCAATATTATTTTAATTATGAAAATACTTCGAATAAGTATATTGAAGATTATCATAATATTATACGTAATATTGATAAAATTAAACCAATAATAACTGAAAAAATAATAATGGATAGTTGTGGTATAAAATATAAAAATATTGATAAACCATATCAACCTAATGCAATTTTATTTAAAATATTTCAAATAAAAAAAGAAAAAGAATTAAATGAAAAAATAAAACTTTTTAGATATAATTATTTAACATTAAATAATAAATTTAATAAAGCAGAACAAGATAAATGTAATAGATTAAAAGATAATTATACTAAAAAAAGAATTAAATGAAAAAATAAAACTTCTTAGATATAATTATTTAACATTAAATAATAAATTTAATAAAGCAGAACAAGATAAATGTAATAGATTAAAAGATAATTATACTAAAAAAGAATTAAATGAAAAAATAAAACTTCTTGAAGATAATTATATTAAAAAAGAAAAAGAATTAAATGAAAAAATAAAACTTCTTGAAGATAATTATGAAAATCTAAAAAAAGAAAATAATAATAGATTTAAAGTAATTGAAGATTATATTTATTATACAAATATTATTATAATTATCATTATAATAATATTTGTATAATATTCTATTTATTTTTAATACATATACCATCACTATAAGTGATTGTAGGTGTAATTATTTTATTAATATGAATTATTTTTTAAATATATACTTAAAAAAATGATTTTTGTCATTATAATTACTATTAACTAAAAATGAATAGACCTATTTATAAACTTGTTGATTGGTTTGATGAAAGTAAAATTGATTGGTTTAGTTTATCAGAAAATCCTAATGCTATTGAAATGTTAAAAGCAAATCCAGATAAAATAAATTGGATCGGATTATCTCATAATATAAATGCAATTGAAATGTTAAAAGCTAATCCGGATAAAATCAATTGGTGTTGTTTATCAGGAAATAAAAATGCAATTGAACTATTAAAAGCTAATCCAGAGAAAATAGAATGGGAATTGTTAAATTATAATTCAAATGCTATTGAACTATTAAAAGCTAATCCTGATAAAATTGCTTGGGATTTATTATCTTCAAATCCAAATGCAATTGAACTATTAAAAGCTAATCCAGAAAAAATAGATTGGGATACTTTGTCAAGTAATGAGAATGCAATCGAACTATTAAAAGCTAACCGAGAAAAAATAAATTGGGATTGCTTAAGTTATAATGAAAACGCAATTGAATTATTAAAAGAAAATCCAGAAGAAATTAATTGGTATAAATTATCAGCAAATCCAAATGCAATTGAACTATTAAAAGCTAATCCAGATAAAATAAATTGGATTGCTTTATCAGTAAATCCATCTATATTTGAATTAGATTATAAACAAATGAGAATCAACCTTGAACCATTAGCAGAAGAGATAATAAAAGAAGTTATGCATCCAAGAAGAGTATTTAAAAATCCAGATTATGATTATTTAGAAGAATTGTTTGGCGATTAACTATAATAATAAAAAATTGATTTTTGTCATTATAATTACTATTAACTAAAAATGAATAGACCTATTTATAATCTTGTTGATTGGTTTGACAAAAGTAAATTAAATTGGAGTTATTTATCATTAAACCATAATGCAATTCAACTTTTAACAAAATATCCTAATAAAATAGATTGGAATGTTTTATCAATTAATGAGAATGCTATAAAACTATTAAAAGCAAATCAAGAGAAAATAGATTGGAATAATTTATCATCAAATCCTAATGCAATTGAACTATTAAAAGCTAATCCAAATAAAATAGATTGGAATAATTTATCATCAAATCCTAATGCTATAGAACTATTAAAAGCTAATCCAGAGAAAATAGATTGGAATAATTTATCACAAAATCCTAATGCTATAGAACTATTAAAAGCTAATCCAGAGAAAATTGATTGGGATTTCTTATCAATGAATCCAAACGCAATTGAACTATTAAAAGCAAATCGAGATAAAATAAATTGGGATAGTTTAAGTTATAATGAAAACGCAATTGAATTATTAAAAGAAAATCCAGAAGAAATTAATTGGCGTTGTTTATCACAAAATCCTAATGCTATAAAACTTTTAAAAGCAAATCGAGATAAAATTGCTTGGGATTTATTATCATCAAATCCATCTATATTTGAAATTGATTATAAACAAATGAGAATCAACCTTGAACCATTAGCAGAAGAGATAATAAAAGAAGTTATGCATCCGAGAAGAGTTTTCAAAAATCCAGATTATGATTATTTAGAAGAATTGTTTGGTGATTAAAAAATTGATTTTTGTCATTATAATTACTATTAACTAAAAATGAATAGTCCTATTTGGAAATTAAGAGATTGGATTGACATAAATAAATTAAATTGGTTTGAATTATCTTATAATCCAAATGCTATTGAACTTTTAAAAGCTAATCCAAAAAAAATTAATTGGTATATGTTATCTCAAAATCCAAATGCTATTGAACTTTTAAAAGCTAATCCAAAAAAAATAGATTGGAATGCTTTGTCAAGTAATGAAAATGCTATTGAATTATTAAAAGCTAATCGAAAGAAAATAGATTGGGAGTTTTTAAGTTATAATAAAAACGCAATTGAACTTTTAAAAGCTAATCCAGAGAAAATAGATTGGGATAATTTATCACAAAATAAAAATGCAATTGAATTATTAAAAGCTAATCCTAATAAAATTAATTGGCATTGTTTATCAAAAAATCCTAATGCTATTAAACTTTTAAAAGAAAATCCAGATAAAATCGATTGGTGGTATTTATCAGGAAATGAAAATGCAATCGAACTTTTAAAAGCTAATCCAGAAAAAATAGATTGGTATATGTTAAATATTAATAATAACGCTATTGAACTATTAAAAGCTAATCCAGATAAAATTATTTGGACTGCTTTATCATTAAATCCATCTATATTTGAATTAGATTATAAACAAATGAAAATCAACTTTGAACCATTAGCAGAAGAGATAATAAAAGAAGTTATGCATCCAAGAAGAGTTTTCAAAAATCCTGATTATGATTATTTAGAAGAGTTATTTGGAGATTAAAATGAATTATTTTTTAAATATATACTTAAAAAAATGATTTTAGGTATATTGATTATTTTTGTCTTTATTCGAAAATGAATAAACCTATTTATAAACTTTTAGATTGGATTGATGAAAGTAAAATTGATTGGTATAGTTTATCAGAAAATCTTAATGCTATTGATATTCTTGTAATAAATAAAAATAAAATTGATTGGAATTGGTTATCAGCAAATGAAAACGCTATTGAACTATTAAACGAAAATCAAGATAAAATAAATTGGTGGTATTTATCAAAAAATCCAAATGCTATTCAACTATTAAAAGCAAATCCTGATAAAATCGTATGGTATTTGTTAAATTGTAATAAGAATGCTATTGAACTATTAAAGGAAAATCCAGATAAAATTGCTTGGGATTTATTATCTTCAAATCCAAATGCTATAGAACTATTAAAGGCAAACTTAGATAAAATAAATTGGCATATAATATCGTCAAATGAAAACCCGAGTGCAATTGAAATTTTAAAAGCAAATCCAGATAAAATATATTGGGATTTTCTATCTTCAAACCCACGTGCAATTGAACTATTAAAAGCAAATCCAGAGAAAATAAATTGGAATAATTTATCAGAAAATCCAAATGCAATTGAATTGTTAAAAGCAAATCCAGATAAAATAAATTGGTATAAATTATCAGCAAATCCAAATGCTATTGAACTATTAAAAGAAAATCCAGAGAAAATAAATTGGGAACAGTTATCAAAAAATCCATCTATATGCAGAATTGATTATAAACAAATGAGAATCAACTTTGAACCATTAGCAGAAGAGATAATAAAAGAAGTTATGCATCCAAGAAGAGTATTTAAAAATCCAAATTATGATTATTTAGAAGAATTGTTTGGCGATTAGCTATAATAATAAAAAATTGATTTTTGTCATTGTTAAATATCATTAATCAAAAATGAATAGACCTATTTATAAACTTGCTGATTGGATTGATGAAAGAAAATTGGATTGGGAATATTTATCATCAAATCCTAATGCTATTCAACTATTAAAAGCTAATAAAAATAAAATTAATTGGGAACGGTTATCAGCAAATCCAAATGCAATTGAACTTTTAAAAGAAAATCAAGATAAAATAGATTGGATGTGGTTATCATCAAATCCTAATGCTATTGAACTATTAAAAGAAAATCAAGATAAAATTGAATGGTATATGTTGTCAGAAAATCCTAATGCAATTGAACTATTAAAAGAAAATCCCGATAAAATTGAATGGTATATGTTATCAAGAAATCGTAATGCTATGGAACTTTTAAAAGAAAATCAAGATAAAATTGATTGGCATCAATTATGTTTTAATGAAAATGCTATTGAATTACTTAAAAAAAATCCAGAAAAAATTAATTGGAATTGTTTATGTATGAATCCGAATGCGATTGAATTACTTAAAAAAAATAAAAATAAAACTGATATTGAACTATTATCATCAAATAATAATGCTATTGAACTATTAAAAGAAAATCAAGATAAAATAGATTGGTTCAGTTTATCAGCATTACCTAATGCAATTGAACTTTTAAAAGCAAATCCAGATAAAATCAAATGGAATGTATTATCATCAAATCCTTCTATATTTAGAATTGATTATAAACAAATGAAAATCAACTTTGAACCATTAGCAGAAGAGATAATAAAAGAAGTTATGCATCCAAGAAGAGTATTTAAAAATGCTGATTATGATTATTTGGAAGAATTGTTTGGATATTAAAAAATGATTATTTTTGTTTTTATCATTGTTTTTATTTTAAAAATGAATAGACCAGTTTATAAACTTTTAGATTGGATTAATATAAATAATATAGATTGGTTTAATTTATCACAAAATCCTAATGCTATTGAATTATTAAAAACAAATCCTCAAAAAATTAATTGGTATATGTTATGTTTAAATGAAAATGCAATTGAAATTTTAAAAGAAAATCCTGAAAGAATTAATTGGAATTATTTATGTTTAAATGAAAACGCAATAGAACTATTGAAGGCAAATCCTGAAAGAATTAATTGGCTTATTTTATCAGAAAATAAGAATGCTATTAAGTTGTTAGAAGAAAATAAGGAAAAAATTAATTGGAATAGATTAAGTTTAAATCCCAATGCAATTGAACTATTAAAAGAAAATCAAGAAAAGATTAATTGGTATAATTTATCATTAAATCCCAATGCTATCGAACTATTAAGAACAAACAAAGAAAAAATACATTGGCATAATTTATCATTAAATCCTAATGCTATTGAATTATTAAAAGAAAATCCTGATAAAATCAAATGGAATTATATTTCATCTAATCCTAATGCTATCAATCTATTAAAAGAAAATATATATAATATTGATTGGAATTATTTATCGGCAAATCCAAATAGCATTGAAATTTTAAAAGAAAATCCAAATAATATTGATTGGAACAATTTATCTAAAAATAAAAACTCAATTGAAATATTTAGAGAAAATAGAAATAAAATTATATGGAATAATATATCATCAAATCCTTCTATATTTGAATTAGATTATAAACAAATGAAAATCAACTTTGAACCATTAGCAGAAGAGATAATAAAAGAAGTTATGCATCCAAGAAGAGTATTTAAAAATCCAGATTATGATTATTTAGAAGAATTGTTTGGAGATTAGCTATAATAATAAAAAATTGATTTTTGTCATTCTAAATATGATTAACCAAAAATGAATAGTCCTATTTGGAAATTGAGAGATTGGATTGATAAAAGCAAATTAAAATTATGGTGTTTATCAAAAAATCTTAATGCAATTGAATATTTAAAAGCAAATCCAAGAATAATAAATTGGTATTATTTATCTTATAATCCTAATGCAATTGAACTATTAGAAGCTAATCAAGATAAAATTGATTGGATCGCTTTATCATCAAATCCAAATGCTATTGAACTATTAAAAGCAAATCCGGAGAAAATAAATTGGAAATATTTATCATTAAATCCAAAAGCAATTGAACTATTAAAAGCAAATCAAGATAAAATTGACTGGATTAAATTATCAAAAAATCCAAACGCTTTAGAACTATTAAAAGCAAATCCAGAGAAAATTGATTGGGATTGCTTATCGGAAAATCCAAATGCTATTGAACTATTAAAAGCAAATAAAAATAAAATTAATTGGAGATATTTATCATTTAATCCAAATGCAATTGAACTATTAAAAGCCAATCCTGATGAAATTGCTTGGTGTTATTTATGTTTAAATGAAAATGCTATTAAATTACTAGAAGATAATCAAAATGAGATTTCTTGGTGCAATTTATGTTATAATCCAAAAGCAATTGAACTATTGAAAGCTAATAAAGATAAAATTAATTGGGATAGTTTTTCATTAAATCCTTCTATATTTGAATTAGATTATAAACAAATGAGAATCAACTTTGAACCATTAGCAGAAGAGATAATAAAAGAAGTTATGCATCCAAGAAGAGTATTTAAAAATCCAGATTATGATTATTTAGAAGAATTGTTTGGAGATTAATTATTTTTTTGTTTTATGTTATAATCATAATAAATATATAAATATAATTATAAATAATTATTAATAATGTTGATTACGATAATTTTGAATGATAATAAAATAGAAGCAAATTATAATGATTTGATTAAAATTAATTATTTTCAGCAATTATTTGAAGATAAAATATATAGTGAGATTAAAGAAATTGATTTTAAAAATACGATTATTACATATGATAATTTTTTAATAATTTTAGATTTTATTAAGATTGATAATAAAGAAATTAATGATTATATTAATTCTATAGAACAAGTTTCAGTATTTAATACTATGAGAATGCCTTTGAATTTAAAAGATTTTTTAAGTCAATTTAATATTAATGATGATAAGGAATATAATAAAACAATTATCGAAAAAATGTTAAAATTAAAACAACAATGCGATTATTTACAATATGATTTATGTTGTAATGTTATCGAGTATCAGTTGGCAGATATGTATCGTACTATGAATAAAAATATACTTAAAGAAATATTATTAGAAAATGTAAAAGAAATATATGAAGAAGATTTTAAGAATAAAAAGGAAATAGATATTAAAACATTGGATTATAAATGTTTAATAATAATATTTAATTATTATGATATAGATGAAGATAAGATTAATGATTTTATAATTAAAAATGAAATCAATGATGAAACAATTTTTAATTTAATTAAAAAAACAAAAATAAACAATTTATTTTTAAAAGAAATATTAATAAATAATGTCGATAAAATAATAGATGATTTAAATTATATTATTTAAAAACATATAAAAAAATGAAATCAATTTATTATTATCTAAATATAATTATATAATAATGGATATCATTTTAAATGAATTACGTGATGAACACGAAACAAAAGAAACTATATGGATTTATAATGATAAGTTAAATCTTTATAATCAATATAATCAAATGTCATTATCTTCATTATCATCACCGTCAATTCAAACTAAAAATGAAACTAAAAATGAAATTAAAAAGAAAGAAGACAAACATAAAAATACGCCATTGGAGTTGATAATAAAACATACATCAACTACAATTAAAATGAAAAATGAGATTAAACAAAAATTGATAGAATTAATAACAATCCCAGAGTTTTCAAAGGCGTTTGGTGTTAAAAAATCTGCTGAAATTATAAGTGCTTTAACACGTGATAGTTGGAATCAATCGATTGCTTTATTTATATCATTTATGTTAGACGCAAATATAATTTACAAAGAAAAATCATATATTTTCAATAAAGATAAGAATATACAAGACATATCAATATCAGTTAATTAGATATTCTTCGTGGGTTAGATTCTTTTCAGTTTTGTTAATAACAATAACCGATTGTTTCATATATTTCTTTTTAAGTAAATAAAACTTCATATAAGATGATATTTTTTGTTTATTATTTTTATTTGTAATTTCAGTTGTTTCCAAATTATTTTCAAATGGTTTTTCTTTATTATTAATAACGTGGCTAAAATTATTACAAATGATTTCATATTTATTAATCTCATTATGCGATTTAATACAAAAATCAATATAATTATTAATTTTTATAATAGTATCTTCGTCTATCCAAGATAAATTAATAAAAACGCCATTATTATTAGAACTATAATTGCTATTACTTTTATAAATTATTTTAAATATTTCTTCTAATTCATTTTGATTTAAATTATTAATATTATTTTTTATTTTTTTACATAAATTATGTTTTTCAATATTCATTTATTATTGTGTTATTGTTTATTATTTAAATAAAAATTGATTTTGATTTAAAGACTTAAAATTATTATTTAAACGTAATGTCCTTAAATACAGATGACGAAATATGGAGTTTAATGAAAGAATTGCAAGTAAAGGATGATATTAAAGTTGACGATGAAGTACTTGTTTGTGGATGTGGTTCTACGAAAATAGTAGTTGAAGATTGTATGCAAATATGTGCTGAATGTAGTTCTATTATAAGTAAGGTTATCGATAATACAGCCGAATGGAGATATTATGGTGGTGATAGTAAGTGTGATGATCCGTCGAGATGTGGCTTGCCAACCAATTCATTATTACCGAAATCATCATTAGGTTCAATGATAGGTGGAAATAAATATAGCAGTAATTATGATATTAGATTAATTCGTAAATATCAGATGTGGAATGCTATGCCTTACAATGAAAGGACATTATGGAATGTATTTGATAAATTAACACAAGTTTCTTTAAGTAATGGGATACCACAAAAAATAATTGATGATGCAAAGGTTTTATATAAAAGGGCATCAGAGAAGAAAATAAGTAGGGGAGATAATAAAGAAGGTTTAATTGCTTCTTGTATTTATCACGCTTGTTCTTTGAATAATTTGCCAAGAAGTTCAAAAGAAATAGCGAAGATGTTTGATATAAATCCAGTTATTTTAAATAAAGGCAATTCAAGATTTCAAACATTACTGCAAATAAATGTAATTAGTTCATCGCCGACTGATTTCATTTCAAGATATTCGAGTATTTTAGATATGAATATGAATGATATAGAAGTATGTAAAAAATTGGTTAAGTTTTTAGAAGATGAGGGTATTATGAGTGATAATTCACCAACATCAAGTTGTGCTGCAATATTATTTTACTATTCGAATAAAAAATCATTAGGATATACAAAAAAACAAATAGCGGATGTATGTAATGTTAGTGAAGTAACGGTAATCAAAGGATATAAACTTTTAACTCAAGCAAAAGTTGATAATTTTATAAACACGAAGTTTTTCGATAAATAATATTAAGATTAATTGAATATATAATAAATACAAATATATGTATAATAAAGAACTTGTAGATTTTGTTTGTAAAGGAAATATTGAAAAAAGTTTATATACGACATCTATTTTTTTAATTGAAAATGCAAAAATAGAAGTTTTAGAAGAAACATTAATTTTTATTTGTTCTTATATAGGTTGTTTAATTAATATACGTGAAATATCAAAATTGAATGATATTATTTTATCAACGAAATCATTGATAGAAAGTGATAATATAAATATCGCTGATTATTTAATTGTAATAACGAAAATGTGTATTTTATGTAATGTTTATAATTTAAATCCTGTAAGTAAAACAGGAGTAATACCTTTAAGTAAATTGCGAGAAAAAATAATTGATGTATTTAGCGAAGACACGAAATTAAGTTCAAATGGAATAATGAAGTTTGAAATGATAATACCACCGACAGATAGCGAAGCTTATTTATTATCAATAAAAATATTAACATCATTTATAAGAATAATAAAAATACTTGATGAATTGGCAAGTGATAATTATAATTCGATTGAATTAATAGCAATTAAATTGAAAAATTGTTTTGATTATATAATTAGAAAGAAATATATAATTCAAACAAAATTGAATCCAAATGAACACGACCCCATTTATTTCTTATGGGGTTTTATAGAAATATTATATCAACACGAAGATTTTATTCATTCATATTATTGGCTTTTTTGTAATAATTATAAAAAATCTTTAAAATCGCATCGAATTGGATTAATATATGGTTGTGCTATTGCAATTGTCTATAGTTATAAAAGACATATATCAAACTCGTGGAATCAGAATGAACTAAATGTTATTTATAAAACAAAAGAAATATCATTAGAATTAATGCAACAAGTTAAAAAAGAATTGAAGCAAAAAGATATTTATGTTGATAAAGAAGAAGAAAAGAAACCAAAAGACAAAAATAAATTAGATGGATTAAATTATTTAGATACATATATACCAAGAACTCCTAATAATCCTAACAATCATAACAATCATAATAATCCTATTTTTTGCGACGAATTAAGGATTATAACAAACGATAAATAGATATAAAAATAATTTATAATAATTAGAACAAAGATTTATTTTTATTGGAAAAAATGGCGATGACACTTAATAATCTAATTGAAGAAACTTATAAAAGAAATGTTGATAATAAGAACTCTTATCCAAATGTTTTATTAGAAATATTAAAAGAAAAACATTATTTTCCAGATATTAAAATTAAGAAGTTTAAAAATGATGTAAATCTTTGTTTATTGCACAATTCATATAAACGAGATAATATTCAAGGATTTAAGGAACTTTATGATGAATGTAGAAGTATTGTATTAGATTTTTCAAGAAGTATTAATAATAACGTAGTTATCAGTTATGCTAATTCAATTCCGATTCGAACATCTATTAATAATTATGTTAGCAATTTATATGCACCGACAGATAATTGTTATGTAGCAATTGATGGAACATTAATTAGTGTTTATTTTCATAATAATAAATGGTATTTTGGGTCAAGTTGTTGTCCTGATATTAATAGTTCAAGATTTTCACATCCAGTAAAAACACACGGATATATGTTAGATGAAGTTTTATATGAAATATATAAAAATAATAGTAATGTAAAATCAGATGACCCCAATATTTCTAATGTTTTAAGGGATTTATTTACATCTAATTTAAGTCCATTATTTTCATATGAGTTTGTTTTGGTTCATTATGAAAATAAGCATATTATTGACTATACTGCAGATTTAGGAACTGAATATAAATGTTTATTTCATATTAATACGAAAAATAGAATTACATTAGTAGAAGAAAGTATTGTATCGAAACCTTTAAGTTATTTAGGAATTAAATATGCATATAATTTTCAATCACCTGAAGAAGCAATTCAGAGTTTAAATGCGAATACAAACAATTCAATTATTGTAAAAAAAGAAAATAAATTATATAAAATATCGAGTGATAGTATTTTACACGTAGAAGAAGTTAATGCAAATAATTATAATATTTGGTATAATTTAATTTATGTATATATGCTACAAAAACCAAATTATGGAGTAAATGATTATGTTATGGAGTTTTGCAATTCATCAACAGTTCCGATTGATGCTTGTGATAGTATTAATATGATTTTTATGGTTATTTGCGAAGTTTTATATAATTTATATATATCAACAACTAATTATTATCCTAAATATAAAAGATTCAAGGTTAATATGGATTTAGACAGAACACTTCATCCTGTTATTAGATTTCATTTAGCACAATTGAGACATCAGCAAGTAGTTATTTATAATAAGGCAATTATTACACAACAAGAAGTTTTTAATTACATATGTCATTCAAATAATATTAAAAACATAAAAAAAATTATTAATCATTTGGCAGTAGTACATAAATATAACTTGCCAGAGAATATTATTGCTATTTTTAATCAGATGGTTATTAATTTATCTTTTTAAATACTGCCCATCTATTAAGAAAACTGAACTTTTTTTGTATCTCTTCTTTATCTAATTCAAGAAGAGTTTTATCTGATGATGTTTGTTTTTCAATTTCATCAGGTATTTTTTCCTTTAGTTTATTGAAAGTTGTTGAAAACAATTCACTGTCTTCAAGTTCCAATCCATATTCTTTTGCTTTAGTTATTAAGAAATTGAAATTAACGAGATATTCAGGGATTAATCTTTGAGTATTTTCAATGAATACATCAACTTTTTTATTATAATTATTATCAGATTCAAATCTTTTAATAATAGCCCAGATAAGAACATTATTATCATCTAACATTTTTCGTCCTTCTGCTATTCCATTTTCGCTCGCTGTTAATAATCTCTCTACACTTTCACCATCCATAAAAGTGCAAATGAATATTCCATCCTTTTTAAGATTTGAACTAACATTATTAAGAAAACCATTTAATGTCTTTTCACTTAAAAAGAAGTAATGAATGGCAAACATACAAGTAACGGCATCAAACTTTGAAGCTCCTTTGCCAGCTATATATTTATAATGAGGTTTAACATTTTTATTATTATTGTTCATCACAAGTTTTAATAATTCCTTGCTTTCTTCATCAACACCCGCTTCGCCACTTCTTATATCTAATGCACAATCACCGGCAGCAAATGCTGTATTTAAGAAATAACTTTTTTCTACTCCTCTTGTTTTCATTAAACGATTATATTCTTTAATGACACGAGCATAAGCACCATCATTCGCTTTATAAATATTATTTTTAGCAAAATCAATACCCAATACAAACTTATAATCTGCAGAAATCCATCGAGACATATCACCTGCTTGACCACAAGCTAATTCTAGCAAAGCATTTCTATTTTTAGGTATTGAATATAAACGCTCATTAATAATCGTTTTATGAAATGAAATCATATTATAAGATAATAATGAACGTCGAGGTATTCCGCGTGCATAATAAACGTCATCTGCTTCCAATTCTTTTCCTTGTATTTCTTCATTAATATCTCTTATTAGCAATTTAGCAGAACCAACAATCATTTCTTTTGAAATAGGATTATGAATAGAACGCCAAATATTAATCGCTACAGGTAATGCATTTGCAGTTTTACTAAAAATACCTTGTCTATAAATACGAGTCTTATCTTCTCTTACTCTAATTGGTATCCATAGTTTAGATTCTATATCATATCGAAACTCAACTATTGCTTCGTTGTCAATATTATCATTATTTTCTGCTCTAATATTACCTTTTGTATCAACTTTAACAAATGCATATTCGACATCTGGATGATAATAAATAATTGGTTTAAATAAAGTTGGTATAAAGTCTTCCTTATTTTTAATTCTTTCTTTTTGTTCTAAAAATTGAGCTTTGCTATAATTTTTATCATAACGAAGACGTAAAGCTTCGTCAATAGTCATATCTTTTGTAGTAATTGGATTAAAACCAACATATAAACCAATCTTTTTATATTTAATTCCATCTTTTTTAATTTCACCCACATATTTAATTAGAAAATCGATTGTGTTTTGCTCGGGAGGTTTCCATTTGAATAATCTATCCCATCCCATATTTTGAGTAATAGGAGCTGGTATAGAAGGATAAAATGAATAAACGGCAAGTTTTGCAGGTGTAAATATCAATCCATCAATTTCATAAGGAAAATTATTAGGATTATCTAAAATATACTTGCAATCATTTAGAATATCATTGCTATAACGATGTTCTTTTACAATAAATTGTATATCACTTTTGCTAATATCTAACAATGATTTTATTTTAATTAATTGATTATTACGAGATTCTTCTTTATCTCCTATTAAAGGATAGGAGGTAAGACTTTTGCCATTTATGAAAAATATATCAAAACCAGCAAATAGATTTTTTTTAGTATTATCAGTTCTTTGATTACAATGAATATATTCACCATCAATAAGTGAATTAAAAGCTTCTTTTTTTGCTTTAATTCCTGTATCTTCAACTTTTAAAGAACTATTAATTAAATAAACCTTACCTTTTCCATTAATATACATTAAAAATCTTTCACCATCTGCTTTTTCGGTTACAGTATAATTTCTTAAAATACTAATAGCCCCGTAATCATCAGGATTAATTAAATTAACTTGTTCTAATGTAATTGGTTTAGGAGTTAATAATGGTGTTTCTTTATAATAAGGTGGTAATTGCATAGTTTTTTTAACAAGTTCTGAATATTCCTCTAAAACTTGTTGTTGCTGTTTTTTTGTTAAAATTATATTACTCATAAATAAAGATTTAATAATAATGATAATACTTGATAATAATTGATTTGTATTTTTAATATTTAATTTAAACTCGTATTTTTGCGGTGATGTTAATATCTTTGATTTTTTCAAATCTAGAAACTCTTTATTATTTGATTTTAAAATAGATACAGATGCAATAATATCATTACCTAGATTATAATTAAATGTTTTGACTAATCTAAACTTTTTAAGTTGCGTATCCCAATCTTTATATTCATTGGCATCAATAGTTTTATCTATATTAAACTCTAAATTGACATCAAATAAATCATTAATATTAACATTTTTCATATTTGTTTTTGATTCCCATTTATGATTAAGATTTGTATAATTATTAGTATTACAATAAGATAAAATATTTGCAATTTTAAATATTTTAAGATAAGTATCATTATAATTAACTTCTAAATATTCATCTTCAATAGTTTCTGGATAATTATTTCTTAAAATACTAATACAATTATTAAACTCACTTTCAGTCCAATCTGTATTATTGTGAAAAGTTAATGAAACTTCATTTTGAATAACATTTTTTTTAAGTTCTTCAATAACTTTAAAAATAAGTTCTTCTTTTGATAATTCCATTTATTTTATATATTAACCTATTTATTATATATAATAAATAATTAATAATCAATTTTTATTAAAAAAAATGATATAATTAATTATTATATATTAATAATAGAATGTCAAGCGAATTATTTATTCCAATTAAGTTTAGAACAAATATAATTTTAAAACCAAATGAACTAGATAATAATTTTGAAAAAACAATTTTAAAAAAAGTTAAAAATATGTATGAAAATGTTTGTTCGAAGCACGGTTATATTAAAAATAATTCAATTAAAATCCTTGAAAGATCCATTGGTATTATTAATAATCAACATTTTAATGGTAATATTAGATATCAATTAAAATGTATTGCTGAAATATGCAATCCTATTCAAGGTTCTATTATTAAATGTAAGGTTAAAGCTAAAAACTCATTAGGATTATTAGCTGAAGGTTATTATGATAAAATACCTATTTTAGAAATCATTATTCCTAAAATATCTGCTGGTATTCAATCAGAAATTAATATTGATTCAGTTGCTATCGGACAAGAAATTAAAATTGAAGTTTGTGGCAAAAAATATCAATTATTTGATAAACACATTTCTATTATTGGTAAAGCTATTAAAGATAAAGAAGAGTTTATTAAGACTGATATTATTGACGATGAAGATATTATTTTAAATGATGATGATGATAATGTTGATGTTGATATTGAAGCTGATAGTGTTATTAATCAAGATGAAGAAGAAGAGGATGAAGACGAAGATGAAGAAGGAAGCAAAAAGAAGGAGGATGATGACGAAGATGAAGAAGAAGATGAGTTTACAGATATAGATATAGATGATAATGATGATGATATTAGTGAAGGTGGATTTATTGATGATAAATATGATGATTAACAAAAATAGTTATATTTTAAAATCAATCATTTTGAAAGATTTTCGAATATAATCATTTTCATCTTTATTGTCCTTGTCATAAATGTCGATGATAAATGATTTAAGTTCAATCAAATCATCTATATCAATATTTTTTTCTTTTTTTCTTAAGCTGATAATAATTTCATCAAACTTATTATCAAGATTAATGTGAAATGACGGCATACAGTTTGAATAATAAATAAATCAAATTAATCATTTTTTTATAAAAATTATAAAAAATTATTACAAAAGATATTTAAAAAATGAATTATATTTTATATAATATAATTATCCAAAAATGAAAAAGATTAATAATAATAATCATCAATGTTTAAATATTACCACTGAAACATATACAGGCAAAGAAAAATCGCCAAAAGGTTATGGATATTCAGCTGTTGGTTTTGATATTGGTTATGAGAAAGAAGGCGTTGATAAACAAATATGGATAGTTCAAATTAAAAATGGGAAAAAAGTATGGTATAAAAAAGATGGTATGCCTAAAATAACCCACGAAGAACCATTAATTACCAATAATTCAATCGAAATTACTAATGAACCACTTGTTAATATAACAACTGATAATAATAAGAAAACTGAGACCACTGAAAAAAAACCAAATGATTATCAATTGTTTTATAATTATTATAGTTCGAAATTAAAAACAGAAAATAATGAAAAGAAAAAAGAAGATAGAAAAACCCCAACACAAATTAAAGAAGATACAATTGCAGAATGGAATAGACTTAAAAAAAATAAAAAAGAACTCGAAGAATTACTTAAAATAATTAAAAAATAAATAATTATAAATAGAAAATGAGTATATATGACAATTATAAATTATTAGTTAATAATGATGTTTTGGGTTTTACTCATAATGATAATAAACTAATTGATATCAATAATAAAGCAAATATTTCATATACACCATTACGTTCCCCTGAATATAGTTTTTTAGATAGCAATTATGGTATTTTTTTTAATAGTAATAATAATTATATTACTTTTAAATCATCCGGTAATATTTTTGAAAATGATATCTTTATTACTGGTAAAATTAATGCTTCGCAATTTCCTTCAAATGTTGTAATTTTAAATGAAGATAATAAAATTGATACTTCTTATTTGCCATCTATTAATACCAATTTTTTTTACAATAGTAATGCTATTGGTATTGGTATTTCAACACCATTAACAAAAATGCATATTAAAGATGGAGATGCTTATATTCAAAATGGTAGATTAGGAATTGGTACATTACCTGCTTATTATTTGCATATTTCTAAAAATGATAATATGACTGGTATGCCTGCAGTCGTTATTTCTAATAAAAATAAACATATTTTTGATATATATACAGAAAAAGAAGTAGTTATTATAAATGATGATGGCAAAACTTATAATTCGAATATTAAATTAAATGTTTGCGGTTTAACATCCACGCAATCTTTAATCATATCAAATAATTTTATTGCTGATAATAATAAAACTATTATTAATAATGATTTATACATAAATAATTTATATTCTTCAAATAATGCAATTACTATTAATAGTAATGTTGATTTGATTGTCAATAATGTTTCTATGGGTTCTATAATCTCAAATATAAATGAAATAAATGAATGTTTTGATATTGTTAATAAAAAAATTGTATTTTCAAGTAATATCAATTTTGATATAGATGTTAATAGTAATATAATTGCTATTAATAATAACAACAATAAAATAATTATTGATAATACCAATTTAATTACTTCTAATATAATAACTTCAAATATCAAATTGCTTAATTATGATTGTTTAATGTCAAATACAACAGCAGAAAGTGTTTTTGATATCAAAGGAAAAATAAGATTATATAATGATAGCGAGTTTATTAGTAAAAATATTTTCATTAATGATACGCATTTATTTATAATTACGAAAAATAATAAATTGTATTCTTACAATTTATCTACAAAAAGTTTTTTAAATCTTTTAAATAATTTTAATTATTCGATTTTTAAGGCTAAATATCAAACTTATGGCTATTATTATAATAATACCTTAACTGTTGTTTATAATAATTTTACTTATAACATTAATAATATAACAGTTATCGATTTCGCTTTTAATAATCAATCGTCAATTGTTTATTATATAAATCAGGATTATAAAATTGTTTCATATAATCTTATATTACTTACAACAACCATCAACAATACCCTAACTAATATTATAAAAATAGATACTTATAATGATTTAAGCTATGTTGTATTAACTGCTTCTAATAATTTATATCATTTTAATGGAACAACTTTTACCCAAATTACATTTAATATAACACCTAAACCAACAATTACTGATTTTTCAACTGGCAATAATCATACATTAATATTAACTAATAGCGGTGTTTGGTCTTGTGGTTATATTAATGTTAATAATTTAACTTTTAAAAAGGGTTATATTAATGAACCATCGTCTGCAACAATAGCACAACAAATTAATCAATTTGCAACAACAAATGATTTAAAAATCATTAATGTTAAAGCAAATAATAATAGTTCTACTGTTATTGATAATAATGGTTTTGTTTATATCTTCGGAACAATTAATAAATTATTTAATACAACTATTATTTATAAAATAACAGATTTTTCTAATATTTTAGATTTTTGTTGCAACAATACAGAAATAATTATTTTAACCTATTATAATGATTTAATAACTCTTATTGAAAATAATAATACAAAAATTATTACCTTAAATGACGATTTTTATGGAATATCTATTAAATCGAGAGGTAGTATTGTAATAGGTGGTGCAATTTTTAATAATAAACCTCCTAAAAATAGTCTTCTTGTTGAAAACTTCGTTGGCATTGGTTCTAATATTATAAATACAAATACTAGCAATTATTCTTTGGTTATTTCTGGTAATGTTAATATTATAAATGGGGCAATTTATAATAATGGCGTGTTATTTAACTCTTCCTTAAATACAATTAGCAATGAATCAAATGTATCATCTACGACGTGGATTAAAAATAATAATAACATTTATTTCAATAGTGGTAATGTTGGCATTGGTGTTGCAAATCCTAAAACGAAATTGCACGTTAAAGGAACAGCTACATTTGATAATGATGTTTATATATCAGGTTCATTAATTACAAATGAATATAAACCATTTGTGGTTAATGAAGTTCGTAATATTTATTATAATGGTATCTTTGGATTAAATACAAAAAAACCAGAAGCAACATTGCATTTATATGATGGAACTATTAAAGCAACCGAATTAGTTTTAACTTCAAATTATCAATATTTAAATGCATTTACATCAAATATACCAAATAATACAATTAATACTCCTTATATAAATCCAATTTTAATAAGCGAAAATGGATTAACAATTGTTAATTCTTTTTTCAATATTCAAACAAGTTATAATAATAACAATAATAGTAATGTTGAAATATATAAATATTTTAATAATAAATGGAATACATTTAGAATAAGAGATATTATTAATGGCGATACGGCATTTGGAGAATCAATAGCAATATCAAAATCAGGTAATAATATTTATATTGGTGCATATACAGAAAAAATAATAAATACGAGTTTTATAACAATTACTGGAGGTATTTATAAATATTCTTTTGATAGTAATAATAATTTAATTAAAAATAATACAAGAGAAATTGCTTTTAATTCTGCTAATAATAATTATTATCATATTGGAAGAAATATAAATTGTTCTGGTGATGGTAATATACTAATATCTACAATTAATAATTATACTGATATCATTTATATTAAAAACTTGGCAATAAATACCACGAGATTTTTAGATTTTAGTAAATATAGCAGTTTTCATAGTTCATTTAGTGCTTCATATACTACTAATCAATTTCTTAATAATTCATTTAGTTATAATAATATAACAATTGACAGTAGTGAAGACGGATCAGTAATAGTTCTCAATTTTATTTATAATTTCTCGTCTATTTCTATTGAAAACTTTGTTTATTATAATTTTTATATTATTAAAGATTACGAAGTATATTTATTGAAGTTTTATAATGATAATCATAATTTAACCAATTCATATATAACTTCTGTTAGTATTACTGATGATGCTTCAAAGATTTTTATAACTACTTCTTCAGGTTATCATTTTATTTATGAGTTTGATTTTGTCAAAGATTCATATATAACAACCACCTTAAATAGTACTACTAATCTTTTTTATTATGATAAAAAACCAAGTTTCTATTTTTATAAAAAAGATAATAATACTTTTAGTTCTTACAGAGGTAAAATATCAAAATCCGGAAATACATTAGTTATTAGCAATAACAATAATGCTTATATTTATAAATGCAATAAAGTTGATAATACTTGGATTGAACAACCTATTATTTCTAATATTAGTTCTATTGAAAATATTAACAATTTTTCAATTTCTCTTGATTATGAAGGTCATAATTGTGCCATTAGTTTTATTAAAAAACTACAAGATACCATTAGTACAGATTTAATCCAAATCTCCAATTCTTATGTTAATTATTTAACTGAAAAAACCAACTTTAATTTAACCAATAATTTCTTAAATGTTAATGTCAATTCTTATTTTTCATCTAATGTTTATTCTTCCTATTACTATGGAGATGGTTTTAATATTAGCAATATTTCTATGGAAAATATAGTTAATGATTATCAACAAGGTTTTATTTATACAAACAATAATAAATTATATAACGCTAATAATATCATTTGGGATAATACATCAAATTATTTAAATATTGATGGTTCTATTTACAGTTGTAATATAAATAGCAAAGCAATTTATTTAAATGATTCAAATATTAAAGATGTATTTTTTTCAATTGACAATTTAATTAAACCAATTCAAGGTGGAACAGGTTTAAGTAATTTAACATCTAATCGCTTTTTAATTGGAAGTGGTAGCAATTCTGTAATAATGACTTGCAATTTACTTTGGAATAATAAAGAAAATAAATTGATTTTTCAAAGTAATGCAACTTTTATTGTTAATAGTAATCCGCCTATTATTAATGTTCCATTTATATCCAATAGTCATTTTGCTGAAACATTAGCAACAAGTAATGGTGGAACAGGCAATACTTCTTTTATTGAAGATGGTTTTATCTATTTTTCATCAAATAAATTATTAAATAATTCTTCTATTTATTGGTGTAATATTACTTCTGATTTTAATATCATTGGTAATTTAATTGTAAGTTCTAATATTTATGGTAATGGTAGCAATATTTCTAATTTAAATATTAATAATCTTGATGGAATTATTCCTGTTAGTAAAGGTGGAACAGGTAATAATTCATTTATATCAGGTCATTTATTAATCGGTGATGATAGTAATATAACAACATCAAGCAATCTCACTTGGAATAATTATACTAATACATTAACTATCAATAATTTAAATGTTCTTAATGAATTAATTATTAATGGTTCTAATATTTCAAATATTAGCAGTGGCAATGGTAATGCATCAGCATTAAATCTCAATGGGGTTTTATCGTTATCTAATGGTGGTCT
>Ga0172367_10003062_pt1 | contig 22174 bp, 16 predicted proteins | sample Lak10m_FD_114542 | JGI IMG/M metagenome (GOLD analysis project Ga0172367, IMG submission 114542) | Freshwater microbial communities from Kabuno Bay, South-Kivu, Congo - kab_022012_10m | ecosystem: Environmental > Aquatic > Freshwater > Lake | place: Democratic Republic of the Congo: South-Kivu... | reverse complement strand
AGCGATTTCATGATATTGTCGGTCACCGCCAGCCCGCAAGGGTTGAGGTGTTTAACGACAGAAACAGCTACTTTTTCCTGAAGATGAGTGACCGAATGGAAAGCATCGCTGGCCGATTTCCATGCGGCATCGGCATCGAGCATGTTGTTGTACGAAAGCGCTTTGCCCTGTAAAACTTTGGCATTCGACAAGGTAACCTCCGAATTGGAATTGTTGAATTTGAAGAATGTAGCCGATTGATGGGGATTTTCGCCGTAGCGCAAAACCTGTCCGTCGTTTACGCTGATGCGGGCTTCTTCACCTTTTTCACCATTAAAATAGTTGAAGATAGCGCTGTCGTAATGTGATGAGGTGGCAAAAGCCAGTCGGGCAAATTCTTTGCGGTCTGCAAGCGAACTGCCTTCTTTTTCGTTCAGTAAATCGAGCAATGTCTGGTATTGGTTGCGCGACGATACAATGATTACGTCGTTGTAGTTTTTTGCTGCGGCACGAATCAACGAAATACCTCCAATATCTATTTTTTCAATGATGTCTTCTTCTGATGCTCCTGAGGCAACTGTTTCCTCGAAAGGATAAAGGTCAACAATAACCAGGTCGATTTCAGGAATTTCAAATTTGGCAATTTGTTGCTGGTCGCCGGAGTTGCCTCTTCTGTTAAGGATTCCACCAAAAACTTTGGGGTGAAGAGTTTTTACCCGGCCTCCTAAAATGGAAGGATAGCTGGTCAGTTCTTCAACAGGAATCACTGGCGTGCCAAGTTCTTCAATAAACGATTGGGTTCCTCCGGTTGAATATATTGTAACATTTAATTTGTCGAGTTTTTTTACAATTTCGTCAAGCTTATCTTTGTGATATACTGAAATTAAGGCTGATTTTATTTTTTTTAAGTCGCTCATCTATAATCTGTTTGTATTTCGGGCTCAAAGATAATAAAACACCTTGATTTTTTCCTCTACGAAACTTACTAATTAAGCATCAAGTAACATTTGATTGTTGATTTTTTTTGAGAGTTTTGGGTCAAAACTGTAATCATTTCTGAAATTCGTAACTAATTGCAAAGTTCAGGATTGTTAACCGTTCACAATTCAAAAAACGCGAAGTATGCTTTTAACCAGATTGATATTGGAAAGTTTTTCATTTGCCTTTGGCTCTTTGCGCGGGAATAAACTTCGTACGTTTCTTTCCTTGCTCGGAATAACCATTGGTATTTTTGCCATCATCTCGGTTTTTACAGTAATTGATTCGTTGGAGAATTATATCAGGAATAGCCTGAATTCGTTGGGCAGTAATATGGTTTACATCCAAAAATGGCCTTGGACGCCGCCTGAAGGAGAATCGGAATATCCATGGTGGAAATACCTGAACCGCCCGGTGCCAACGATGGAAGAAGCTGAAGAATTGGTTCGCCGGTCGAGAAATGTGGAAGATGCAGTTTATTTTTTTGGATTCAACCGCACCGTTCAGTTTGAAAACAGTAAAGCCGAAAATACCGAAGTGCTTGCCACCACACACGATTTAATTGATACATGGAATCTTGAAGTTGAAAAGGGAAGGTATTTTACCGAGTCGGAATCAAATTCGGGGGTGGCAATGGCTGTACTTGGAAGCGAATTGGCAGTTAAACTGTTCGATCAGGTCAATCCAATTGGCAAAATGATCAAACTTCAGGGACACCGTTTTCAGGTGATTGGCGTTTACACCAAAAAAGGAACCGACATGTTCGGAACCAGCATGGATAAACGGGTGCATATTCCGGTAGTTTACGCCATGAATATGGTAGATGTGCGTGACCGCGATCAGGGTCAGACTATCAACGTGAGAGCAAAAGCCGATGCCGATCGCGATGAATTCGTAGCTGAGCTGGAGGGGATTATGCGCTCGATGCACCGACTAAAACCAATGGAAGAAAACGATTTTGCTATTAATGAAGTGAGCCTGATTTCGAACCGGTTCGATGCTTTTTTTAAAGTGTTTAACCTTGCAGGTTGGATTATTGGCGGATTTAGTATTTTGGTCGGTGGCTTCGGAATTGCCAACATCATGTTTGTGTCGGTGAAAGAACGCACCAAAATTATCGGGATTCAAAAAGCCATTGGCGCTAAAAAATATTTCATTTTATTACAATTTATTTTCGAAGCTGTTGTGCTATCGTTGTTGGGCGGAGTTATAGGGTTAATCCTCATATTTATCGGTACCGTTATTTTTAGCTATGTTGCTGATATGTCAATTGGTCTGACCATGGCGAACATTATTTTAGGTCTGACTATTTCAGGTGTAATTGGGGTTTTGGCCGGATTCATACCTGCCCTTTCTGCTTCACGTCTCGATCCGGTGGAAGCGATGAATGCGGTATAGTAGAGTTTCAAGGTCCAGGTTAGAATAAAATAAGTCGGAGTTTTACTTCAAAGTGGAGCCCCGATATATTTTGTGCTTTATAATACGCTGGTTATGACGCAACCTTCTTGCGAGTTTTGGAATCTGGTATATGGTTATTGTGGCCTACAATATCCTAGCAAAACAGAACATGAAATCAATCGATATAAAAATCAGCTTTATTGCTCTTTTACTTGTCCTTGTTGGGGTTGGTTGTAGCGACGAAGAACTCCCTCCCTTTCAGGCAAAAGGTAGAATTATTGAAATAACCGGCGGTTGTTACGGTGAAATAGTGTTGATCGAGGTGAGTAACCCCAAAGACATAGGCGAAAGGGGAAGCTTTACCAAGACAGGAGAAAAAACGATAAACTACAAAAATGCTATTGCTGTTCCGTATTTCTCAAAAATTGGAATCCCGAATTCGGTTCCGCAAGAGGTTGGTACATGGCTGTATTTTGAATATCGTGAATTTACGAATGGAGAAATTGAGTCGTCAAACCTTTTTCATCCAGACTATCCAATGATATGTTATGGTAATATTGGACCTCCATCCGCAAAAAGAATAATGATCACAAAGGTTATCGATTATAGCCCATCACCGGAATAATGGAATCCCTCAATTCTATAATATCCCCATAAACATTCTTGCCACAGTCATGTAAATAAGCAATCCCAGAATGTCGTTGGTGGTGGTGATAAACGGGCCGGTGGCAACTGCCGGGTCAATTTTTAGTTTATTCAGGGCCAAAGGAATAACTGTGCCGAACAGCGAAGCGAAAATCATGACAATAAATAGCGTGATACTTACCGAATAGGTCAGTCCCATATTTCCGTTGAACAGCAAATTATAGAGGAAAATGAGCGTGGCAAATAAAAAGGCAATGCTGAATGCCACCGAAAGTTCTTTAATCAGCTTGCGCCCAATTGAATCGAAATTGCGGTTTCCGCTGGCCAGACTTTGCACAATGACCGACGACGACTGAACGCCGACATTTCCGGCCATAGCGGCAATCAAAGGAATGAAAAAAGCCATTGCCGGAATTTGTGTCAGCTGCGACGAATTGGAACCCAGCACACCCGCGCCAATGATTCCCCCGCACATGCCAATAAATAACCACGGAATACGTGTCCAGGCCCGCTTGAAAACATTGTCGCCTTCATCGGCATCGCCCGAGATACCCGATGCCATCTGGTAATCTTTGTCGGCTTCTTCGCGGATAATGTCCACCACGTCGTCGATGGTAATGCGGCCTTTCAGCCGTCCGATCTGATCAACAACCGGCAGAGCTACAAGGTCATATTTTTCCATCACCTGCGCCACTTCTTCCTGGCTGGTGTCGGTCCGCACAAAATGGGCATCTTCGGTCACCAGACTTTTGATGGGCGTATGCGTGGGCTTCATAATCAGCTTTTTGAGCGAAAGCACTCCTTTCAGGAAATTATTATCGTCAACCACATACACGTAATATATTTCATCGATATCTTCGGCCTGGGTGCTAATTTCTTTCAGGCAGGTTTGCACCGTCCAGTTTTCGTTTACGGCCACCAATTCCTTGGCCATAATCCCCCCGGCGGTGTCTTCGTCGTATTCGAGCAAGTCGGCAATGTCACCTGCCTGCTCCTTATCTTCCATTTGCTGAAGTACTTCATCCTGAACTTCCTCGTCGAGTTCGGCCATCACGTCGGCGGCATCGTCCGATTCCATGTATTCGATGAAACGGTGGGCAATTACATCCGGAGGTAAAAGTTTCAGGTAGCTGTTCCAGTCGTTTTCGGGCAGTTCAACCAAAACATCGGCCGCCAGTTCGCCATCGAGCAGCATGAAAAGGTATTGGGCATCGTCCGAATCAAGCTCTTCGATGATTTCAGCGATATCAGCAGGGTGGAAAGTTCCAAGGGTCTGGATAATTTCCTGATCTGCTTTTTGGTTGATCAATGCGATCAACTGGTCAATCAACTCCCTGTTTAGTTCAATTTTCATAACAGCAATGAGTTACAAATTACAAAATTCGGCTTTCAAACAATTGCGATTTTTAATTACCTGTATTCTGTGCTCCAATCATCTGCACAATCGCTTCAAATTCCGAAACTCCTAATTGTTCGGGGCGTTTGTCAAAAATCGGGTTGGCCTTCAGTTCTTCAGTTGTAATCATACTTTTTAATGAATTGCGCATGGTTTTCCGGCGCTGATTGAAAGCCATTTTTACGACTGAAGTAAACAGTTTTTCATCACAATTGAGCTGAGTTGTTTTATTGCGGGTCAGGCGAATTACTCCCGATTTTACTTTGGGAGGCGGTGTAAAAACATTTTCGTGCACTGTAAAAAGGTATTCGATGTTATAATATGCCTGCAAAAATACGCTCAAAATGCCGTAAGTTTTCGAGCCGGGAGGAGCCGCCAGCCTTTCGGCCACTTCTTTCTGGAGCATCCCGACAACCTCCGGAATCTGATTCCGATATTCCAAAACCTTGAAAAATATTTGAGATGAAATGTTGTAGGGAAAATTCCCGATAATGGCAAAAGGTTCGCTGAAATGGTTGTGGAGATTTAATCTCAGAAAATCGGCAGATATAATTCGCTCGTTTAACTCCGGAAAATGTTGGTTGAGGTATTCTACCGATTCGCGATCAATTTCCACCACGTAGGTTTCATAGGGTTTTTCTTTCAGTAAAAACTGGGTTAAAACACCCATTCCGGGACCAATTTCCAATACTTTATTCAGCCCTTCGGCCTGAAGGCTTTCAACAATGTTACGTGCAATATTTTTGTCATTCAAAAAATGCTGCCCCAGATTTTTCTTTGCCCTTACTGTTGTCATGTTCTCACCGGTAGTTAATGGCCGGGTTTAAAATGTAAAATAAAAACCGGTCCGAATTAAAACAAATCTGTATTTTTGCCCTTACGGCTGTAAACAAGCGCGAAGCCCATTTTGCTTCTCTGTTTGCCGCAGCAAAAGTACGTTAATTCATTTTCAAATACGCAGGTATTTACTTATCTAAAAATAAAAGAAATTGAAACAAAATATAACCAAGACTCTCAAATTTCTTTCTTTCTTCATTCTCGGTGTTTTTATTTTCTGGATGGTTTATAAAGATCAGGACATCAGTAAAATTAAAAATGTACTGACCAACGAAGTGAATTACCTGTGGATCGTGATTTCGCTTTTTCTGGGTTTGCTGAGTCACATTAGCCGCACCATTCGCTGGAACCTGATTATTGAACCTCTTGGGCACAAACCGCGCCTTCTGAATACATTTCTGGCAGTTATGATTGGTTATTTGATGAATCTTGCGCTGCCCCGGATGGGCGAAATTTCGCGTTGCGGAGTGCTGGCACGCTACGAAAAAATTCCGTTTACCAAGCTGGTGGGCACCGTGGTGCTCGAACGCTTAATTGATGTGATTGTGCTGCTTTTGTTGCTGCTCCTGGTTATAGTTACGCAGTTCGGGCAGGTTATCGGGTTTCTCGATAATAATCCGGATGTGAAGGATAAACTCGAAAAAGTGATTTATTCGCCCGTTTTACTTGTTTTCCTTGGTTTGATGTTTTTGGCTGTCTGGATACTGAGGCACAAGATTAAAAGAAGTGCAGTGGTGCAGAAAATTTTAGGTGTTGTCAATCAATTTATCGAAGGATTTCGGAGTATTTTAAAAATGAAAAAGATAGGGGCATTTATTTTTCATTCCCTTTTTATCTGGTTCTTGTATTATATGATGCTTTACGTCGTTTTCTTCTCGTTTGGCTTTACATCCAACCTTCCGGCTTTGGCTGGGCTGACAGTTTTTGTGTTGGGCAGTTTTGGGATGGTGGCTCCGGTTCAGGGGGGAATAGGAGCGTGGCATTTTATGGTTATTGAAGGACTAACGCTTTATGGCGTGGGGAAAGCCGATGGTAAAGTTTTTGCACTGGTGGCTCACGGAAGTATGACCATTTTGCTGATCGTATTGGGTCTGATTTCATTGCTGGTGTTGCCTTTTGTGAACGAACGTGAAGAAGCAGAAAATTCCCCGGCAAACAAATAGTAAATGATTAAATGGTAAATCGTTGAATGTAAACTTGTACATAGCTCGTCGTATATTTTCGGCCAAAGAAAACCGGAATAATCTTTCGCACCGTATTGTGAATATTGCCCTGGTTGGAATTGTACTGGGGCTGATTGTGCTGATTCTGACGGTTGCCATTATTTCCGGTTACAAAACCGAGGTGGGACGAAAAGTAATTGGTTTTGGTTCGCACCTTCAGATTGTCAACCTCGATTCGAACCAATCGTACGAGACACAGCCGATAAGCCAGGATTTGCCTTACTTAGCTGATCTGAAGGCTATTGATGGAATTTCGCATGTTCAGATTTTTGCCACCAAACCGGGTGTTGTCCGCACCGACGAAGAAATGCAGGGTGTTGTGCTGAAAGGCATTGGCCCCGATTTCGATTGGTCGTTTTTCGAGGAGAACAAGGTGGAAGGTGAGCGGTTTTTGGTTCAGGATACGGTGAGAAGTAATAAAGCCTGGGTTTCGAAGCAAATGGCTGATTTGCTGAAACTGAAGTTGGGCGATGACCTGAGCATGATTTTTATTCACGAATCGGAATCGGTTCCGCGCCAACGGAAATTTCAGGTTGCCGGAATCTATAAAACGAGCTTGGAAGAATTCGACCGAATGTTTGTCCTGGTAGATATTAACCACATACGAAGGCTCAATAATTGGGCGACTGACCAGGTAAGTGGATTTGAAATTCTGGTGAAAGATTTGAAAAAACTGGAACAGCAGGAAAGGGCTGTTCATAATTTATTGCTTCGGAATACGGTTCCCGATGGCCCTGTTTTACAGGTGGTCAGTATAAAAGAAAAGTACCGGAATATTTTTGACTGGCTCGGAATGCTCGATATGAATGTTTGGATTATCCTGATTCTTATGATTTTGGTGGCCGGTTTCAATATGGTGTCGAGCCTGCTGGTAATTATTCTGGAACGCACACAAATGATTGGTATTCTGAAAGCAATGGGCGCACGCAACTGGAGTATTCGCAAAGTCTTTTTATATTTTTCGGTGCTGCTTATCCTGAAAGCTTTGATTTTGGGGAATATTTTGGGTGTTGGCCTTTGCCTGATTCAGCAATATTTGCAGGTTATAAAACTTAATCCGGCAACCTATTATTTAGAATATGTTCCGGTAAATCTAAATGTTTGGCACTTGGTTCTCCTGAATGTTGGCACCATTGCCGTTACCGTTTTAATGTTGTTGTTGCCCTCGTATTTTATCACCAAAATATCTCCTGAAAAAACCATTCGGTTTGAATAAACTTGCCCGAATCTGTTAATTGTCGATTGAACATAGGAGAGAAATCGTTATTTTTAAGGAATGGATTCAGTCTTAAAAACATATCTAAAACACGCGTTGTTGGGCGAATTGCCTGGAAGTAACGCGCATTCCAAAATGCTTCCTCCCGGACGCCGGTTGAAGCAACTTGAGCATGAACTGTCGTCGGTAAAGCTGAGCAGTGTTTTGGTATTGCTGTTTCCTGATAAAGATAAGATTTACACCTGCCTCACCAGGCGTCCTTCCACGATGAAATATCATCCCGGCCAAATCAGTTTCCCTGGCGGAAAGGTTGAAAAGGACGATGCGTCGGCTGAAATGGCTGCTCTGCGCGAAGCTCAGGAAGAAGTGGGAATTGATCCTTCCCAAATCGAGATTTTGGGTCAACTGTCGGATTTTTATCTGGAAATCAGTCGTTTTTCAATACAGCCTTTTTTGGCTTGGACAGATAATCGACCTGAATTTACAGTAAATACCGACGAAGTTGAGGAACTGATTTTGTTTCCGGTCTCCGACTTTGTTGAAAATGAAATTATTCAGGAAACAGAACTTCAAACGATGACCGGAATCCTGCCAATAAAATACTTTCCATACAACGGGCAGGTGATTTGGGGAGCCACTGCGATGATTTTAGCCGAGTTGATGGAGATTATGCGGAAGCAAAGTTAGGCGTGATGATTGAAGTCAAAAGTCACCGTTTCCAGTTCGAAAGTGTTTGTGATCCCGATATTGGTTGATTTTTGGGTTTCTTTAACCCGCATCTCGTAACCCGCGACAAAGATATTAATATTCAAATGCTAGTCGTAGAATGACCATGCCACTCCAATCCGGTAGGTGCGACGATAATAAGGATAATCCGGAGCAACAAAATAATTATTGCCGGCAAGCCCCGAAGCCGCATTCATCAGCACGAAGAAAACCCGGGTCCGTTTCAGTTTCAGGTTAACATGAAGGTCAACATACGGGAAATTGCCGATTCGTTGTTCGTTTTGCAGAAAGAACCGCGAAGTTGCCGGTTCATAGGCATCGGCATAAAAGGCTGAATTGTAGCGGGCATCAACCCCCAGCTGAGTATAAAGAACCTTCGAAACAATTGTGCGATAATTGAAACTGGCAAAACCGGCAAACGCAGGCAAATGGATGTAATTGTCGTTGCTGGCTTTTTGAACCAGTAGTTGAGTCCTCACCAGCCAGTGCTTCCGGTCAAAATCTTTATTCAGGTAGGCCGATAAAATGAGAAGTTCGGAGCTGGCTTGTGCAGGCAAAGCCTCCGCGTTGTTATAAATGTAGTTCCCGATAAGCGAATAATTTGCGCCAATCGTTGTTTTGTAGGCTTTCGAATGAATACTCGACCGGATTGTCATTTCGTTGATATTATCGAAATTATTGGTCCACTGGAAATGGTTAGAGTAAAAATATTCGTCAAAATATTCAGGAACAATGGTTTTTAAACTTCCTTCCACACGCAGACTGGTGGTGTCATTCCCAATTTTCAAGGGCTTATTGATAAAGCCGTGCAACTCTGTTTGTCCGGCGCGTAATCCGGCCAGGTAGATACGTCCTTCGGCGGCCCATTGCCAGAATTTACCTTCGTCTCTGAAAATTCCTCCGCCCACATAGGTGTTTGTATATTGAGAAGGCGTATTGGCATTTCTGATATTCATTCCGTTCCACAATGTCGATGAATGGAACCACAAATTGTCGTGACCAATGTAGGCACGTTTTCCAAAAGTGTATTTGCGGTCGGGCGCTTCGTAAAATTTTATCTGAAACAGGTTGGTTACCCGGTTGTATTTTATACTGTCGGTAGTTGAAATGCGATTGATATATACTTGTTCAAAAAAAGCGCTGGCATCCTCTTTTGTAAATTTTCGTTTGTTTCCTGAATACTCGAATTCGTAGATAAAACCAACGCGTGGAATAAAAGTTTCGGTGATAAACCCGGCTGTGTCCGGTTCCGATTCTATGGTTTTCCCCACGCGATATTCGTTTATAGAATAGAAAGTGTTGTTTTGGACTTTATTGATCGCATCGTCAGTAATCTTCACCGTAAGCTCGTCGGTTTTGTAATTGTTGAAATCCTGATTGGGTTGGATTCCTCCATTTTCCTGAGTTTGAACGCGGTTGAATATCAGTCCTGAATGAGATAGAAATTTGTCGGTTTTGTAGGAGGAGATCACGCCAATATTATGAAACTTATTCTCTTGTTTCAGGTATTGTCCTGCCGAGCGGGTTTGGTTATAAATAAATTCGAAGTTCAGGTCTTTATTAATATTCTGCGAGTGAAAGACGTTAAACCGGGTTTCGTTGTATCTCAGCCGGTTTTCACTCTGACTGTAATCAAGAAGGGTATAGGGGGTTGTTGTATTGAAGTATTGTATTTGCGACGGGGTAAGCCAATAGGCATCAAAAGAGCGGGCAAAATAAAAATCAGAATTGTAGGTTCGCTTGAAAAAATCGTTGGAAAGATAGGCTCCGCCGTTATTGCCTGTAAAAGTATTACTTATGCTCCGTTGGTTAAATGGCAGATAGTTGTGATAGAACCAAAGCGTGGTGTCAAGTTCGGCTGGTTTTATCAATGAACCCTGATCGCTCAATTCCCAAACTTTAATGATGGATGGTATTTTGGGCTTGTCTTTGGGATCGGCCGTTTCGCCGTTTTTCCCTTCCTCTCCATTGTCAGTATTCACACCTGTAGTGCGCTGAGTGCCCATTTGCCTGCTGCTGCCCGAACCGGTTTGCCTCAATTGAGCATTGGTCTGAAATGCAATCAGAAACACGGCGGTGACTATATAAATATACTTTTTTAACATGTCGGCGCAAAGATAATTAAATCTGATACCAGAGTCAATAATCGGAAAATTATTCAGGAGGAAACATAACTTTCAGAAAATGAACCTGTAAACCAAACGAATAAATTGCTGGATTATGATGTGATTTTGCCGATTTAAGTGTTTTTAACGAATAAGTTTTCAACCGCGGTTTGTTAGTTAATGTCGCACTTTTCAAATACCAATCCACTCCGCTTTTCTTTATATTTGTTGCAAATTGGAAAATTGTATGATGCCGAATTATGATGAAGGTTCGATAAAAACGCTTGATTGGCAGGAACATATCCGGAAACGCCCGGGGATGTATATTGGTAAATTAGGTGACGGATCGGCCAGCGATGATGGAATTTATGTATTGCTGAAGGAAGTGATGGACAACTCCATCGACGAGTTTATGATGGGTAACGGGAAGAAGATTGAAGTTCGGGTCAGCAACGAGCTGGTTTCTGTCCGCGATTATGGTCGTGGAATTCCACTCGGGAAATTGCTCGACGTTGCTTCCAAAATGAATACCGGAGCCAAATATGATTCAGAAGTATTTAAAAAATCAGTAGGTCTGAATGGTGTAGGTATAAAGGCCGTCAACGCGTTGTCGAGCCATTTTCGCATCTTGTCCTTCCGCGAAAGTGAAGTGAAGGAGATTTTTTTCAGCGAAGGAAATCTGGTTTCAGAAAAAGACATTCAACCTACCGATCAGGCCAATGGTACCTATGTTGAGTTTACGCCTGATGTGACAGTTTTTAAAGGGTATCATTACATCAACGACTATGTCGTTAACATGATGAAAAATTACTCTTTCCTGAATGCTGGATTAACGCTCGAATTTAACGGCGAAAAATTCATCTCCAAAAATGGCTTGCGTGATTTGCTGGAAGAAAATATGGAAGGAGAATCGCTTTATCCGATCATTCACCTGAAAGGAAGCGATATTGAACTTGCCATTACCCACGGGAATCAGTACGGCGAAGATTATTATTCGTTCGTCAACGGCCAGCACACCACGCAGGGGGGAACACATTTGGTGGCTTTTCGTGAGGCTATCGTAAAAACGATCCGCGACTTCTACAAAAAGGATTTTGATCCGACTGATATTCGGGCGTCGATTGTGGCCGCCATCAGCATTAAAGTAGAGGAGCCGGTTTTCGAGTCACAGACCAAAACCAAGCTCGGATCGAAAGATGTTGGTCCAAACGGGCCAAGTGTGCGAAACTTTGTGGCCAACTTTGTACAAAAAGAACTTGATAATTACCTGCATAAAAATCCTGACGTTTCTGAAGTTTTACTTCGGCGTATTCAGGAATCGGAACGCGAAAGGAAAGCCATTTCAGGAATACAGAAACTGGCCAAGCAGCGGGCTAAAAAAGCCAACCTGCACAACCGCAAATTGCGTGATTGCAGGGTTCATTTCAACAGCAACCACGAACTGAGAGAAAATTCCTCGATTTTTATTACCGAGGGTGATTCGGCCAGTGGGTCAATTACCAAGTCTCGCGATGTGAATACACAAGCCGTGTTCAGTTTAAGGGGTAAGCCGCTGAATACCTTCGGACTTACAAAAAAGATTGTTTACGAGAACGAAGAGTTTAATCTTTTGCAGGCAGCGCTGAATATTGAAGACAGCATGGACGATCTTCGTTACAATAAGGTGATTATTTCGACCGATGCCGACGTTGACGGGATGCACATTCGATTGTTGCTAATCACATTTTTTCTGCAATTCTTTCCTGAAATAGTGCGGCGCGGCCATCTGTTCATATTTCAAACACCGCTTTTCAGGGTGCGAAATAAAAAAGAAACTTACTACTGTTATTCCGACGAGGAAAGAGTGACTGCTATTCAGAAATGCGGGAAAACAGCAGAGATTACCCGATTTAAAGGGCTGGGCGAAATTTCTCCTGATGAATTTAAAAACTTCATTGGCCCCGATATACGGCTCGATCCGGTTATTATCAAAAAACATGAGTCGGTGTCGCAGATGCTCGAATATTACATGGGAAAGAATACCCAGGAACGTCAGGATTTCATTATCGAAAACCTTTACGTTGAAAAGGATGAGTTTTAACATGCCATCAACAATCTGATTGCAAAACCAATGACTGAAGAAAATATCAACAGGGAGGAAATCCAAAAAGATAAAAAAGAAGAGATCACCTATTTGCCAGGAATGTACCGCCAGTGGTTTCTCGATTATGCTTCGTATGTAATTCTCGAACGTGCTGTGCCGTATGTCGAGGACGGTCTGAAACCAGTTCAGCGCCGTATCCTTCATGCCATGAGCGTAATGGACGACGGACGGTACAACAAGGTGGCCAACATTATCGGGCAAACCATGCAGTACCATCCTCATGGTGACGCGTCGATTGGCGACGCCCTGGTTCAACTCGGGCAGCGCGAATTACTCATTGATTGTCAGGGAAACTGGGGAAATATTTTGACCGGCGATGGCGCTGCTGCTCCACGTTATATCGAAGCACGCCTGTCGAAATTTGCGCTCGATGTGATTTTTAATCCGAAAACCACCAATTGGAAACTGTCCTACGACGGACGAAATAAAGAACCTATCGCTCTTCCGGTTAAGTTCCCACTTTTATTGGCACAGGGTGTTGAGGGTATTGCGGTGGGTTTGGCCTGTAAAATTTTACCTCACAACTTCATTGAGTTGATTGATGCTTCGATTGCTTATTTACGTGGTGAAGAGTTTGTGTTGTATCCCGATTTTCCAACAGGAGGTTCTGGCGATTTTTCACGATATAACGACGGAATCCGAGGCTCGTCGATAAAGGTTAGAGCCAAAATTGAGAAGAAGGATAGCAAAACACTTGTGATTACTGAAGTGCCATTTGGCAAAACAACCGCCACTCTCATCGAATCGATAATAAAGGCCAACGAAAAGGGTAAAATTAAGATCCGGAAAATTGATGACAATACTTCGGATAAGGTGGAAATACTTGTTCACCTGGTTCCGGGAATGTCATCGGATAAAACCATTGATGCCTTATTTGCTTTTACCGATTGTGAGGTTTCCATTTCTCCAAATAGCTGTATTATTGAAAACGATAAACCCAGGTTTATCGGGGTGAGCGAGATTTTGAGGATAAATACTGATCAAACGGTGGCTTTGCTAAAACTTGAACTAGAAATCAGGAAAAGCGAGCTGGAAGAAGCCTGGCATTTTTCGTCGCTCGAAAAAATATTTATTGAAGAGCGGATTTATAAAGACAAACAATTTGAGGATTCGGCCAACATGGACGAAGCCATCAGTCATATCGACCTGCGTCTGGAACCCTGGAAACCCAAATTGAAAAGGGAAGTTACGCGTGAAGATATTTTGAAACTGATGGAGATACGGATGGCCCGGATTCTGAAGTTCAACACTGATAAGGCCAACGATCATTTGCTGGCGATTGAAGCCGAAATTGAGGATATAAAGAATAAAATCGAAAATATAATTCCGTTTACCATTGAGTGGTTCGAGCGGTTAAAAGCCAAGTACGGCAAAGGTCGTGAACGGCATACTGAGATTCGTAATTTTGAAAATATTGTGGCAGCCAAAGTGGTGATTGCCAACGAAAAACTCTATGTCGATAGGGTAGAAGGTTTCATGGGAACCAGCCTGAAAAAAGCGGAATATGTTTGCGATTGTTCTGATATCGACGATGTTATTGTTTTCAGGAAGGATGGAACCTACCTGGTAACCAAAGTTTCGGAAAAAGCCTTCATCGGAAAGAATATTTTACACCTGGCTATTTTCAAGAAAAACGATAACCGGACGATTTACAATGTGGTTTACCGCGACGGAAAGAATGGTTTTATTTTCATGAAACGTATGGCTGTAACTGGTGTGACCCGTGACAAAGAATACGATTTGACGCAGGGAACGCCTGGCTCGCGCGTACTTTATTTCAGTGAAAACCCAAATGGCGAGGCAGAAGTTTTGCGCGTAACCTTAAAACCAAAACCACGCATCAAAAAACTTATTTTCGAAGTTGATTTCAGTGAGTTGGCAATCAAGGGGCGTGCTTCGATGGGAAATATCCTGACCAAATTCGAGATACATAAAATAGCCTTGAAGGAAAAAGGCGTATCTACATTGGGCGGTCGTAAAATATGGTTCGACGAAGATGTTTCACGCCTGAACTCGGATAATCGCGGGAAATATCTTGGCGAATTTAGTGGCGACGACCTGATTCTCGTGATCTACAAATCAGGAGAATACTTGCTGTGCAACTTCGATTTGTCGAATCATTTTGACGACGGTATCTTGCTGATCGAAAAATTTAATCCAAAGAAAGTACTTACTGCTGTTTACTTTGATGCTGAGCAGGGTTTCTATTACGTGAAACGCTTCGAAATTGAGGATGTTCAGAACCGGAAAGTCGGATTTATTGGCGAATTTCCGGAGAATCGTTTTATCAGCTATACCTGGGTGGGGCATCCACGCTTCGAACTTCAGTTTGGCGGTAAAAACGAAGGCCGTGAACCCGAAGTGGTTGATGTGGATGAGTTTATCGGGGTAAAATCGTACAAAGCCAAAGGGAAAAGGCTTTCTACATACGAAATTAGTCAAATCAACGAGCTCGAACCAACAATCATCGACGAAGAAGTGGAGGAAGTTCAGGAGGAAGAAAAGAAAAATGAAATCGTAATTCCTGATCTTGAAGATTTGCTATTCGGTTCAGGTAAACCTGAGGAAGGTGAAGATCCGCCAAACCAAATGACACTTGAGTTTTAAGAACAAGGAATAACGATTTGGAAATACTATTTGTGTATTTCTTTTGCAATTTCTTGACGAGATATTTCTAATGACTTTTTACTGATTCAATGAGAATATTTTTGATAGGTTTTATGGGCTCCGGAAAATCAACAATGGGACGTGCCTTGGCTGCTTCATTAAACCTGACTTTTATCGATTTGGATACCTATCTGGAAGAAAGATATTTTAGGACTATCCCGCAGATTTTTGCGGAAGAAGGTGAGGCAAATTTCAGACTGAAAGAACGAAAAGTTTTGGAAGAAGTATCTTTGTTCGATCAGGTAATTGTGGCCACCGGAGGAGGAGCTCCCTGCTTTTTCGATAACATGGAGCTGATGAATAATTCGGGTTTTTGCATCTTTCTCGATGTGGATGTGGAGTCGTTAATTTACCGATTAACTCATGCACGTGTAGAGCGTCCGCTGATTAAGGGAAAATCTGTCGAAGAACTCAGGCAATTTATTGGCGAACTAATGCAAAAACGTCGCCCTTTTTACGAAAAAGCCCGCTATATTCTGAAAGGAAAAGAGATATTACCTTCTCAGATCATTGAGATTGTAAATCAGGAAAAGCATTAATTTACTTCGATAATTAAACAACGCATGGTTGAGATTTGTGCATTGGCTTCGGGGAGCAATGGTAATTGCTATTATATTGGCAACGAGCGGGATGCCATTCTGGTAGATGCCGGAATTTCAGCTAAGCAAATTTTATTAAGAATCCAGAATGCAGGGTTGGATGCATCAAAAATCAGGGGAATCTTCATAAGTCATGAGCACACCGACCATGTGAGTGGTGTGCGGGTTTTAAGTAAAAAACTTGGAGTGTCGGCATGGTTCAGTCAGGGTACTTTTGATTCGCTTCGTGAAACTGAACGTCCGGAGAAATATGAGATATTTAAGCCAGGTAAAGTTGTGCGGCTTGCTACTTTTTTGGTTCACACCTTCCTGAAAAATCATGATGCCGCCGAGCCCTGTTCGTTCCGGATTGAGCACGACGACTGGCATGTGGGTGTTTTTACCGATATTGGTGAAGCCTGTGACCGGGTAAGGCATCAGTTGCGAAAATGCCATGCATTGTTTCTCGAAACAAATTACGACGAAAAAATGCTTTGGGATGGGCCTTATCCGTTTATGCTGAAAAGAAGAGTGGCTTCTTCTCATGGTCATTTATCCAATGATCAGGCATTTGAATTAATTCGTGATTCTTCAGGACCTGAACTGGTACATGTATTTTTGAGTCACTTGTCGGGCGAAAACAATCGTCCGGAAATTGCAGCAGAACGATTTGCAAGCTTAACCGACAGGTTTGAAGTTAAATTGACATCCAGGCACACTTTTAGCGAGCTGTGTCGGCTACGGTAGTTTTATGACATAAAAAAGCCCGGCAGAATCTGCTGAGCTTTTTTAAATCTTAAAAATATTAGACTATTTTATGCTAGTTTAACATTTACTGCGTTCAAGCCTTTTCTTCCTTCCTGAAGTTCGTAAGTTACATCGTCATTTTCTCTGATTTGATCAACCAAACCGGAAACATGTACGAAGTATTCCTTGTCAGATTCAGCGTCTTTAATAAAACCGAAACCTTTTGATTCGTTGAAAAATTTAACTTTACCTGTTTTCATAATAAAAAATAAAAATATTGAAATATGCTTGCAAATATAGTCAAATATGAATGCAAATATTAAAGGATGTTAAAAAAATGCTGATTTTGAGTAAAATGTGTCAATGGACAATTTTGAAAAATGAATCAAATAAAAAGCGCCCCGGTTTAAATTTAAACCGGGGCGCTTCTATTATCGTAACTTTCCTGAAAATTATTTTAGGCGTTTAACAGGTTGTTGCTAAGACCTTGAAGTGTTTGTTTTTTGAGTTCAGTTTTTACCAGAACCGAGATGTTGTGGCGGCTTCCTCCGTAGGAAATCATTCGGATTGGAATTTCCTTTAGAGCTACAAATACTTTCGATGCAAATCCGGTTTCTTCAGCAATCATGTCTCCTACAATACATACAATAGTTAGGTCGGTATCTACTTCAACTTCACCATATTCTTTTAGTTCCGAAACTATTTCGTTGAGGTGTTTGGTGTTGTCGATCGTCAGCGATACAGCAACTTCCGAGGTGGAAATCATATCGATTGGCGTTTTGAAGAATTCGAAAATTTCGAAAACATTTTTTAGGAATCCATAGGCATTGAGCATCCGGTATGACCGAATCTTTATGGCAGTAATTCCATCTTTGGCAGCAACAGCTTTAATTCCATGTCCGCTCGATTCCGAAGCAATCAATGTTCCGAGATCGCTTGGATTCATCGTGTTTTTCAAACGAACCGGAATGTTTTGCAGTTTCGCCGGAAGTACAGTTTGAGGGTGCAGAATCTTGGCTCCGAAATAAGCCAGCTCTGCCGCTTCATCAAACGAAAGCTGATCAATTTTTCGGGTATTGTCAACAAAACGGGGGTCATTATTGTGGAATCCGTCAATGTCAGTCCATATCTCAACTTCTTCCGAATCAATAGCCGCACCAATCAGTGTTGCAGTATAGTCGCTTCCTCCACGTTGAAGATTATCGATATCGCCATTGGCATTACGGCAAATAAATCCCTGTGTAATATAATAGTCAACAGGCTCAGCAGCTGATAAAACTTTTGAAATGTTTTCACGGATGAAATACATGTCGGCAGCTTTGTCTGCATCAATTTTCATAAAATCCAAAGCCGGTAAATACAGTGCTTTGTATCCGTTTTCGAGCATCAACTCGGTAAACATAGCTGTCGAAAGTAGTTCTCCCTGAGCAACAATGGCATTTTCGCCCACTTCGTTAAATTCTCCCGAAGTGTATGATTTGATGGTCTGAAAAATTCCGGAAACAATTGCTTTTCCTTTGCTTTTTTTCTCTTCAGTAGTATATAAATCGTTGACTACCTTGTAGTACTTCTGTTCCAATTGACTGATGACTTGTCTGGCTGCGTCTTTGTTCTTTTTCTGAAGGTAATTGGCAATTTCGACCAGAGAGTTGGTCGTTCCCGACATGGCCGACAAGACCACTAATTTTTGATTTCCATCGGTAATCAGCTGCATCACAGCGCGCATGTTTTCAACCGATCCTACGGAGGTTCCTCCAAATTTTAATACTTTCATAATGTAAACTCTTATTATAAAAGGAGTTGGGTAATAAATGTCTGTTGGACAAAGATGGAAATATTTTTTGAAACTGGAACTGAAAATTACAATTTGATAGTAAAAAATAGGTTTTATTTAAAAATTCGTCGTTTTTTATTGCTTTGAAGGATGGTTTACTTTCATTTTAAAAGTAAGGAATGAGTCGTTGTCCTGGTGACAGCTATAAAAATTTAATTTTTCAGATTTTTCACCTTTCACGGATTCGAGGTTTGGATTAAATTAGATTGTAAACGAGGCGTAGTTAAAGCTTGTTGGTAGATGCTTTATAGATAACTTGATGAGTTTTAGGTCGAATTAAACATTTAGCTCAAATTTCTGTTTTTTGTCTAATCCTAAAAACATTGTTATTACATCAATTTAAAGACAATTTTATCTTTTTATTTACAATCCGAATAAAAATGTCTGTTTTATTTTCATTTTAAAAAATAATGTTCATATTTGCGACAAATTATTCAGAAATGACAGGTTTTAATAACATTTCCCTACTAGGTCTTATTCTCGGTATTCTAATTTGGATGCGCGATTGAGAATGGTATGGGTAAAACTATAAAGAGCTTTTATAAGGCCATTCTCAAAACAGGGGATGGCCTTTTTCTTTGGGAAATATCCAATATTGAATGATCAATATTCAATTTCAAAAAAAGTAGAAATAATAAATAAGAAACAAGAAGGTTGCTTCAGTACTATCAGGGGCAAAAAAGCCAGAAGCAAGCAGCCAGAACCCAGTTACCTAACAAATAGAAACAACGATAAATACAAATACTATGAGCGACAGATTGTACATTTTCGACACCACCTTGCGCGATGGAGAGCAGGTTCCCGGATGTCAGTTGAACACCGTTGAAAAAATTGAAGTAGCGCGCGCTTTGGAAGAATTGGGCGTCGACGTGATTGAAGCCGGTTTCCCAATTTCGAGCCCGGGCGATTTCAATTCGGTAGTAGAAATCTCGAAAGCGGTTACTTGGCCAACCATTTGCGCCCTCACCCGCGCTGTTGAAAAAGACATTGATGTAGCTGCTGAAGCGCTAAAATTTGCCAAGAAAGGCCGTATCCACACTGGTATCGGAACTTCGTATTATCATATTCATCACAAGCTCAATTCCAATCCTGAAGAAATTATCGAACGTGCGATTGCTGCCGTTAAATACGCGAAGAAATATGTTGAGGATGTGGAATTTTATGCTGAAGATGCCGGTCGTACTGAAAACGAGTATTTGGCCCGAGTGGTTGAAGCCGTTATCAAAGCTGGTGCAACCGTGGTAAATATTCCGGATACTACCGGATATACTTTGCCTGTTGAATTTGGTGCCAAAATCAAATACCTGGTTGACAATGTGCCGAATATTCACAAGGCGATTATATCTACTCACTGCCACAACGATTTGGGAATGGCTACTGCCAATACCATCGCCGGGGTAATGAATGGTGCCCGTCAGGCTGAAGTTACCATTAATGGTATTGGAGAACGTGCCGGAAATACTTCGCTCGAAGAAGTAGTAATGATCCTGAAAAGCCGCTACGCTGTGCTGAACATCGATACCAACATCAATACCAAAAATATTTATAAAACCAGCCGTTTGGTTTCGAACCTGATGAACATGCCGGTTCAGCCAAATAAGGCGATTGTTGGTCGCAACGCTTTTGCGCATTCATCAGGTATCCACCAGGATGGTGTGTTGAAAAACCGTGAAAACTACGAAATCATCGATCCAACCGAAGTGGGAATCAACGAGTCGAGCATCGTTTTAACTGCCCGCAGCGGACGCGCCGCATTGAAACACCGTTTGGAAGTTATGGGTTTTGAACTCGATAAGGAAAAATTGGATCAGGTTTACGAACAATTCCTGAAACTGGCCGACAAGAAAAAGGATGTGAAGGACGACGATGTGGCTGCTTTATTGGGCGACATGACTCAGAAAGAGCGTCGGGTAAAACTTGATTTCTTGCAAGTTGTTACGGGTAAAGGTTTGGTGCCAATTGCCAACGTTCGTCTGAATATCGCCGGTGAAATACTGGATGCAACGGCTTCTGGAAACGGTCCGGTTGATGCCGCTTTGAAAGCCGTGAAGAAAATCATTCACCGCAAAGTGGTATTGGAAGAATTCCTGATTCAGGCCATTACCCGCGGCAGCGACGACTTTGGTAAAGTGCACATGCAGGTGAAACACGATGGAGCTATCTTCCACGGATTTGGTGCAAACACCGACATCATCACTGCTTCTGTTGAGGCCTTCCTTGATGCGATCAATAAAATCCCGGGAGCAACAAGAGCTGTTGAGGAGTAAACAGTCGCAGTCTCAGTTTTCAGATAATTTGATTTGGAAATCTGGGAATTTGAAGATTTGAAAATTGCTTTACCCTAAAGGGGTTTAATATGAATAGCCCGGGGCGCAGCGTAGCGAAACCCCGGGGAAACGAATAAAACAAACAATCCGTCCGCGAGATTCAGATCAAAAAAGTGAAGACTATTTTTCGGAAGGAATGGATGAATCGATTAAAGGAGAAATAATTAATTGAAATCTTCTGGATCATTGTTTTTCAGGAGAAAAGAACAAAAGTATAATGGAAGCAAAAACTTTATTTGACAAAATTTGGGATTCACACGTCGTGAAACAGGTTGAGGGCGGCCCAAGTGTGTTGTACATCGACCGTCATTTCATCCACGAAGTGACCAGTCCGGTTGCATTTTTAGGCTTGGAAAAACGTGGACTGAAAGTTCTTCGTCCGGCGCAAACCATTGCTACGCCCGACCACAACGTGCCAACCATCAATCAAAACCTGAGCATTAAAGACGAACTGTCGCGCAACCAGGTGGAAATGCTGAAGAAAAACTGTGCCAACCACGGCATCGTTTACCACGGTTTGGGAACCGAAGGCCACGGCGTGGTTCATATCATTGGTCCTGAAATGGGGATTACCCAGCCAGGAATGACCATCGTTTGCGGCGATAGCCACACTTCAACGCACGGTGCTTTCGGTGCCATTGCTTTCGGAATCGGCACCAGCGAAGTGGAAATGGTGTTTGCCAGCCAATGCATCATGCAGCCGAAGCCAAAGAAAATGCGCATCACCGTAAACGGAACTTTGGGCAAAGGCGTAACGGCAAAAGACATTGCACTTTATATCATATCGAAAATCTCGACTTCAGGCGGAACGGGCCATTTCATCGAATACGCAGGGTCGGCCATTACTAGTCTGACGATGGAAGGTCGTATGACCTTGTGTAACCTCAGCATTGAATCGGGTGCGCGAGGCGGTATGATTGCTCCTGACGACACCACCATCAACTATGTGAAAGGCCGTCAGTTTGCTCCAAAAGGCGAAGAATGGGACAAAGCCGTTGCTTACTGGAAATCATTGAAAACCGACGAAGGTGCCGTATTCGATACTGAATTGGTATTTGACGCAGCCGACATCGAACCGATGATTACCTACGGAACCAATCCGGGAATGGGAATCGGCGTGTCGAAATCAATCCCGACCAGCGAAGGTTTGACCGGAACCGATAAACTGACTTACGAAAAGTCGCTGAAATACATGGGCTATAACGAAGGCGAAAAAATGATTGGCAAATCAATTGACTATGTTTTCGTTGGAAGTTGTACCAATGGCCGTATCGAAGACTTCCGTGCTTTTGCCGATTTCGTGAAAGGCAAAAAGAAAGCCGACAACGTTACCGCATGGATCGTTCCCGGATCGCAGGCTGTTGAGAAACAAATT
>Ga0172367_10003060_pt1 | contig 22180 bp, 23 predicted proteins | sample Lak10m_FD_114542 | JGI IMG/M metagenome (GOLD analysis project Ga0172367, IMG submission 114542) | Freshwater microbial communities from Kabuno Bay, South-Kivu, Congo - kab_022012_10m | ecosystem: Environmental > Aquatic > Freshwater > Lake | place: Democratic Republic of the Congo: South-Kivu... | reverse complement strand
GAGGCGCTGACCGCGATGTAGTCGAAACTGGGCATCAGGCGGCAGCTCCGTACCGTAGGGTGGGCAGGTATCCTGCCCACGCGAACATCGTGACGAAGGTGGGCAACCAGTTGCCCACCCTACGAAGCTGTTTGGCCGGCGTCATGATTTCGCCTCCTTCGGCACCGCCACTTCGCACAACTCCTCGAAGGTCGTCAGGCCGGCCAGCACCTTGTGGCGACCGTCCTGCCACATATAGCGCAGCCGGTCTCCCGCATGGGACTCCAGTGCCTCCTCGTCGCAACCGCGCGAGACGAAGCGCGACAGGTCGTCGTCGAACCACAGCGTCTCGAACAACCCCAGGCGGCCGCGGTAGCCCTTGCCCTGGCAGGCGGCACAACCCTTGGGCTCGTACAGCATGGTGGCATGCGAAATTCTCAGCTTTTCCTGCTCCTCGGCCGTGGGCAGACGCGCATGGCGGCAATGCGGGCACAGACGGCGCACCAGGCGCTGGGCGATCACCGCGTTCATGGTGCTGCCGATCAGGTAGGGCTCGCAACCGATGTCGGCCAGGCGCACCACCGTGCCGCAGGCGGTATTGGTATGCAGCGTCGAAAACACCAGGTGACCGGTCATGGCGGCCTTGAGCGCCACGTCGGCGGTTTCTTCGTCGCGTATTTCGCCCACCATCAGCACATCCGGGTCGTGCCGCAAAAACGAGCGCAGCGCCTCGGCGAACGTGATCTTCGCCCCGGTCTGTACCTGCGAAATACCTTCCATGAAATACTCGATGGGGTTCTCTACCGTCATCACGTTGATTTCAGGATTGCTGATCTCCTGCAAGGCGGCATACAGCGTGGTCGATTTACCGGAACCTGTCGGCCCGGTAAGCAGGATCATGCCGAAAGGCTTGCGTATCGCCTGCCGGAACAGCCGTAAATCCTCGCCCGCCATGCCGAGGTCGGGCAAGGTAATGCCGTTGGTTTCCTGCCCCAGCAGGCGCATGGTGACGCGCTCGCCCAGCCGCGTCGGCGCCGTCGCCACGCGGATATTGAATTCGCGGTCTATGGGCGACCGCAGGCGATAGGCAAAACCGCCGTCCTGCGGTTCGCGCTGCTCGGCAATATCAAGGTTGGACAGCACCTTGATGCGCGACACCAACGCATTGACTTCAGCTCCCTCGCTGCGCGGCAGGTAATCCTGCAAGCGGCCGTCCACCCGCAACCTGACCCGCAGGCCGGTTTCTTCCGGCAAGATATGAATATCGGAGGCACGGCGCAAAAATGCCTCGCGAAAAACCTCGTCCAGCAAGGCCACCACATCGACTTCGACGGCCGGTACAGCGCGCCCCAGCGGGCCGGATTGCGATAGCGCGCGGTTGATGCTGACCTGCAAGGCCCCGGGTTCCGCCAGCGCGATGCGTAGCGGGCGCCCCAGCATGCGCTGCACCGATTCCAGCGTCACGCGGTCATCCACATCGGCCACCGCTACCAGGATCGTCTCGGCTTCTTCAGCCAGCGGCAGCACCAGCTTGCGCTGCATCAACGATTGCGGCAGCTTTTTCACCAGATGTGCCGGCGGGTTGGCCGTCACCGGGTCGGTAAACATCATCCCGCGCACCTCGGCCAGCGCCTGGTAAAGCGCCGAAACCGGCACGCGATGATGCGCCGAAACCAGCTCCAGCAAGTCGCTACGCGTGCGCCGCGCTTCGGCGCGCAGCTTGACGAGCAGCTCCGGCTCGACCAGATGGCGGGCGACAGCGGCATCGAGTAATTGATCGGCGGTGATAGGCATCAGACTGATGAGTACCTTATAGCGCCAGAATCAGCGTAGCCCGCAACGGTTGCGGCATGCCCGGCTCGGTGGGCCGCGCATCGGTCTCGATCTGCAGTTGCGCCACCGTCACTTGCCACGGAAGTTTCTGCAGTTCGTCGATGAAATAACGGATGTCGGCATAGCGGCCTTCCACGCTCAAGCGTTGCAAGGGGCGGACATATTCAGGTTGGGCATAGCGTTCGAGCATTTCCAGCCCGCTGCCGGGTTGCGTCTGGTCAGGCATCGGCAATTCCGCATAGCTGCCGGTTGCGGCTGTTACTGCATTGCCGGCAGCCGCTGCCTTGCGTACCGCACGGGCAGCCCGCCGGGCAGCGCGTGAGCTGCCCCCACCGCCAGCGGCCGCAGTCACTGAGGCTGCTCCCGGTTTCCAGGCTTCGTTTTCACGCACCAGCAGGCCGGCGGCCGTTGCCAGCTCCGAGATTTTCAACTTGACCTCCTGCGCATCCGCTGGCGGCAGGTTTCTTTCCAGTTCGGCAATGCGTTCCTTGGCTACGGCAAGTTTTTCGTCGGCTTCCGCCATGCTTTGCGCCAAATCCCCCGCGTCTTCAATAGGCTCTTCCGGGATGACCAGCGTCTTCAGCCGCAGTTCGGTCGCCCGGGTCTGTGTCTGCATTGCGGCCAGCGCCTTGAGCGCCGGACGATAGCGCAGCAGGCTATAGCCGCCACCCAGCACCACGGCTGCAGTAATCAGTACCAGCACCTGCTCGCGCGTGTTCATGGCTGCCAGTTTCATCGCTTATTTCCCTTTCCTGGCGGTCGGTTGGGTAGATGCCACCTTTTCAACCAGTGCCGCCGTCGCCTTGTCCACTATGCGCAAGGTCAAGCCATACCCCTGCAGGCTGAGCCGGCCGTTCTTCTGGGTGACGCGCACCTCGACAACTGCCAGCCCCAACGCCTCCAGTCCGCGCTTGAGCGACAGCGCAAACTGCTGCGCCGAGGCATCGCTCAGAGCCCAGGCAGTGACCAGCACGCCCTTTCTCTGCTCCTCGGCGATGCGGTCTATCACTACCGCGTCGGTAACCGTATTGCCCAGTTCGTCCAGCAGCGCGCGCAACAGCACAGTGCGGCGCGGCAGCTCGTCGGTATAAAACGCGGCGCGCATTTCCATCCTGTCCACCTCGGATCGCTTGGCCTTGATGTCATCCTGCTGCCTGATCAGGGCCTGCACCTTGGCCACGGCACCATCCAGTTCGGCCGCCTGTTTGCCTACGCGCGCCGCCGCGTCTTCCGCCAGCGATTGCCGCACCTGCAGCACGCCTTCGGCCAGCAGGATGCCGGCCAGTATCAGTGCGCCGCCAGCGGCCAGACGGAATTCCACGCGGTTGCGCAACGGCACCTTGGGGCCGCGCGTCGGCACCGCACAGCAATGCGTCCCCCCAGCCAGGCCGAGCAAGCGATGCGCCGCACCCGCCATACCGGCCGAGACAGATTCAGGCACCCCTTCGACATTCGCTTCGAGCAACTTCACCTCGCGGCCGACAACGCCAGCCAGGGTCGAGACCAATGAAGACGTGCTGCCTTCGCCCACCGCCAGCCAGAGAATCTCCGGGTCGGGCGGCGTCAGGGCGTGGTAGGTTTCCAAGCAGGCTTCCATCGCGCCGTTGAGGGCCGATTCGTGGGTGACGATGGCCTCGATGCCGGACTCGCCCAGCCGCATGCCCGCCACCTGGCCGCCGCCAACCTCCAGCACCACAGCATGGCTGTTCTGCACGAGATTGGCGGCCGCGCATCCCGCCATCGGAAACAGATATTCCAGTGCGATGCGATGGGCGGCAAAAGCCGCCACCCACTGCCGCATCAACCCCTGATTGACCCCGCTCGCCAGCCAGGGATAAGGGCCGGTTTCACCCGCTTCGGCGCCGATTGCCTGCCAGCCGCAGGCAATCTCGTCGCCCTCCATGCGCAGCCAGGCCTGCTTGGTCAGGGCCTCGTCCAGTTGCTCGCGCGTGATGTAGCCCTGCTCGATCGCCACATCGCCAAACCGCTTGAGCGAATAGATCTCCAACTTGCCCTGCTGGCGCGCCAGAATCTCGCGCGCCTGCGTTTCTTCCAGGTAGCCAAGCCCCACCAGGATGCGTCCGACCGACCAGATGGTGGTGTGCTGCATCAACAACGATTCCAGCTCCCAGCGCACCAGCTCCTGCATCTGCAACGGAGCGCGCGGCTTGGTTGGCGCCACCGGCAGTTCGACCAGCGCCGAAATCACGCCCGGCATCAGTAGCGCCGCCTTGCCCTTGCCCGACCAACCCTGCTGCCGCAGGTTTGCAACCACCTCGGCCACGGCCTGTTTGAAATCCTGCGCCCGCGATTGGGCGGCATAATCCGCCCTGAGCCCTTCGCCGGCACGCGACAGCACCGCTGCGCGCAGCATGAAGCCGTCGGTTTCGCACACCAGCAGCGAGCCGGCATGGCGCGTGAAATTGAGGATGTTGGAAGGCAGGTTTAACTTCATTCAATATCCCAGATCAGGGGTGAGGGTGGCGATAGCGGCTGCGCGCGCGGCGCCAGCTTGAAAATATACGGCGTGTTTGCCGCATCATGGGCAATGGGGGCGGCATCCGTTCCGTACCTGCTGCAGTCGCCGTCGTAACGCTTGCCGCTGACCGCCACCGGATTGGCCGCATCCTCGCAAGCAACGATCAGCGAATACCCGCCCATCGCCCCGGCCATACTGGCCGCGCCATTGAGGCCGGTATTCAGCGTAAATCTCGTTCCTGCAGGAAAATTCACATTGCCTGCAGCCGTGAAGGTCAAGCTGTTGCCAACCAGAATGCTGCCAGCAGGTACCGTCACCGTATCGGTCGCTGCAACTGCGACCGTCACCGTATCGGTCGCTGCAACTGCGACCGATACGGTGACGGTCACGTTACCCGCATTGCTAAAGGTCAGGTTGTTGCCGGCCAGACTGCTGCCCGCAGGCACCGTCACGGTATCGGTCGTCGCCACCGCGACCGAACCGGCGGCTGAAGCCGAAGGGATCGCCATTGCCGTCGCGGGAAACGCGGCACTCAAGTAATCAGTCGTATCGCGTACGGCGGCTGTCGCCGGCCAACTGTTCACGCTCCCCGCCTCCGGATAGCTCAATTTCAGCCGCAAGGCATCGGCCGCGATGCTGATTGCCGATGTGCTCTTGTTACTGATTTGTACTGTAATGTCATCCCAGTTCTGGAGATGGGCCTGATAGTCGTTCTCACTCACCAGATTGCCCCCGGCAGGATAGTCTGCATCCAGCGTATTGGCATCGCCCCCGGTCACGCCACCCTGCCCGCAGCTTTGCAGGATGATCGCTGTTGTCGTCGGCTGGGCAGCCCCCGCGCTGGCGCATGCCGTACCGGCGGCCGCGCCGTGGGTGCCGAACAACCAGCCGTAGCTCGGTGCGTCGCCCGCCGTGCTCCAGCCGTCGCGAAATCTCTTTACCCCATCCGAGTCCGGCAACACCTCCAGGTAAGGACCACGCCAGCCCGCGCCGATACCGCTGTTCTGGTCCATCGTCCAGGACGGCATATCCGGGTCGGTATCCACGTCTGCACCATCGACGTTTTCCAGCAGCTCCTGAATGCTGTTCGGCAGGCGCCCCATGTCCGCCACAAACCCGCCGATCTCGGGCCCGCCGTTGACGGTACGGCTGGCGTCGCCGACGATGGCGCGCTTCACCAGGTCCAGACGGCGTTTGGTTTCGTCGTATTGGCTTTGGTCTTCCGTCCCTTCACTCAGCAACATCGTCGTGGCCGTCATCAGGCCCATAATGAACAGTACCAGCAGCAGTTCGAGCAGTGAAAAACCGTCATTTGAACCACGGGGAACACGGGGAGAACATTTTCTGGAATATGTAGGGTGGGCAGGTTCACCCTGCCCACGCTGTGCGCCGGTGGGCACGCCACGCTTTGCCCACCCTACGATACTGCCACGACTGCGCTTGCCACCGTCCGTCATTGACGTATAATTGCCCGCATGCTTACTGTTGCCGAAACCGAGATTTTCAGTGCCGATGCAAAGTCCATCTGGACGGATGCGGAGCGACTGGAGTTCATTGCCTGGATTGCGGCCAACCCGCTTACCGGTGATGTCATTCCCGGTTCCGGCGGCTGCCGCAAGGTACGCTGGTCTCGGGCAGGGATCGGCAAGCGCGGCGGTGCAAGAATCATTTATTTCAACCGGCTTGAAAACGGTGTGATCTGGCTGCTGGTGATTTACGCCAAAGCCGTACGCGGGAATATCCCGGCCCATTTGCTCAAAGCCATCAAGGAGACCATAGACCATGACTGAATCCGCCATTAACGGCGCAGAACTCGGCGAGAAATTGCTGGCTTCCGTGCGCCAGATGAAAGCGGGCAAGGCTGCGCGCAGCACTGATGTCACACTTTCACCCATTGTTGCCGCACGCAATGTCTCCGGCTTGTCGCAGGCCGGGTTTGCCGCACTGCTCGGCGTTTCCGTGAGAACACTGCAAGAATGGGAGCAAGGCCGCCGCCAGCCTACCGGCGCAGCAAAGACCTTGTTGCGTATCGCCGAATCGCATCCCGAGATCCTGCTGGAAATGGCGGCCGCAGAATAAAAAGAACGTCCACCACAGCAAACAACCGTAGGGTGGGCAGGTTCGCCCTGCCCACGCGGTGCAACGGTGGGCACGCTGCGCTTTGCCCACCCTACGACCATCGAATAAAAAAGCCGCCCGCCACGGATGGCAGACGGCAGGATGGCGCGGAACCCCTTGGTTACCGAGGAGGAAGCCGGGGTTGGTCTTGAGCCTATCCACGCCATGGAAATCATTTGAGCAGGCACATCACAATGTCGTCGCTGCCGCTATCTTTTTTCTGGCATTTGTCGGTGGCATGATCGCCTTCATACGCGCCATTCGGCCCGTAGCTGACAATGCGGGCGGTGGTTGTCAAAGGGGCTGTCGAAGCCGGCTCAAGCAGCACATAGTTCTGGCCCGGTCCGCTATTGATGGAAAACTGGTCCCTGGCTCCTTCGGCAGACACATATGGGCCATTCCAGCCTCGACGAGTGTCTGGATTCCAGCTCTCGCAATCGGCGTCATAGCTTACGCCTAGCGTGGTATTGATTTTGGTGGCATCGGTCGACTGGCAGGCCAGCAGCAGGGCTAGGCGGTCACCCCCGGCAATCAGCCCAGCCGCATCGGGAAAATGCCCGACGTCGCGCCTGAATTGCAACAATGCCTTGCGCAGCTCCGCCATTTCGTATTGCGTGGCATCCACCTCGGCCCGATCGCGCACGCCTTCGTTGGACAGCAATGCCACCGATGCCAGTACCGCCATCAGCGTGACCACCACCAGCAATTCCAAAAGGGTGAAGCCTTGAATTCTTGGGGATAGATTCCTCATATTCCTCGGTTTTATTGTTACAGCTTTGTTTTTTTATTTTTTTACCCCGCCTTAGCGGGAAAAGGCAGGGCCTCAACAGACCCTGCCCTTCACTACTTCAAGCTTTAATCAAAACAAACTTAGTTGGCAGCACTTGCAGCAGCCAGCGATTCATCCAGCGACTTGCCTTCCGGCGTAACGACAGCGATCAGACGAGCGGTGGCGTTGATTTCACCGGTGTCATCCAGGTCGTTGTCAGCATTGGCATCGCTACCCACCCAGAACAGGCCGATATAGCGTGCATACTGCGTGGCAGGATTGATCTTCTTGCTGGTATAGGTCGGTGCAGCGCTCAATGCCACGGAAGAATTCAATGTGCTATGCGCCGCATCGTGACCGAAGCCCAGCGCAAGCACCAGATGGCATTCATCGGTTTCCAGATGGTCGTTGAGCTTGTTGAGGTAACCGCTGACAGCCGTCAACGCGGTACCGTTATACGGAGTCGAGATGTTCTGGCCGCCTACCGTACAGGCTGCGCCACCGAAAGAAGGCACAATGCCGATATGGGCAAGCAAATCGGTATCGGTTTCGATCGAGCCGGTATTAGTACCGTTGCCCAGGTTGGCACCTTCGTTATGTTGCAGGTTGGGTGCAACATCGCCAATAACCGTAGCAACTTCCTGAATGGTACCGATACCCACATCTTCCAGCGCCGCCTCGATCGCAGTCTGCTGGGTAGTAGCAACCGCGCCGATGGCCAGATCGCCGAATGTGTCGCGGATTTCGCGGGCAACCACCAGGGTGGTGCCTGCAGCTTCAGCCGCAGTTGCCTGGGCTTCCGTCAGACCATCGAATGTTCTGGCAACAGTCGGGGCGGAAAGATTGTCCCACTGGTCTGGATAGTTGCCGGTGACCGAACGATAATTGCGGATTGCACCATCGGCTGTCACCGTATTATTGGCGGCTGCAGTCGCCTGCGCATTGTCGCCCACACCTTCGTATGCCACCAGCGCGCCGACAGAAAGCACTGCCAGCAGGGTAACCACCACCAGCAGCTCCAGCAGGGTAAAACCCTGTTGTCCCTTGTAGAAAGGATGTTGCATGTTCATCTCCTTGTAAGTTTATAAAAAATTTGAATTACCGACCTGTGGCAAGCTGTATATCTCTTGGCGCAGCACGATAAATGTAGGATAAGAGCAGCGCCGTGGATGTCCTAGGTCAAATTTCCCGAATAAGTTCGGGAAATTTTCCCGAGTGTTGCTTCAGCATGAAATCCTTTATTCCTGTCTCATCTCCGTCGAACGGGCTGCCCCGAAAGCGGTGAACCCTGCCAGCAACCGGCGCAACTCGGCATCGTCAGGGGCAATGGCCAGGGCGCGTTCGAGATAGGCTTTTGCTGCGCCGGGATTTTTGCCAATCTTCAACTCGTACAGCGTGGCGCCAATAAGGAAATGCGCGCGCATGCCGGCATCCAGCCGGGCATTGCGTGCACCGGACTCGAAAAGCCGTAGTGCATCCTCGCGCCGCAGGCAATCCGGCGCCACTTGCAGGGTTTTGAATATGTCGTAGTACAGGTTGATATCCTTGGGCCAGAAAATGGCGTATTCGAGTTGATGCGACAACGCATCCAGCCACTCTCGCTCGACCGGTCTGGCGGTGAGACAGGCCCAGCCCATCAGGCCAAGATGGCCGTGCTTGAAGGTGGGTTCCACGGCTTCGGATTGCAGCATGTAGCGGCGTATGAGCTCCCAGCCTGCGGGGTCGTTGCGGTCGCCGCGGCCGTTTGCGATGATGGCTTGTGCGGCAGCATGATTGGCACGAGCCGAGCGCGGGTGCTGAGTTGCCTCGGCAATCGGGCCGTAGTGCGGGTCGCCCAGTTGCTTTGCGCGGAGCCAGGTGATACCGGCCAGGAAAAGCAAGGGCAGCAACGCGACCAGCAGGTTGGTTGCCAGCCGTCGTTGCGGCATTTTTTCGAGCGACTGATAAGCCACGCAGGCTGCAGCCAGTATCAATCCAATGGACGGCAGGTAATTTCTGTGCTCGAACATCAGTTCCAGTGCAATGATGCTCGACTCCATGCTGTGTCCAACCAGAAACCAGGCCATCCCGAGACAGGGCAGCGGCCACAGGCGGCGATAGCGCAAAACCGCAGCGACGACAGCGGCCCAACCTAGGATGGCCAGGACTGTGGTCGCGGGCTGTAGCAGCGACCGCGACACCGGAAAATAGTCGTGGTACAAACCGAAAGCCCTGAAGTTGGGCAACAGCGTTTGCAAAAGATAGACCCACAGCACTCGCGCCTCGGTCATCAGCCGCTCGCCAGGCGTAAAAGTGCGCGACTCGTAGCCGCGCAGCAACCAGTCCGGCCCCAGATAAACCATGCCTGCTGCCACAACAACCAGCAGCGCGACGGCCGTCCAGGCGACCACCCGTTGACCGTGCCGGCTCACGCCGGGAGCAAACCAGGCCATGGCCAGAACGAAAAGCGGGAACAGCAGGCCGTTTTCCTTGCTCAGAATCGACAGCGGCCAGAACAGCAACCATCCGGCAGCCAGCCAGCCCCACCCCGGCATTTTCAGCTGGCCCGGCTGAAACGCCTTGAGATGGGCGATACAGGCCAGCAGCAGAAAGGTGGCGGAAAGCAGTGTCATGCGCTGCACGCTCATAAGTACCGGCGTGACGTTGATGGGGTGCAGCAGCCAGGCGGCTGCTACCCACAACGCCAGCCAGCGGCTGGCGGGTTGCTCTGCCCACCTACGCAGGAACAGCCGCAACAACCAGAACACCAGTACACCGTTGAGCGCATGGATGCATAAATTGATCGCCTTGAAGGCGTACGGACTAAGCCCAAAAACATAGTGGGTCATTGCAAAGCTTATAACGCTTACCGGGCGCCCAAGCGCTCCAGCCTTCATTCCCTGCGTGCTGGCTGCAAGAGCTTCAAGATTGAGTGATTGGACGCGGATATGCTCGTTCTTGAGAATATTCAGCCTGTCATCGAAAAAAAATCCGCCATCGAGACCAGGCGCCATGACGGTGACGAGGACTGCCAGAATGATCGCCCAGACAGCCGGTAAAACTACCGGTATATGCGGCCGCTTCATTTCAGGGATTCGGGAATTTCAAACTCGGGCGGCAGGCCCAGCTCGGCACGGTTATGCCGTATCACCATAACCAGCAACGGCATGGTTTGACGACTTATTGCATTTGCCAGCGTGATTGAAAATTGGTGCAACCCTTCAGGATGGCGGATCATGGCCAGACGCAATTGCCTCATGGCCGCATCCTTTTTTCCATCAAGCGCGAGCAGCAGGGCCTGTCGATAGACTTCGCGTGCGTGAGGAAGCGAACGTATGTTCTTTCCATTGACCGACGCCAGTTGTGCATTGAGCTCCGGAGTGTTGGGCAACAGCTGCAGCATCATGCGATCCGCATAAGGCGCCAGTATGGATGAACGGCGTATGGCATCCAGACTGTCCAGCATGGCGTTGAGCTTGCCTGCATCCTTGCGAACGGTAATCATCTGCCCGGTCATTTTTTCCAGCCGTGCGTAATGCGTACCGAGGTTGATCAGGCTGAACACGCCAAAGGCTAATATTGCTGCGATGGCTAGCTGGCCGAGGTCGAGTTTGATCGAACGTGCATTTTCTTCAGCCAGCCCCAGCAGCAAGGCGGCGACCCCCAGAAAACAGGCGTACCACAGCGTATATTCAAACAGCGTATATATACCGAGCACTGCGAACATGGCATAGAGCCACCAATGTTCTGCACCGCGCGTCGCAGGCACAACATACCGTGCCCAGACACCAAGCCCAGCCATGAAAACAAGGGTTCCCGCCACTCCGGTTTCGGCCAGCAACTGCATGACAATATTGTGGGCATTGCCAACATGGCCCGTGTGGTTTGGGTAGGTCTCAGCCAGCAGAAAATCCTGCCAGCCGAACTGCCCCCACCCAGCCCCCAGCCAAGGGTGCGCCAGAAATATATCCCAGGCCTCCCGGACAAGTTCAAGGCGGATTGCAGACCCCTGCATGCCCTCGGCAAATCCTTGCGTAGGTATTGCCGGTATCGCAGCGGCACCGCCGGTCGCCAGCAATGGGACGATGAGCTGCACTGCCAGGAATACCGGAACCAGCCCAAGCATGTGCCATGATTTATCGGAATATTTGCGCCCGGCCAACCAACCACCGACGGCTAGCATGACGACATAGACCCAGCCCATGCGCTGACCGGCAAGCGCTAGCGGGAATAGCAACAGAACCGCCAGCAATACGGACCAGCCGGTTTTGATGCGCGCCGTGACCGCGAGATAAAGCAGCGATGCCAGCGCCAGTGTCAGATAGTTAGCCAAATGGCCGATCCGCATGAAATTGGCTGCATAGCCAGCCGCCTTGTGCGGGACGATGTACGGGGTGAAGTCCATCCCCGTCATCTGCAAAGCCACAACCACAGCACTCAGCAGCCCGCCCGCCAGCACCGCCCAGGCCAGCACGGGGACAAGTTTTTCCAGCCCGAACTCGCGCCGCAGTTCCGACCCCAGCACCACCATAAGCGCCGCCCACAACAGATACAGGCTTACCAGAAAATGCTGTTGCCAATACACGGCCAGCCCCACGGCGACTTGCACACCCAGCACCACCATGAGGCCCAGCGGCACCAGCGCCACCACGGGGAAACGGAACGGCTGCCAGCTTGCCCGGCGCAACAGCAGTGCCGAGGCCACCAATCCCAGTGCGGCGGCCAGCCACTCGCCGTAAAAGGTGGCGAGCAAAGTCTGGTGGTGCGGGATCAGGAACGGCACAAAACACATAAGCGCCGCCAGCAGCAAAGATATCAGGGCAAAAGGGGAATGGGGGCGCATAAAGTTCATGTTTCAACAGCAGAAAAAGGGCAGGCGTTTTGGCGCCTGCCCGTGGTTCCGCCATCACTATGGAGTAGTTGAATGGTTTTTTGTCAGCCGCTGTCAAGGACCCGCTCCTGGACGCCGCATCAAGGGGCCATGTTAGGGGATAGGACGGGATGGGAGATACACCGATTTTCCCGAAAAACACCGGGAGTTTTTCCCGATGATTGGGCCGGTCGATTGCAGAGGCAAAGGCGTTGCGGCAACAAGTGGTATCACATACAATACCGTTATGCATCTGGTCATCGATACGAATGTTTGGGTAGCGGCGCTTAAGTCGTCCCGAGGGACATCATACAAACTGCTGTCGATGATAGCCGACGAACGGCTACAGTTGCATGTGTCCACACCATTGGTTGTTGAGTACGAGGCTATCCTGAAGCGTGAAATCGTTACGTTGACGCCCAAGGATATCGAGGCAATTGTCGATTATCTTTGCCTGGTGGCGAGCAAGCACGAAATTTTTTATCTTTGGCGCCCCTTGTTAAAAGATGCGAACGATGACCATGTACTGGAATTGGCAGTAAAAGCGGAGGCCATTATCGTGACCTGGAATTTAAGGGATTTTCATGCGGCAACAACCTTGGGGATCGAGGCAGTGACGCCGCGTGAGATATTGAAGAGACTGGAGGATCAATCATGACCACATTAAGCGTTCGCCTACCCGACTCGTTGCACGAAATTGCCAGAAAAGTGGCCGAGGATGACCATATCTCTCTCAACCAGTTCATTGCCTCTGCCGTGTCTGAAAAAGTGGCTGCTCTGACGGCAGAAAAGTATCTGGAAGCGCGCGCCCATCGCGCATCGAAACAGCACTTTGCCGAGGTCTTGTCGAAAGTGTCTGACATTGAACCGGAGCCTTTTGATCGCTGAACAGCCGCTTTTCGGCGTGGGGTTCCTCACCGTTGCTATCCGTTAATGCCGAATGCCGGAACCACAACTCTCTGCCGACGCTTGCAGCAGGCTCTCGATGGCCGGCATGACCAGGTTGTGGCTCGCCAGGTTTTGTGCGTCTGTCCAGAACAGAACCTTGCCTTTCCACTTGGGCCGCGCCTTGAGGATTTTTTCATACGATACTTTCGCGGCATCGGCTTCTGCGGGGTAGCGGCAGTAGCATTCGGCAGAATTCCCGGTGCCGGAGTCGATACATTTCGAGAGATGGTCGTTCAATGCGCCGACAGTGGTGTCCAGCTCCTGGGCGAGCAGGATGTCGGCATATTCCGTGAGCGGCCTCGGACGCACAAACTCCGTTGCGGATGCCAGGGAACAGGAGAGGCAAAACAGTAATGCAGTCGTGGCTTGGCGCATGGCGAATTCCGTTGTTCCGTTTATGTGGGCTATTCGGTGACCCCCCGCTTGGCAACCCTGACCCCATCCAGCCAGGCGTTATAGCGAGTCGCCGGACATCTGCTGCGGAACAATTCGAATTGCTGCCGGTTTTGCACGAAATATTCCGCCAGCCGGTGGTCCCAGCATTCGACCTGGTATTCGGGGGCTTCGAGGTAGTTGGCGATTTCCTTGATGACTTGATGTTTCATGTCCATCATTTCCAGAAAGATCAGGCCCGAAGGCCTGATTTGAGGGAGGAGGAAAAACTACGGAGTTGAGCCGAACCATTGATCGACCGGGTTCATCATAAAGCCGGCGAGAACGCCGCCACAGGGAGTGCGGCCCGATTTGGCGCGGGATTATTTCCCGATTTTCACTGCCCGCTTCAACTTGCCAGAATAATGGGATATCGGGGCAATCGCACCACAAAGGATACGCCCTTGCCGTCCAACCCATCTTCGATATGGATAGCCCCCTGATGAGTTCTGGTAAACAGGTGGGCCGTATACAGGCCGAGGCCGAAGCCCTGGTATGCCCGCTCCACGGCAGCCCCCGCCCGCTCAAAGCGGTCGAACACCCTGGACCTCGCCTCAACCGGGATACCGGGGCCATTGTCCGACACCCTGATCACGATCTCGTCGCTAATGGTTTGGGCCGATATTGCGATCCGGCCATTGGCGGGCACAAACTTAAGGGCATTGGATATCAGGTTGTTGAGCACGTGATAGTGGATTTTCTTGATATCCCAGCGCACCTCGGGCAGATCGGCATCGATGACGACTTCAAACCGTTTCTTGCCCAGTATCGCCTCGAAGCTGAAGGCAGAAATGACGTTCTGCAGCACCGGCCCAAGATTGTCGATTCTTTCCGGCGAAAAAGTCTCCTTGCCGATTTCAGCCCTGGCAATGGTCAGGATGCCATGGATAAGCTGTGTCATGTCATCGCCGGCTCTTCTGGCTATGGCCAGGATTTCCAGGATCGCATTGCGGTCGATGTCGCCTTCCCGGGCCAGCATTTCCATGTAGTCGATCGAGCCCAGAATCGCATTCATGGGATTTTTGAGATCATGGGTCACCCGGGCCAGGATATCGAGCCCGGTATCTTCGGCGGGTTTAGCCCGGGACAAATGGGAAGCCAACATTTGCAGGTACCTTAATGTTTACCGGCGGCAGGCAGCCTGCCGCCCAATATCTTTAGAGCCTATTCCTCCCAACTCGGCAAGAAAAGGTAAATGCTCCCGTTTATGGTCGGGAGTTTCTCCCTAACAACTGGCCGGCGCAGCCTGCCCGTCACTCCGCATGGCTCGATGCTGGTGCCGGATAGCGCCAGGTAAAGCGCTTGCCTTCGTTGTCGGTGGCCTGAACTTCTATCGCTTCCTGACCTGCTGCTGCGGTGTAGCTGAATCGCAGATAGGGATCTGCGCTGATGCCGGGCCCGACATCGACACCCAGCAGGGGATGCCCATCCATGTTGAAATCCAGCCGGTTGATGAACCAGGCTTTTGCATAGTAGCCCATGGGCGTCCGCTCGAAGCCGGTACGCATGGGGTGCCGGATATGAAAGCCGATAGTACCGGGAGGCTGTATCTGGAATTTCATGCGGCCTGCTTGCTGGCGCAGTGTGGATTCGTCATCGCCCGAACCGCCACCGCATCCGCCGCCCGGCGTCTTGATGGGGATCTTGTGCATGAATAATCTGCCATCCATGGTTTCTACGATAGCCCGCACATGGGAGTTTTTATCCAGCCGTATGCGGGTGGAAATGTCGGCCCGCTGATTGGCCGGGGGAAAATGAAACAGTGCGGTTAGCTGAACAGGATTGGCATCGGTGAACAGGTAAACACGCTTGATCGAAGCGCCGAATGGCAGAACGACCTGCAATGAGAATGGCACCAGCGACGCGTCCTCGGCCCGTTCCGGCGCTTGCAGGCTGATCAGTTGATTGCCGTCCTGAATGATTTTTCCGGCAAAGAAGGACGCCTGCATGGCCGGCCACCAGGTGTCCGGTACTTCGTCCGCGCCGGCGGCAAATGAAACCGCCAGCAATATGCCGATAACGGCAAGGTGAAAGCGCGGCATGGTGTCAGTTATGCGTAAACGCTGCCATGCCGCAGAAGGTCAACGGACAACGACACCCCATGGCAGCTTGCCGACAGGGATAGTGGCAGCCACCTTGTAGGTCATGGTATCGATGACGGACACGCTGTTGGAGCGTCCATTGGCGACATAGAGCTTCTTGCCATCCGGCGTAAGCGCCATATTCCATGGACGTTCACCGACCTTGATGGTCTTGACCACCTTGTTGTTGCGCGTATCGAGAACACTGACGGTGCCATCGCCGCCGTTGCTGACATAGACCCGGCCGCCGTCAGGCGATACGGTAACCCCGTTGGAACGCTTGCCGACTTTGGTACGGGCAAAGACTTTCCACTCCCCGACATTGACCATTTCCAGCAGGTTGGCGGCTTCGTTGGCGATGTAGGCGAGCTTGCCGTCGGGCGAGAAGCCGATGCCGCGCGGGTGGCTGGTGGCCTGGATCAGCGCGACCGATTTGTGGGTTGCGATGTCGATCACATCCACATCCCCGCTTTCTTCGTTGCTGGCAAGCAGCCATTAGCCGTCGGGCGAATACACGCAGTGTTCGGGATTGCGGCCCTGGGTTTTGGCGGTATGCATCAGTTTGAACGTGCCAAGATCGACGAATGAGATGGCATTTTCTTCTTCCAGGCATGCCGCCAGCGTTTTGCCGTCCGGCGAGATGTTGATGCCTTCTGGTTCATCGCCGACATTGATGCGCATTTTTTCTTCGCGGGTGGCCAGATCTATCATGGCAACGGCATTGGCATCGCGAACAACAACGTACAGCATCTTGCCTGATGGATCGATACCGACGGCCTGGAGCTTGTCGCCCAGCTTGCCCTTACCCGGCAACGTATGAGAAACCTTGTCGGTGGCGGTGTCGATGACTGAAATCGTACCGTCTTTTTCGTTTGGCACATAAGCGAATGGCGCGGCCAGCGCTTGGCCACCACAGACTGTAAGAGCAGCAAGCAATGCCGTGCGTTTGAGAATGGCTTGGGTCATTTGATCAATTCCTTGTCGAATCATGAAGGACACCCCATAAAAAATAGCCGGGCACTGGAGAGGCGCCCGGCTAAAACACTATGGAGTTATGCAAAACACGGAGACGGGAAAATCCTTGAATTCAGGGCATTCACTTCGTAATGCAGTGCATGTAGAGCATGTTAAACACAGCCGCTTTTTCGAGATAGGCAGCAACTCCCGAATTAGCATGGGAATCCCTCCCGAAATTGATATTCCTGGAGGATTACTGCTCCAGCAGCTTCTTCAGCCCGGCCAATCCGGCATCGTAGATACTGTTGATAGCGGCGTTGGCTGTCGGATTGTCTTCGCCGGGCTTGGCCTCCATGCTGTTGGCCTTGTTGTAGAAGCGACCGGTCCAGGTCAGGGTCGATTCACCGGCAGCGGGGCCGGCCTTGACTTGCATCACGGCGCGGTAGTTGCTGACCGGGATGGTGCCTTCGACCATCTTGTAGTCGAGTTTCATGTCGGCATCGTTGGCTTCGCGCAGCTTTTCGACAATACTGCCACCGTCCTTCAGCGTCAGTATGCGGTGCGGCAACATGGCATCGCTATCCGCATCCTTGCGCTGTTCCAGTTTGGTGTCGGCCACGGCCGGATGCCATTTGTGGATGCCGCCGAAATCCTTGAGCACTGCCCAGACCTTGGCCGGTTCGGCCTTGATAGCGGTTTCCTTGACCACTTTCTGCGGGCTGGGGCCGTGCGCGGATGCAGAAAGCGGCAGCATGCATGCAGTTGCCAGCATGGCGATCAGGTACTTCATGAGTATTGCTCCTTATTTTTTGGTCGGGATCGTTTCGGTCAGCAGATAAGCGATGTAATTGCCTTTTTCCTGCGCGGTGCAGTCGCTGCCGACCACTTCGTTGCAGTGCTTGCTGAATTTCTTTTCCACATCCGCCATGGATTTGAAGCGCTTGGGATTGACGGCGGGTGACAACGGTGCAATCGGCTTATTGGTGACGATGTGCTTACCCGGATCGGCCGGATTGGCGGTGTGGCATGAAGCGCAGGCAATCGCCTTGCCAGGATTATTGGTATCGCCCTTGAACTGGATGACTTCTCGCGTAAAAAAAGCCTTGCCGTCGGCGGCCGACAGCCCGGCATAAGCCGGATCGGCCGCTTTGGCCGCAACTGCATATTTATCTGCAAGTTTTTGCGCGGTCGTGGCGTCGGCCCAAGCGACAGAGGCAGTAATGCCTAATAGCGCGACCAGTATGAAGCTGATGTTTTTCATGAGGTTGATCCTTTTGGTAATAAGGTCCGGTGGGAGCGCAAACCGCCCCCATGGATGTCGTGCGACGGGTTACTGTTCGAGCAACTTTTTCAGGCTGGGCAGTCCGGCGTCGTAAACGCCTTCGATGGCCTTGACTGCGGTTTCGTTGTCTTCGCCCTTGGGGGCATCGACCTTGTTGGCCTTGTTGTAGAAACGGCCGGTCCAGGTCACGGTGGATTCGCCCGCGCCCGGTCCTGCCTTGACCTGCATGATGGCGCGATAGCCGCTCACCGGCAGTACGCTTTCGACGATGCGGTATTCCAGCTTCATGTCGGCGTCAGTGGCGCCTACCAGTTTTTCCAGGATGGTGCCGCCTCCCTTGAGCGTAATCAGGCGATGCTGCACATCGGCGCCCGTGTCGTCCTTGCGCATTTCCAGCGCGGTGCTTTCAGCCGCCGGATGCCATTTGTGCAAGCCGCCAAAATCCTTGACGACAGCCCACACTTTGGCGGGTTCAGCCTTGATGACCACTTCGCGGATGACTTTTTGCTGGCTGGGCGCATTGGCCGCCCCGACAGATAACGGCAAAAGAAATGCAGTAGCTAAAATGGCGGAAAGTAACTTCATGAAAAAATCTCCTGTGTTTAAAAATGATCGGAAAACTAATGCGGGCTGCCGATGAACTGGCCGAAAGCCCGGCTTTGTGACCCGGTGGAAATGTTCCCTGTCTTGCGGTTGGTTTTTGCATCAATGACTGACAAGGCATTGTCCATCCAGCTGGCGACATAGACCCGGTTGTGCAGCGCATCAAAGCCTATGCCTTCCGGGAAGCCGCCTACCGGGATGGTGGCAATCACCTTGCCAGCCGCCGTATCGATCACCGAGACGCTATCCGCCCCGGTATTGGTGACATAGGCACGCGAGCCGTCGGGATTGGCCGCCACGCAATAGGGGTGCTCCCCCACCTTGATCGTGGCGGTGACGACATCGCGGCGGGTGTCGATCACCGAGACCGAATCGCTTTCGACGTTGACCACGTACAGACTCCTGCCATCGCCGCTCAATGCCATGCCGAACGGATGCTTGCCTACCGGAATCCGGTTCACCACTTTCAGGCTACGCATATCGATCACGCCGACATCGTCGCTGTCGCGATTGGCCACATAGAGGCTGGCCCCTTCCCGGCTAAGCACCATGCCTGCGGGCGCCTTGCCGATAGAGATTTCCCCCGCCGGTTTGAGGCTGGCCGTATCGAAAACCATGACACGGTCGTGAAACCAGTCGGCAACGAACAGTTGCCCGCCGCTTTTGCTCAAGGCCAGGCCCACCGGGGCGATGTCCACCGCTATCTCGCCGACCACCTGATTGGAAACCATATCGATGACCGACACGGATCGCCCGTCGACGTTGGAGACGTAGACCCGGTTCTGGATGGCATCCACCGCCACCCCGACCGGCGCCTTGCCGACCGGCACGGTAGCGGCCACCCTGTTTTCAGCCAAATCAACGACAGAAACAGTATGCTCGCCCTGATTGGTGACATAGGCGAAAGGCGCAGCCTCTGCCTGAATGCCAAGGCAGAAGCTGATCAGAACAAGCCACGAATGACGCATCGATTACCAGTTAATTCGCGATGGATCGCCACGATACGTGGTACGCAGAAAGCTGATGATGCGCCATACCTCGTCATCGGTCTTGATGATGCCGCCGAATGCAGGCATAGGGCCGACCACGTTTTCGCGGCCCTTGCGTGTCACGCCGAGCTGTTTCTGCAATTCATCGCTGCCAAGGACAATCAGGCGAAACAGGGTGTCGTCGTCGCTGCCGTAGACCCAGGTTTCATTGGAGATCGGCGGACACATGCCGCCACCGCCGGTGCCACCATGGCAGCCATTGCAGCTATTGCCCATGTATCGCTTCTGGCCCCACTTGGCCATATCGGGATTTTTTGCATAGGGATTTTTCAGTTGCCCTACCGGCGTTATTTTGACTCGCTCCAAAGGCGACATAGCATCGGCCGGTGGCAGTGGCGCCTCCCCCATGGCCTTTTTCTGCGGCGGCAAGGCAAACCCGTCCGCGCCAACGGCTGGCGCGGCTGCGGGCACTTCGGTAGCGGCCGGCGTGGTGGAAGTGCTTTCCAGCGGTGCATCGGCCACCGCATAGGCAATTCCAAAAATCAGGCTGATAGCGGCGGCAATGCCAAGACTGCGTAACTTCATGGTTCTCCTCGTTTCTGGGTTATATATCTTGAATAGTTGTAAATCTTAAATATTGGACGGCTGGCGTGCGGTAGCTACGCTGTTTTCCTTGCCTGCGACATGGGCTTGCAGCATGCCGACCGCCTTATCGGCATCGTTTTCTGTTGCCAGCATCAGCGCAGTCTTGCCCTCTTCGTCCTTGAGGCTGGCATCGGCACCTGATTTGAGCAGTAGCGAAATCAGCATGTCCTGGTTGCGTACTGCAGCGATCATCAACGCAGTCACGCCGCCTGCGTTGCGGGCGTTCGGGTTGGCTTTGTACTGCAACAGGGTTTGCGCCATGGTCTGGTTATCCTGTTTGGCGGCGATCATCAGCGCTGTATAACGTGCCGCGCCCATCGCCGTATCCGGCTTTGCACCGGAATCCATCATGGCAACCGCCGCATTGGCCTTGTTGTTGTAGGTGGCCAGACCCAGCGCAGTCATGCCGTCGTGGTTGAGCAACTCGAAATTGGTTTTGTACTGTTGCTTGCCCAACAAACGCATGATCTTCGGGTCGTTGCCACGCACCGCGTGCATGGCTGCCGTCCAGCCATCGTTATCCTGCAGGTTGGGATCGGCTTTGTATTCCAACAAGCCATTGACGACTGACAAATCGCCGCTTTTCACCGCCACCATGAGCGTGGTCTGCCCTTCGGTATCGCGAGCGTTGATCCGGGCGCCCCGCTTGAGCAGATATTCGATGCGGGTAGAGTCGCGGGCAATGGTGGCATTGTGCAATTCCTGCTCCAGCGTGGAGCCTTCTTTCAGCGCCGCATCTATCATTGCCGGAAGTGCGGCAAGGTCGGATTGTTTGGGAATTTGCGCGTTGTTGGCGATACGCGGCAATGGCTTGTAGGCCCCATGTGCGGGAATATCGCCGGAAACGACACAATTGCCGCATTCCACCAGCGGAACACCATAGTCGGTGAGGATTTTTGCGATCTTGTCCTTGTTGTCCAGCATGGCCTTTTCAATGTCGGCCTTGAGCTCTCTGGCGTTCTTGCGCATGCCGATAGAAAGCGAAAACTCCATCGGGGTACGCTCTTCCATGCGGTTGACCGGCAGAATGGTGAGCGGCGCGTGCTGCATGGTTTTGTACCAGCCTGCCATCGGCCCCCAGATGGCAGCGACATCCAGTTTGCCGTCGACGACTTGCTGCACCTGCCGATGCGGCTGACGTTCCGGCTTCAGGTCGGCATCGTGGCTGATGGAATGAACCACCGTGTTGTCGCGATTGATGCCGTGTTCCTGCAGAACGGTACGGATGGCGGAATGCTGGAATACGCCAACCTTGAGCTCATTCAGCAGTCTGGGGTCGTCCAGGCTCTTGATGTCGATCCCCTTGTCGTTGCGATATGCCAGCACGAAGGTGCTACGGTAAACCGGCATGGTCACCATCATGCGCTCGTCGTCCGGCGACATATCCATCAGGATGTCGCATTCGTTGTTGTCGAACGTCTGACGCGTCAAGCCGCGCTCAAGATAGGGACGGTAAAAATACGTGGCATGCGTTCCCATGGCTTCAGCGATCACGCTCGCAATCCTGTTCTGGAAACCCTCCCCCTTATCGGTGGATAAAGGCATATTGCCGGGGTCGGCGCACACGCGCAGAGGGGCACGATCAGCGGCACCGGCGGAAATTGTTGCCAGACCCAGCGTACCGGCTAGTAAAACGGCTCCATAGTTTCTGTACATCTCGTTTTTTTTCATCGCAATTCCTCACAACAGAAAACACGAAAAGCCGGACTGGCAGCGCATTGCACGCCGCCAGTCCGGCAACCTTCAAACTACAATCGACTCAGGATCAATCCAGACGGAAGGTGAACAGGGTGCCGCCTTGCGGGATCTTGTCCAGGCCGGTAGCCTTGGCCATGGCCGTGGCGCCAATCGCACCGTACTTGTCGTCCATGTCGAGGCCTGCCGTTACCGGCAGACCGATCCAACCGCCGATACCCGTCCAGACAGAGACGTACTGCTTGCCCTTGATCTTGTAGGTGATCGGGTTGCCGATGATGCCGGAGGCCAGTTTGCGGTTCCACAGCACCTTGCCTGACTTGCGGTCAACAGCGCGGAAGTCGCCACCCAGGGAACCGTAGAAAGCCAGGCCGCCGTCGGTCACCAGAGCGCCGCCCCAGTTAGGATACGGATCTGGGATTTCCCACAGGGTCTTGCCGGACACCACGTCGAACTTCTTGAACTTGCCGGTCACACCAGGTTTTTCCGGATACATATAGACGTTGGCAAACACGTACACG
>Ga0172367_10003059_pt1 | contig 22181 bp, 27 predicted proteins | sample Lak10m_FD_114542 | JGI IMG/M metagenome (GOLD analysis project Ga0172367, IMG submission 114542) | Freshwater microbial communities from Kabuno Bay, South-Kivu, Congo - kab_022012_10m | ecosystem: Environmental > Aquatic > Freshwater > Lake | place: Democratic Republic of the Congo: South-Kivu... | reverse complement strand
CGCATCTGCGGGGTCATGCGCACCTTGAGAACGTCAGAGAGGCTGTCAAGATGGCGAGTGCGGGTAACATCCGCATTGCAGAGCTCTCGGACCGCCCCGGTTCCGGTGCCCTCGATCCCCTCACCTCTTTCTGCCTCACTGGCGAATAACCGGAGACAACCATGGCTGGTCAGTTCGTTACCATCCTGAACCCTGGGTACTCTACCCTTTACACGCGTGACCTGGCGTACACCGTTGTTGCAAACGTGGACGGCGGCTCAAGCGCGAACCCTTTCAACCCCGACTCGACCGATCCTCTCCAGGAAGGCGAGTGGCTGACCTTCGATGGCGCTGGCAAGCTGAAGCGCGCGGCTGCCGATGTTGTATACACCGCAGCCAGCCCGGCGGCGCTTGCGGTGGCGGCAGTAGCAGATGGGGACAACGCCCTGGCGACAACTCCCTGCTTCATGTACTTCCAGGAGCGTGGCCGCTATGACGCGCAGCTGACCCGGAAGGCACACGTAATTACTGGTCCGGTTGGCTTTGAGTTCCGCACCAAGATGATCGTTTGCGCGACCGGAGATGGGGGCGAGAAGTGCTATGTCCAATTGTGTGTTGACTCCAGCGGCCGTCAAGTCGCTGCGCTTGTCTCAGAGAGCTCAATTGGCGATGGCGTTTCGCTCGCGGGCGGTGAGTGGTTCGCCGGTGTGATCATGCAGGTTCATGGCACCAACGACGCTACCGTTCTTTTCCAGCCTGGCTTCAACTACTAACCCCCAGTCCCGATAGGAGAACACCATGGATTATTCCGCCGATATGGTGAACTCGGGCTTCATCGAGCGCCTCGAGACTGAGGGACCGACGAAGACCGCCGCTGCCAGCCTGAACTACATCAAGGACCGCCTGCGCGAGTCCAGCTTCGCCGACATGATCGTTCCCAACGAGCGCGTTGTTCGTGGCGATCTCCAGCGCAGCACCGAGCACGACACCCTCGTGAAGATTGTCGACATCGAGCCGGGCAGCCGGGCGATGGCCGTCAACTTCCGTGGTCAGCCCACCGCTGAGTACGTGAACGGCAAGCGTTACGCAATCGGCTTCTTTACCATCTCGTCGCTGAAGTTCGAGATCGTAGAGCAGGAGCTGATGGCGTACGAGATGCCCATCACCCGCATCATTGAGGAGAACAGCCTCAAGGATATGGTTGAAGTCAAGGATCGCGAGTTCCTGAACCACGTCGAGTCTTGCGTTAACGCGATGCAGGCCGAGGGTAACTCGGGTAGCTCGGCCTTCTCGGTCGCTGGCGGCCAGACCTCGATCTCGAAGATCAAGGGCGTCTTGGCTACCCAGTCGGGCGGCACTGCGACCGATTTCGAGACCTTCGCGATTCAGCGTTCGGACATCGTCAACATCAAGAAGCTGCTCAAGCGGCAGATCATTGTTGGTGGCGAGACCGTTCGCGCTGGCCGTCTGAAGCCCGCGCTGATGCTGATGACCGAGAGCGACTCGGACGATTTCGATCAGTGGACCCACGAGGACTACGGTGATCGTCTCCAGAGCGAGACCGCTCTGGACGGCTACACCTACAACAAGGTCCTGGGTCTGCGGATCATTCGCACGATCAAGAACGACATTCTGCGCGAAGGCAACGTGTATGTCTTCACTGCTCCGGAGTTCTTCGGCCGCAACTACACCCTGAACGATGTGAAGTTCTACATCGACAAGGTTGCGAACCGGATCTTCTGGCAGGCGTGGATGGACGTCGGCATGGGCTTCGGCAACATCGCTGCGGTGGTGAAGCTCGAGCTCTACGCTGGCGACGCAACCCATGCATCCGCCGCCTCTGTGATCCCGGTTGAAGAGAGCGCCATCGGCGCCCTCAACAACAAGGTCGCCGAGGGCCTGACCTTCCCCAGCATCAACGTCTTCTGATAAAGAAGACCGCTGGTCGGTCAGAGCGGCCCCGGTCCGAATATCGGGCCGGGGCCTTTCATCTTAAAGAGGACACACATGCAGATCATTATCCACAACACAGTTCGCGATCCCAGTACACACGATCTTCGCAGAAAACATCCGGGAGAAGTTGTTGCTGCGCCATTGATCGCAGGAGTGCGACTGCCTCCGCGTAGAAGCCGCACCGTTGAATCGTCGATTCTTAGCGGACGGGATGTGGCCACCATCTGCTCGATGATCGACTGCGGAGTTTTGCGAGTATTTCTTGCGGTTCCGTATCGACAGCTGACATCCACTGAACTTCCGGGATTGCTCCGGATTGCCCCAGAAGTGGAGGTAGTCCCTACGCCTGAAGTTCTGGAAGTTGTCCCGGCTCCCGTAATCGTTGAAGAGCCCGCTCCCGCACCTGTGGCGGATACCAGCGAGCTTCTTACTGCCGATGTAGCGGACGCGCTGGCTGCTGTTCTTGAGCCTTCCGTTCCGGAAAATACGACCGTACTGGATGAAGGCGATCTCTACGCAAACCTCATGAGCCTAAAGAATGCCGATCTTCGAATGAAGCTTGCGGCACTTGGCGGCGGAAATGGGGTCGGCATGACGAAGGCCCAGCTGGTAGACGCGATCATTTCAGCTAAGTCTGCGGAGAGTGCCCTGTGATTGTGCACAACATTAGCGATCGTCCCAACACCGCTGCACTTCCCACAGCCATTTGCGTTGGAAATACGCTCATTCGCCCAGGGAAGTTTGCAGACGTTCCGGACTCGGACGTAACTCCGAAGGTGCGCAAACTCCACGGGTCGCATCTTTGGATCGGCAAGACGCTGGACCCAAAGTTTACGGCCACGAGCAAGAGCGCGCTTCGTAGTGTTGTTCCTGTCGTTACACCAATGACGATGGACGAGGCTCGCGCGCATCTCAATACCCTTCCGGCTTCAGAGCTTCTTGCGCTCTGTCAGCAGATCTCCCCCGCGCTGACTTTTTCACGCGCTCCGGGAGCAGCCATGCTGTCCATTCTGCTGTCGCGAGAACTGTTCCGCGAGGGCGTGTCTGTCAGCCCCGAATCCTTCTTTTGGCTTCGGCGTTGGACACGGCACGGAAACGAGTTTGAGGAGCGCGACTGATGTCTTTTGAATCCACTACGGTCATTCCCTCCGCAAGCAAGAGAATGAACGAAATCGTTGCGATGATTCGTTTGTTCCTGCGCGATTTTCCGGAACTCAACCGGCTCATTGCAGGAGAAGAAACAAGCGATCGCATGATTGCGTGGGCCGTAGCGGACATCATTGCCGACTACAACGGAACCCCTCCGTTCATTGGTAATGCGAGCATCAGAAATTTTCCCAATCTCAGCATGCTAAAAGATGGCGCTGTCAGCCAGATTCTCGAATCTGTGGCAATCCTTCAGACTCGGAATCAAATGCAGTACTCGGATGGCGGCATCTCTGTTTCGGTATCGGATAAGGCGCCGATGCTGATTCAGTTTGCGCAGATGTTTAGAAATCGGTACGAACAACAAAAGATGCGCACGAAGTCATCTCTAAATGTAGAGTATGCCTTCGAAGGCGGTGGCATAGAATCCGAGTACTTTGTGATCAACGGCGTCTACTTCTCTAATTTCTGAGGCACCCATGAGTGAAGATCTCTTCGCAAATCCGTATTCGACCATTCCCGACGAACTGTGGAGAGCGCCGTCTCCACGAGATCGGCAGCTTGCGGCAGTCGAGTACTGGGCGGATTTGACTGGTATCCAGAAGACCGCGTCAAAAGCAGAAATGATTAGGCGGGTCCGTAAGACCTTAGCGAGCATGACCCCAGAAGACGAGGCTCGCATTACTGGGGGTATTATGGCAACTATAGGTGCCGGTGGTTCATTACTTGCGACGCGAAAAAAACCGCAAGATGAGGAGCTAACTGTTGCCAATGGGATTCGTACAAAAAGACCGAGTGCTGAGCAGTTAGACTTACGCGCAGAAAGAGCATCTCTGAAGAGCGAATTGCGCGTGGGGATGCCGGTAAGTACCGGGCTAAGTTGCAAGACGTCAAAGAACGGCTTGCGCAGGTACAGGCGGAAAATCCGCTTCTCTCTGCGGCGATTACTGGAGGGTTAGTAGGAGGCGGTTCATATCTGGGATACCGCCGCTACTACAAATAATCATGCTGCAGTTTAAAAATGAACGCGTACTATCTTTCTCCCTAAACTACTACGATGTGTTTTGGGAGATTGAGCCTACAACCGAGGACATTCAGCAATACGAGTTCTACGTAGAACGCGCGGAGGCTGAAGCAGGTCCCTGGGATGTCATTGCAGGCCCGCTGATTGATCAGTACTTTATTCGTGACAATAGTATTCATGGAATCACGACCAACACCCGTACGATGTACTACCGCGTACGGTGCAAGCACGTTCCAACTTCTCGCGAGATTTACTCAGCAACAGTAGACCGAGAGGGATCCCCAAATCTTCTTGCAACTGAGATGATCCGCTTAGAGCGGGTGCTCTTTGAAGAATTTGCTGGAGTGCGTTGTTGGCTTTTTCCAAGTAGATCATTTGGGCAGAGATGCCCGAGTTGCTACGACCCAATTCTCGGAAAGACAATTGATACCCGCTGCCCTACATGTTGGGGTACGGGATTTAGTGGCGGCTACCACTACCCCACTGCATTTTGGGGACAGGTAGACGCAATGCCCGAGGCGGAGCAAGTTTCCGTAGAAGACCATCGCAGGGTACAGATGTCACAGATGAGATGTGGTCCGAGCCCCGGAATAAAGCCGCTCGATCTTATTATCGACAACCAGAATCGTCGGTATCGGGTTGTTGAGTCTGGAGGTACAACGCTCTCAGGTTCTCTTGTCCGCGCTGAGATTAAGATGGTTATTATTCAGCGCGGATCCATCGAAGACAAGATTCCTCTGAAAGTGGATACTTCCACGGTGGTTCTCGTACCTCCACGGGCATTTCAAAATGCCCACACGCAGGAAGCATCTAAAGCCACGACCATTGACGTTTTTGGTCTTTATGGGGTGCGTTAATGGAACCAAAGAAAGAACGTAAGGAAAGCATTGTTGAGATTGTCGCGCTTCCAACTTTGGCAGCAGGTGCAGGATCCTTGATTGGCGGTATGGCCGGAGGACTTGCAACGCGGAAACTTTTGGGAACTCCCGGTATTCGGCAGCGACTCGCAAAGATGACGCCCGAAGGCCGCAAAAAACTTTTAACTACTTTGCAATCCGCTGGTGCTGGCGTTGCGGGGACCGCCTCTGCTGTAGGAAGCTACGCGCTATCCGAACACATCCGTGATAAGATGGAAAAGAGACGCCAGTTAGAAATGGATGAACGCGGAGGCCGATCTTGAGTTTTGCGCACGTACGACGCGAAAGCCTACAAATCGGCATAGGGGACGACCCTGCCGTGTACGCCATGCGTTTGTACGTGCAATATCTTCAGGGCCTATTTAACTGGATGCCTAAAGGTTCCTTTCATTGGGAACCTGATGATGAGATTACGGAAATAATGATCCGTGGTCAGGCTCCGTTAAATACGGAGGTTGTGGGAAAACGACCCGCCATTACAGTAGTAATGGGTCCATACCAATACGCGAACATTGGAATCGATAATCTTCTTGCCTACAATCCAAAAACTGGTGCCCGGACCAGGACAGATCTTCTTTCTGGCTATCTGGTGGTGTACACTCTGGCCGACTCTGACATCCTTGCGATGCGACTGGCCCACCTGGTTTCACACCACACGCGTGTAAATCAGCGCCTTCTTGAAAGCCCTGGAGGATTTCACGCGATTGCGCGACCTACTCCAACAATCAACTCCCCAAGTCCTCCGGGACAGTTGGTTATGGGCGATCCTGGGCAGCTGGTGATGTGCCAGGTTAACATTCCTTTCCAGCTACAATGGACGTGGGAAACCAGTCCAAAGCAACAACCTCAATTCCGGTCACTCGATCAAATTACGGGCTCCAGGCGTGCTTCCGAATATGAGTACGCTCCAGACGAGACAATTGCTTCAATAAGATTGGCGATGAACACAGACGACGTAAGAGTACGTCGCTTAGGTGGAAATAGAATCGTCAACAGAAGCAACGGTATTCCAACTTCTCAACGGCCCGTAACAGAAATAGTTCATTCTGGAATCGAAGATTTCCAGATTTCAGGTCTTGAAGACTTCCAGGACGAATAGGAGTAGCCCAAATGGCAAGTGAGAACCGCCCCGGCGTTATCGTTGTTCAGGAGCTCCGCGAGACTCCTGCTGCGGTCGCAGCTCCTACCCTCAACCCCGTGGTTGTGGCTCCTTGCTTCCAGATTGTTCGCGCTGTGGACAACTCGGGCGCTGTAAACAGCGATGCCGAGTACACCACTCAGCGGTACAACCAGGCGGCGCTCACTGTTACGCAAGCGGAATTTCCCGATCCACGCGACAACATTGATGAAGTGAACATCGACGAGACGCAAGTCGGAGCACGCCTGCTTTACGCAGGTGCGCTGACTACGCTTCCGCGTGGAAGCCATGGCAGCACCGGATCGGCATTCCTCAAGTCTGTAAACTTGGCATCACGAGCAGTGGTGGTATTCGATGCAGGTGGTGCCAGTTTTGAGTTTGGCACCACGACCAAGTTGCTTAGCATCAAGGCCAACAGCCCGACAGAAGCAAGCCCGACCGTCATCGCGTTCTCAGGGACGATGTCTCCGGCGGCGGTTGCCACCGCACTCGCTTCCGTACCTGGGATCATTGCAACCGCGTACACCGGGACCGACGGACTTTCCAGTTTCGATAGCAGCCTATCGACTAATTCTGGAGTAGTTATTCAAAGTCGGGTCTTTGGCGCAGCATCCTCGCTGTACATCACAGGGAGCGCACTGCCCGTTTTGACGGATGGCCTGGAAACACTTAGCGCTACATCCTCCTACCGAATCGAGGGTGCAGGATTCCATGGGCAGGACGATCTTGATGGAGACCTGACAACTCCGTGGATCGAGTTCCACGTTGGCTTACTCCCCGCTGGTCCATTCTTTTTGCAAGAAAAGGATGGTACTTTAAATGACGGCACTGCCGCCGCGCAGGTATTCACGGGCAGTGGGGCAACCGTCCCGCTCAAGGCGGCGACTGCAACCACGCCTGGCGATGAGTTCTGGGCAGACGGCGCTCAGGTCTCTGGCGCGGTTGTTACCGCAGTAGAGAGCTCACGCTTCAAGCTGGGCATCCTCGATTCCGCGCGCTCGACATTTGATGCAGATGGGAATTTGACCTCCGCGGTGTACTCCACCGTCGAGATCAGCACTCCTTCCGCCGGTGTTCCGTTTGCGCCAGTCTACGCGTACTTTGTTGCAAACAACTTGGTGTGGGGTTCGGTGACTCCGGCTCCGGTTGCGGCAGAACTTGTCGGTGACGACACCGATGCAATTGCAGCTCTACCAGCGCAGCTGATGGGTGCTGAGTTTTCGGCAACGATTCCGTCGCTTACTGGCGGCACCATCTCCTTCCGGATCGTAGAGGATGGCGTCACGCTGGATGACGTGACGCACACCTTTACTGCCGCAGTTGCGGACGATCTTACAGATGCACTCGACAGTCTGAACGCCAACGCAGATCTTGCCGGTTTGGTGTTCTCGCTCGGCACGGTTGGGTCGAACAAGATCCTGCTCACCAAGACCGTTAAGACCGGTGCTGATCAAAGCGTGACCATTCTTCCGGGCGGGTCGGCTGCGGTACACACCATCTTCGGCCTTGCAGCCGGAGATAGCGCAACTGGCGTCGATGTGGAGTACGCGGAGCGCGCCTCTTACACTGCCGGTCCCGTCGATATTCTCGGCTCATCCGGAGGTCCGACGACCTTGGAGTTTACGGTCACTCACGGATCGGGCCAGGAATTTGTGTGGGAGAGAGTGGTAGCCTTCACTACGGGCACGACGGTAGACCAGTTGGCGGCCGCCATTGCTAATGCAACTGCAACTGGCGCGCTTGAGTACCCAATCTACTTCGAGAATGACTCCGAGCTGGTGCACCTGCTAACTGTGCGGGCAACAGGAACTACTTCTGCCGCGAACTTCGAGTTCATCCTCGTTAGGGGCGGAAGCGGTAACGACCTAGATGTTGCCACCACCGCGGGGGCGTCACTGATTCCAGATGGTGGTGGCTCGGGCGACGACATTCTCAAGGGCACCCGTCTTGAGTTCACGCTGGACAGCAATCCGCATGTTTACGAGGTGGACTTCACCAGCAACTCGCTGCGTGAGGCGGTCGATACAATCAACGCAGAGGTTGGTGGTGCGGTAGACATCGCCAGCGAAGATGGTCTCGCACTCGTGCTGACCAGCGCATTTGCTGGTGCGGCCTCCTCGGTAAATCTCGATGAGGACAGCACTGCATACGATGTGTTGTTTAGCTCGTCGTCTGCATCTGGTGAGGGCCGCCCCAACCCCAGCTTCTACGTGGATGGTGAGGGCACCGCGCACATTAGCCCTCACGTTCTGCGCAACCGGAGCACAGGCGTTCCGCTTGATCTCTCCGCAAGCGGTGCACGTGTTTACTTCGACTACGTCGGCCTGCGGCTTGATGTGACGGCATCTGCCACATCTCCGTCGCTCCTGACCTTCTCCGATGTGGACACGATGGACGCGGCAATCGGGCCGATTTCGACAGAAAACCCGCTTGCTCTGGCGTGCTTCCTCATGCTCCAGAACACGCCGTCACAGTCAGTGTCGGCGCTGGGTATCAGCGAAGTCAACGAAGCGGCCCCGATGGGCACAACAACCGCGCATCTTTCTGCGCTGACCTTCCTTGAGAGCAAGGATGTGTACGCCATCGCTCCGATGACGGACGATCCTTTTGTGCAGCAGCTCTACTCGACGCACGTTGAGAGCATGTCAGCACCCGAAGAGCGCGGTGAGCGCATCGTATTTATCTGGCAAGGTCCTCCGACCCGCGCGCAAGATGAGTCGATCCTCGCTGGTTCGGACGCCACGGTGAATGGCGCAACCAACAGCATCACGCTGGGCTCAACTCCGATTGAAGGCATCGCGGCTCTGGGCCTCGATCCCTCGGACCTGTCCTTTGATGACAACGTCTACTTGGAGTTGGTCGTCACGCTGCTGGGCCAGACCAACGTCTACAAGTTCTCGGTTTCGTCGGTCAGCGGAACTGCGCTGCAACTGCGCGGTACGTTTGCAACCACCGAAAACACCGATGGCTTCTACGACACCCCCGCGCTCGACTGGACAGACGACGAGAACCTGAGCGGGCTGACCTTCACGCTGAAGCAGCGCGGAGAGAAGTTGCTGGTCACGGGAACTACGCTTCCCGACCGCGCAGCAATCGCGACCACTGCGGCTGCGCAGGGAGACGCGTACAACAGCCGTCGTACGTTCATGCTCTACTGCGGTAACGTCGACACCAGCATCGATGGCATCGTGACTCCGGTTCCCGGGTATTACGCCGCTGCTGCGATTGCTGGAATGGTTGCAGAGCTTGCGCCGCAGCAGCCGTTCACCCGAGTCTCGATGACTGGGTTCTCGAAGGTCTACGGGACGGATGATACTTTCAGCGAAAATCAGCTGGACACTATCGCAGACGGCGGTCGTTACATCCTGATTAATCAGGGCGGTCGGATTGCCTCGCGTCATCAAAGATCGACCAAGAGCACGTCCATTGAGGCGCGCGAGCTATCGATCACCAAGGCCATCGACTTCTTGGCGAAGGGCCTCCGTGCAACGAACCGTGTCTACATCGGTCGCTACGTAATCAACCCCGGATTTATCGATCAGTTGGTAATGTCGAACGAGGGCTTCCTCGCTCGCGCAGTGCAATCTGGTGTGGTGAACTCGGCAGCCCTCAACAGCGTTTTGCAGGACAGTTCGTCCCCTGACACTGTGCTGATTGAGGTAACCGTTGCGCCGGCGTATCCTTGCAACAAGATCAGAATCACCATCGTCTCCTGATCCCTTCTTCCTAATCGGAGGTCACCATGTCTGCCCCTACATCGAAGGCCGTTATCGCAGCCGCTGCATCCGGAAACCGTTGGCACCAAAAGCGCATTCATCGTCGGTTAGACGACCGGGACGCTGTCCTGGATGCCGCACTTGAAACGGTTGAGAATTGGGATCCCGCCGTTTTTCCCGTGATCACCAAGGTTGCTGGGTTTGATCCCTCAAAGGCGTCCAGCGACGACACCATGACTGTCTCCATCGGCGGTGCGGATTTCAGCGCTGGCTCATCCATCACGGCGGTGCTTGGAACCACGTCCCTGACTGTAACTAAGAACGTGGGTGCCCAAACTCTCGATCTGACCGGCGTAAACGCAGTCGTTGATGCGGCCACTGTCGGTGACCAGTTGATGCTCCTGGTTCGGATCGACAATGTTCTGTGTCCTCCTGTCACCATGACCCCTGTTAAGGCGTAATCTTTCCTATCTTTAGAGGGCAGAACCCATGGCATCTCTTTCACAGTGGTCCCCCTACGAGGACTTCGTTCAGGGGGGAATGAGCGACGGACGGTTCATGAGCGGTGCTTACACCGTTCTATGCGCCGGGCCGCCTCGTCTCGCCAATGTGGGCGGTCCCGAGTTCCTCGGTGCTGCCCTCACAGCCGGTTCAACCGCCGAAGACATGCTGGCCTACCCCATTGGGGTTGTTCAGAACTTCAGCCTGAGCCACAACATGCAGCTGAACCGGATCTTCGAGATCGGGTCGGTGCGCAGCTACCACATTCCCGGTCGCGTCATGGGACAGATCGGGCTGGGGCGCGTGCTGTACCACGGCCCTTCGTTGCTCCGCGTGTTGTACGCGTACTACCAGGACATCATCCCTCCGACCTTCGTCAACCCGGTGTTCTCGAACATTGGCTCGGCGACAGTTGCGAATCCGCATGATGTCATCATCCCTCCTGGTTACGAGAACATTTTCCTGAACCTCGCTTCAGATTTGTTCACGCAGCCAGTGGGCTTGCTGACATTGATGAAAGATAGCAACGAAGATACGATGGGCGCGGGGTATTTCGAATCCTGCTTCATCCCGAACCACAGCATCTCAACGGATGCCATGGGTACGCTGATCCAGGAACAGTGCGCGATCCAGTTTGAGCGCATGGTTCCGATCAACACGCAGGTCGTCGGCCTCATTACAGGATGAGAGATGGACGCTCTGTTGCTGCATTTCTTTCGCGATGAGCTGGTAAAGCTGGCGAGCGGAAGCTCAGACGCCCAGCGAAACTATTACTTGCGCAATCGCAATAAGATTTTGCAGCAACAGAAGTCCTACCGTGTTAAAAATAGCACAATGATCTCGAAGAAACAGAAAGCGTATAGAAGCAAGGTGAAGTCTGGCATGATTCGCCAACGTGAGCGGATCTCTACCGGAAACTCGTACACATACGGCGGGTACCGGTAATGCTGAGACAAAATATTCGGCATGTTCGTGGTTTAAAGCGGCCCCGCCTGGCAACTCCACGTCTCGGGCTATCCACAAAAGGTAAGCCCGCTAAAAATACTTACGGGGCAAATACAATGACAGTAAACGCCGCGTCCCTCTCTGAGAAGTATAGAGAAATTTTGACCACAAAACAAGCATCTGGCACCCTCTCGTTGAGGGAGTTTATTCAACTACGGGAATTAGAGAAAGAGGCAGGGATTGTAGATGCAGGTCTTGAATTTGTAGGTCGTTTAGGAAGCAGACTTGGAAAAGGTATTAAATCACTAGGCACCCCCGCAGGGGGGCTCCCTCGGAGAAGCAAGGGGTTGCTGGGAGGGTTGGGCACTAAGATTGAAACCCTGGGCGCCCGCGCAACGAAAGCGGGTGAGAACGCCGGGCTAACGCCATCTGAGATAATGGCATCAGGCATGAGGAACCCTGTGGCAAAGCCGCCCACTGCGCCTGTGGCAAAGCCGCCCACTGCGCCTGCGGCGTCAGCACCCACTGCGCCTGCGGCGCCAACAGCCGCTACGCCTGCGGCGTCAGCACCCACTGCGCCTGCGGCGAGTGCTAACGACCCCAAAGCAGGCACTAAGAGCGTGCAAAGCGCGAGTACTGTCCGCTCCACACAGCCGTCAGGAAAATCTTTTTCGGAGGGCGCCGGCAACAGCTCAGCAAAACCAACTTCCAACAGGCTTCCAGAGCAAGTTCAAAAGAATCCTTCAACGGCACCCGCTCCCGAGACCCCTGCTGGTGGAACTCCAGCTAAAGATGGGGAGGTAGTCCCAAGCAAGGCAGATGAACTATTAAATAGCCTCATGAAAGCGGCGCCAATTGGTGTAGCCGGTGGGCTTGCTGGTTACGGCGGACTTCGTGGCTGGGGAGAAGGCCAGGCCGAGGTAGTTAAGTCCCAGCAACAGGGGTTTAATCCCGCGACCCGATTCTAAGTAGCAACTCGTTGATCGTGAGCGGCTGAGACCGCCCTAAACGCTCTGCCACGTAAATGTCCCGAGTTTCGGGCTTTACCGGGGCAGAGCTTTTTGGTTCATAAATTCCTTCATCCTGTATGCACATGTCCAGCAACAACTGGACAACGTCGGTAGAGGTCACACGCGTCTTGCTTCGTTCCGACAGTTGTCGCGCGGTGCGGTCCAGATACGCCTTTTGATCATTCCGAATTGTTACGCTGGGCATTAGTACCACCTAAAAAGAGGAAGGGCCTCCGGGGCGCCCTTCCTCCATGTATCAAGACCGAAGATGCGATTCGATAATCGCCTTCACCGCGGACGAAAGCGCCGCGGGTAGGTCTTCGAATGTTGCCGCGTGCCCGAACCTATTCTGACCGAACAATCTTTCGAACATCTCGCGGTCATTTCCAATCCCCAGAGTGGAGAGCGTTACTCCCTCGTTCTCCAACTCTTTCATGACCTGCCGCAAATCTTCTGAGGCATTGCCCGAAGATTTTGTCTTGCGGCAAGTCGTGGGAAATCCGTCAGTCATCAACACAACCGCGCGATCTCCCTTCCCGTTCTTTAGCCATTCGATTGCGACTTCGAGCGCCTGAACGGTGTGGGTGTACATCATCGCCATTCCTGGGACCGCTTGAAGAGATCCAAGTTTGGAGAAGAAGTACAACTCAGAAGAGAACGTCCACAGGGTCAGGTCAACCCGTAAGCCTTTGCATGCGTATTCTACGTCGGCCACGGCTTGATCCAGCATCGCCATGCCGGTTCCAAACATAGAACCGCTCACATCGGCCAAGAGCAGGAGTTGGAGTCCCCCGATCTCTTGCGTCTTCTGAAAGACTGGAATGGAGTTGCTGTTTGAGATTCGCGCCTGGATTGCGCGCTGTACGTTGATCCTGCTTCCAGTCCTCGAGTTGGTCTTATCAATCTCCATTTTGATCTGCTCAAGGTATCGACGAATCGACGCCGCACGCGGCGTTGGGCGAATGAGCGGAAGCGTGGGCGTCACGACTTTTGATCTGATCCCACATTCCTTGCTGGCCTTGTCCAGCCGAACGGAATCTTGTTCTTTGTCTGCTGCCCGTTGCTTGCCGAGTTCTGCCTTTGCATCCGCGATTCGATCATTCATCCGCGCAGTTCCAGCCTCGCACATCTTCTGGAACTGCGTCTTTCCCTCTTCGTCCGGCGTGTCGTTGTCCGCAGTGATGAGCTTGCGCACTTTACGCATAGCTCCAGCATCAGCGCGAGAATCTCGTTTGCCAGGAACTTTCTGAATGTCGGGAGTACCTGCGCCCTGATTCTTGGAGTCCTGCTGCTCTTGCTTTCCGTTTCCTGCGCCAACGAGCGCATCAAGTTTCGACTGCGCCTTCTGTTGATTATTTTGCTGATTAAGATCGGGAGGAGGATTCGCTTGAAGAAGCTCATCAGCAATGTCGTCAATCAGCCGAGCAGTGATTGCAAGGCAAGAAAGATTGTCAACCAGTTCTACCGACGCACGCGCCTTCTGCATGTGCGGCGCGCATTTTTTGAACTCCGGTGGTGCGCCAGGCGTGTCCGTACCAGCTGCGATCCTCGCAAGGTAATGGACAATATCTTTTTCGGCATCCTCTTCTTTGCTGTACTTGGCGATGTCCTTCCAACGCTGTGACAGAAGACTCGCACCACCAAAATACAACTCACCCCAAACGCTGCAACATCTCCAGTCCTCAAGGATATTCCAAAGGAACTGGACAATCTGCGCAAGAGCTGGCTTATACGGAGCGGCCTTTGGGCTGGTGATAGGAATCCGTGCGCGAGTCAGAAGCTTCTCGACAATCTGTTCTTTGAAGGCTTCTGTAAGCGCCAGATCTGTTTCGGCGAACACATGAGAAAGTTCGTGCTCGCAGATTAGGTACGCCTCATCATCTGCGAGCGGCACACGAATTTGTGTAACGCAGTCGGTTGACCCCCCTGCCGGATCGTCGATTAACTCCAGATTCGTCTGGAGCATCGTATTGAACGTCTGCACGAGAGTTTCCATTCGCGCAACGTTTTCCTCACGACTTGGGGCAGCGATAGCCCCAAGATCAAGAAGGGGACGTGTCATTTGGGTTCTCTACCTCGTAGAAGCGACTTGCGACTGCCCAAGCAGCCACTCGACGGCGAAATAAGAACACATCCCACGGAGAGAGCGGGCTGGGTTTTCCATTTTCGAGAAATCCGTTGATCTCATCAACGAAATGTCGAATCGCGTCTTCGACGGATTCCTCGGTTCGGGCTGCAGCGGTCATTCCCTTTCCGCGCTCCGTAGAGGCCAGCCGACTTTCCAAAATGAGCGCCTCCCTCTGTATTTCGGCGTCAAGGAAGCTCATTGCGGATGCCAACTGGGACTTGCGCCCTCGGGTCGACGCCCATTTGTTAATGCTTGTCAGATTGGTAAACTTTGGAATATCAGCCATACATCTTTACCTCATTCAAGTTGACAGCAAACACCGACTGAACTCGTGCGTAGATCGCATCCTTGAACTCGGGGTCAAACTTGTAGCTCATCATCTTGAGCGCCCGGTTGATTCCAATCACATTGATTTTACGAATTGTATAGGCCAGATCTCGCGTAGACAGTGCGTAGTCCCATTGGTTTGCACGGGACTCTTCTGCCAACGTAAGGAGGCGATTCACGATTCTCCGTTCGTCTGCGTTCACGCCATTCGGAAACAGCGCCTCAAGCAGCTTCTTCTCATCAGCCTGCGGCATGTAGCCGACTTCCACGAAGTCAAAACGACTGCGCAGCGCTTCGTTGAGTTGGTATGTGCCCGCGTAGCCGGGGTTCATCGTGCCCACGACCCAGAGAGTTGCTTCGGGGTTTAGGACGAACCGTTTGCCCAAGGAAGCGCACTCCACCGCTTTGCGGTAGTCGGCAACCGAGAAGACCATGGACTGAACCTGCGGCCGCAGCGTGTTGACTTCTTCCAGCACGAGAACCGCGTGCCCAATCTCATTTGCAGTCTCAATCGCAGCGGGGAGCGATCCGAGCGTGAAGAACACGTCGTCGCCCTCCATGCCGAACGAGCCGATCAAATGCGTCTCGTCCGTCCCACTGTTGCAGTTTTCGCGAATCATGGGCACTTCATAGCGAGCGCACCACTCCTCCACAGCAAGAGTTTTGCCGGAACCTTTTGGACCCTTGAGGATCAGTGCATCCTTCCAGGAGAGCGAGTGCAGGAGGTCAAGCAGGCCCGTATCAACAAAATCAGGATCTTTAGCAGGAATGAGATCAATACCGGGGATCTTGGTCAAACGCATTGTTTCTCCTATGGCTCATGGCCAAAGGTCTTATGACTTTTTTTAAGATTTTTAGCACAACACTCTTGCCAGAAATAAAAGCATCGATTAAGAACAAAAAGCCAACTCCGAGGACAACCACATGGCAACTGAGGTGGACTTAACGGGACTCAACAAGGAGCAGCTTCACGCAGGACTTGCAGACATGGTCCTGAATCTGCTTCGATCACACAGAGTTGTGCTGGTTGCTAGCCGCCCCGATGGCGTAATTACATTCATTAATCCAGTCATCCTCCAAGAACTTCCGCCTGAGACCCTCGCCGCTGCCCTCATCGAATCTTGGGATGAGGCAGACATCGGAGAGTTCATGGAACATGTTTATGGGTGACATCATCAACTTCCCGTCTCCTCCCGAAGCCGACATGATGCCCGGACATGCGATAGATCTGAGAAGAATCATTCAGATCATTCGGTATCTGGTAAAGATCCATGGGTCTGATACGGAAAAGATGTGGAGCGAGTTTGATGAAGAGATGGTCCGCCGAGTTGGCGGGTATGACGGCTATGACGTAGAGCCGCGCGAACTCGGAAAGATGGTCAGCATCATGACGGCCACAGATGTCGGCGCTTGTCAGTTCACCGTCTTCGTGTTCAACGGGCTACTTCGTAAAACATAGCGATTTTTCTGTTAAAACTATTCTGCCCCAACACCAATAGGAGGTCTGGGCATATGAGCATGTTCGATACTGAAATCACGACGGTTCCTTCTGCCAATATCAAAGTGAACATCAATATCAAGAATATTCGTACTCGATTCCCCCATGATGGGATTCAGCAGCTTGCCGAGAGCATTCTGCGCGATGGGTTGATGCAGCCGATCGTGACCATGCCTGCCGAAGATTCGGATGGTAACGAGATCATTGAGCTGGTTGCGGGTGAGCGTCGCCTCCGGGCCATTCGCCTTCTGCAAGACCGCGATCCTGATTTTATGTCTGAGGGTGTTCCTTGTGTGATGTTTGAGGGCCGGCTTCACGAAGCCAAGTACCTCAACGCCCTTGAGAATGTTGAGCGCGAGAACATCGACGACGTTGATCTGAGCGCCTGGGTGTATACACGCGTCACCTTCGAGGGCGTGACCCAAACGGAGTTGGCCGAGCGGATGCACCGCTCCGCATCCTGGGTCAACTTCCGGATGGTCTTTCACGAGAAGGCAACCGAGGCAGTCAAGGATGCCGTTCGTAACGGGATCATCAGCTTCACCGCGGCCTACCATCTTGCGAAGAACATGTCGCAGGAAGATCAGATCAAGTGGATCGAGAAGGCCCGCAAGCTCGGAGAGAAGATCACCGTCGACAATGCATCGTCGGGTGATGAGGGCACCGAGTTTGGCGCCAGCAAGAAGCCCAGCAAGAAGGCGCGCAACAAGATGCTGGTCCGTGCCGATGCACTCGCCGAAAATGGAAATGATATCGGTCGCGGCATGGCGATTGTTCTGCGTTGGGTTGACGGCAACCTTGACGCGGAAGAGATGGAGGAGATGATCTCCTTCGAGGAAAATAAGTAATGGACACGCTCCTGGGGCAATCCTTGATTAGATACAAAAGGCTCGGAGGCCGTATCGGCATATTTGAGGTTGTCCTGGGAGACGGGTACGCCGAGCTACTCCACCTCGGGTACCTGTAAAAAATCCCACCTCATCGAATGATGGGGTGGGATTTTTTTAGCTTGTGCTCAGCCGCCGCGGGAGAAGTCGATGGTAACGCCCTTCACTACTACCGCGTAGTGGTCTGTAAGGGTCATCGCCGAGTTCGTTGCTTCAATGGATAACTGCAAGTACGCGTTGGTCTCTGCAAGGTTTGTTACTTGATGACCAGTCGCGTCGTACGCCGCTTGCGCCGATGGCGGAGGCGTACGATTTAGTCTTCGCAATGTGCTGGCTGCTGTAGTTGACGGGTCGATCGCCTGGATACAAAGTCCGCTGGCGATGATGTCTCGCTCGGTGCTCAGGCCGCTTGTAGCGTCTGCAACAAGGAAGGTCGCGTGAATCGTGATCTCGCTGTTGTTGTAAGTGAGATCTGCGATATTCCCGCTTACAAACGTGCCTCCAGGAACTCCAGAGGAGTCCTGAAAGTTGAACCCGATCCAAACAAGATTGTTTGGCGGAGGAACCAGCGCCCCGCCGTTCACCACATTTAGAACCGCGGAGACCGCGACATGGATGCGCGAACCCTTCGTTAGCGGAACTTCTTGCGGAGTTCCCACCTTCCTCTGCGAAACGCCGACTAAGTTCAAAGATGCAAGACCGGACAGGGACTTGCTTCCAACCATCGTCTTCTTTGTGGGCTTCCACGTTGTAGATGGCTGGTCGTATACGACGTAGTCACCGTCGGTGGCGGTGCTTACAGCTACGTCTGCGAGATCATCGAAGTTAACTGGGGGAGTTGGGATCGCCGCCACATCCTCGGCAAGCTCTGCAAGCGCGGCCTCTACATCTTCTGCGGTAAAGTTGTCATCTTCGTCGGCAATCGGAATATCCGCAGCTGTTAGCTCCGTCGCAATAGAACTAACGGCGTGCCAACGTCCTGCGGTCGCATTGTAGGTCGGGGCAATCACGGCAGCTGCATCGTCTGCGGTGGTGTCTCCCCGCTTAAACCCGTACATACGATCTACGGCCTTTACGTAGATCAGCTGCCCATCGTCGATGTCCTGTACTGCCACGAGGCGAAGTGCAGCAATGGTGGCCACAGGACTCTGAACCAAGTCCCCAGTGATAACCCCAGATCTTTTGCGAAAGAAAGAGCGGCTCATACGGGCACCACCAATCCAACCCACGCATTCAAGGTTGGAGCTGTTCCGGAAACGGCACTTACCTGGAGGTACATGCGGCTAAGCCCCTGAACCTCGAGTGTGGTCAGGTCGTTTGTGTTCACGTTTAATGTCTCTCCTCGATGCCAAATACCACTGATGGCGCTGTACCACCAGATCACGACGGAGAACACGGGATCGGTGCCCCCTACTTGGAAAAACACGTGCACGAATTCATTTCGCTGTAGAAGGATGCCTTCCGACTCAACAGTCGGTGCAAGCGTAGCAGCTGTTACCGCTGCCAAGACTCGGCGAGAGGCAGCTGATGTACCCCCTGTCGCCGATCGAACTACAACTTTCTTGGACATGATTGATCTCCTGAAAGGGCAAATCTAAGCATACCGCAAACTTTAGTACGCTGCATACGTGGAAATTGAGGAAAATAAGTTTCCAACGGAAACGAGTTCTTCCACAATCTCGTCGCTCAGCGCGCACTTTTGAGTCTGTACTTGCTAAGGGATCCTTATGAATGTAGACTTTACCCATCTTCTCTGGGGTACGATTTTCCTAACCGCTAAAAGGTGGTCACAATGCGACGAGTTCGTAAACCCGCAGGCAACGCTGTTAAATGTGTAAAGTTGCTTTCAGCTATGCTGAGAACTCAAGTTGGAGAGGATGACGCACCTTCCCCCTTCCTTCAGCAGCTCGGCGCGCTCGAAAGGATGGAGAAGGAAGACATCGAACTCGTGCAAGACATTGCGCTTCTTACGGCAGACGTCATGGATGAAATAGCAAATGCAGCGGCACGCGGAAATCTCCGCTCATCCGCTGTCTCAATTGCAGGTATCATCATCACTGCCGCAGCAGAGATTCAAGACAATGTTCGCTGGAGCTCAATGACGTAGAAACTACGTAGCGACTATACATAGTTCGCGGCCAACTCTCCTACATTACTTAGTACTGTCGAAGTTCCAGCATTGCGGCCAAATGCCTTAGCCGCTCCAACAATGGCGCTACCAGCCAAAGACGGTATTACATCCCCGTACATAGCTCATCGCGGAAGAAGTAAAGAACTTCTGGGCTTAGTGCAGATGCGTTTTTACGCATCTGTGCTTTTGCCTTCGTGATCTTTCCATTTTTCGTACGAAGTTTCTCGCTAAGAGTTGCTCCATTCGCGCGCACTTTTCGATCCAGTGCTCCGCGGCTCTTCCCATTCACAGAGCTAAACGCGGAGGATACTGATTCTTCACGATACATAGGTCACCAGCTAAAAAGGGGGAAAGGGCGCCCCCAGTATATCAAAAGTGAAACACGCGCAGTCAGACGCTGACTTCTACGTGCTGCCCTTCATGAATCAACTCCATTAGCATTTCATAGCGCACATCGACGTCTTTTCCCATCAGGCCGCAAATGGTGTCCTCCGTGACATCTACATCCCGCTCGTGAATAGAGACGCACTCAAGGACACGCGTTTTGGGGTCCATGGTCGTCTGCCACAGCATTTGCGGTGGCATTTCTCCAAGTCCCTTGAACCGGGTGACTTGTGGATTGCTTCGTGGGTACTGCGCAAGCAGCTTGTTCAAGCTTCTCTCATCTCGCACCCAAGAAGTGCTTTTGCCAATGTCTACGCGATACAGCGGAGGCACGGCCAGAAACACTCGGTTGTCCATGATGAGATCTGGCAGGAACCGGAAGAAGAACGTCAGCGCAAGCACCGCAATGTGATCACCATCGCTATCTGCATCCATCAGGAGAATGATCTTTCCATAGCGCAGTCGTCGAATATCAAACCCAGCGCCGATCCCACATCCAAGGGCATCGACGATGTTGCGGATCTCCTCGTTCTGCATGGCCTTTGCTACGGTGATGGATTCTACATTCATGATCTTGCCACGCAGCGCCAGAATGGCCTGCGTCTTTCGATCGCGCGCCATCTTGGCAGAACCACCCGCAGAATCCCCTTCAACCAAAAACAGTTCGGACGAGTCTCGATCGTTCGAACTGCAATCGGACAGCTTGCCTGGAAGCCGTAGCCGATTGACGGGTCCCGATCGGACCACGGCCTCGCTTGCCGCCCGTGCAGCTGCACGTGCTTGCGCAGCTTGAACGATCCGCTTTACCAGCGTAGTTGCCTGGCGAGAGTTGGATTGCAGCCAATCTCGTACTGCCGGTCGAAGGATGGTATCGACCTGCCGTGCAACCTCTGGATTGTTTAGCCGATCTTTCGTTTGGCCCTGGAACTGCGGCTCTTCCACAAACACGGAGACCAGCGCCACAAGACCTTCCCGAATGTCTGCCGGGGTGATCTTGACTCGCTTGGGCACATCTTTGTGGTCTTCCAAATAGTCTCGCAGGGCTGCGACTACTGCGGAGTCCACACCTTTTTCATGCGTTCCGCCATCTCTGGTCGGGATCGCATTTGCAAATGACTTGATCTCTGTCGTCGTTGCCTCCGTCCACAACAGCGCCACTTGAACACGTGGATTCTGCGAGGAGACCACCAAGGGGATCTCCGTCACAAGGCTCATTGGTGCTGTGATGTCTGCGAGGTAGTCGGCAAGCCCGCCTTGAAACTGGAACTCGTGCGATTCCGTTCCTGCATACAACGAGAACGTCACGCCCGGCGTCAGGTACGCTCGAACTTTGATCCGTTCCAGAATCGTATCCGTGTCAAACACCTGCTCGCCGAATATCTGCGGGTCAGGGCGGAAACCTACGGTGGTTCCCGTTTCATCTCTGTGAGTTGCGCGAACCTCCAGATTTCCAACTGGGATTCCGCGGGAGAACGTACGGACTGCCTCTTTTCGATCCCGACGGCTGCTCACGCACAGATCAATGGACAGCGCGTTGACTACAGAACTTCCAACGCCGTGTAGTCCGCCTGAAGTTTTGTAGGCCCCGTCTCCAAACTTACCGCCTGCATGCAATGTTAGGAAAATCACATCCAGCGCAGAAGTCTTGGTCTTTGGGTGCAGATCGAAAGGAATACCGCGTCCGTTGTCCCAGACCTCCGCAAAATCATCTTCGATTGCGACGTTGATTACGGATGCGTACCCCGCAATCGCCTCATCTACTGAGTTGTCGAGAATCTCCCAGAGAAGATGATGAAACCCGACGCTATCTGTGCTGCCTACGTACATTCCAGGGCGTTTGCGAACTGCCTCTAATCCTTCAAGAACTGTAATACTGCTCGCATCATACTTTTCAGGCATTTTTCGTGTCTCCGATGTCTCGGGCAATTTCTTCTGTAATTTTGCCAGCGCAGTCAGAACAGCTGACGAGCTCATGCGCTCGCCATAGGCCGCGTTTGTACGCGTCTCCCTTGTTTTGTTGCTCAAGCGCAGCTGCGATCCGCTCGAGGGCTCGAATGAGCCGAGGGATCGAAGCATCTATGAATTGTGCACCACGGAGAGTATTCGACCACATGTAGTAGTCATCCTTGAGTTCTGTATTGGTTGGCATAGACTGTATTTGGGCCTCCGGCTATTCCCACGCCGTAGAAGGCCGGTGCCCAGGGGGCTTCCTCCTCCCCTGGGCACCTTACTTTTTAGCCTCTTTAAGTTCTTTTATTCGCAGTTCAGCATCCTCGATATCTGGGGCATCGAGTAATGCAAAGAGCCGCTCAAGGTCTGCGTCCACTGCTTCGGCGAGTTCTATGTTTCGGAGCAAGTCGTCGACTTTGTCTCCGTATGCACCTTTAGAGTTCGCCCAGAACTTGAGAGCGGTAAGAACTTTCCAAAGAACATCCTGCGTCACCACACGCGGGATATTGTTGATCTCTTCCAAGAGATCCTTCTCAAGCATATCTGT
>Ga0172367_10003054_pt1 | contig 22193 bp, 18 predicted proteins | sample Lak10m_FD_114542 | JGI IMG/M metagenome (GOLD analysis project Ga0172367, IMG submission 114542) | Freshwater microbial communities from Kabuno Bay, South-Kivu, Congo - kab_022012_10m | ecosystem: Environmental > Aquatic > Freshwater > Lake | place: Democratic Republic of the Congo: South-Kivu... | reverse complement strand
TGGCGCAGGCAAACGCAAGCCCACAATCGGCACTCAGGCTCCTCGGGTAGGGAGTCGGTTAGTGCTCGGGCTTTGTCGGACGATGCTTCACCGCATCGTCCGACTCGTTTTGTACGCATCTCGGTTGATGCAGCCTACGCTCGCGGAGCCCCACCTCCCGACTCGAATGGCTATCCTCCTGCAAACACAGGACGAAAACCGGCTTGAGTCAGAATCTGCGCGATCTCTGGTCGACGGTCACCCTGGATTTCGATGCGGCCTTCCTTGACGGTGCCACCCGTGCCGCACTGCTTCTGCATTTGCTTGGCAAGTTGCTCTTTCTCGGCTTCGCTGATTCCGACGAACCCTGAGACGACCGTGACCGTTTTGCCGCCTCGATGTGCGGTTTGGCGGTTGATATCGACACGACCCCGGTTCTTGTTGGGCTGTCGTCGTTTTGAGGTTTGTTGGTTGATCTCGTTTGTGTCCGAGGCTGGGGCTTCTGGGAGGCCGTCGAGTTGTAAACCCTCAAATGGGTTTTGAGTGAGGGCCTGTCCACCGTCTACGGGGATGCGTGGTTTCTCCTTCACGTTACCAGTCGGTAGGTTGGTAATCCTTCAAGAATTGTCCCCAGACGTGTTTGCCCGTATTGAACCCCGCGATGATCGGGTCCACGATACGTGCCGCGCCATCGACGATGTCCAGGGGGGGATGAAAGCGGTGATCTCGAGTTTTCCGTTCGGCTACCTGGATGGGGTCCTCGTCGGTGACCCAGCCGGTATCGACCGCGTTCATGTGGATGCCATCGGCTTGGTATTCGGCTGCGGAAGTCCGCGTCATCATGTTGAGCGCGGCTTTGGCCATGTTGGTGTGGGGGTGGCGGGTGGTTTTAAACTTTCGGTAAAACTGACCCTCGACGGCGGAGACATTAACGATGTGTTTATCGTGTTCGGGGGAACGAAGCATGAGCGGTTTGAGTCGCGCGTTGAGCACGAACGGCGCGATGGCGTTGACCAGCTGGACTTCAAGCAACTCGACGGAGGACACTTCGTCGAGCATGAGGCGCCACGAATTGCGCTCACGCAGATCGACCTGTTGCAGGTCTTGGTCGAGCTGGCCTTTTGGGAAGAGGTCGTGTTGGGCTGTCAGTTCATCGGGTAACAGAGCCACTTGGGAGAGCGCGGCGGAGTGGGTGAGGCCAGCGGCTGATGAGTCGTTCGTTTTGGCGAGCGCCTGATTCCCCTCGGGAAGGAGGTGGTAGCCGCGCAGCCCTTCATAGGCACCGAGCATATGAGCAGCCTCGGGAGGCATCTCCTGCAGGGTTGCAGTCTCGCGGGCCATCATATGCTCATAAAAATCAGGAGGACGGCGAACGGTTTGGCAGGCGTTATTAACGATGAAATCCAAGCGCTCTCGCGTGGCTAAGAGATGCCGGCAGAACGCCTCAACACTGGGGGTATGCCGCAGATCGAGGCCGAAGATCTCCAAACGGTGACCCCATTCAGCGAAATCAGGTTCCTGGGCGTAACGCACGGCCGAATCGCGCGGAAAGCGCGTCGTCACGATCAGGCTGGCTCCAGCCCGCAGGAGCTTGATTCCGGCTTGATAGCCGATTTTGACCCGGCCACCCGTCAGCAGTGCCACTCGCCCCTTCAGATCGGCGGTCTCGGTGCGTTTCCTAAAATTAAGCGCCGCGCAGCCGGGGCACAACTGGTCGTAGAAGTGATGAATGCTCTTGTAGTCTTGCTTGCAGATATAGCAGTTCTGCGGTTCGAGCACTTCCCGAAAATCGGGATCGTTGAGGACTTCGCGTTGCTGAAACCCGTCCGGTGGAAAAACGTTTGGCGTGGTGAAGACCTTTTGTCGACGCAGTCTTCGGATGCCGGTCTCCTGGAGAACCTGCTCATCCTGGGCCGCCTTCTCGGCTTGTCGCTGGCGTTTGCTGGCTTTGACGAGTCGACGGCGCTCCACGGGGCTGGGGCAATAGACTTGGCCGGCGGCCTGCACCAGCCGAGCCCGTTCCTCCGACGGAATCTCGGCGAGCAACGACCGGTTCGTGGCGATGGATTCCAGGAACTGCGTAGCCTCACGGAGTTGATCCCGGAAGCGCGGCCCAAGCGGTGTCGGCGGAGTGGTGTTGGGCGCTGGTGTGCTGGTTGTAGACACGGTTTGCTCGAATGCCTGGGTCGACCCATTTCGCGCGGTTACGCGAGAGGGCGTGACTCTATCGTGCCTCCCCGTGTCGTCAAGAAACTGCTGGTGATGCTCCCGGGCACCCGGGCACGGTGGACGTTTGGTCGACGGATGCCCTCGGTCGGAAGTGGATCTACTGCCTCTTCGTGGTTTCGAGCGCGTTCAAGCTGAACTGGGTTGACTGAAGGATTAGTCTTCTACCACCCGATAAAACCGGTGAGGACCGCTGGCTTCGGGGTCCTCGAGTTTGAGTTCTGTGCCCTGGCTTAGGACGGGTTGAAAGGATCGCCATGTACCTGAGCCCAGTTGGTCGATGAACTCCATGCGATAGGATTGTCCGGGTGAGGCCTCCACAGCGACCGAGAACCGGCCTTGGTTACGATTGGGCTTCAGTGGCCGAACCGGGGTGGGGCTTTGTAATCGAACCAAACCCGGCACCGCCACTCCGTCGAAGCGATCAAACATCCCTCCGACCCACAGTGCACCGTTACTGGCGGGTTGGATGACATTGATCTCGCGGGCGCTCGCACCAGACACGCCTTGGCCGATGTTCAACGAGGGATCCGGTTTACCATCGAAAGAGAATCGCAGCAGGCCAGGCTCCTGCGGTCCGCCAGTGCGACTAAACACTCCGCCAACTACGATTCTTCCTCCGGGCAGCGAGTGGATGGTTCGCACCGAGGGGGACTCGAGTGAGTGCCGATACCGTGAGTCCAAAGCGCCGGTGGTCAGAATTGGAATTAGACCAGAAGCGACCTCGTTGCCCACTCTGATCGTGGCCGCCTCGGTCCCGAGCAGGATCAAGCCATCGTCGTGCACGAGGACCGCACGTGCAAATTCAGCGCCCACCGCGAGGTTCAACCCTGCGACATGCTTGCCTTCGGCATCAAGGATGCGGGTTGAGGCGAAGCCCGAAACCAGCACACGACCGTCTGCGAGCGGGCGGACTGCGTTGAACCCGTTTGGCGAGAACGGAGGGTCGTTCGGGTTGCTTTGGGGAACAAACCCGGGATCCACCTCGCCGTTTGGAAGCAGTCTCACAACCCCTGGACGTGCAGAGCCGCCGACGTGAGTAAACTTGCCTGCAACCCACCACTTGCCATCGGCGGCTTGTGCGATATCGGAAACCTCGGCTCCCGCATTGAACGAAGGGTTGAAGGTCGGAGTTCGATTGCCAATCCGATCGGTTCGGATCAACGGAGGCACGGCCCCGCCGTTCATCGCCGAGAAAGAACCGCCAATGAAGAAGCCTTGGTTCCCGTCGGCGACGCTGCGCAGTCGGGTGATTGGCTTGGTTCCAGTGAGGGTGACTTGGATTCGTGGATCCAGAGCCCCGAGCAACGTGTAGGCGACGATCTCCGCCCGGGTGGAGTCGGCGGTTTTGCGTGCTACCAGCACCCCCTCCGACCCCAGGTCGACAAGGTCAAGAACGGGATAAACCGGCGATGTTGCGGGTTGGAATGTGAGGTCGACCCCTCCGCTACGCCTCTGGGCTGGCACGATTTCTACCCGTGCGCTCCGACTTTCAGCCGTGCCGGAAGGACTGTTAACCACGGCGTGGTAGGTTCCAGAGTGGCCGAGGGTAACACGGGGGATGATCAGCTTCGGCGCGGAAGCACCACTGATTTCAGTTCCATCGCGCAGCCACTGCACCTGGGCGTCCGAACCCCCTTCGAGGACGATTTGCAGAACGAGTTCTCGTCCCTCTGTGACCTTTTGATTCGAGGGATGCTCGGTAATCTTTGGAGGCTCCGGTGCTGGGGCTTCCAGCAAGAGTCGGAACAAGCCCGATCCTGGGCGACCCGCCGCGACATACACTCGATCGTCGGGCGCGATGTTCAGGGCGGCCACGGACTGGATTCTCCGGGGGGCTCCGGGTGCGATGGGGAAGACGGATTCGACAGCGCCATCCTTCGAGAGGCAGACGATCGAATCACAGGCCATACCGGAGAAAGTTCGGAACACTCCACCGACTACAACTCGACCATCGGACAGGAGACCGATAGCCGTGATTTCCCCATCGATCGTTCCGGCCGTTGAAAATGTTGGATCGAGGGTGCCATCGGGTTTGATTCGGACCACTTTAAATCCCTCAATCTTTCCCTGCTTATCGATCTCCACCCCAGCCAGCAGATCACCATTGGGTGCGAGCGCGAGCGCTCGCACCAGCCCCGTCCTTGGCGTTCCGTCTTGCGCTGACCAGATTGTAGCTCCTGGGTTGAACGTGGTGTCGAGCCGGCCGTCGGCGAGGATGCGAGCGAAGTTCGCGACGGGTTGATCATGCACACGAGCGAACTCGCCGCCGATCACGACCCGTCCGTCGCCGATGCCAACTGCAGCGAGGATTCGGGTCACCACTGGGGCGGCGATTCCGTTCCCGTGCAAGAACCCTTCGTCGATAGAACCCTTGGTGCTGAGTCTTACGAATCCAGTTTGACCCATGAAACGCAGGGAATCGCTCCCCGCAACGAACCATCGGCCATCAGGTTGTAGTATTAGATGTTGGGGATCGTTCAGCGGAATCAGTTCGGGGAAAAAGCCGAACCCATCACCGATGCTACCGGCTTTGAAACCGGCGTCGCGCAGTCCGGTTGGAGAAAGACGGACAAGGGTTGGTTGTTGATAACTTGCCACAAGCAGACGACCGTCGGTATCCACTCCGAGCCCTTGAATCCCGCCATTGAGCGGGCCCCGGAAGTCCGGATCCACAGAGCCATCCGCTTGTAGTCGGACCAGGTTCGCGACTCCTTCGCGCCCGCGGAGGACGAGCTCACCTCCAACGTAGACCAACCCTTCAGGACTACGCGCCATTGTGGTGATGATGGATCCGGCTGCGACATCGGTTCGGAAGTCGGGATCGAGTTTCCACTCCCTAACTGCTGCCTCCAGCACCGGAGCGAGGAGGATACAACTGATAGCTCCCGCACGGGGCAGGGTTTGGCCGAAAAGTCGCCATAGACGATGGCGGACTCGCTGGGTGTTCATGCTCATAGGCTTTCAGAATTACGGGACCGGGTGATCCGACGGATGGATGGTTCGACTTCCTCGAAACCGAACCCCTGCACACGGAGCCCATGAAGGCTGGTGGGCATGGAGACCAGGATCAGCCGCCAACAGCGCAGTACCGAACTTGGACTACATGGGGGACCCGGATCACGGTCCACGGGTGGATATGAAATCGTGCGGGGCATGGTAAAAATTTAGCACGAAGTGTACCACTTTGATCGCATTGCAACCAAGGATCGGGAGGGGTAACGCTTTGGATCAAAACACCTCTCGCCAACCCGTGTGCTTGGCACCGACCTCACTCCGATCCTTCCTTGATCGACTTCTCCAGCACTTCCGGAATGTGGTCCTCAATGGGCACCCATGTGTTCAAGGAGATCGGCGAAGTCTTGTGGCGACAGTCCGACTTCCAAACCGTCGGGCATCAGCGATCTTCCCGAGGCCCGGATCTCCGCGATGTTGGACCGTGCGACGGTTTCATCGGGGGTATTGGGACGGCGAATTGTGACGCTTGAAGCGGTCTCTTGGATCAGGAGGCCTAGTATATTGTCGTCGGTCTTCAGGCGAATGGAGTAGGCCATGAAGTCCGGGGCGAGTTGTCGACTCGGATCGATGATGTCCAGGAGGATCGATTCCTTCCCTCGGGTTCCGATACCTGTCAGATCGGGGCCAACTCGGCCTCCTTTCTGGTGCATGGCATGGCAAGCCACGCAGAGGCGATCGAAGACGATGCTACCGCGCGCTTTGTCGCCTTGTTTAGGGAGTGATTCAAGGGATCGACGGTAGATGGCGCTTCGATCTTCGATGCCGGAGAGTTGCAGGAGCCGTTTGATCCGTTCCTGGCGTGCGTTGATGGAGTTCGAGAGTAGAGCCTGCCGCGTGGTCGCTTCGACCTCTACGGGATCCACCAGCCCCTTCTCCAACGCGGTTATCAACGCATCGGCGCGCTCGCGAGTTCTGGCCGCCGCCGACATCAACCGCCGGCGCACTGGGATGGCGTAGTGGTTCCAGTCGCTAAAGACGGATCCAAGCAGGTCGGGGTCCTGAACCTTATCCAGCCCACTGGCAGCGGCGACCTGCAACTCGGTGGTTGTCGGGTCCCTGAGTGCTTGGGCCAATCGATTCAAACCATCTCGTACATTGAACTGGGACAAAATCTCGATGGCGTGAAATCGGGTGTTGGTGGTGGTGTTTGGGTTGTCGAGCGCGGTGATCGCGGTTCGAATCCAGAAGGCATGGCGCGGGGGGAGCGCGGTCATCGAGAGCTTGGGAGCGGGAGACGTCCAAGCGCTCGTGTCACCCAAGAAGGATCCCCTGAGCAATCCCGCCATCACTGCGATCGATCGACCGGTTACTTGCTCGTCGTCGAGGTTCACTTGAAGGTCGCGCAGCTCGCCCTCCGCAGAAGGTTTCCGATGCCCTTCATCGTAGGCTAGGTCGTGTAGGAGGGAAGTGGGCACTGCGGATCCGGAGTGCATCAACTGTTCGAGCCAGAGGTTAGGGTTGGGACGTGCGGCCAACCGTGTGGCGAGCGCTTCCCAGGTGTCGATCGAGGCGGTCGAGGGACTCCTGGGTTTCCAATCTTTTGTGAGGTCCGGACTCAAGCGGCCCCAGGCGAGCAAGGCTTGCAAACGAACTCGGGCATGGGGCTCCGCCCGCTGGAATATGGTTTGGATCGATGGGGGGAGTGCGTTCGTTTCGCCGAGGGTGGCAAAGGCCACCTCACGGATGCGGGGATGGTGGTCGCGAAGGGCACGGAGCCGATCCGATTCCGAAAGTCTTCCTAAGCTGTGCAAGGTCCAGAGGGCTTTGACGCGGGCTTCCGGTTCAGCGGAGCCAAAGGCGAGTCGGCGGATCAGCGGGGCGGCGTTCGTCCACGGCCCTTGGACGATTAACCGTTGCGCGGTGTCGCGTTGCCACCCGTTCGCGCTGCGAAGCCAACGCACGAGCTCAGACCCCGTGAGGGTGCTGGGAAGTGTCGGAGGCACCGATGGCGTGGAGTTCTTCGTCACCACTCGCCAGATTCGGCCGTGTTGGGATCCACGCTGCCACTCCACCGACTTTCTAAGCCTCTCCGGAACGAAGCCTGGGTGCTCGACCCATTCGCGATAAAAGTCCACGATATACAAGGCTCCGTCCGGCCCAGTGGCAAAGTTCACCGGGTGAAACCAGGGATCGGATGAGGCCAAAAACTCCTTGGCGTCGTCGGCGCGATGCGCCTCAAAGGTGGTGCCGACGGGCTTAACAACGCGTCGATGGACGAGGTTGCGGAGTGTTTCGCCGACAAAAATGTTTCCGTAGTAGGCTCGCGGCAAGGCGTGCCCACGGTACATCGTCAAGCCGGCCAGCGCATTGAAATGGCTTGTGGACTCGCGATTGAAAGTCTGCGGGGTGGCTGTGATGGGATAAACTTGGCCGGTTTCATCGCCCGGGGTCATGTCTTTCAAGACTGCCGCACCGGAGAGCCCTGGGTGCGTGATCAGGTAAGGCTCGGGAATCACCTCGTGACGGGCTGGAATTGTGTTCCACGATAGGAATCGGTTACCCCAATCGTCGAAGGTGTGACCAAACTGACTTCGGCCCGCGATGGTTTCAAACTGCAGAGTGTCAGGGTGGAAACGGAAGTCGTGGCCCCTGAGGCTCTTCGTTCGTGGTTCCCCGGGGCGGCGGATCTCGCCGTCGCTTCGTCCGTTGGCCCCATAGATCCAGCCGTCGTGTCCGAGCATCAACCCATTGACCCGCAGTTGTTGGTTTCCTTCGGCAAAACCTGTGAACCAGGTCTCCCGGGCATCCGCAACGCCATCTCCGTTTGTGTCTCGAAAGAATAGGATATCGGGTGCTGCGGTGACCAATACACCATCTTTCCACGGCATGACTCCGTTGGGAAAGGCAAGCTGGTCTGCGAAGGTCACTGCGGTTTCGAAGCGGCCATCGCCATCGCGATCGGTGAGGCGTCGGATTCGACCCGAGGCCGGGCCTGTTGGATAGTCGCGCATCTCCGCCACGTACAGGTGACGGTGTTCATCCCAGGCGATGGCGACGGGGCTGGTCACCTCGGGCTCGCTGGCAACCAGCTCGATGCGCAGCCGGGCATCGGCTAACACGAAAGAGTCGCGCTCCGCTTCAGGGCTCAGGGCTTCGGATCCCCCAGCTTCAAAAGGGCTGAGAGCTGTCGCGACCATAATGCATGCGAGCCCTAAGGTTCTCGTCCATGGACACGGCCTCGGATCACGGCCAGTTCTTTCATCGATGACTGGAGCGCCGCTGATCGGTTGTGGCAGGGATCGTTTCATCGTGACTTGAGTTCCTTCAAAAGTCCCACCGCATGATCCGCGATGCGTTCCCCAGTTCCGGGTTCGGCATAGCTATGATAGCCCGTCCAAACTTGATAGCCGCCCAGTTTGTGGCCTTCGTGGTTGGGTAGATAGCCCACCCAGTCGTTCGCGAGTTCGCAAATATACGTGTGACGGAACGGGGAACGATTCTTGATGTCGATCCCAAGCTGAGTGAAATACTCAGCGGGGACTCCAACGAAGGCCACGTCACCCATGCGAACCGCCTGAACCCAGGTTTCACGTTCTTCGCCTTGCTGACTCAAAAGCTCCCGGCGCATGTTTCGAAACACGTTGATGATCACCTTCGCTGATCCCGGCGCATACTTCTGGCAGTAGCGCGTCACCGCCTCGTCCTCCGCCGTATCGTCAAATTGGCGAACTCGGAACTTGATCGGGCGCTTGATCGCACCCAAGACCGGGACGGGTACAGGTTGCGCCGCAGCCAGTGTGGAGTGCACTGCCGCCCGAATGCGGTTTACGCATTCCTCCCCAGAAAGGTTTAAGTTGTGAGTAGATCCCGATGCACCTTCGAAGAAGCTGACGACTCCACCCAGTTCAGATTCGAGATCCTGGGCCGCAAGGCCATAGATGCTCGGCGAACGCTTTCCCGGTTGTCGGACTCCGATGGAGTGGGTGCTGTGGTTGAACCAGAGGGCCTGCAGCCGTTGATCCGCTCCCCGAAAACTGAGCACTGGAAGCTCAGGGTCAAAGGGGCCGGTGGGGCGGACGACATTAGTCCGTGGGACAATCCAAAAGATCTGGCCGTCCGCGAGCAGGAGTCGGCTGTTCTGTCCAACCGTTCGTTCCTCTCCAAGGCTGAACGAGGCCGTGAAGTCGCTCAGTCGGCTGACAGCGGTTCGTACTGCCTCCACGATTCCACGTTGCACCCGCTGGGTGAAGGCATCGTCGGGGCCGTAGTCGTGCACCCGCATCGTGCTTGGGGCGTGGTGTGTGTGGGTGCAGTTGATGAGAATTCCCTCGGCTGGAATCTTATGGTCACGCTCGATTTCGGCGACCACGGGATCAAGCGTTTTGCGGGTGAGCATCAGGACGTCGCACGCGACCATGGCGATCCGTGTTTGACCCAGCTCGAGCACCGTGGCCACGCAGCGGAGGCGACCTTCCTGCCCCACTACTTTACCAGCGGTGATGCCGCCTGCGATCGTCATGGAATCGTCGGCTTCGAGTTCTACAGCACCCGCGCCGACCCGTAACCCAGCGGCTCCGAGCTCGAAGCCCAGCAGCAGTCCAATGAGCGTCAGACCGGTGTACACCCATCCCGCGACCGTGTGGAACCGGCGGATGCGGAAGGTTGGCTTTGAAGCCGCGGGTAGCAAGGGCAGGGGAGGCATAAGCGGGAGTTTAAACGAGTCGACACTGGAGGGTAAAGCCCTTCATGACAGCGATCGGTCAACCCAGGCGCGTGGAAGTTAGCGGTGGTAGACTGGATTTCCTGTCACTTTGTTCTCGATCCGCTCTGCTCGCTGCGTTTTGATTTGTCTACCGAACCCGATCGATACTCATCTTAGTCCTAACACACACCCACACCCATGCGCCTTTTACGATGCTACGCTCCTCGGCTTCTGTGGACCTTGACCTTGGCGATGCTCGGTTTCATCCCGAATGAGCCGCGCGCCGCAGGTTACCGTGAGAACCCTGGGACCGAAGGGGACGGCAATCATGTTGTCGGCCCCAACTACGCGATCGACCCGGATTTAACCGACCGCGGCAACCCCAAAGGCAAGCGGTTTGAGTTCACCATGCGGTTGGCCGACAGCAAGATCTTTAGGGGAGATGATCCGACGTTGGAACCCGCCAAGAAAGCAGTGCGCAGCGAGCGCAAGATTTTTGTCTACATCCCTGCGGCCTATCGTGACGGCTCGAAGGCTCCGATTCTGGTGACGCACGACGGACCGAGCCAACTGGATCTGGTCAGCCGCGCTTTGGACAATCTTACGATCTCCAAGGACCCTAAGCGAAAGCTCCCTCCCTTTGTTGTCATCGCAGTTGAGAACGGGGGGAACGATGGTAAGAACAGCCAGCGCGGACTCGAATACGATACGATGTCGGATCGGATGGCTCGCTTCATCAACGAGGAGGTGCTGTCGGCGGTGCTGCATCATCCGGCGATTCGAGCGGCCTATCCTCGTTTGGCATTCACGGAAAACCCTTGGGGCCGCGCTGCAATGGGGTGTAGCTCGGGTGGAGCGGCCGCGTTGAGCATGGGTTGGTTTCGTCCCGACCTGTTTCGTCGGTTGATCACCTACTCGGGGACCTTTGTTGACCAGCAAGACGATGATGCTCCCGAGGAAGCGAAATACCCGCTTGGTGCCTGGGAATACCATTCCAGTATGAAGTTGATCGAGAAGGGCGAGAAGAAGCCCCTGCGAATTTTCACGCACGTGTCGGAAAACGATCTGCGTGCGAAAGACGCCGAAGAGACCTATCACAACTGGGTCATGGCGAATGATCGCACGGCAGCGGCACTCAAAGCCAAAGGTTACAACTACCGCTACGTCTACAGCCGAGGCACGGGCCACTGCGATCGTCGTGTTTTCGAGCAGACCCTCGCGGACACGCTGGTGTGGATGTGGCGCGGTTACCACGGCAAATAACCCTAGTTCGTCCAGGTAAAGTAACCTGCTGACGTTCGCGCCACGCTCCAACGCCCGGCTTGTCCTGGCGAAGGATGTAGGGCGTTCGTCTGTTGGGCTCTTGTGTCGCTCGGGGCGTGTCCCTCTTCGATGTAGGCCGTGTACCCTTAAACGGCCATCGGTCGGTCGCCGCCCGTTCTCCTAACCGTCGGTTTTCAACGCTAGAACGCTATGGCTCTAATTAATAGGTGCGTATGCGTTTTGTGATAGGGGCTTTATAGGGACCATCAAGCTCTGATAATTCTTCTCGTTTTGTGGTATCAACGTTGCTCGTTGAAGGCGCAAAGGGTCGGGGTGCTGTCAGGCTCATAGAGCTTTGACCTCCGTCCGATGGCATCCCCTCCAACGTCCTGTTACCTCTTAACATGAAGCGTTTGTCCCTAGCGAATAATCGGAGTGTCCAGGCGTTTTCACTGAGTGAAGTCTTGGTGTGCGTCGCCATCGTCGGGGTGCTCTTCGTTTCACTCTACTCTGGGATCTCCTCGGCAGTGGGGTTTGTGCAACTCTCGCGCGAGAATCTGCGTGCGACACAAATCCTCCAGGAACGGATGGAGACCATCCGGCTTTACACCTTCGAGCAAGTTGCCACTCCAGGTTTTATCCCAACCAACTTCACCGAGGCTTTCTACTCGACCAATGCCAGTTTCTCGGCATCGACCGGAGACTTCATCTATCGTGGAACGGTTTCGATTGGCTCCGCTCCCCTCACCGAGTCTTACTCCACGAACCTGCGTTCCGTCTCGGTCACCGTGAATTGGACTTCTGGGAGAGTTCCCAGGAGTCGGTCGGTGACCACATTCATCGCTAAAAATGGTCTTCAAAGTTACATCTACTAAAGCCTGCCGACGTGCCGCGGGACTCACTCTGATCGAGTTCATCGTCGCTTCGAGCATCAGTTCGATCGTGCTCCTCGCCTGCGCGAGCTTGGCCTATTACAGCGCACGAAGCTTCGCCGGCATCGTCAACTACGTGGACCTTGATATTAAGAGTCGCGCCGCACTCGACCAGATGTCTAAGGACATCCGACAGTCCAGTTCGTTGACATCGTATGCGACGAATCAACTGGTATTCGACTACGGTGGCGGGAGCACTTTAACCTACACCTATAGCGCCACCGACCGAACTCTGACTCGGATACTCGACCGAGCTCAGAAGGTTCTCTTAACGGAGTGTGATTATCTTCGGTTCGCGATCTTCCAGCGCAATCCGATCGGTGGCACCTACGACCAGTATTCCACCGCTAGCGCTACCAACTGCAAACTCGTGCAGCTGAACTGGGTTTGTTCCCGAACTATTTTGGGGGCAAAAGTGAACACCGAAAGCGTGCAGTCCGCGAAAATCGTCATCCGCAGGCAGTGATTCCTCAGACTATGAACTTTCAACCACAACTGTGTTCCGCACGGCAGCGACGCCTCTCTCAACGCGCCAGCGCGCTGATCTTGACCTCGGTTTTGGCCGGGATCATTGGCATCAGTCTCCAGGGGTATCTCAGCTTCGTGGCGGCCCAAAATCGGTCGGTGGTGCGTTCACTCTCATGGAACCTGGCGATCCCGATTCTCGAAGCCGGACTCGAAGAGGCGCTCGCCCACGTGAACAACAATATCACAACGACCAACTGGGCCGTGGACGGTTGGGCGGCTTCGGGTTCAACCGTGACCAAGACACGCAACCTGAGCGATGGCTACTATTCGGTTATCATCAGCAACCAGAGCCCGCCCACGATCTTCGCCACCGGCTTCGTTCCACTGCCGCTTTCGACCAATGCCTACATCTCCCGGTCGGCCGTCGTAACCACCGTTCGGGATGGAATGTTTATGAAGGCCATGGTCGCCAAGGGGACGATCAACATGAACGGGAACAACATTCGGACCGACAGTTTTGACTCCGGTAACACCAATTACAGCAGCAACGGCCAATACGTCGCTTCCAAGGCTCGTGACAATGGGGATGTGGCGACGAACTCAGGGCTGGCAAACTCTTTGAATGTTGGGAACGCCAACGTGTTCGGCCGCGTTGCCACAGGTCCCGGGGGGAGTATCAGTATCGGATCCAATGGTGCCGTCGGCAGTGCCGCATGGCAGAACGCGGGTAACAAAGGGATCCAGACCGGATGGTCAGCCAGCGATATGAACGTGTCCTTCCCCGACGTAACCGTTCCGTTCACCGGCGGTTATTCCTCGCCCACGTCAGGAACGGTCTCCAGTGTGAGTTACACTTACGTGCTCAACTCAGGCAACTACCAGCTGAGCAGTCTAAGCTTATCCGGCCAGAACAAGGTCTTAGTCCAGGGAGATGCCGTTCTCTACGTGACCGGAAATCTCAGTATGGCCGGTCAGTCTCAAATTATCATCCGCACCAACGCGAGTCTGAAACTCTACGTGGGAGGATCCTCGGCTTCGATCGGGGGTAAAGGAATCGCAAACGAAGCGGGCAACGCTACCAAATTTTCCTATTGGGGTCTGCCCACCAACACCAGCCTGAGCTTCAGCGGCAACGCCGGGTTTATGGGGTCGGTGTACGCTCCCAGTGCTTCCTTCTCTCTGAGTGGTGGCGGCAACAATCAACTGGATTTTATCGGCTCCAGCGTCACGAGCACCGTGACCTTCAACGGGCACTTTAGTTTCCACTACGACGAGTTGCTCGGTCGAACGGGCGCTTCGCGCGGGTACATCGTCACCTCTTGGAACGAGATTTGACCGAGCAAATACGGCTAGAGCATAACGGGGTTCACTAGGAAGGGGTGGCCCCAGTTCTAGCGCGTGCTCCATGGCGTCGCCGGGAAGTCCCGGGTTTCTTTCACCATGCCCTCGGTGCGTGGCTCCGAAATGCTGTCTGCGAGGGTGAATCGAATCGCATACCGACGCCCCAAACCCGATAAACTAGCCTCCACGCCTCGGACAAAGCATGCGGTCGCCCAGGCATCCGACTCCGTGCAGGTCGGCGCGATGACCGTGCATGCTGCCATGCCCTGCACCGGTTGGCCCGTCCGCGGGTCGAGGATGTGGCTGTAGCGGACCCCGTCGATCTCAAAAAAGTTCTCATAGTTACCCGAGGTCGAGAGCGCTGCGTCGCGAAGGCGCACCGAAATGCGATTCCCCCGCTTGCGTGGATCCTCAAGCTGAACCAACCAGTCCTCGCCCTCTGGAGGTTTCCCCATGACTCGTAGATCGCCCCCGGCTTTCACCATCGCGTTCGTGATGCCATGCCCGCGCAGTGTCTCAATCGCCATGTCGACCGCTACGCCTTTGCCGATGCCGCCCAAGTCGATCGAAACCCCCGGATGCCGAAAGCGCAACGTTCGGTGCGTCGTGTCCAACTCGAGGTGGCGGTGACCGACCGCCGCCATGGCGGCTCGCAGTGCCTCGGGGCTCGGCAGGCGATAGGATTTCTGGATGAACCCCCACAGGTCCGCAACGGGACGTATGGTCACATCGAAACTCCCGTCCGTCTCAGCGGCAATGGCTTGGGCCTGTGCGATGACTCGGAACAGCTCGGACGACAGGGTGATAGGGCCTTGTTTGGCTTCGGCGTTTACTCGGCTCAGCTCGCTGTCGGGTCGGTGAATACTCATCATCGCGTCGGCGCGTCGGAACTCACCAAACGCTGCAGAAATCGCGGTCTGAACCCGACCTGGATCGTGGCCCCACGCTGAAATCGTGACGAACGTACCCAGCAGCGGTTGACTGCGCTGGACGAGTTCAGGGGTGAGCTGCCTTGGTGTTGTCTGGCATCCGGCCCCCAACGCTAGGCAAATCACGCACCACCAGATCGTAAGTGGCGAGCACGCGCTTGATGCCTTCTGTGACATGTCGACAGGAGATAGTAGCCCCGCTGATGTTGAAGATGTCATCGTTGAGTTTGAGTTTCGATGCGGCCTTCTTTCCTTTGAACTGGTCCCGCCACTTTTCGTTGCGAATCTCCATCCCATGGCTTTCGCGATACTCGAGAATCTCGACTTGAGCGACCTCCCCTGGGGGCTTGATCGCAACCGCATAATCGATGATCTCGCGCTTGGCCATGACATGATCCATCATGATCACCCCCAGGAGATTGGTGCCCTGGAACGCCACCTGCAAGCGGTTGCCCAGGTTTCGCATCGGACTGCCACAGCGCTGCTCAATGCTCTTGCGTTGCTCCGGGGTGAAACGGACGGTCTGTTCCTCGAAACGATCCGCGTTGGGAAAGCAGAGCTTCCGTGCGGCATCCAAGGTTAGGTACCGCTCCGCGAACGCGCTGTTCAAGCAGCCGATCAGTGCGATTAACGTGAAGAACGTGAGCTTCATTTGGAATCCATCGCGCGGCTCTTGGGTGTTTCGCGTCGAGCCGCGCAAACGGTAGTGAACCTGCGATTCGATTGCCAGCTTCCGCAATATCTCAGAAGAACATGCCTACTCCCATCTGGAAGTAGTCCTGGCTCGCGGCGGACGTCGCCGAGGTGGAGCTGGAATCCAGATTCATTCGGTAATCGCCCTTGAGTACAAAATGCTCGTTCAGAAACCACGAAGCCCCGAAGGTTAGGAAATCCCGGTTTGCCGTGCCATCGGTGAGCATCGAAACCGACGACAGGCCGGTTTGAGGCACGATTTGGCTGAAACGCAAAAAGGGAACGAAATCCATCTTGGCACCGCGGCCCTCGCTCCAGGCCTTCGGCCATAGATGGTAGGCCGACTCCACATACCACCCATACATCGCATTGCCGACATCGTCCGTCAGCACCGCATTGTTGTTCGCGATCAGGTTCTGCGAGTTCCCTATCCACCAGTAGGCAAAATCTCCACGCAGTTCGAGTCCTGTGCCCGGGAGGCGATACTGGGCCTCAATGTCCCAGAGGGTCAGAGAGAGGTCTCTTTGGTTGAAACCTTCCGATTGCGAATGATACACGGACGTGCTCGCGTCCAAACCCTTAATCCCGTTGTAATGCAGCCGGCCCGTGTAGCCCAGCTTGCTTTCGTCCGCCGCGCGCAATCGCGGACGGGCGTTTCGCATGCCGCTCACCGCTGTGACTCCCGCCCCAGAGGCCGAGGAGCTGAAATCCTCCAAACCGGTCGAGAGCATCACTCGATAGTCCAGTGTGTCCGTGATCTTGCCAAACGCGCCGATGCTCGGCTCCATCCAGGTGCTCGGAATGATCTCGCGATAGAGTTCCGGTCGTTCGGTGGAATAAAAGGTAGTCGGTTCATGGGTTGTGTTGATGCGTCCCACGGGGACCAAATCGATGCCCAGCGACCGGATGTTGAAGTGATCATTGAGCAGGATGTCCACGTAGAATTGCTCAATTTCGAGTTCACCCGTGAAACGGCTGCCCCGCCCCGTGCTTTCGTCAACTCCGCCATGTTCGAGCTCGAGTTCGGAGTTAAAGATCAACCAATCCGCGATCTCGTAACCGGGGGTGAGCACGTAACGGTGAGCGTCGAAGGAGTCAGCACCGACCTCGGGGATGCGGTATTTCGACTCGCCATAAAAGCCCAGACTCAACCCTTTCGATTTGAAGAAACCTTCGCTCAAAAGGTTCGTCTTCTCGTTGGGGTCCGCCCCAGCGGCGCTACCGGTTGCGGTTGAGGTTGCGGTTGAGGTTGCGGGAATCGCGCTGGCGGCTTTCAGTCGGCTGACCTCTTCCCTCAGCGCCTGGATCTCCTTTCGCATCTCAGCGATGGCCGCAGAAGGGTCTGCGGTTTGGGCTTCCATCGGGTTGCTGGCGCTGGCTGCCGCAGCGGCGAACAGCAGACAGGATTGTCGTAGTCGTCTCATGATGTTCATTTTCGGTGTGGGTCGAAACCGCCATCGTCTGCCGCATGTTCGTTGCGACAAACTCTTATGGCCGAAGCGACCCACGACCCGAGATTATCAGACGATCCGATCGCGCGCCTTCGGTAGCTTGCGGATTGTTAGCGGCAGCTTGCGGTGCCCCTAAACTGCGTTCGGAAGGAACATCGCGCCGCGCCGCCCGTCTCCCCGGGGTAGGGACGTCCCGCTGGGACGTCCGCGTCCGGCGACGGCCGGATGCTCGGGAGCCCTGAGTCTCCTGGCCTTCCGCGGAGCCACGAAGCCTCGTGACTTGAAGCCTCGTTCCGTCCGGCTATCGCCGGACGGGGACGTCGCAGCGCAACGTCCCTACCTCGAAGCAGGTCGAACGTGAGATGAAGTCGCTCCCGAACTTCTCGCTGGTAATCGGTCGACTGCGTGCTCAGACCGAATACCTCCGCGCCTCGCTGACGAATCTCCGCGTGATGATCGCGGAAAGCGCATGACTCAGGCGTGCAACCGCGCGCACCAGGAATCTCGTCCCATCCCACAGGCAACGGCACCCCAGGACGCCCGGTGATCGGATAGACGTAAAGCACACTAAGCCCTTGGCGGCGTCGCAGGTTGATGTGATTTCCTGAGGTCGAAACCAGCGCGATGTCGGGAAGCGGCCTTCCAACCAGATGGGCACAAGCACCGTCGTCCTGGGGAACGGGGAGGTTGGCTGGAAGCTGGATAAAGGATGTGTCGTTCACGAGTAACGGGTCGCATACGAATTCATCGACGGATCGCATCCGCCGATGACGTTCGATGGGTCGGTGAGGGACCTGGCAGGGTCACTTCGGACCCACCGCCGTCGCTCCCTCGCATCAGCGTGCCCGCGAGGATCAGACGCGGTGTCAGGAGGAACGCTAGACCGGGACTCCTCTCGGGAAGTCCGTTTCGCGCTCGCGCCCAGGTCCGACCACGGTTCTCCGAGTAATAGATCCCGGCGGATGCTCCTGCGAGGGCCAAGTGATCGTCTGACCCAAGCCCCCAGACCGGAGCATAGGGCGTAAGCTCCCCGCCGCCGTCTGAGAAGATGGTTTCCGGCAAACCAAGCGCAGGCCCGCCCGCCTCACCCTTCGACCAGGAGGCACCGCCATCTCCACTCGCGTAGATCCCGCCGGGATTGTGGCCCACGATCAGTGCATCCTGGACGCTGGCAAGCGCAAGGGGCGTTACCGCCCCAATCTTCCCCCAAGACTGTTTCTGTTCATCCCATGCATACAGCCCCTGACTGTATAAACCTGCGAATAACCTCCCCCTGACGGCTGAAAGGGCGAAGATCTGCGCCTGAGAAGGAAGTCCGGCTGAGAGATGAATCCAACGCTGGCCCGCGTCTTTCGAGGCGAACACCCCATTCGAATCCGTGCCCGCATAAATCTCACCTCCATGGGTGAGCAGACAACGCACCTTTGTGGAAGGGAACGAGGGTTCCGCTACCCAAGATCCACCTCGATCCCACGACGCCAACAACCCCTTGCCGTCCGTGCCTGCGAACACCCTTTGACCCAAGGTGGCAAAGGACGTAATGCCGCCCGATGACATCGCTGCGCCTTGTGTCCGTTGCCAACTGAGAGCCTCATGGGTTGTGGTAAAGATGCCCGAGTCGGTTCCAGCCAACAGGGTTCCATCCACGGATCCGAAAGCATTAATGCGAGATCGTTCCGGAATCCCAGCATCGGCGCGCGACCACGAATGGCCGCGGTCCATGGACTTAAAAACGGCAAACGTATCCGCCGCCGCAGTGAAGCCAATCAGCGCTACGGCCGCAATCAACACCTCCAAACACAAAGCGAACGATGATCTCATGAACCTGCGAGGTGATGGTACACAGCCGCCGTGTATCGACGGGCTAAAAGGGGCAGCTAAGAGCGGCATGGCTGGGCTTGAGTGAAAATCTTCGGATCGTCGTTGTGAGAGGATAGGTGTTAGGTGCGGATGTGATCAACGTGAAAACCGACATTGCCCTGACGCACGCATCAGGCCTGTTTCAAGTTCCTTGGAACCTCCGGCATCCGTAGGCCCTGGGAGCGCCGGCACCCTTGCCGGCTCCCCCCGCGCACTTTGACCACGAGTCGCTCCCTCCGGCCAAGGCTCGCAAAAGAATGCTCCTCGCTTCAAGACGATGAAACCTTCCTTCCAGCGCCGAACTCATTCATTTAAACTATTGAAGACGCCGCCACATCCAGCCAACATAATCCCACATCACCCTCGAGCTGACCAGTAGACCGAACATCGGAGGCCTGCATGACCCTTTCGCTTGTGAAACATCGCAGATCCATAGCGATCGCCTGTATCCTGATGGCGCTGTCGTTCGTTGCCGTTTTCATAAAACTCCGGTTGCGTGATCCAGTTTATGAGGGTCGACGGTTGAGCGAATGGGTGGCTTTAGGAGGTTTCAATGGAGGTGGACTCGTTCTCCACGGTTCTGAAATGCCGCCCGATCCACGCATCGGGAATGCGCCATCCGACCCCCAAGCAATGCAGGCCATTTCGAAGCTTGGGCCCCAAGCGTTTCCATTGCTGGTAGGCATGCTTGGTGGTCAGGAGTGGTTCTTCGAGCGACCGCTGCGGACGCTCGCCATCAAGTATCCCTTCCTGACCAAGTTCCTCCGCCCCTACAACCTTGTCTTCGCCCGACAGGTGGGCGCGGTGGGTGCCTTTTCTTTGCTGGGCTCGCGCGGCACCCCAGCCTTGCCCGATATTCTCCCAATGCTCCGCGATCCAGACCGAGCCATGGCGGCCATGTACGCGGTCATGTATATCAATCCTTCGAGGGAGGAGGACGTTCTGAGTCTGACGAATGTTCTGCGTATTCAAAAGGGTCCTCCGTCCAGTCCTGCCCCTGTCCTCCATACAACAGCACTCCTGATCCTTGGAAAGTTTGGTTCAAGAGCTGCGGGTGCGGTGCCCGTTCTCACCGGCTGTCTTACGTCCACGAATGAGATGATACAGGGAGCTGCGGCGGTAGCTTTGGCGAGAATTGAAGCCCCGTCCGAGAAAGTCATCTCCTTGATGATTGCGAACCTACCGACTTCGCCTCCCACACGTCTCCGCCCTGGGAACATCGCGTACGCCGCCCAGTTTGAAACCAGGAACGCCGCCCGGATGACCGTGTGGGCTCTGGGTCACTCGGGTGCCCATGCACGTGGTGCGTTGCCGATTCTATCGCGCCTTCAGGATCATCCATATAGTAATCTGGCGGAGGCTGCGAGGGCTTCTGCGGCGAGTATCCGAGGGGAAACCAACCATCCTCCCGAGATCGGCCTCAGAGCGTTTTGAGTTCAAGCGAGAACGTGACACGTCGAGCCAGCCGGATGGTTGATGTTTCCACTAGCAGCTCAGCCGTCGCGAGGAGTAAGGAGAAGGCTGAGAGTGGAACGACTTAGACCGAGGTGTCGATGAATGATCCCTTCGGTTCAAAACGTGAGTGCCCAAACGGCCTTAGCCACTTTCGCCGTATCAGCCTGTCGTTGTGCGATAGTCTCCTCGGTCCAGTCAGCGAATTGGCTCAGATCCTTTGAGGTTCGATACTGGGATTGGGCATAACTGCTTCCGCTCTGCGCCCTCCAGCACGATGGCACCGATGTAATGATCTTCGCGGCTGGCTTCCACCGTTTCGAGGTCTTCCCACAGGTCCTCCCAATGCTCCTTCTTCCACGAATAATCGCGCTGGTAAGGGGGCACGCTGTAGCTCTTTCCGTTGCTGAGAATCTCTTTCAGGTCCTCGGTGTCCGTGTTCAATAGTGTGCTGCGGGCCATCTTGCTGAGAAGTTTACTCGGATGATGAAAAATTGACAGCCTTTGTCACGCTCGACTCTCCAATCAGTCATGGCCTGATCCCGTTTGAATCACGCGTCGAACGGGCCGTGCGGTTTGGCGACGGGGCCTTCAGGCTCTCAGCTGGCTCTCGACGCTTGAGCCTCGGGCGGTAGTGGTCGTTGGCTCCACCGCGCTTGGTTCGGCGCTGCTGTGGCTTGAATGAGATCTCGCATCAGAGTCTCAATGCAACTTCTCCCCGCGCTTCAGCATCGCCACGAAGTCTGCGATCCTTTTGCTCCGAGTTTCGGGCTTTTTGGCGGTGGTGATGCGGAAGAAGAAACCGTATCGCTGGGTTTTGTTGAGAGTGGTGAAGAAGGCTTTTGCGTCGGGTTCTTGCGATAGGGCGGTGAGGAAGTCTTCTGGCATCTCTGCGGTGCTAAAACTGTGGTAGGCGGATTCCCACCGACCATCAGCCTTGGCGGCCTCGACTGCGGCCAGCCCGGCCGGCTTCATGCGGCCTTCTTTTTCAAGTCGTTCCACATGGCCGACGTTGATCTTCGACCAGACACTGCGTTTGCCCCGCTTGGTGAATTTTTGCAGAAAAGCCGTTTCATCGAAGGTTTTCTTCTGGCCGTCGATCCAGCCAACACAAAGCGCCTCATCCAGTGCCTCCGCATAGGTCACCGTGGGAATGCCGCTCGCTTTCTTGGCAATCCTCAGCCAAATGCCAGGATGGTCGGCATGATGCCGTGTGAGCCATTGACGAAACTGATCAGCTGTAGCGAAGGCGATGACGGGCTGTTCGGGCATAAATTCGATGCTCACGGTGCGCGTCGGAAAGTCTATCACCCTAAGCTCGACGACCGGGCCTGTGGGACGCCACGAGGGGAACCGGGTAACTTACACCGGTGCCGCAGCGCATGGGGTTAGGCGTGTGGTGCTTCGCTGCTCGATGTTCCCTCTCGAGGTGGTTCCGGTTGGGCTGTTGTAGATTCGACGCCAATCGTGGCTGACCAGAAGTACAGAGCACGTAAGCGAGCAAAAACGGAACGTCCCGTCCATGCTCCCACCAAAAGCCAAAGGCCAAGAATCAGCATGCCGATGGCGACTCCTGCATGGACTGAGTGTTCATAGAATGGTGCGTAAAGTCCAATGGCTCCAACTCCCGTCAAGAGTGTAGCGGCAGTGATTTTTGTAGCAGTGATGAGGTTGGATTGTTCGGTTCTCATGTGTCTTTTGAGCCTTCGGCTAAAGTGTATTCGATGTCTTGCGCGACGCAGCTCAGCCGGGATGCTGGAGTTAGGTTTCTGGGCGTGCTATTACGGGACAATAGGTTTCAGGCGCGCGGGTGGTCAATGTGAAACCGGCATGTGAAACCGGCAAGTGCGGCGCACCACGGACAGGCTGCGGCTCGTTCGGAGATTTCGCCCGCCACGCTCAACTCCCCGCGCAGGAGACTCGGCACTTCCGCCGTCGC
>Ga0172367_10003051_pt1 | contig 22202 bp, 25 predicted proteins | sample Lak10m_FD_114542 | JGI IMG/M metagenome (GOLD analysis project Ga0172367, IMG submission 114542) | Freshwater microbial communities from Kabuno Bay, South-Kivu, Congo - kab_022012_10m | ecosystem: Environmental > Aquatic > Freshwater > Lake | place: Democratic Republic of the Congo: South-Kivu... | reverse complement strand
TAATGCTAGAAGAAGTGGTTTATATCATTCGGGCGTTAATAGTGTAGGTTTAGCTGTAGATGGTCAAACTGGTTTGGTAATTACTAATGCGGGCACCATAAGTTTTAATGGTACTAGTCTAATAGGTGGTGGATCTGGTCTTAGCACAAGAACAACATTAACAGCAAATACTGCCACTTTAGCATCTGGTGCCTCAGAAAGCTTTAATGTAACAGGTTATAGTTCTTATTTTATAGGCAAGCTTGTTACCAATTCTCAATCAAGAGTGCAATGTTATATAAGTTCTGATGCAAGAACAGCAGATGCTGCTAGAGCGTACGGTACATCTTATTCAGCAAATGCAGGTATTTTATTAGATTTACAAACTCCTGCAGCACAAACTGAGGTATATACACCAGCTATAACAGGATTTGATGCTAATACTACGGGTTATATTTATTGTAAGGTAACTAATACTAGTGGTACTTCTAAATCTATACAAATACAACTATCAGTATTACAAATAGAATCTTAAAATGGTAAAAAGATATAAAGATTTAGTAGTTGACCAAGGTGCTACTTTTGTAGAATACGTACTTTATCAAGATAAAGCCAAATCTGCTATAGATATAACTGGATTGTCCCCAAGAGCAAAAATGCGTAGGTCGTATTATTCAGCGAATGCGACAACATTTACGACAAGTATAAATAGTAATGCTGCAGGTAATATCACGATATCATTAAATTATGGCGAAACCGCAAACCTAAAAGCGGGCAGATACGTCTATGATGTTGAACTGTATGACTCTAATTTGGTTTATAGAATACAAGAAGGCGCTATAACTGTTTTACCTGAGGTAACAAAATAATGGCATCTGTAACATCAAGAGAGGCACTCAAAGATTATTGTTTACGTAGATTAGGGCAACCTGTAATTGAAATCAATATTGATGAAGATCAAATTGAGGACAGAATAGATGATGCTTTTCAATTCTATAGAGAGTATCATTATGATGCAGTTGAAATGGTGTACTTAAAGCACCAGTTAACCGCTAACAATATTAGTAGCCAATCAGTAGAATTAAATGATAATATAGTGGGCGTAAATAGAGTTATGCCTTTTAGTAATAGAAGTTCTGGTATTAATATTTTTGATATTAGATACCAAATACTAATAAATGATCTTTATAGTTTAATGTCTACAGATTTAATTTACTATGCCCAAGTAAAACAACATATAGAATTAATTAATCAATTACTAGTAGGTATTAAACCTATTCGTTTTAATAGGCATATGAATAAATTGTATTTAGATATGGATTGGGCAGCTGATGCTGTAGCCGGCGATTATATTATTATCGAATGCTATAGAATACTTGATCCGGATACGTATACCGATGTTTATAATGATATGTTTTTAAAACGATATTGCACTGCGTTATTTAAAAGGCAATGGGGTGAAAACATCAAGAAGTTTGATGGAGTACAATTACCCGGTGGTGTAGTATTAAACGGTGATAAAATATATCAAGAAGCTATTGATGAAATAAAGGTTATTGAAGATGAAATACAACTTCGATTCGAATTACCTGTGGACTTTTTTACAGGCTAATATCATCTAGCTTCATAGAGAAGTATATAGCCTTGTCTATAGAAAGTCAATAGAAAAGAACAAATGCCTACAAATCATTATTTTCAATCCGGTATACCGATGGGACGTAGATCGGAGCAGAATCTCTATGAGGATTTAATTATAGAGTGTCTGAAGATTTATGGTTTTGATATCTATTACATTCCTCGCAAGGCTTATAATAAGGATAGAATTTTAGGTGAGGATCCTTTAAATTCTTTTGAACATGCTTATCCTTTGGAAATGTATTTACAGAATGTGGGTGGGTTTGAAGGTGACGGCGAACTAATGACAAAGTTTGGTTTGGAAATTAGAGACACTGCTAATTTTATAGTTTCAAGAAAAAGATGGCTTGAAACTGTTGGTAGAACAGGAAATCAAATATTAGATACCAGACCCGCTGAAGGCGATCTTCTATATTTTCCTTTAACTAAATCTTTTTTTGAAATAAGAAAAGTTGAAAACGAAACACCATTTTTCCAAATAGGTAAAATATTTGTATTTACATTACAGTGTGAATTGTATCAGTATTCTAGTGAAAATATAGATACCGGTATAGAGGAAATAGATGATATAGCTGATGAAAAAGATATGGATATTACCAATTATGAATTACTTCAGGAAAATGGAGATAGTTTTTTATTGGAAGAATTTTCAGCTACAAGTCTAATTTTAGAAACATATAATGATTTAGAAGAAGAATCTAATATTAGAAATGATGATTTTGATACCAATATTGATGATATTTTAGATTTCACAGAAAGAAATCCATTCGGTGAGGTATTCAAATAATGTTAGATGAGAAATTTTATTGGGGCACAATTCGAAAAGCTATAATTGCTTTTGGAAATATGTTTAATCAAATTACTATAGACAGAAAAAATTCTGCGGGAGAGGTGATAGAATCCTTAAGAGTGCCATTAGCATATGCTCCTAAACAGAAATTTTTAGCCAGAATTGAACAGCAGCCGGATGTAGAGCAAAAAAGCTTTCAAATTATTTTGCCTAGAATGTCATTTGAAATGTCTGGTATTCAGTACGACCCTGCAAGAAAAATATCTCCTATCCAACAAAACAGAGGTTTGAATACTAGTACCACCACATTGAATATGCAATATGCTCCTTCGCCTTATAACATTAATATAAATTTGTATATCTATTCTAAGAATCAAGATGATGGTTTACAAATTGTTGAACAGATTTTACCCTATTTTAATCCAGATTATAATTTAACTTTAAAGGCAATTCCCGCCTTAAATATAAAAAATGATTTACCTATTCTATTAGAAAATTTATCATTTGAAGATAATTATGAAGGGGACTTTGCTTCTAGACGTTCTATTATTTGGACACTATCATTTATAATGAAACTTAATTTTTATGGTCCTATTAATAGACAGGGTATTATTAGAAAGGTAATAGCCAACACTTTTGATAACTCAGATTTAACTGATAGAAAACAACAATACACAGTTCAGGTGGAACCAAATACAGCCAAACCTGGGGATAGTATCGATTTTATTGAAACATTTGAAGATTTCTAATGAAAAATATTGATGAATTGAATAAAATTTTTGATTTGACACCTTTACCCGAATCAAATATAAGTAAAGATTATTTGCCCGTAGTATCTTCTAATAAAAGAGAAGATACTGAGGATGATTATCAATTAGCTCGCAGGACATTACGTAGTTTAATTATGAAAGGTGATTCTACATTAGATGACATGATTAACTTGGCTAGAAATTCTGAGCATCCAAGATCATTTGAAGTTGCAGGACAATTAATGAAAACTATGTCTGATATGACTAAAGATTTATTAGATTTACAGAAGAAAGTAAAAGAATTAGATATAGAAGATCCAGCAATTAAAACTAATAGTATTGGTACTCAAAATAATATTGTATTTGCCGGTTCTACTACAGAATTATTGAAGTTATTAAAGAATCAGAATGACAACAAGTAGTGTAAAAAATTCTTATAATGGAAATCAAAATTTAAAACAAATTGGATTTCCAATTCAGTACACTGAGGATAATGTTAAGGAAATCTTAAAGTGTGCTAAGGATCCTATTTATTTTATTGAAAACTATTGTTTTATAGTTTCTTTAGATAAAGGCCTAGTGCCATTTAAATTGTACGATTGTCAAAAAGAAAAAGTAGATATTATACTTAACAATCGTAAAGTTATATTAATGGAGGGTAGGCAACAAGGTAAAACTATTACAGCAGCTGCTTGTATTTTATGGTATACTTTATTTCAAGAAAATAAAACTGTAGCAATACTAGCTAATAAATCGTCTGCTGCAAGAGAAGTGCTTTATAGATATCAGTTAATGTATGAATTTTTACCTTTGTGGATGCAACAAGGATTGAAAACTTGGAATAAGGGTGACATAGAATTAGAAAATGGATGCAGAATTTTTACATCAGCTACTTCTAGTTCTGGTATTCGCGGTAAATCTGTAAATTGGTTATACATTGACGAAGCTGCTATTATTCCTAATACTTTGGCTGATGAATTTTTTACTTCAGTTTATCCTACAATTTCTTCAGGTGAAACTACAAAAATATTATTGACATCCACTCCTTTAGGTTATAATCATTTTTGGAAATTCTGGAATGAGGCTGAACAGGGTTTAAATGGATTTATTCATCACTATATACATTACAGTAAAATTCCAGGTAGAACCGAGGAATGGGCAGAACAACAGCGTGCCTTACTTGGCGATCTAAAATTTAATCAAGAAGTATTATGTAGATTTTTAGGTTCTTCAAATACTTTAATTAATCCAGATACGATTTCTAGAATGTCAGCAAAAAGGTTTGTGTTTTCTAAAGACAATTTAGATATATTAGAAGAACCAATAAGAGCAACTAGAAATGATGATGGCAAAATTGAAGGCGAAAATCATACTTATGTTTTAGTTGCAGATACGTCTAGGGGAGTCGGTGGAGATCATTGCGCCTTTACTGTAACAGATATAACCTCATTTCCATATAAAGTTGTTGCGAAGTATAGAAGTAATCGAATAAGCCCTTTAATGTATCCGAATATTATTCATAAGGTTGCTAAAGATTATAATAACGCATTTTGTTTAGTAGAAATAAATGATAATGGACAACAAGTTGCAGACGCATTGTATTCTGAATTAGAATATGAAAACGTTTTCTTTGTGGGACATAGTTCAAAATCTGGGCAATTTATCTCAGCAGGATTTCAATCTGGTGCTACTCTAGGGGTTAGAACTACAAAGCAAGTCAAATCTTTAGGTTGTACAAATTTTAAGAGTTTAGTTGAAACTAATAAATTATTAATTCATGATCCAGATATAATCCACGAAATATCTACTTTTATAGAAGTAAGAAATTCATTTGCTGCAGATGCAGGTTATCATGATGATTTGGTAATGACATTAGTTTTACTAGGTTGGGCTGCTAATAATTCATTTTTCAAAGAATTGACTAATATTAATCTTAGAACTATTCTATATGAAGAACAGTTTAAGTACATAGAAGAAGATTTGACCCCATTTGGGATATTAGATATTGGGGAATTAAAAGAATCTCCTCCAGAAAGAATTGGGGATGATATATGGTTCAATTCTGATCCTGAAAAAGAAATGCAAAAACTTAAAACAAAATGGATGGAAAGTGTCTAAACTTTGGTATTTATAAATAAATAGTATTCATAGTTGAAAGACAACTATCTATAAAATTTAAGGAGAACAAGATGGCATTTCAGCTTTCACCTGGAGTTTTAGTAACTGAAAAGGATTTGACATCAATTGTCCCTGCAGTTGCTACAACGGCCGGAGCATTTGCCGGAACCTTTCAATGGGGACCTGTGGAAGAAGTAATCACAATTGATTCTGAAAATAATCTATATAAAAAGTTTGGTGGACCAAACGATACTACATATAAATCATTTTTTACTGCTGCTAATTTCCTAGGTTATGGTAACAATTTACAAGTTGTTCGCGCTGCCAATAAAGGCGTTGCTAGAAACGCAGTTGCTCTAAGAAAAGTAAGTTCCGCATTAGAATCCGAAGTTTTTAGTATTGCGTTGCCTCCGGGGGTTGCTGGTCCTAGCGGTAGTAGTAATGCTAATATTGCAGCATTAGTTACATTGCCCGAATCCTCTACTTACAATTTAGAGGCTACCGTAGCCAATGTAGGCGTTATTGTTTCTGGTAATGCTATTACAGGATTTACATTGGCAAATGCGGGCGATGGTTATGTAAACCCACCAAGAATTGAAATTTATCTTATTGATAATATTACTGGCGGTGGATTGTTTACCGGCAGAGATTCTTGTAACGTATATGCAAATGTTACAGCTACTAGTAATATAGTTTTAACTAATGATAAAATAGTTTACAACGATGACGATTATCTAAATAACCATTCTTCAGGTAATAGTACTTTTGGAGAATTTGCTGCCAAATATCCTGGCGAGTTAGGTAATTCAATTAGAGTATCCTTATTCGATTCCACTAGCACTTCAGATTTTAGTGCATGGACATATAGTAATAGTTTTAGATCTGTTCCTGGCACATCGTCCTATGTAAGCACATTAGGTGGCACAGGTGATGAATTGCATGTTGCTGTTATAGATGTTGACGGTAGAATTTCTGGTGCAGCAGGCACAGTAATAGAAAAGTATGCGTATGTATCCAAAGCTGCTGATGCTAAAAATGCAGATGGTTCTACTAACTATTACAAAGATGTAATTAATCAAAGATCAGAATATATTCGTTGGTTAGCTCATCCTAATTATACTGGTATTTCTAATTGGGGTAGCACCGCAAAAAGTAATACCTTTACAAGGTTGTCTGCTATATCATCTGGTGGGTTTCCAAATGGTATTAGGCAAATGGATTTGCAAGATGGCGCTCAAGGTGTTCCATCCTCAGGCAATTTAAGAGCTGCGTACGAAATATTTAAGAATGATGAGTTGTATGACGTTAGTTTAATTCCTATGGGTGATGCTAATTCCGCAGATTCTAAATGGGTTTTAGACAATGTTGTGGATGTAAGAAGAGACTGTTTAGTATTCTTATCTCCAGATCAATCAAACGTAGTTTATAACAGTGCACCTGCTACAAATACAGTAACCTATAGAAACGATACAAATATTAATTCATCTTTTGCAGTTATGGATAGTGGATGGAAATATCAGTATGATCGTTATAACGATGTTTATCGTTGGGTTCCTTTAAACGGTGATACCGCGGGTTTGTGTGCTAGAACAGATTTCACTAATGATCCATGGTTTTCACCTGCAGGATTTAGTAGAGGCCAAATAAAGAATGTGGTTAAATTAGCATATTCACCTTCAAAAACTGATAGAGATACATTATATAAAGCTGAAATAAATCCTGTTGTATCTTTCCCTGGGCAAGGTACAATATTATTTGGCGATAAAACTATGTTGTCTAGACCAAGCGCTTTTGATAGAATAAATGTAAGAAGATTATTCATTGTTTTAGAAAAAGCTATAGCAACAGCTGCCAAGTTTCAGTTGTTTGAATTTAATGATGCGTTCACAAGAGCACAGTTTAGAAATCTAGTTGAGCCTTTCCTTAGAGATGTACAGGGCCGCAGAGGTATTAATGATTTCAAAGTTGTTTGCGATGAAACTAATAATACTGCTGAAGTAGTTGATCGTAACGAATTTATTGCGGATATATTCATCAAACCTGCAAGATCAATTAATTACATTCAATTGAACTTTATTGCGACTCGTTCAGGTATCAGTTTTGAAGAAGTAGGCGCATAAGGGGTAATAAATGGCAATTAGATTTAACGTAAATCAGTTTAAGTCAGCACTTACTAATGGTGGTGCTAGACCTAATCAGTTTGCAGTAACAATGACTTTTCCTGCAGGGTTCGTTCCTAACGCTTCTCTTGCAGGGCAAAAGGTGCCTTTTTTAGTAACTCAGGCATCTTTACCGGGTCAAGTTATAGGTATTGCCCCTGTATTCTACAGAGGTAGAGAAATAAAATACGCAGGGGATAGAGTTTTTGCACCTATTCAATTATTGATTCTAAATGATTCTGATTTTACTATCAGGTCAGCTTTAGAATCTTGGATGAATGGTATGGATAATTTACTTACAAAAGTAGGTAAGTTACGTCCTTCTGAATATATGTGTAATATGCAAATCACACAATTGGATCGTAATGGTAATGAATTGAAAGTATACAATTTGCAGGACGTGTTTCCTACAGACGTGGGTGATGTTCAGTTAGACTTTTCGTTGAATGATCAAATTTCATCTTTTGGAGCCACATTTCAGTATCAGACGTTTACTGTTGCGCCTAATCCTGGCGCTCAGATAGTTAACACTGCTGCTAATTTTGCCCCAGTACAATAATTGAGAGTGTTTAATTATGGCGGTTAATTTATTTGGGTATACCATTGCCAAACAGGAGAATAAAGTTTCCAAATCTCAGGACTTTATCACTCCTGTACCTGATGATGGGGTGGCGACGGTTGAAGGTGGCGGTTATTTTGGAACTTACGTAGAATTAGATGCCACAACTAAATCTGAATCAGAATTAGTTACTAGATATAGAGAAGCAGCAATGTATGTTGATTGCTCTTCTGCTGTAGATGAAATCGTCACTGAAGCAATAGCTGGAATAGACGATGAAAATCCAGTTGATATAGATTTAGATGATTTAGATGTAGACGATAAAATTAAGTTAACCATTAGGGCAGAATTTAATAATATCATTAAACTTTTAGATTTTAATAAAAAAGCTTATGACATTTTTAGGCGTTGGTACATAGATGGTAGATTATACTATCAAAAAGTAATAGACACCGAGGCTCCTAAAAAAGGTATAGTATCTCTTAGACAAATCGATCCTCGTAAAATTAAAAAGGTACGAGACATCAAAAAACAAAAAGATACTAAGACTGGCATAGAATTAATTGTAAAAAATGAAGAATTCTATATCTATAATGATAAGGGTTTGACATACAATGCCACTTTTTCTACTACTGTAAATAATGGTAGTATAAAAATCATGCCTGATAGTATTACTTTCGTTCCATCTGGTATTAATGATTTACAAAATAATGTTGTTCTTAGTTATTTGCATAAAGCAATTAAACCTGTAAATCAATTAAAGATGATGGAAGATGCTTTAGTAATTTATAGACTAGCTAGGGCCCCTGAAAGAAGAATTTTTTATATTGATGTAGGTAATTTGCCTAAGATAAAAGCTGAACAATATCTAAAAGATATAATGGCTAGATATAGAAATAAAATTGTATATGATTCTCAAACAGGTGAGATTAGAGACGATAGAAAGTTTATGTCTATGCTTGAGGATTTTTGGTTACCAAGACGTGAAGGTGGTAGAGGCACTGAAATAACCACTTTACCTGGTGGTGAAAATTTGGGGCAGATTGATGATATAAATTATTTTCAAAATAAATTATATCAAGCATTGAACGTTCCTTTATCTAGACTTCAGCAACAATCTGGTTTTAATTTTGGCCGTGCTGCAGAAATAAGTAGAGACGAAATAAAATTCGCCAAATTCGTAGATAGATTAAGAAAAAAATTTAACACTTTGTTTGATGATTTACTTAGAACTAATTTAATATTAAAAAATATTATTACTGATGCAGATTGGAATACCTTTAAACAAAGTATAAAATATAGGTATGCTCAGGATCAGTATTATGCTGAAATGAAGGATGCTGAGAATCTTAGAAATAGGATGGATGTTTTGACAACTATGGCACCCTTTATAGGCACATTTTTTAGTAAGCAATATGTTATGAAAAAAGTTTTAAGATTATCAGATGAAGAAATAGAAAAAATGGAAGAACAAATGAGCGGGGATCAGCCTATGCCACAAATGGGCCTTCCACCTGCGCCGCAACAACAGTAAGGAGATATTATGGAACAATCAGCAGTTATAAAATCTATGTTAGATAATATAGTATCTGACAAATCAAATGATGCTGTAGAACGTTTTAATGAATTGATGCGTTTTAAAATAGCAGCTGCTATAGAAGATAAGAAAACTGCAGTTGCTAAAAGTATATACAATCCAACAGAAGATGAGCCTGTTGTTGCAGAAGCTTCTAGAAGTCCTTATGCTATAGGTATGGCAAGTGCTATGAAATCTACAGGCGATAAACCTCCTTTAGAAAAATCTACTATCAAAAAAGCCCATAAAATTGCAAAGGCTGTGATGAGAGAAGAAGAGCAGGATTAATAAGGATTAAAAATGCCAGTTGTTAAAACAGTTTTAAAAAAGACACCGCAAACTGCTATAGTTAAATTAGTGGGGGCAGGTACTGCTAATATAGATTTGAATGCAGATCTAAAAACTGCTGATGAAACCTTTTTAGGTTATGCAAATGCCAATGTCAATGTTGCCGGATTACTTTGGAGCTTAGGCGGATCAGATTCTCTTACATTAACCAGAGCTTCTACAAATACTATAGTAATTTATAGTAATGATAATTGGTCATTTAATCAGCAGTGGGGTTTTGTAGATACACAAAATAATAATGCCAATATTACTGTTACTTTATCGGGTTCTGGTGGCACTGCTATTTTAAATTTATCTAAGACACAAGGCTATCAATTACCAAATCAACAAATTCTTTATAGTAAGTACGACTAAGATGAAATTATTTACTGAAGTAACTCAAGATGTACAATACATTACCGAGGATGCCGGCAATGGTAAAAAGAATGTCTTCATTGAAGGCATCTTTATGCAAACTGAGGTTAAGAATAAAAATGGTAGAATGTATGGTAAAAGTATTATGGAAAAAGAGCTTGGAAGATATCAAGCTCTTATTGAGCAAAAAAGATCTTTAGGTGAATTAGGTCATCCACCAAATCCTCAGATTAATTTGAATCAAGTTTCACATCTAATAACACAATTGCATTTTAAAGAAAACAATGTAATAGGTCGTGCAAAAATATTAGATACACCTATGGGTAAGATTGCTAAAAATTTTATAGAAGAAGGTGTAATGCTTGGTGTATCATCTAGAGGGTTAGGTTCACTAAAAGAAAAAAATGGTGTTATGGAAGTACAAGATGATTTCCATTTAGCTACTGTTGATATAGTAGCTGACCCATCAGCTCCGGAAGCCTTTGTTCAAGGCATTATGGAAAATGTAGAATGGATATGTGAGAACGGTGTGTGGAAAGCTAGTCAAATAGAAAAAGCACAAAAACAAATTAAAGAAACTAAATCAAAAGATTTAGATGCAACTAAAATCAAAATCTTTGAAGAATTTATGGCGTCTTTGTCTAGAAAGCCATAATTATAAATAATTGAGTAAATTTCCATTAGGAGACAATAATGTCAGTAGAAAGCAAAATTAAAGAGTTGCTTGGTCGTCTAGAGGCCAAAGCAAATCTTGACGAAGCTGATCAAATGGGTGCAGGTACTGTTAGCAAAGATACAACTATCAAGCCTGCTAACTCAGGCGATGCTTCTAGCCCAAAACAAGGCGACTCTGAAGACGCATCTTATGAAACACGAGATGAGAAAGAAGAGAACCAAGGAGCCAAGGTTAGCAAAGGTATCAATAAAAATAATCTAACAGCATCTGGTCCTGGTGCTACTCCTAATTTCTCTACTACTATGGATCTTCAGAAAGTAGTAAATATGTCTGCCTCATCTGGTAATAAACCAATGAGTGAGGAAGAAGAAACTGAAGAAGAAGAAGTTACTGAAGTAGAAGCAGTATCTGAACCTGAAGCTATAGATCTATCTCCGATATTTGGTGCAGATTTGTCCGAAGAGTTCAAAGAAAAAGCTACTTCCATTTTTGAGGCAGCAGTTATTGCTCGCGTAAATTATGAAATGGAAAAAGTTACTACTTCACTTGAAGAAAAATTTGAAGAAGATTTCATTGAACTAAGAGATAACATGGTAGAAAAGGTTGACTCCTATCTAAACTATGTTGTAGAACAATGGATGGATGATAATAAACTAGCTATTGAAAATGGTCTTCGTACCGAAATAGCTGAAGATTTTATCAATGGACTTAAGAATTTATTTAAGGAACACTATGTAGAAGTTCCTGAAGAAAAATACGATGTAATTGGTGAGCTACAAACTAAGGCTGAAGATTTAGAAGCTAAGTTGGATGAAGCAATCAAGACAAATGTTGAACTTAGTACAGAAGTAACTGTATTAAGAAAAGATTTAATTCTTGATGAAATGTCTAAGGATTTAGCTGATACAGAAGCAGCTAAGTTAAGAAAGTTAGTAGAAGGTGTTAACTACGATGATGAAACTTTATTTAGAGATAAAGTCTCAGTGATTAAGGAAAATTACTTCCCTAAATCTACTTCTACCGTTAATATTAAACAGTCCCAAACTTTAGTTGAGGATGCATCTGAAGCTACTGACACATCTATTGTGGAAAGCAGCACAACAGTAGCAGCTTATGCTAGGGCACTTTCAAGAACAGTTAAACGTGCTTGAAAATAATTATTTAGGTTCGTAAGGAGAACAAAATGTTTTTAGCAGAACAATTACAAGAAAAATGGGGAGCAATCATTGCTCATCCTGATCTTCCAGAAATCAAGGATTCCTATAAAAGAGCTGTTACTGCAGTTCTTTTAGAAAATCAGGAGAGAGCATTACGTGAAGAGCGTAGCGCTCTTTTTGAAGCAGCACCAACAAATAACATTAGCGCAACAAACGGTATTGAAAAGTATGACCCAATTCTTATTGGCTTAGTACGTCGTTCTATGCCTAATTTGATGGCATATGATATTTGCGGTGTTCAGCCAATGACAGGTCCAACAGGATTGATCTTTGCTATGAGATCAATCTATGGTACAGAGCGTGCTAATACTTCTACTCGTGTAGAAGCATTATACAATGAAGCTAATACTTCATTCTCTGGCAACGCAAGCGGACATGCAGGTTCTAATCCAGTTGATGGTACATATACAACAGGCGCTGGTGTAACAACAGCAACTGCTGAAGCTATGGGTACATCAGGCGGACAAGCATTTAATGAAATGTCTTTCGCTATTGACAAGACTTCTGTAACTGCTAAGAGCCGTGCGCTTAAAGCTGAATATACAGTAGAACTTGCTCAAGATTTGAAAGCAATCCATGGATTGGATGCAGAATCAGAACTAAGCAACATTCTTAGCCAAGAATTTATGTTTGAAATTAATCGTGAAATCGTACGTTTAATTTACAAAGTTGCTAAGCCAGGTTCTCCTGCTACAGCTACTGCTGGTACTTTTGATTTAGACGTTGATTCCAACGGTCGTTGGTCTGTAGAGCGTTTCAAAGGTCTTCTATTTAATATAGAGCGCGATGCTAATGCTATTGCTCAAGATACTCGTCGTGGTAAAGGTAACTTCATCGTTTGCTCTGCAGACGTTGCAAGTGCTTTAGCTATGTCTGGTGTTTTAGATTACGCCCCAGCATTAAGTACAAATCTAACAGTTGACGATACAGGCAATACATTTGCTGGTGTTTTAAATGGTCGCTATCGTGTTTATATCGATCCATATTCAGCAAATCTAAATGATGCAAATCAGTTCTATATGGTAGGGTACAAAGGTGCTAGCCCATATGATGCTGGTTTATTCTATTGCCCATATGTTCCTCTGCAAATGGTTCGTGCTGTTGATCCTAACAGCTTCCAACCAAAGATTGGCTTTAAGACACGTTATGGTCTAATTGCCAATCCATATGTAACATCTACATCAAGCGTATCTGATTTAGATGGTGCTACATTTACAGCAGATCGTAACCAGTACTATCGTCGTACTAAGGTTATTAATTTGATGTAATCGCCGTTAAGAGCGATCTTAAAGGGATCTTCGGATCCCTTTTTTTGTCTTTATAAATAATAGGGAGGTGATAAATGGCTTATATCGCAAATTCAAACGTATTAGTAAATAGTTATGAATCTAGTAGACCTACTACTTATGATTTTTTGCGCCCTAATGCTTTTAGATTTCAAATAAAAGATTTGCCAAATACTTCATTTACTTGTCAATCGGCAAATTTACCTTCATTAAACATAGGTAATGCAGTCCAACCTACTCCTTTTACAGATATACCAGTAATTGGAGATAAAATTCTTTATGGTGATTTCACAATAAGATTTTTGATTTCTGAGGACATGTCTAATTATTTGGAAATTTACAATTGGATAAATGCTTTGGGGTTTCCAAACAATTACACCCAATTTGAATCTTTTGTGCAAAACAGACCAACCGCTTTTCCTTTTATACGTGATAAACAAAACAATCTAGCTGTTTTGGCTTACTCAGATGGCACATTAACTATTTTAGACTCGACAAACAATCCTAAAGTAAATATAATATTCAAAGAGTTGTTCCCAATATCTATAGAAGCTTTAGATTTTGATGTTGTTTCTCAAGATGTCCAGTATTTTACAGCAATCGCATCCTTCAGATATAAAGTATTTGATATAGAAATTATTTAAACTTTGGAGTTAGAATGGCAATTAAATTGAATCCATCAAAAATCAAACCGCAAACTTTGCAAGCACCTACAGAAGGCATTCCTCCTATCGAGACACCTTCAGTACCAGGTACTAAACAATTACAAATTAAGGTAGATGACCTAAGAAAACATAAAATTTTCGTAGGTACTCCTGCATATGGTGGTTTGATTCATGAAGCGTATTTTCGTTCGGTGATTCGAGCGTTAACATTTTTTAATCAACATGGTATTTCATTAGCTTTTGGCACTATTGCCAATGAATCATTAGTTACAAGAGCACGTAATGTTCTTTTAGCATATTTTATTCAATCTGGGTTTTCTCACCTTTTGTTTATTGATGCAGATATTGAGTTTCAAACTGAAGACATTCTAAAGTTGATTGCTCATGATAAGGAAGTAGTAGTTGGTGCTTATCCTAAAAAGGGTGTAAATTGGCAAAGAATTCGTGAGGGCGTTCAAGGCAAACAACTTTCTGATCAACAGATTGCTGCTCTCGGTAGTGATTATGCTATTAATTTCAAATTCGTCAATCGTGATTTAAAACAAATAGCAATCGAAAATGGGCTTATTCGTTTGCATGATGCTGGCACAGGTTTTATGCTTATTAAACGAACAGCTATTGATAAACTTCTAGCAGCATATCCAGAACTCAAATATAATAATGATCTTAATACTGGTTCAGATTTACAAGATTATTTTTATGCACTATTTGATACTATGCTGGATCCGGTGGATAAAAGATATTTGTCAGAGGATTATACATTCTGTCGACGTTGGCAAGATATCGGTGGAGATATCTGGTTAGATCCTACTATCTCACTTAATCATTTTGGATCATATAATTTCCAAGGTAATCCTGCTCAAATTATTCAAATCAATTAAATGAAACTATCTGACCTGCAGGAAATGTGGGCAGAAGACTGTAAGATTGATGAAACAAATCTAGGCAAAGAATCTGCTCGAGTTCCTATTCTTCATGCTAAATATATTAATCTACTCTCATCAACAAGATTAAATCTTCGTAAAGCAGAATCAGATTATTTAAATACTAGAAGAAAAAAATATCGTTATTATAGAGGTGAAATGTCTCGTGATGAATTAACAGAAGAGGGGTGGCAACAATGGCAAGGAGCCAAACCCCTCAAAAATGAAATTGATGAATTCTTACAGGGAGACTCCGATCTATTAAAATTACAAGATAAAGTTGAGTATTTTAAAACTGTTCTTTATCAACTTGAACAAATAATTCGTTCTATAAATTCTAGAACATGGGATATTAAATCTAGTATAGAATGGTCAAAATTTACTAATGGTTTAATGTGATGTCTGATATTTCTATTAGAAAGAAAAACGAAGTACATTTAATTGTGGATAGTGATCCATCTGTTGCTCAAGAATTAAACGATCATTTTTCATTTGAAGTACCTGGGGCAAAATTCCATCCTTTATATAAATCTCGCATGTGGGATGGAAAAGTTCGTTTATTCTCTATGTTCACCAAAGAACTTTACATTGGTCTAAAAGAATATCTCGAACATTTTGCAAAAGAACGTGAATATGTTATAGATGATTCAAACTATAAAAAATCTTATGATGAAGTTACATTGGATGAAGTAAAAGATTTTTGTAATAGTTTAAAACTTGCATCTAAAGGCCAACTCTTAACTATACGAGATTATCAAATCGATGCAATATATCAAGCAATTATCAACGGAAGACGCTTATTATTATCGCCAACTGGTTCGGGAAAATCTCTTATTATTTACTGCTTATTACGATGGCATGAAAAATATGGGAGACGACAACTTATACTTGTCCCTACAACAAGCCTTGTGGAACAAATGTACTCAGATTTCCAAGATTACTCTGGATTAAATGAGTGGCGCGCAAGCGAAAATTGTCATAGGATATATGGTGGTCATGAGAAGTCTAATCTTTACAACGTTGTTATTAGTACTTGGCAGTCAATTTACAAGCTTCCCAAGAGTTTCTTCTCCGAATTTCACGTTATTTATGGCGACGAAGCCCATCTCTTTAAGGCCAAATCACTTACCAGCATACTTAACAAATGTACGACTACACCGTTTAGAGTCGGAACAACTGGTACTTTAGATGGAACCAAAACTCATAAATTAGTTTTAGAAGGATTGTTTGGTCCTGTATATAAAGTAACAACTACCAAAAAACTTATTAATGATAATACTCTAGCTGATTTAAAAATATTTTCTATAATTTTAAATTACCCGGATGAAATTAAAAAAAGTACTAAGGGACTGCAGTATCAAGAAGAAATGGATTTTTTAGTTTCACATCCAGGCAGAAATAAGTTTATTAGAAATTTAGCTATAGATCAAAAGGGAAATACTTTAGTATTGTTTCAGTTTGTAGAAAAACATGGTAAACAATTATATGATATGATATGGACAAAGTGCCAAGATAGACAAGTGTTTTTTGTATATGGTGGTACCGATACTGATCAAAGAGAGCAGATACGGCAATTGACTGAAAAAGAAAATAATGCTATTATTGTTGCTTCGTATGGCACCTTTAGTACGGGGATAAATATAAAAAATTTACATAACATCATATTTGCTTCTCCGTCCAAGTCTAGAATCAGAAATCTACAATCTATAGGGCGAGGACTTAGAACAAGTGAAACTAAAAATTCTTGTAATCTTTATGACATAGGTGACGATCTAACTTGGAAATCTAAAAAAAATTATACATTATTACATATGATTGAAAGAATTAAAATTTATAACGACGAACACTTCGATTACAAATTAGTAAAGGTTGAAATAAAATGAATGACCTGAACTATAGGCTTTTAAAATTATCTACAGGCGATAATATTATTTGTAAACTTGAAGAAAACGAAGAAAGTGTTTTTAGTAAAAAGATAATAAAAGTAATTGATCCTGTTGTGATAGCATCGGTGCGAATTCCGAGAGGTTCTTTAATGGTTGAATCTTATGTGTTAATGCCTTGGGTAGGATTTTCCGAATCTACAGATTTTAAAATACCTACATCCCATATATTAACAATATCCGAGATAACAGATAATGCTAGAAAAAATTATGAGGAGTTTGTAGAACAGCGAAAAAAGAATTATCTAGATGACCTTGTGGTTGAAGAAGAATTAGAAAATAATCCACTACTTCAACTTTTAAAGAAAATTAAAACGGAAAATCAAAATGAAAGCCAAGAAGAAAACTCAAACAAGTTCTGCGTCTCCGGAAACAGAACTATCCACTGAAAGTTTGCCCACAACTTCTCACTATATTGATAATAAAAAATTCTATGCGGCACTTGTAGAATACAGAAAACAAATTGATGCGGCAGCTGAACGAGGTGAGATACAACCCCAAGTGCCTAACTATATAGGCGATTGCTTTATTAAGATTGCCACACATTTATCATACAAATCTAATTTTATTAACTACACCTTTAAAGATGATATGATAAGTGATGGTATAGAAAATTGCCTAACAGCTGTTGCAAAATTTGATCCGAGTAAATCATCTAATCCTTTTGCGTATTACACACAGATTGTATACTTTGCCTTCATTAGGCGAATACAAAAAGAAAAGAAGCAGCAAGCAACAAAATATAAAATTATTGAAAATATGGATATTGATTCAATTATAACCCAAGAACATGATAGTGGAGAATTTTCAAATCAATTTATAGACTATTTGAAAAAACAATTAGACCAGGTTGATATTGATAAACGGGTAGTTGTATTACCAAAAAAGAACAAATTAGCTGAAGAAGATGTAAAAACTACTGTTGACACAGAATAAAAGAACACTATATAATATATTATTACGAGGTGAAAAATGTCTAAAATTAAAATATCTGAATTGTTTTATTCGATCCAGGGTGAAGGTCGTTTCATGGGAGTGCCCAGCGTTTTCTTAAGAACCTTTGGCTGCAACTTTACCTGCGATGGCTTTGGAATGCCCAAAGGAGAAAAGAGTGACGAACGAAAAATTATTGCACAACATGCGGACCAGTACAAAGATTATAAATCTCTGCCTCTTGTTACTACAGGGTGTGATAGTTACGCTAGCTGGGATGTTAGGTTTAAGCATCTTAGCCCTTTGCTGTCTGTTGATGGTATTGTTGATGCCATTTTACGTATGCTACCTCATGGTAAGTGGACAAGTGAGCATTTGGTTATTACAGGAGGTGAACCACTCCTTGGGTGGCAAAGAGCGTATCCTGTTCTCCTCTCGCATCCCGATATGGTCAACTTGGAGGAACTTACGTTCGAAACAAACGGAACGCAAGCACTAACTCCTCAATTCTCTGAATACCTTAAAACACATTGGCGCAAGGGTTGGGATCGATTGACTTTTAGCGTCAGTCCTAAATTGAGTGTTAGTGGTGAAAAATGGTCCGAGGCAATTAAGCCAGAAATTATTATGCAGTATCAGGAACATGGTTTTGTATATCTAAAGTTTGTAGTAGCTACCGAAGACGATGTTGTTGAAGCTGAACAAGCTGTAAAAGAATATACTAATGCAGGATTTACTGGACCAGTGTATTTAATGCCAGTGGGTGGTGTAGAATCGGTATATGCCATGAATAATAAAAATGTTGCATTGATGGCAATGAAAAAAGGTTGGCGCTATAGTGATAGACTTCAAGTGCCATTATTCAAAAATGAATGGGGAACCTAAATGCGTATAGTTTTTAATCTGATGGGTCTTTTAAAAATGTCATCAGGTGGGTTGCAAGTTATAAAGCAACAGATGTATGCATTAAAAAATGCAGGATTTGAGGTTGGAAAATTTTTAATACCATTCGATACTACGAATGCTCTTAATGAACCTTTTATAGATTTCCCATTAGTACATGTTAACGATGCAAAACCTAATGATATTTTTGTGGTTTCAGAAGAATTTATATGGGTAGCTCATGACCATTATATACCTAATAATATTAACTATGTTGTATTGAATCAAGGTGTGAATTCTGCATTCTTTTCTGAAAAAAGTTATGAGGAACACGTAGAAGTTTATGATAAGGCGGCAGGTGTTATAGTTAATTCTAATCATACTTACAATGGGGTCAAATTATTTTTTGAAGTCTCATCTAATAAAATATTTCGTTTTAGAATAGGCATAGACGATAAACTATTTTATCCTGAACCAAAAGAAAATATAATAACGTATTATTCGGGGAAGAATTGTTATTTTAGTGCCTTTTTCAAAACATATATAAAGGGCAACTACAAGCATTTAAATATTGTTCCGATGAATAATGTTACAAAAGATGTTGCTGCCAAAATTATGCGTAGGGCAAAATTATTTTTATCATTTGGTGGACCTGAAGGATTTGGGATGCCTCCCTTAGAAGCAGCATTTTGTGGTTGTAAAGTTTTGGGATTTGATGGCGACGGTGGTAAAGAATTTTTTAGGCATCCATTATTTACTTCAGTCCCCTTTTATGATTATAACGATTTTGCTTACAAATTGGATGATGTAATTTCTGAATTAGACGAGTGGTCAATTGATCATGAGGATTATCTAAATTATCTTAGAAATTTTTATAGTTTAGAAAAATCAAATTCTAGTATTATATCTTCCTTTATTCAGATAGGAAGAAAATTAAATGTATTATCTAGATGATCGTCAAGATTATAGATTAAGTATAGATATAAAAAATCTCAAACTACCCAATAATATAAAAGCAGTATATTTAACTAAAGAATTATATGATGAGAATGGAAAGGCAACTACGCTTAGTAGTTATGAATTTTTCATAGAAAAAGACAAACTCCAACATTTGGCAAGGATTTTATTACAAGATGAGCAATAAACAAGAAGATCATCAATCATTAATTGAAGCAGCCCCCTACCATCCTGGTTATGAAGGTGCTGTATTTGGTCGTCCTATGAGTCAGGTCATCCGCGAACGTATCAAGGAAGGGCAAGCAAGATTTTTCGCCAACGATAATATTTCGCCTTATATTCATAACGAAAATGAAATTGATCTTTTAGTTGACGAAGTGGCAGATAAGTTTCAACAAGTTCTACATTCATTGATTATAGATACCAGTAACGACCATAATACTCAAGATACAGCAAGGCGTGTTGCTAAGATGTTTGTTAAAGAAACATTTAGAGGGCGATATGCTAATCCCCCTAAAGTAACAGCATTTCCTAATGTAACGGAATATGATGAACTGTATGTAACAGGCCCAATTACTATAAGGAGTACATGTGCCCATCATTTTCAAAACATTGTTGGTAAAGCATATATTGGCGTATTTCCGGGCAAGAATGTTATCGGCCTTAGTAAGTTTAATCGTATCGCGGATTGGATCGCTTCTCGCCCGCAGATTCAGGAAGAAATGACAGTACAGATTGCTGACGCTATTCAACAAGAAACTGAGGCTGAAGGTGTTGCTGTATTAGTACAAGCTGAACATCATTGTATGACTCATCGAGGCGTAAAGGAACATGAATCAGATATGACAACATCTGTAATGCGAGGCGCATTCAGAGAACATACGCATTTAAAACAAGAGTTCTTTAATATTATTCATAAAATGAAATGAAACTATATAATAAAAGAATAGCATTTTGTATTAGTGATCAACATCTAGTCCCTCATGGCGGTATAGGTCAATTTGCCAAAGGTTTTACTGAAATGGCGAATAGACTAAGATGGAAGGTAGATATTATCATGGATAAAGCTCCCACCGGGGGCTTCAGTTCTATTGTAGAAGGCTTTGGCGCATCATTAGTTTATCCAATCACTTCCAACTCTTATTCAGAACATACTGGCACTTTTGCCTTCTCAGATTCAGTAAATTTTGAAAAGATTATAAATTTTAGGCGAGCATTAATGTATGCTTTTTCTAAAAATCTATATGATATGATTATTTGTAATTCAATGGAATCAATGCCAGCCGCGTTGGCATTAGATCTTGGAAGAAATATTCCTGTAGTATTTTATACTCACGAAGAGTCAATGGTATTTAGAGATACTAGAAAATTTAAAGGTGTTTTTACTGAAAGTTGTAATGAGTTTTTCAACAGACTCATGACTGTAGAACATGCTTTTGTTGGTACTCAATCTCAAAGAAATGTAGATGAATTAAAAATTAATGGTAGTAACCATGCTACCTTATTGCCTATGCCAATGTCTGAGAGAGAATTACTCACACCTAACTATAAAGAAAGAAAAGGTGTATTGTATATAGGTAGATGGGAAGAAAGAAAAAATCCTGAGGCTTTTCTTGAAGTAATTAAAAAGACAGGATTACCTGCCAAAATTATTACTAACAGTAATGGTAAGAAAAAATTTGAAGCAAGACTTTTAGAATTAGGAATAATTGACTATGAAATGAAAGCTGGTATCGTGGGGCAAGAGAAAGTTGATTTTATTAAATCTGCCAAAATTCATTTCAATCCTTCATTAAGAGAAAATTATCCTTTTACATTCTTTGAATGTATGGGACATATGCCAAGCATTGTAATTGATAAATCTGAATGGGTAACAAATTTTGATAAGAAATTTTATGGTAGAGTATCTATGGATAAAGCTGCAGACTTTGTTCAAAAAGCCTATGATAATATGGATCCAAAGAGTTGGTACAATGAGGGCGCTTTAGATTATGTAAAGCATTTGGATAGTGGCACTGAACAAAAATGGGTAGACTTCCTCCATAGTTTTGTTCCCTCAACGATGTCCAAATCAGATGCTGCCAAAATTAATGAATATGATACAATAAAATATCTAGATTTTATATTTGCATTAAAAAGAAAAAGTTTGGCTATCGAGGATATTAAAAGTGTATTGACAAACAAGCATAAGTATAATATAATCTATACTGATGAACACACTTATCTGTCTAAAGATAAGAATTTTATACCTAATGAAAAACTATCTAATAATAGTCTCGAGGACTTGTTTGCATGAAAATTTTTGAATATGTTATATCTGGTCCAGCATATCTTCGTTTAGGCGCAGAACAATGTAACGATCCAGAAACATTAGAGATGATTAAAACATTGATACTTAAAACGTGTCATAATCAAAATAATCATACTTTCTCTTTATTATACAATGGATTCAC
>Ga0172367_10003049_pt1 | contig 22209 bp, 22 predicted proteins | sample Lak10m_FD_114542 | JGI IMG/M metagenome (GOLD analysis project Ga0172367, IMG submission 114542) | Freshwater microbial communities from Kabuno Bay, South-Kivu, Congo - kab_022012_10m | ecosystem: Environmental > Aquatic > Freshwater > Lake | place: Democratic Republic of the Congo: South-Kivu... | reverse complement strand
TATCCAGCCCCTGGCTGCGCAGCTTTGGAACCTTCAGCGTCACCTCGCCAGCCCTGGTGTGCAGCTTGCGCTCATAGTGGCCTGAGCGGTAATCCTTGCGCGCCTCGCTGCGTTCGTAGCGGTCGGCGCCCACAAGGCGATCGGCCTCGGCGTCCAGCAGCGCGTTCAGTGTCTCCTCCACGCTCGCGCGCACGATGCGGTCGAGATGGCCCTTGATCCGCTCCTCGTCGATGCGGATCACGTTGCTCATCGAACCGCCGCCCTCCGGCGACCCGGGTGCGACCCCTTCTGGGCAAACGCCCGACTCATTGCTATCTTCTCCCACGGCGGTTCTCTCCTCTTGGCTTGGTTGATCTGCTTGGTCGCAAACCACTCAAGACCGAGTCGGGAGAACCGCCAGCTCAGATTCCTATCTGCAAAAGCCGCCGTAGGTTATCGCGACCTGTCCAGGACGAGGCCCCGCGCTTGCGCATTGATGGCGGGTAGCCGCGCGAACGAAGCTGCCGCCGAGCCATCCCGACGCCACGGTTACCTGTGGCCGGCGTCGTGCTGAGCAGCATCGCCGATCGACATCGGGCTCCATCCTCCTGCGTGGATCCATCATGCCATCGTTTCGGACTGGCTGCACGCTGCTTCTGATACTCGTGCCCTGCCGCACCACCGGGATTACGTTTGCTTGTCACGCCCATCAAGCGTCCGTCGCATGAGCGCGCAAGGGGCCGAGGCTTCGCGCCCCAAGAGAAGAGGGGCGCTGCAGGCCGCACCAACCCCTTGCGCGCTCACCGCGATGCTTGCTTTCCGGCCGCTCCTGAGGGGCGTCGCAAACGCGACCCCGGCGGGACTGATCCCCCGGGATCAGAAGGAAGAGCATCGTGGACCGCGCCTCATTCGAACTCATCGGCAATGTCGGCAAGCTTGAGATCAAGCCGATCAAGAACGACAAACGCCTCGCCATCATCTCCATCGCGACCTCCGAACGCTGGAAAACCGAAAGTGGCGACGGACACGAAAAAACCTTCTGGCATCGCGTCGTAGTGTTTGCGCCTGCCAAGGTCGCCCTGATCGAGAAAGCCGTGATGGTGGGGACACGTCTCCGCCTCGTCGGTCAGATCCGCCCCAATTCCTGGGAAGATAACAGCGGCAACACCCGGTATTCCGTCGAGTTCGTCATCTCCGGTCTCGGCGAAGTCGAAATCCTCGCCCGCGGCAAGCCCCGGACCGAGGCTGCTTCCGAAGACGCGCCCGCGCGCGAGGAGGCCGCCAGGCCGAAGCGCAGACGCGCCGCGTGATGCGCCGGACCGGCCGCGCAAGCGGCCGGTCCCCATCCCGTCATCAATCTCATGTCTCAGGAAACACCCATGTCATCGCTCACATCCCCTGTGCTCGACGCGCAGGTTCTCGCGCAATTCACCGGAAGCGAAGTCTTCTTTCGTCACCCCTTGTCCGGAGGCTGCGTCTACACAGAAGGCGTCCAGTATCTCGCGGAAACCGGGTCGGCCTATTGGCTCCTTGACGCCATCCTGTGTCCGCAACCGCACGTGGCCGAGTTGCGCCGCGCTGAATTCCAGGTCTGGACGCTCACGGTTCGTAAAGACCGCTCAGCCACGCTTGTCTGCGCCAATGGAAACGAGGCGGAGCTCTACTCGCATCAGATCTCGTGGACGGACTTCCCGCTGGATCGCGTGACGCTCTGGTTCGCCAACCGGACGCTCTACCTGCCCAGCGAGCACTGACCCCTGCGGATGTGGCTGGCAGGGTCTCCCGCCGGCCACATCGGTCTTAACGCGGAAACGGTACAATTGTCGCCGTATCCCGAAACGCGTCCATGCCCTCTTCGGCGACCGTGCGCAGGAATTCCGCGTGAGCCAGGTCATCGCTTGCGAACACCCCCTCCCAGACGGTGGACGTTCCTTTCGAATTGACGACTTCGAGGGTCCAGTCCGGGCTGTCTTCGAGGCGGTAGATGGCTAACTGGACAGTGACGCCGTCCTTCGACACCGGCCCCGAATAGCCGGATGTTATGAGGTTGGGCTCCTTGGCGCGCATATGGACCTCGCAATTCCAGAGCGGCGGCTCCGGCTCGATCTGACGCGAAGCTATGCCGTGATGACGGGCGCAATCAATGCCGGATCTCGTCAGGTCCCGCGATCTTCTTGGCGTAGACGCGGAAACGTCGGCCAGCCCGCGGCGACAAGCGAGAGCGGCTGGCGGTCGCGCTCGGTCCCGCCGCAAAAGAGCGGCTCCTTCGGGCGTTTTGCGCCGCCAGCCCCTCGACGGCGCTTCCCGCTATGCAGCACCGCGAAGATGCGGTGCGCAGGCTCCTGCGGCCTTCTTTCAGCTTGGCTGGACGCGTACGCGTCCAGCTGCAGTCGGCGGCAGGGGTCGGGTCAAGCCGCTCGCGCCGAAGGGGAATGCGCGGCTCAAGACATCGCAGCATGCCGGGTGGGACGGATCGCCTCAAGGGACGACCCCTTGACCCGTCCCGCCCGGCCGGCCGGCCGACATCGTCCTTGAAGCCCAGGAGCCGACGATGCTCACCCCAACGTTCAGCCTAGACGATCATATCGAAGAACTGCGCGCCGAACTTCGCAGGACATCCAGCATCCGCGAGGCGCGACACATTAGGGTCGAGTTGGATGCGGCGCTGCTGATGCGAGCTGACTTTGCCCGAGCGGAGGAGGCTGCAACTTGACCAAGTTGTGGCAGTGGCGGCGCTTCCGCCGCCGGCGGTCCGTCAAACCTGTCATCTGCGCGTTGACGGTCGTGGGTGGGTCAAGAGGCGTGGGCGTGAGTCCGGGAGGTGTTTCCGGGTCATTTCCGACGCCTCCCTTCGATGTCGCCAGAGGCCGAGATTTGTCCCGCAATGACGCGGCGGCTGCGTCAGTGTGTCTTCGAGTTCGGCAACGTGATCCAACGGGGGCGTTCGTGTGCGAGGGGAGTGTCTCCGTAGAAGGTCGGGGGCTCATTCGCTTTATTGAGGCTTCGCGCCAGGGCTGATCGAGCGGCGTTCCGACCATCTCACCCCATTTCCTTGCGTCCCATACCGCAATGGCGGCGTCCGTTGACGGACCCCTGCTGACGGTTTCGTGGCTGCAGTCGACAAACGTCAGTCTTTGATCATGCGAGCCAGGGTCGCGTCGGCTGAATCAGGTCATCGTCGCATACCCAATCGAGGCGCAGTCCGCTTTGCCGGATGGCGACGGACCGTTGCCCGGCAGACAGAGAGCGCTGGGCATGAAGCGACCACCGGCGACGTTCCTGGGCGTTCGACGTGATGGTGCTTGGCCGTTGGTTGACGCACCTCGCTAGCGGGTTCAATGCGGCCGGGCGCGCGACCGGGTGTGGCGTCGGTTGATGGCGAGCTGACGTCGGCGGCGGGGGAGGGTCAGTTCGCAAGATAAAGGTAGAGCGGCGCTTTTTTCAAAATCGCCTGTCTGCACATAGAGATAAGGCGCGGCGCATTCACCTCCACGTTGCGTCGGATTTGCGGGGCCTCGTTTGTGACGCGCAAGTGCTCGACGACACGTCGCGTTCTGTCAGATTCGGCTCATGCAGCGGTATCCCGGAGACATCGATTTCGAGCCTCGTATGGGCAGGAGCAGCGGAGATCGCGGCCCGCAACTCGGGCAGCTGCGCAAAGCCGTCGGGATCGCAAAACACGTCAGGGCGCCGCGCGCCTCGCCCTCGCCGATCAGCCGGACAGGCGTACGCGCTCACTTCGCGAAGGGAGTGACGACACGGGCGACAAAGTCATCACCAACCCAGCGGCGGGTGGTGGTGAAGGCGCGCTATGTCTCTCATGGTGCAGCGCGCGGCACCCCGCTTCGCACGCACGTGTCCTATCTTGCGCGGGAGGCGGGGCCGCAGAAGTCGCCGGGTGATCCAGCGGTAGAGCAGCGCCAGGCGAACGATCTGGAACGGTCAGTCGACTATCTCGCCAGAGAGGGGCGTGAGCACGCCGGCGACTTTACGTTCTACAACCAGCGGGAGAGCGGTCTCGACGCTCAGAAGCTGACCGGCAGCTGGGTCGATGACAGCCGGCACTTCCGCCTGATCATCAGCGCGGAGGACGGGGCGGCGCTTGGAGACCTCAGACCCTTCATCCGCGAGGTGATGGCCAATCTGGAGGCCCGACTTGGCACGTCCCTGGAGTGGGTCGCCGTTGACCACCATGATACCGACAATCCCCATACCCATGTCCTGCTCCGCGGACGACGCAGCGACGGACAAGACCTGTTCATTCCATCCCGGATGATTTCCTCGGGCATCCGGGAGCACGCTCAGGAGGTGGTCACGCGCGTGCTGGGCCCACGCCAATCGGTCGACCTGGTGCGCGAGCGCGAACGCGAGATCCGCGAAATCGGGGTGACGTCACTTGACCGGGAGTTGGCGGCGCAGCTGCGCCGCGCCGGCGCCAGCGTGAGCCGGCCCGATCTTGTTGCGCGACTGGAGCAACTCGAACGCTGGGGCCTGGCGACACGGCGATCTGATGGCTGGCGTCTTGCCGATGGTTTGACTGTCCAGCTGGGCGCCATGAAGGAGCGCGCCGAAGTCGAGAAAGCTGTTGCCCATCTGCGCCGTGGGCAAGCGAAAGCGCTCCTGGCTGCCGACGCGGGCGCTCCCGTTCTGGGCGAGCTTGTCCATGGCAGGCTCGATAGTGATTTCGGTGACAATTTTCTTGCTGTGGTCGAGAGCGGCGCCGGGGAGCTGCGATACGCGCGGTTCGAGCGGGCAGACGATCTCGCCATCTTGGCCGACATTCCTTCCGGCTCCATCGTCGCGTTCGAACCGGCCGTCGCGCGCCCGCGGCCGTCCGATGAAGCAGTCGCGCGTGTCGCGGCCAGAGCCGGCGGGCTCTATTCGGCGACTATCCACGCGAACCTCGAGGCCCACGTCGACACCGGCCTCATTGCGGCGAATGTCCGTCGGCTTGAGGCGATGCGGCGCAGCGGCCTGGTCGAACGGCGGGCGGACGGCGCCTTTGCGATCACTCCGGATCATCTCGAACAGGCGACACGCTTTGAAAGCGACCTTGTCCGGAAATCGCCCATGAACGCGCGTGTCGTGAGCTACTGGACCTTGAGTGAACAGGTGAATGCGCTCGGCCCTACCCATCTGGACCATGTGCTCGCTGGCAAAGCCACGGCTCCGGAAGGAGACGGCTCATTCACGCGCCGGCATGCAATGGCGCTCCAGCAACGACGCCTTTTCATGATCGAGCAGGGTTGGATGGGCGAGACCGACAAGCGGCTTTCGCCGACGGCGTTGCGGACCATGGCGGCCAATGAACGGGCCAACCTTGCCGGGCGCCTGTCCGCCGAGCTTGGAGTGAGGGTCCTGCCGGAGTCGCCATCCCAGGTGAGCGGCGTCTACGCGCGACGGATCGATCTGGCTCAGGGCCGGGTCGCTATCATCGTGCAGGAGCGCCTGGCCTATGTTGTCCCCTGGCGCCCCGCGTTGGAGCGGTTCGCTGGCCGGGAGGTCGAAGGCGTGCTGCGCGGCCAGACCCTGTCATGGGGACTCGCGCGCGGCTTGGGACCGGACCTGCCGCCGATGGGATGAAGCAGGTCAAAGCGCGGCGGAAGCGCGCCATTTGCAGCCGCGAGGTGAAAGGCGTGGAAGCCAATTTGGGCCTGTGGATAGTTCGGGACCAGTCGCCTGGATCGAAGCCAAATCGCGCCAAAATGAGATTTCCTGCAGACCTAGTCCCCCAGAAGGTTGTAGCCGACGATTTATGCGTCAGCATTGTCACCCTGTGGCGTGCTCGGCGCAGCGGCATCCCGGGATTTCCTGAGCCCATAGTTATTCGAAACATGATCTTCTGGCGGAAGGACGACGTCGATCGGCTTGAGGATGCGTTGTTGAAGTTCGAAGGCCGGGGGAAGTTCGAGAAACGCCGGACCGGCGACCAACGCAATGCCAGCCTTTTGAGTTCGAGGCCCAAGGCGCGGCGCCAGAAGCGTCTTCTACCCTCAGAAGAGCGACAGCTCGACCTATTCTAAAACACCAAAAGGAACGGTTCGTTCGATCTCCGAGCTGCCGGTGTTTGCTAGGGGCAAGGGCGCTACTCCGCCCTAAGATTTTCAAGTCGTCCGGTTCACGGCGCATGATGGTGCCACGCCCGCCGCGACATGCTCAAACGTTTTACAAAAGGCGCGGATGTTCGTCAGTTGTTCGCGGGTTTTTTACAAAAAATACCCAGCAAAATCAATGCTCGAAAGGGATTTGCAGTCCTCTGCGTAACCACTCCGCCACGAGGCCTCACTTCCGGCTGCCGCTGGCGGGACAAGAGCCGGGCGCGTTGCGCCGCTTGGTGCGTATGCTAAGAGCCCCCGGCGCACAAGACCCCGAGAATTCGCGGCGATTCTGCGTATCTGATATGGGACAGAACCGTGGATCTTGAAGCCGCCCGCCTCGCGATGATCGACAGCCAGGTGCGCGTCAACGACGTCACAGACCGACGCCTGATCACAGCCATGACCGCCATCCCACGCGAGGTGTTCGTGCCGGCCGAGAAGCATGCTGCGGCCTATGCCGACTTGGCCGTGGAAACCCGCCCCGGGCGTTGGCTGGCGGCCGCTCGTGATTTCTCCAAGCTCGTCGGGATCGCAGCGATCCGCCCGGAAGACCGTGTCCTCGATATCGCGCCGGGCGCCGGCTATTCGAGCGCTGTCCTTGCCCGACTCGCGGCGGCTGTTGTGGCGCTTGAGGAAGACGAGGCCGCCGCCCACACGCTCCGGCAAGGCCTGGCGGCCGTGGGCGCGGAGGCCGTTGAGGTTGTCGCGGGGCCACTCAAGGCCGGGTGGCGCGCAGGCGCGCCTTTCGACGTCATTCTCGTAAACGGGGCGATCGAGGAGGTTCCGGCAACCTGGCTCAACCAGCTGGCCGAGGGTGGGAGGCTGGCTGTTCCGGTCATCGAAAACGGCGTCCGCCGCGCCCGTCTTTACACTGCAGCAGGTGGCAAGACGGCATGGCGCACCCCCTTCGACACGCCTTACCCCCCTCTGCCGGGTTTTGAAAAAGCCGTGGAATTCCGGCTTTAGAGGGAATATCAACCTTTCGACCGCCTCTTTCCCGAAGCGTTCCTTGCCGCGCGGCGTGGCGAACACGCCAGCGATCGGCGTCTGAAGGGCGCAGCTCTTGCAGCGGTCTGAGTTGAGGTAAGTGTCATGAGATTCCTGGCTGCCGCCCTGTTGATGTGCACGGTTTCCGCTCCCGCGCTTGCGCAGGCGAGTCAGGACACGCTGGCCGAGGCCGTGGATTCGGCGATCAGCAACAATCCTGAGCTGATGGCGCAGCGAAAGATACGCGCCTTCGCTGACGAGAACCTTAACCAAGCCGAGGCCCAGATGGGTCCGCAGGTCAACCTCAACGGCACAGTTGGCGCCGAATACACAACCGTCGGGCGGCAGGTGACTTCCGCGACCGGCAGCTTCCCTTATGACGGCGAGCAGCAACGCGCTAGGGTTGGTCTCGAGGCGCGCCAATCGCTCTGGTCTGGTGGTTCGCTGACTGCCCAGCGGGATCAGGCCCGGGCCGGCGTTGACGCTGCACAGGCAGACCTCATCTCCGCCGAGCAGCAGCTGGTGCTTCAGGTCGTAACCGTGTTCGTGGATGTGCGCCGCGCTGAGCGCGAAGTCGAAATCCGCGGCCGCAATGTCAGCGCGCTCGGACAGCAGGTGAAGGCCGCACGGGACCGCTTCGACGTCGGCGACGTCACCCGCACCGACGTTGCGCAGGCCGAAGCGCGCGAAGGCGCGTCCAAGGCGGAACTCGCGGCCGCGACCTCGCGTCGAGCCAAGGCGCGCGCTGACTACGAACAGGTCGTTGGCCGTCCGCCAGTGCAACTGGCCGCCCCGCCGCCGGCGCCGCGGATGCCGGGGAGCCTGGACGAGGCCGTCGCCATAGCCCGCGCCAACAATCCGGCCATGGCCGCGGCCCGAGCCCGCGAAGCCCAGGGCGAGCGCGGGGTCGACATCGCTCGCGGCCGCCTTGCGCCGCAATTCGATCTCGTTGGAAATGCCGGCCTCGTCGAGTCACGCCAGGACGATACTTTCCGCGACTCCAATGTCGGCCTCAGCGCTGAATTCCGCTTTCCGCTGTTCGACAGCGGCCTCTTGCAGTCGCGCACCCGCGGCGCCCAGCTGGAAGCCGACCGCGCCCGCTATGATCGCATGGCGATCGAACGCGCGATCACCGCACAGGTGACGACGGCCTGGAACCAGGTGGTCGCGACCCGCGAGGAGATCGCGGCCTCGGTCAGCCGCGTGGCCGCCGCCGAAGTCGCGCTCGAAGGGGCCAAGCAGGAACTCGCGGTCGGCGAGCGGATCACGCTCGACGTGCTCGACCAAGAACGTGAACTGCTGGAGGCCCAGCTGGGCCAGGTCGACGCCGAACGCGCCGCCTATCTGGCCGCTCACGAGCTGCTGGCGGCTATGGGGGAGCTGCGGCCGGAACTGATCGCAGAACAATAGCCGCGCCGGCCGGCCGTTAACGAATTCCACACCATAGGACTGTCTATTCCTTAATGCGTCGGGACGGGTGAATCGCGCCTTGCCCGGCTTTAGGGAATCAAGAGGACGGCCATGTCTGCCGAACAAGCTCAGCGCGAGCCCACCATGGAGGAGATCCTCGCCTCCATCCGCCGCATCATTTCCGAGGAAGATCGCCCCGTAGACGGCGGTGGCGACGTCCTTGACCTGCAGCCGCCGCCGGTGGTCGAGGCGAAGACGCCGCCCAGGGCCGCGCCAGAGCATGTGAGCCCGCGGCCCGCGCCGCCGCAGATATTCGAGGAACCGCCCGAGCCTGTGACGGCGCGGCCGCTGGACGATGACCTGATGATCGTCGACCACGAGGTCGAGTACGAACCGTCCCCAGAGCCAGAACCAGAACCGGAACCGGAACCCGCGCCCAGGCCACAGCCTGTCGCTCAGCAGGTCGCATGGCGCCCGATGCAACAAGAGACACTGACCAGCGAACCGGTCGCCCACCAGGCCGCCGGCTCGCTCTCGAAACTGATGGGCTCGATGCTGGTATCCTCGGGCGCCACGCTCGACGATGTCGTGCGTGAGCTGATGAAACCGATGCTGAAGGATTGGCTCGATGCCAACCTCTCCGCGATCGTCGAAGCCGAAGTTGCAAAGGAGATCGACCGCATCCGCCGCATGGCCCGTTAGGCCGGCGCGGAACAGGCCGCAACAGGCGGCGCCAGATCGACTTCAGACTGACCAGACAAACGACACCACAAGGCGCACCCTCACCGGTGCGCCTTTTGTGCATCCGGCGCGCCAGAACGCCAGGGTTTGCAGCGCAAAATCCGGGCAGATGACAAGGACCCGTCGCCGCGATATCCGCATCTCATGATCGACGATCGTTTTGACCACAAGGCGGCGGAGCCGCGGATTTACGAGGCCTGGGAGCGCTCGGGGGCGTTCAAGCCTTCGGGCGAGGGCGAGCCCTACGCGATCGTCATTCCGCCGCCGAACGTGACAGGCGTCCTGCACATGGGCCATGCGCTCAACAACACGCTGCAGGATGTTCTGATCCGCTATCACCGCATGCGCGGGTTCAAGACGCTGTGGCAGCCGGGTACCGACCATGCCGGCATCGCAACGCAGATGGTGGTCGAGCGGCAGCTGGCGCAGGAGGGCAATGTCGGGCGGCGCGACATGGGCCGCGACAGGTTCCTCGAGCGCGTCTGGCGGTGGAAAGAGAAGTCCGGCGGCTCGATTACCAACCAGCTCAAGCGCCTCGGCGCGAGTTGCGACTGGAGTCGCGAGCGCTTCACGCTGGACGACGGGCTCAACAAGGCCGTGACGAAAGTGTTCGTCGAGCTCTATCGCGAGGGCCTTATCTATCGCGATAAGCGCTTGGTGAACTGGGATCCGCACTTCCAGACGGCGATCTCGGATCTCGAGGTCGAGAACCGGGAAGTGAAGGGCCATTTCTGGCACTTCAAGTATCCGCTCGCGGATGGCGCGACGTTCCAGTTCCCGACGCAAGTCGACGAGCTGGGCAAGCCAGTGGTGTTCGAGGAGCGCGACTATATCGTTGTGGCGACGACGCGTCCGGAGACGATGCTGGGCGATACGGGTGTCGCCGTGCATCCGGATGACGAGCGCTACAAGTCGCTGGTGGGCAAGATGGTGAAGCTGCCGCTGACGGGGCGGCTCGTGCCGATCGTGGCGGACGAGTATGCCGACCCGGGACAGGGCTCGGGCGCAGTGAAGATCACGCCGGCGCACGATTTCAACGACTATCAGGTCGGCAAGCGAAACGGGCTGGAGATGATCAACATCTTCACCGACACGGCGCATCTCAACGACAACGTGCCCGACAAGTATCGCGGCCACGAACGTTTCGCCGCGCGCAAGATGGTCGTGGCCGACATGGAGGCGGAAGGCTGCCTGCTGCAGATCGAGGACAAGCTGATCATGCAGCCCTTCGGCGACCGCTCGCAGGTGGTGATCGAGCCGTACCTTACGGACCAGTGGTATGTCGACGCCGCAACGCTGGCGAAGCCCGCGATTGCCGCTGTCGAAAGCGGGCGGACGAAGTTCATCCCCGAGAACTGGTCGAAGACCTATTACGAGTGGATGCGCAACATCGAGCCGTGGTGCGTCAGCCGCCAGCTCTGGTGGGGGCATCGGATTCCGGCGTGGTATGGGCCTGCGCTGACCACCGAGCCAAATGGCGAGGGCGGGCATGCGGCCGCCGTAGACTCGCTGGGTGATCTTGCGCCGAAATTTTTCGTGGCCTTCACACCTGAGGAAGCCCTGGCGCAGGCGCGCGCCTACTATGGCGAACGCAAGTTGGAGATGGCCGTCGACCGAGACGCTGCGCGGCAGCAGATGCTGGCGGGCGATCAGCAGCAGAATGTCTATCTCTGGCAGGACGAAGACGTCCTCGACACCTGGTTCTCCTCCGCGCTGTGGCCGTTCTCGACGCAGGGATGGCCCGAGCGCGATCCGACGGCGGAGGGATTCTATCCCGGCGCGGTGCTGGTCACGGCGTTCGATATCATCTTCTTCTGGGTCGCCCGCATGATGATGCAGGGCCTCCACTTCATGGGCGAGGTTCCATTCAAGGACGTCTACATCCACGCGCTCGTCCGTGACGAGAAAGGCCGGAAGATGTCCAAGTCGCTGGGCAACGCCATCGATCCGCTGGAACTGGTGGACGAGTTCGGCGCTGATGCGCTGCGCATGACGCTTGCTGCGATGGCGGCGCAGGGGCGCGACATCAAGCTGGCGAAACAGCGCGTCGAAGGCTACCGCAACTTTTCGACCAAGCTGTGGAACGCGACCAAGTTCGCGCAGATGAATGGCTGCGCGCTGGTGGAGGGCTTTGATCCTTCATCCGTGAAGCACACGCTGAACAAGTGGATCGTTTCCGAAGCCGTGCGAACGACGAAGGCCGTGGAGCAGGGCATAGCAACCTACCGCTTCAACGAAGCTGCGGGCGCGGTCTATGGCTATGTCTGGAACGTATTCTGCGACTGGTATATCGAGCTGACCAAGCCGATCTTCCAGGGAGCCGAGCAAGTGGTGATCGCGGAAACGCGGGCCACGGCAGCATGGGCGCTCGATCAGATCGTGCACCTGCTGCATCCGTTCATGCCCTACATAACGGAAGAGCTGTTCCAGGAGTTCGGCAAGGCGATCGGGCGCCAGGGCCTGCTGATCTCGCGCTCGTGGCCGGCGCTGGATGACAGGCTCATCGACACGACTGCGGATTCGGAAGTGGAGTGGGTGATCCAGCTGATCACCTCGATCCGCGCGGCCAAACAGGATGTGGGCGTGCCGGCGGGAACGAAGGTTCCGTTCACGCTGGCGGGCGCATCAGCGGAGACGCAGGCGCGACTGTCGACCTATCAGGCGCTGATCGAGCGGCTGGCGCGGCTGGAGAGCATTGCGGTGGCGGACGAGCCGCCGAAAGGCGCCGTCCGTATCGTGCTGCGCGAGGCGACGGCGTGCCTCGGCGTCGCCCACCTGATCGACCTCAAGGCGGAGATTGCACGCCTCGAGAAGGAAGTCGCGAAGCTGAAGGGCGAGGTCGCCGGCATCGACAAGAAGCTGTCGAATGAGCAGTTCGTTGCAAAAGCGCCGCCGGAAGTGGTGGAGGAGCAGCATGAACGGCGCGCCACGGCGGAGGCCGCCATCGCGAAGCTCAGCGATGCGCTGGCGCAGCTGAAGGCGGCCGGATAAATTTTTCCGCCGCAGTCGGCATTGGTGCGGCTGGAGCGTCCTGGGGTCGGCAACAGGAGGAACACAGGATGAAGATCGTGCCCAGCCTCAGCTTCCGTGGTCAGTGCCGCGAGGCGTTCGACTTCTACGCGAAGGTGCTCGGCGGCAAGGTGACGGCGGCGATGCCCTATGGCCACGCGCCGCCCGGCATGCCGATGGAACCGAAGCACAAGGACTGGCTGCTGCATTGCTGGATGGATGTGGGCGACCAGTCGATCATGGGCGCCGATATGGACGTGGCCTGGGCGCCCAACATCGACAAGCCGAAGAACGGCTTCGATGTGACGCTGCACACGGAAGACATGGCGCAGGGCGTTTGCTGGTTCGAGGGGCTGTCCGAAGGCAGCAAGGTCGGCATGCCGTTCGGCGAAACATTCTGGTCTCCCGGCTATGGCGCGCTGACAGACAAGTTCGGCATTCCATGGATGGTGAACGTCATTCCGCCCGCCGGCTGGCAGCCGAAGGTGCACTGACGCGACCCTCGCCGTACCGGATACGCCCTTTCATGTGAAGACCGACGCAGGCTAAGGTCACGCCGCAACTGCGGAGGGCGCGATGCGTAGTTTGGTCGTGACTGTGATGGCTGTTCTCGTGTCTGCCTGCGCGAACATGGAGAAGCCTGTGGCCAAACCTGAATGGACGCTGCTCATCCACGGCGGCGCCGGGGTGATGCGTCGCGAGGAGATGACGCCGGAGATGGATGCGAGCTATCGTGCCGGCCTCACTGCGGCTCTCGATGCTGGGGCTAAGGTCTTGGCCGGCGGCGGCAAGGCGGTCGATGCGGTTCAGGCCGCCGTCATCGTGCTGGAGGATAACCCGAACTTCAATGCGGGCCGCGGCGCTGTGCTGACGCGCGAAGGTGTGGCCGAGCTTGACGCCTCGATCATGGACGGACGCGATCGCCGCGCCGGCGCCGTTGTGCAAGTGCGCACGGTGAAAAACCCCATCCGCGCCGCGCGACATGTGATGGACAATACCGGCCGCGTTATGTTCGCAGGGCCGGATGTCGACGAGATGGCGAAGGCGGCGGGGCTGGAGATCGTGCCGCCGGAGTATTTCATTACGCCGCGGAGGCTCGAGGCGCTGAAGCGCGCGATAGCGGGCACGTTCGTCCCGATGGACCGCTATGGCACGGTCGGCGCCGTGGCAATGGATCGTGAAGGCAATCTCGCTGCGGCGACCTCGACCGGGGGGCTCAACGCCAAGCCGCCTGGCCGCGTTGGCGATGTGCCTGTGATCGGCGCCGGAACTTATGCCGATAACGCATCCTGCGCGGTCTCGGCCACCGGCGATGGCGAATACTTCATCCGCGCCACAGTCGCCCGCATGATCTGCGCCCGCGTCGCGATGCAGGACATGTCCGCGGGGCAGGCGGCGAAGGCGACGCTCGATGAGGTCAAGGCGCTCGGAGGCACGGGCGGCGTCATCGTGCTGAGCCATGATGGTTCCCTGGCGCTGAGCATGAATTCGGAAGGCATGTTCCGGGGTCGCGCCGATGCGAGCGGTGTGCGTGAGGTGGGCATCTACCCGGACGAGTAGGGTCATTCGGAAAGGGGTTGGACCATGAGATTGCTGGCATGCGCTGCGTCGCTTGTGTTGGCCGCATGCGTGGGCGACAGGGCGGAGCTCGGCGGCGTCGACAACCGTCTCCAGCGCCCTACCGAGACGCGCGCGTGCAAGCCGTCAGAGCTCACCCGCACGGCGCGGCCGACGCTGCGCTTTCCAGGCGACGCCCTGATGTTCACACAGATTTCGGAGAGCGACTTCCTTGTCGATGCCCGCATAACTTACGACCTCACCGAAGAGGGCGTGCCGGTGAACATCGCCTATGCCGGGCCCGCGGCGGATTCGCGTCACGCGACCAAGCAGAAGGTGATCCGGGCAGCAGTCGATGTGGTGAAAGGCATGCGCTTCAGCTGGAATGACACGCCGGCCTTCGCCACGGATTGCGTCTTCATCCTGGCTGTCGAGTGGCGCGAGAATCCTATCGAGCCTGTCAGCGAGTGAGAGGCAGTCGAGCTGGTCATGAACCTCCCGTTCGAGCGGTTCATTTTCACCAACCCCGACTGGACGACGTTGCCGATCCGTATCTGGCTCGCCTGCGTGTTCCTCACCCTTCTCGTTCTGGCCTTCCGGGGCGGCCGCTCGGGCGCGGTCTAAGCGGCGAGGCGCTATCGCTGGTTTTTTCTCGCAACACTGATCCCGGCGGTCGCCTGGGGACTTTAAGGCTATGCCGTGCTCAACCCGGGTTCGATCTGGGCGCGCTGAGGGGTGCTTGTGAGCGTGCGCCCGCAGGTCCATGGTCGCGAACGAAGGAGAACCACCGATGCAGACACGCAAGCTCGGAACATCCGGCCTCGAAATTGCTCCGCTTGTGCTCGGCGGAAACGTGTTCGGTTGGACGGCGGATCGCGAGGCGTCGTTTGCGGTGCTCGATGCGTTCGCAGGCGCCGGCTTCAACGCGGTCGATACGGCGGATGTCTATTCGCGCTGGGCTCCGGGGCATCAGGGCGGCGAGTCCGAAACGGTCCTCGGCGACTGGATGAAGGCCCGCGGCAATCGTGACCGCATCGTTCTGATCACCAAGGTCGGCAGCGAGATGCCGGCGGGAAAGGGGCTGCGCGCTGCCTACATCCAGCAGGCCTGCGAGGCATCGCTGAAGCGTCTGCAGACCGATCGCATCGATCTCTACTTCTCGCACTTCCCCGACAAGGAAACGCCGATCGCCGAGACTCTGGAGGCGCATCAGCGCCTGGTCGACCAGGGCAAGGTGCGCGCCGTCGGCGCGTCGAACTATGACGCAGCTGGACTGAAGGAAGCGCTCGACGCCGCCGGCGGCGGCTGCGCCCGCTACAGCGTGCTCCAGCCGCACTACAATCTCGTGGTCCGCGACCAGTATGAGGGGGCGCTGGAAGACCTGTGCGTGAAGGAGGGCCTCGGCGTCATCCCGTACTTCGCACTCGCAAGCGGTTTTCTCACGGGCAAGTACCGCACCGAGGCGGACCTGAAGAAGTCTGCGCGCGGCGGCCGGATGAAGGAGCTGCTGCAGGGCCGCGGTCAGGCCCTGCTCGCGGCGATGGACAAGGTCGCCGCACGGCACAACGCCACGCTGGCGCAGGTCGCGCTCGCCTGGCTGATGGCGCGGCCCAGCGTGGCGGCGCCGATTGCCTCCGCCACCACGGCGGCGCAGATGAAGGAGCTGACGCCTGCTGTGGAGATAAAGCTGACGGCGCAAGACATCAAGGAACTTGCCTTGTGATCCTTACCCGTTTCATCGCCCTGCGCGCGCTTGACCTGTTGCGGCCGGTCGCCTGGCTAGCTTTGCGGCTCTATCTCGGCTGGTTCCTGATCGTCGGGGTGTGGGACAATGTCATGTCGCCCGAGCGCATGGCGGAGTTCGAGACCTTCCTGCGCGGCCTGAAATGCCCGTCGCCGGAGATCGCCGCGCCTGTCTCGGTCTACGCGCAGCTGGCGATCGGCGTGCTCCTGATCCCCGGCCTCTTGACGCGGCTGGCGGGAATTCTTCTTGCGGTCAATTTTGCGGTCGCCGTTGCGCTTTTCATGGGCGCCGGCCTTGGCGAACGCGAGATCTACGATCCGGCGATCCTGGTCTTCCTCGGCGCGCTGCTGGCGACGCATGGCGCAGGATCATTGTCGCTCGATCGCCTGTTTATGCGCGATTGATTATTCGCATGTGAGGAGCGGACGACGTTCTGCCGGCGCGGGGAGACGGAACGCGCCGGCAGGCGTCAGGCCCGGGCCGTCAACGGCTCGAGCCGAGGATTGGCGTGCCTTTCACTGCGACATTGGGGTCTTCGACAGGGCGGTGGCCCAGCGCATGCACGACGGCGTTGAACAGGAGGTAGCGCGCCTCCGGATCGGCCGCTGCGGCTGCGCTGATCGGGCCGCGATAGACGATTTTCCAGCCCGCCGTATCGATCACGATGGCCTCGCCGGTCTGCGTGAAGCCTAGCTGCTTCGCGACCGCGCTATACTCGTCATCGAGTATCGGGATGGTGTCGTTGAGCGCGGCCGCTTCCGCGGCAATCGTCGCGCGCGTATCGTTCGGGCTCGCGTTCAGCAAGAAATAGTCGGCCTGCTTGAAGATCGCCTTCAACGATTCAAGCGAAGCGACGGCTTCCTTCGACAGCGGATCTCCATTGACCTGCGTTGCGATCACAATCGCCGGCGCGTCTTCATGGTCATAGAGCTGGTGGGTGACACCGGTGTGATCCGTCAGCGTGAAGTTGGCGACAGGCTGTTGCGCGCCGTTTTCGGGCGGCTCGGCTGATGCCCCTTGCGTGGCGATGGCGAGCATCACCAGGCTCGCGCCTAGCAAGGCCCGGGTCTTCCTGCCAAACGACGTTGTCATGCGTATCCTCCCTCCTGATTCCGGAGCCCTTCGCCCCTTCGGCGAAGCGCTATCCCTGACGAAGCAGTCGGCGCCGGGCGGGGGCGTCTTGCGTTGATCCAGATCAAGGACCTGGGCCGATCCCCCTGCGTGCAGGAGCGGCCCATGCATGCTAAGAGTGGGCATCTGTCAGGGGAGACCGCATTGGACCTGCTCGTGAAAAAGGGGGCGCTGGCTCAGACCAGGCTGGCTGATGCGGCGCAGCCCGCGCTGGGCGAGGGCGAGGCCCGACTGCGCATCGACCTGTTTTCGCTGACCGCCAACAATGTCACCTACGGCGCCGCGGGCGATTTTCTCAAATACTGGAGCTTCTTTCCGACCGCGGAGGAGGGCTGGGGCCGCGTGCCGGTGTGGGGGTTCGCCACCGCGGTCGAAAGCCGTTCCGCCTCAATCGCCGCGGGTGAGCGCATCTATGGCTACCTGCCGATGTCGGACACGTTTGTGGTCAAGCCGGGCGACCGCAAGCACGGCGCATTCGCCGACCTGAGCGCACACCGGCAGGGCCTTGCGCCGGTCTACAACAATTACGTGTTCAACGTGTCGGATGCGCTCTACAGCGCCGATACCGAGGCGCTGCAGGTGCTGTTCCGGCCGCTGTTCACGACGTCCTTCCTGATCGACGATTTCGTGGCCGATGCAGGCTGGTTCGGCGCGAAGCAGGTAATCTTCTCCAGCGCGTCGGCCAAGACGGCCTACGCGGCGGCGCAGCTGATGAAGGCGCGCGGCGGGGCGAAGATCGTCGGTCTCACCTCCCCATCGAACATTGCCTATGCGAAGGCGCTGGGCTTTTACGACGAGGTGCATCCGTACGACGCGATTACAGGCATGGATGGCGCGGTTCCAACGGCGTTCATCGACATCGCCGGCAATGCGGGCGTGCGCGCCGCTGTGCATGCACGGTTTGGCGACAGTCTGAAATACTCCTGTATGGTCGGCGCAACACACTGGGACGCGCCCAGGACGGACACGGCGCTTGCCGGCCCCGCGCCGCAGATGTTCTTCGCCCCCGATGTCATCAAGAAGCGTATCGTCGACTGGAGCCCAGCCGGTTTCCAGGAAAAGCTGGGCGCGGCCTGGCGCGCCTTCCTGTCGACCGCAATCCGCACGACGCACGTGGTGGAGCATCGCGGGCTGGCAGCCGCCGCCCCAGTGTTCGCCGATCTCGCCAGCGGCCGCAGCGATCCCAAGGACGGGCATGTGGTGAAGCTGAATTGACGCGCGCCTAACGCAGTGTTGAGGCGGGCTATGCCTCAGTTGCGCTGTCAGCCCTTGCCCTGCGGTCGTTTTTGCCTTTTTAGCATTGGCCATGCCCGCTTACCGCTCACGCACCACCACCTTTGGCCGCAACATGGCGGGCGCGCGCGCCCTCTGGCGCGCAACCGGCATGAAGGACAGCGACTTTTCGAAACCGATCATTGCGGTGGTGAACTCGTTCACCCAGTTCGTCCCGGGCCACGTCCACCTTAAGGATCTTGGCCAGCTGGTCGCGCGCGAGATCGAGGCGGCGGGCGGCGTTGCGAAGGAGTTCAACACCATCGCTGTCGATGACGGCATCGCGATGGGCCATGGCGGCATGCTTTACTCGTTGCCGAGCCGCGACCTGATCGCGGACTCGGTCGAGTACATGGTTAACGCGCACTGCGCCGATGCGATGGTGTGCATCTCCAATTGCGACAAGATCACGCCGGGCATGCTCAATGCAGCGATGCGGCTCAACGTGCCCGCGGTCTTCGTCTCGGGTGGGCCGATGGAGGCCGGCAAGGTCGTCTGGAAAGATGCCAAGACCGGCGTTGCGAAGGAACACAAGCTCGACCTCATCGACGCGATGATGCAGGCGGGCGACGATCGTATCTCGGATGAACAGGTCGCGGCCGTAGAAGCCGAAGCCTGCCCCACCTGCGGTTCGTGTTCGGGTATGTTCACCGCCAATTCGATGAACTGCCTCACGGAGGCGCTGGGCCTCTCGCTTCCAGGCAATGGCACGGTCGTCGCAACGCACAAGGATCGCGAGCGTCTGTTCAAACGCGCCGGCCGCCTTATCGTCGAAATCACGCGCCGACATTACGATAAGGACGACCTGTCCGTCTTGCCGCGCAATGTCGCCAGCCGCCGGGCGTTCGAGAACGCCATGGCGCTCGACGTTGCGATGGGCGGCTCCACCAACACAGTGCTGCACATACTCGCCGCGGCGCAGGAGGGCGGCATCGATTTCACGATGGACGACATCGACCGCATTTCACGATTGACCCCATGTGTGTGCAAGGTCGCCCCCGCGGTCTCTTCGGTCCACATCGAGGACGTTCACCGCGCCGGGGGCATCATGGGCATTCTCGGCGAACTGGCGCGCGGGGGGCTGATCAACACCGAGGCTCCAACCGTCCATTCGCCGACGCTCGGCCACGCCATTGCCCATTGGGACATCTGCCAGTCGAACGATGAAGAGGTCGAGACCTTCTTCAAGGCGGCGCCTGGCGGTGTCCGCACGACAATCGCCTTCAGCCAGGAGAAGCGCTGGGCCGAACTCGACCGAGACCGCACAAAAGGCGTCATCCGCGCTGTCAACAACGCCTTTACCAAGGATGGAGGCCTAGCCGTGCTCTACGGCAACATCGCCGAGAAGGGCTGCATCGTGAAGACGGCCGGCGTCGATGAAGAGATCTGGACCTTTGCTGGACGCGCCCGCGTCTTCGAAAGCCAGGACGAGGCCGCAGCCGCGATCCTCAACGCGAAGATCGAGCCGGGCGATGTCGTCGTCATCCGCTATGAAGGGCCCAAGGGCGGCCCAGGCATGCAGGAGATGCTCTACCCGACGACATACCTGAAGTCGAAAGGCCTCGGCAAAGCCTGCGCGCTGCTCACGGATGGACGCTTCTCGGGCGGCACGTCGGGCTTGTCGATCGGCCATGCCTCGCCCGAGGCGGCGGCCGGCGGCCTCATTGCGCTGGTTGAGGAGGGCGACCGCATCGAGATCGACATCCCCAACCGCTCGATCCGGCTTGCCGTTTCCGACGAGGTGATCGCCCAGCGCCGCAAGGCCGAGGAGGCGCGCGGCCCTGCCGCCTACACGCCGCACAACCGGAAGCGCGCCGTCTCGGCCGCCCTGCAGGCCTACGCCGCGATGGTCACCTCGGCCGACACCGGCGCGGTGCGCGACCTGCGACAGATCAGCAGGCGATAACCGGCCGGGGCGGTCTTTTCCTTCAGCTTCGACTCGGTCACGCTAGGTCAAGGCAGGGGCCGCTCCATGCAATCGGCTGAGCGCATCGTTATCGGAGACGCAGAAGTTGGCGTCGAGCGCAAGCGCAGGCCGCTGTGGCGCTGCGCCTTGTCGGACATCGTCCGGATCGACGCCTACAAGCGCGACCAGATCACGGTCGATCTCATCTGCTTCGACATCTGGTACGAGAAGGACGGCGAGTCCTGGATGGTCACCGCCCATGAGGACCTCTACGGCTGGGACGAGCTGACCGAGCGGCTTCGTACGCTCACGGGCTTCGACCGCGACTGGTTCGCCAAGGTCAGCCAGCCGCCCTTCGCAGAATGCCGCACCCTCGTGTATGTAAGGCGCTGAGCGCAACGCGTCGGGGCAGGCATGGCCGAAAAGAACGAAATCCTGTCGCTCAGCGACGCCATGGCCGGCCTGCCGAAGGATTTCGACTTCTTCGCCGACCGCTTCACCAGCACGATCCAGCCCGCGCTCGCCGGCCGCGAAGCCGACCGGATCAAGGCGGTGGAGCGCCAGCGCTACTTCATCGGCATTGGCGTCGTCATCGGTGTCGTGATCTTCGCCGCCTTCACCTTCCTGATGCCCGAGGACGGGATGATGTTCGGGGGCTTCATCGGTGTGTTCGCCGCCATCGGCATGGGCGCCTGGGGCTCGATGGCGCTCAGCGCGCTCGGCAAGGAAACCAAGCTGATGCTGGTCGAGCCAGTCGCCGAGCAATTCGGCGTCGACTACCAGATTCTGCCCGCCCGCCCCGCCGACATCGCGACCTTCCGCTCGCTCGATCTCGTGCCCGGCTGGGACCGCGAGAAGTTCGAGGACAGGCTGGCGGGCTCGCGGAACGACACGGAGTTCGAATTCTTCGAGGCGCATCTGGAGGAAAAGCGCACGACCACCGACGGCAAGGGCCGCACGCGCACGACGTGGGTCACCGTCTTTCGAGGCCAGTGTCTCGTCGCCAATTTCCACAAGCAGTTCAACGGCGTCACCAAGGTCTATCGCGACGCCGGCGCGCTCAACTTCTTCAAGAAGTTATCGCAGATGGGCAAGGGCCAGCGCGTGAAGCTTGAAGACCCTGTCTTCGAGAAGGCCTTTGAGGTCTATTCGACCGACCAGGTCGAGGCCCGCTTCATCCTGACCCCGGATTTCATGGAACGGCTCATCGGTCTCGAGCGCACTTTCAAGGGTCGGCAGGTGCGCTGCGCCTTTTCGGGCGGCTGCATGTATCTGTGCTGCGAAGGCAAGAACCTGCTCGAGCCCGGCTCGATGTATCGCAAGATGGACGATCTCGGCCGGGTGCGGGAAATCCTTCAGGACTTCGCCGCCATCTTCCTGCTGATCGATGCGATGAGCCAGCGCCTCACGCCCGACGCGCTGAGGCAGCCCGGCGCCTGAACCGAGCGCCGATTGATTCCCGCCGCTTGTTTGGGCAGGAATCGGGATAATGAGTTCGGGGATTGCAGGGGCGCGCATGGCCAAGAAACCATTTCTCGAAAGCACGCTCGAAGGCGGATTGTTCGCCTCGCGCTGGCTGATGGCCCCGTTCTATGTCGGCCTCGTGGCCGCGCTGGTCGCGCTGATGGTGGTGTTCTTCCAGGAGCTTGCGCACGAAATCCCGATGCTGTGGGCGTTCGATCCTGTCACCGGCGCATACGCCATGACGCCGGACGATGCGATCATGCTGGCGCTGTCGCTGATCGACATGTCGCTCGCAGCCAATCTCGTGCTGATCGTGATCTTCTCAGGCTATGAGAATTTCGTCTCCAAGTTCGACATGGGCGACCACAAGGACCGGCCCGAATGGATGGGCACGGTCGACTTCTCCGGTCTCAAGCTGAAGCTGGTGGCCTCCATCGTGGCCATCTCCGGTATCGCCCTCCTGAAATCCTTCCTTGATCTCGGCGCGGACAAGGACATGACGCCGAACGACGAAAAACAGCTGATGTGGAAGGTGATTGTCCACCTGACGTTCGTAGTCTCCGGCGTATTGCTGGCATTCATGGATTGGCTGACAGGCCACCAGAAGCCGCACTGACATTCCGCAGCCGGAAAGAAAGTTCCCCGTCGACTGAGCCGACGGGGAACAAGGATGATTCTCGGGGGAGAGAATGCTCTTCGATACGCACGTCACGCGGCGCTGGATCGTTCGGAAAGCGGCGATCGGACGATAGTTTGAGGCGGGATTGCGGCGCGTTCGCTAGCAGGGCGACCAGATGTCGCGTGTACCGGTCGTTTTGTTCTCCACCACCAGATTGAAGTTCCGCTGCCCGGACGTTGCGACATATTCGGGGCTCAGCAGATAGCGCTGGCCTGCCGCGGGCCGGGGCTCC